>Ga0310690_10007284_pt1 | contig 14287 bp, 4 predicted proteins | sample AusTroGonzalo_MG_2_FD_207661 | JGI IMG/M metagenome (GOLD analysis project Ga0310690, IMG submission 207661) | Bovine rumen microbial communities from tropical cattle in Woodstock, Queensland, Australia - Gonzalo_04 (v2) (version 2) | ecosystem: Host-associated > Mammals > Digestive system >...
GAATTCCTGGAAACCGACAAGGCCCACACCTTCTCCCTGGCCGTCGTAGATGCCAACGGCAAACGCGTCAAGGGACACAAGGTGGAATACGCTATCTACAAGCTGGGCTGGAACTGGTGGTGGGACAATGACGGCAGCGGCATCGACGCTTACGTGAAAGGCAAGTCCGTCGAGCGCATCAAAAGCGGCGTCCTCACGCCGGGCACCGCCGACGCCACCGTCGATTTCAAGGAGAAGTATCCCGCCTGGGGCCAGTATATGATCCTGGCCCGCGACATGAGCTCCGGCCACGTCTCCGGCGCCCAGTTCACCATCGACTGGCCCGAATACCGCGGCCGCGCCGACCGCCGCGACCCCGAAGCCCTGACCATGATTACCCTCTCCACCGACAAACCCTCCTACCAGGTGGGTGAGAAGGCCACCGTCTATATTCCGGCGGCGCAGGGCGGAAAAGCCCTCGTCTCCCTGGAGAGCGGCGCCGGTGTGATCTCCCGCGAGTGGGTGCCGACATCGGCCCAGGATACGCCCTGGAGCTTCACGGTCACGCCGGACATGGCTCCGAACATCTACGTGCACGTGACGCTGCTGCAGCCTTACGGGGCATCGGCCAATGACCTTCCGCTGCGCCTGTACGGCGTCCAGCGCATCAAGGTGGAGAATCCCGATTCCCACCTGACGCCGGTGATCCAGCTGCCGGACGTCATCCACCCGGAAGAGCCCTTCCTGGTGAAGATCTCCGAGAAGAGCGGCAAGCCCATGACCTACACCCTGGCCATCGTGGACGAGGGCCTGCTGGACCTGACGGCCTTCAAGACCCCGGATCCCTGGAGCCGGATGTACCAGAACGAGGCCCTCGGCGTCAACACCTGGGACCTGTACGACCAGGTCATCGGCGCGTTCAGCGGACGCTTTACGCCCCTCTCGGCCATCGGCGGTGACGAAGACGCCATCCGCAGCGCCCGCAAGGACAACCGCTTCAACCCGGTGGTCATCTACAAAGCTCCCAAGACCCTCCAGAAGGGCACCGATATCTTCAAGATGCAGCTGCCGATGTACGTGGGCAGCGTACGCGTGATGCTCATCGCCGGCCACGACGGCGCCTATGGCAACGTCGAGAAGACCGTCCCCGTGCAGAACCCGCTGATGGTGGTCACCACCCTGCCCCGCGTGATGGGCTGCGGCGAGACGACATCGGCCGCAGTGAACGTGTTCGCGATGGAGGACGGCCTGGGCGAGGCCACCGTCACCGTCAAGGCCGATGGTCCCCTCGCCGGCGGCGGCACCCGGAAGCTGACCTTCAGCACCAAGGGAGACCGCCTGCTGCGCTTCCCGCTGAAGGCTTCCGAGGCCGAGGGCATCTCCCACATCACCGTCACGGCTAACGGCGGCGGCCACAAGGCTACGGAAACCGTCGCGCTGGAAGTGCGTAACCCCAACGCCGTCACCACGCAGGTAGAAAGGATCGAACTGGATCCCAAGGCCAGCGCCACCGTCAAGGGCAACACCCTGCAACTGGCCACCCTGCCGGTACTGGACACCCGCGAACTGTTCCTGTCCATGAAGAAGTACCCGTACAACTGCACGGAGCAGCTCAGCGCCAAGGGTATCGTGATGCTGTACATGCTGGATCTGCTGCCCAAGGCCGATGCAGAAGCTGCCCGCGAAGCCATCCCCGGCATCATCAAGCAGCTCTACTCCCGCCAGTCGTCAAACGGAGGCTTCTGCTATTGGAAAGGCAGCAATTATATCGACGACTGGGCTACCTCCATGGCCGGCATGTTCCTCTCCGAAGCCTCCAAGGCCGGGTTTGAGGTGAACGCAGCTGTCCTCAACAGTTGGAAGAGCTACCAGCAGAAGCAGAGCCAGGCGTACCGTATCTTCAAGGACAAATACTTCTCCAACCTGGACGAAGCCTACCGCCTCTACACCCTGGCCGTGGCCGGATCCCCGAACATCGCCGGCATGAATCGCCTGCGCGCTTCCAAGGAAATCGGCGACCGTGCCAGCTGGATGCTCGCGGCATCCTATGCCCTCAGCGGCAAGGCCTCCCTCGCCGAGTCCATCCTGGACGGTGTGGGGAAGGACTTCCCCGAATACGAGCCCAACAAGCTCACCTTCGGCACGGCCTACCGTGACAGGCTCATCGCCGTGGACGCCCTGGTCCTGAACGGACGGATGGCCGATGCCCTCGCGCTCCTGTCCCAGATTCCCGACCGGAAGATGTCCACGCAGGAGAGCGCCTTCACGGCCATCACCTACCATCACATGCTTCAGAAGGCCGGCGGCGCGAACATCCACGCCAAGCTGGGCGGGAAGGATGTGGCCACATCGGCCTCCCTGCTGAGCCAGCAGCTGAGCGGAGAGACCACCGTGGAGAACCTCTCCGAGGGTAAGCTCTACGTCACCGTCCTTACCGAAACCCGCGAGCCGGCCAGCAAGCCCGTCTCCAACGGCGTTTCCGTGGAAGTCCGCTACGAGAGTGAGAACGGCAACGCGCTGAACCCCGCCACCCTCAAGCAGGGCACGCGCTTCACCGCCATCGTGAAAGTCACGGGCAACGCTTCCCGCGAGTGCGAAAACATGGCCCTGAGCCTGGGCATTCCTTCCGGCTGGGAGATCGTGAACGACCGCATGACGGGCGGCACCCTCCAGGAAGACGGATACGACTACAAGGACATCCGCGACGACCGCGTGGACTGGTTCTTCGGCCTGCCGGCCAAGCGCAGCAAGACCTTCCGCGTACAGCTTCGCGCCGCGTATGAGGGTTCCTACATCCTGCCGGCCGTCGTGTGCCAGGCCATGTACGAGCCCACCCTCAACGCCAACACCGCCAGCGGAACCGCCGTCGTAACCGGTGAATAAGAAAAAGTGGATATGGATCATCGCAGCCGCGCTATTCGTAGCGTGGCTGCTTTGCCTGCCGCGTGACCTGTTCAAGGGGGTGAGCTATTCGACCGTGGTGGAGAGCGCCGAGGGAGAACTCCTGGGCGCGCGCATTGCGGCCGACCAGCAGTGGCGCTTCCCGCCCTGCGACACCGTCCCGGAGCGTTTTGCCAAGGCCCTGGTCCAGTTCGAGGACCGACGCTTCCGGTGGCATCCCGGGGTGGATCCGGCTGCCCTCGGCCGCGCCCTTGTGGACAATGTCCGCAGCGGCCATGTCGTGAGCGGAGGCAGCACCCTGACCATGCAGGTGATCCGCCTTTCGCGGCAGAAGGAGCGCACCCTCTGGCAGAAGATGATCGAAGCCGTGCTGGCCACGCGCCTGGAACTGCGCTACTCCAAGCGGAGGATCCTGGCGCTGTATGCCTCGCACGCCCCCTTCGGCGGCAACGTCGTCGGGCTGGAAGCAGCCTCCTGGCGTTATTTCGGCCGACCTGCCGCCGAGCTTTCCTGGGCCGAGTCGGCCACGCTGGCCGTGCTGCCCAACGCCCCCGCCTCCATCCACATGGGCCGCAGCCGGGATGAGCTGCTGGCCAAGCGCAACCGTCTGCTGCTGCGCCTGAAGGAGCACGGGGATTTATCGGCCGATGATTACGAGGCGGCGATCCAGGAGCCGCTCCCGGACGCTCCCCTGCCGCTGCCTTCCTGGGCTTTGCACTACGTGGAAGGCTGTCCCAAGGGGGTACGCACCCGCAGCAGCCTCCGCCTCTCCTTGCAAAGGGCCGTGGAGGAAGCGGTGAACCGCCGCTCGGACGAGCTGGCCCGCGAGGGCATCGCCGACATGGCCGCCGTGGTCATCGACAACCTTTCCGGAGAAGTCGTGGCCTATGTGGGGAACGCTTCCCCCTATCGGGAAAGGACCGGCGTGTCGGTGGACATCGCCCTTGCACCGCGCTCTACGGGCAGTATCCTGAAGCCGTTCCTTTACAAGGCGGCGCTGGAGGAAGGCGTCATCCTGCCGCGGACGCTGCTTCCGGACATCCCGGTGAACCTGAGCGGTTTCGCGCCGCAGAATTTTGACCGTCAGTTTTACGGAGCGGTACCGGCCGACGAAGCCCTGGCCCGGTCCCTCAACGTGCCGTCGGTATTCCTGTTAAGACAATATGGCGTGCCCAAGTTCCACGCCCTGCTCCGTTCCGCCGGGTTGAGCACGCTTACGCAGACACCGGAGCATTACGGACTGTCGCTCATCCTAGGCGGGGCCGAGTGCAAGCTGGCCGAAATCACGGCGGCTTATTCTGCTCTGGCGACAGAGAACGGACTGGCCCAGTGGTACACGATGGATGCGCTGAAGGAGGTGAACCGGCCGGACGAACTGGACTGGCGACTCATCCGCTCCGTGCGGAAGGCGGCCTGGAAGACGGGAACCAGCTACGGATTCCGCGACGCCTGGGCCGTGGGCATGACGCCGCGGTGGACCATCAGCGTATGGGCCGGCAATGCCGACGGGCACGGCGTTCCGGGCCTGACCGGCGCCCGCACCGCCGGACCGACCCTCTTCGATATCCTGAACCTCCTGCCGGAGGACAAAGAGTGGTTCGAGATGCCCGGTCAAGCCGGGCATGACGACAATAACAAGACCGTCATGGCCGGGCATGACGACAATAACAAGACCGTCATGGCCGGCCCCGACCGGCCATCTCCCGCCGCCTGGGTATCTGTCTGCCATGACAGCGGCATGCTGGCGGGGCCGGACTGCCCCGGCGAGGACCTGCTCATTCCGGCGGCGGGGCTGGACAGCGAGCCCTGCCCCTATCACCGCACGGGTGAATTCGTGCTGCCTCCGGTCATGGAGTGGTACTATCGGCCCTATCATCCGGAATACACCGGCGCTACGGCGAGGCCTGCCTCAACGGCCGTCCAGTTCATCTATCCGCAGTCCGGGGCTGTGCTTTCCATCCCGAGGCAGCTCAGCGGCGAGAAGGAGGGCATCGTCTTCCGGGCGGCCCACCATCGGCCCGACGCGACCCTGTGGTGGCACATGGACAACACCTATATCGGAGAGACGCGCTTCCAGCACGAGCTGCGCCTCACGCCCGCCCCGGGAAAACATACCCTCACCGTCGTGGACGATGAGGGCAATACAGCTTTCGTTCGCTTTACGATAATCGATTAGGCCAGGACCAGGTTGGGTTCCGCCGTACCATCCCAGAGAAGATAGGTACGGACGGGAACCTCCTGATAAAAGCGCCCATGCGCTTAGAAGTCATAGTTCAAGTTGCCTTTCATGATCAGATTCCTCCGATCATTAGCCGTGATGTGTAGATGCCACGGCGGCATATCATGGTTCTGTGGTTATTTCTGAAACAAAGATAAGTGGACCAAATTGTCACCGCGTTTCAAAATCAATAATAATACTGGGAAATATGGTTTATTTTGTCTATTTTTGAAACAAATTGTCAAAATCGGTAAAAACCACATATGGATATACTGTTTCTAATAGCCCTTGCAGCTACCGCCGTCGAGTTCACTACCTGCCTGATTTGCACCCACCAACTGGGGTTACGAAAAAGAGATTCGAAGGATCAGTCCCGTTGGGTTTTGTCTCTGGGTTCGCTCATTACCGGCCTTATGGCAGCCTTCGTCATCATAGCAAACATGGGGATGCATGCCACCAACGCAGATCCTATCCTGCTACAGCCCTGGATCGGCCTGGTCTATATGTCCATGCATATCCTGATGACACTCTACCCCATCACGGTCGTCCGTCAGGACTGGCTGACACCCACCCATTACTTCCTGTTGTTCTCGCCGGTAGTCCTATTTGCCATTGTGTTCTTCTTCTTCATCGGAAGATGGACGCCGCTCACCAGCCCGACCGCCGTCTGGGAGCATGCCAACCAGCTTGACGTAATCGTCCGTCTGGCGTCCCTGTTCATCATGGCCCCCTACTGCCTGATTCTCTTCTGGCTACCTTATAATTATAAGAGGAGCAGTGCCACCCTCAAGTGGATCATCGGCTACAGCCTCGGCATTACGGTCATCTGCGCCGTACACATCGTGCTCATGCTCACCCTTTCGCCCATCCTGATGGCCATCCTTCCCATCCTGGCCTCCACATTCTACTACTTCTCCACACAGTATGAACTCAGCGAGCGACTTCGCCCGCCGTACGCCAACGAGGAAGAGGACGATGACGACACCCTCCCCAGTCCTATTGCCGAGCCCGTGAACGGTGTTTCGCCGGAATTCGGCCTGTGGAGCCGTGTATGCCAGATCATGGACAAAGACGAAGCCTGGAGAAACCCGGATATGTCCCTGGTAGAACTGGCCCGCCTGTCCGGTACCAACATCACCTACCTGAACCGGATCATCCGTCAGGAAGTGAACATGGGCTTCAAGGAATACCTGAACTCCAAGCGCATCAAGAGCGTCGCCTCCCAGCTTCGTAAAAACCCGGACCTGGATATCCAGGAGGCCTTCTTCAATGCCGGTTTCCGTTCCCGTACCACCGCCTGGAGAAACTTCAAGGAAATGCTGGGCATGTCTCCCTCCGAGTTCCGCCAGACCCTCCGCTAAGATAATTTTGGATTGTAAAAAAAACTTGCTACCTTTGCAATCCCTTTCGGGCGGTTAGCTCAGTTGGTTCAGAGCATCTGCCTTACAAGCAGAGGGTCACTGGTTCGAATCCAGTACCGCCCACTCCATAAAAAAGACCGGTAATCATACCGGTCTTTTTTGTTTATCGGATATGGGAAACCAGCGGCGGGCGATAGGAGCTGTTTGCGCGGTAGTGGGGCGCATACAACGACTCGATGGTGACGACGGGCGCGACAAATGTGCCGGCGCGTACCACGAAGAACTCTTCGGACACGGTGGTCTTCTCCTCCGGATAGGAATCGAAGAAGTATTCCGTAGCCGATGCCTTCACATGGCGGTAACCATGCAGGGACACCAGGCCGGAGAGCTGCTGCACCGGGCTGAGGGATGCCTCGCGACCGGCCGTGAGCTTCACGAACGAGCGGTTCTCGCCGTTCCAGATCTCGTACTGCACCGTAATCTTATCTCCGACGGCAACCTCGTCGCCGGGCTGGATCTCCACCCCGTCTCGCAAGAACTTACGGCCGATGGTAAACCCGTTGCCGGCAGCCTTGATTTCCTTGAACGGAGCCTCGTAGGAGGCCGACAGGGCCAGAACTTTCGTATTCAAAACAGCCTCGGAGCCATCCAGGATGGCGGTAATGGCATCCACATAGGCCGGATCCGTATCCCACTTCTGCGTCTCCTTCTGCAGCATCAGCCACAGGCGGATTCCGTCCGTAATCTCGGCCGAATCCAGCAGGTCGCACAGCAGGGCGTGGGCGTAAGCCTCGCTCTCCAGCAGGCCGCGCCAGGGCATGACCGCGTTGGGATAGTACCAGCCGCCGTCGCGATGCTGCACGGCGTATTCCAGCAGGGAGGCCATGTCGGCCTTCATCGAAGCTTTGAGACGGGCCGATGTCCCCAGCGAGATACTCCAGGCCTTCGCCAGCGACAGACCGCCGTCGCGCTCCAGCAGGGCACGCAACGTAAGCAGACGCCGGGCTTTGGCCAGGATCTGGCCCTGCAGGCCGCGGCCGTCCTTCTTGGACGGAACCAGGTAGGCCTTCACATCCTTGGCAAACTGCGAGAAGCGTTTCTTCTGGGCCGCCGTCACGGCTTTCTCCGTGAAGGGAACCTCGGAATACAGGGAGCGTACATACACGTACTGGGCGTCGCTGATCCATCCGTACCAGAAGGGCTTCACCGTATCGAACTGATTCTTATCCAGATATTTGACCGTCTCCGTCATGTCGGGGACTTCGAAGCCGCGGGCGCGGAGTTTGGCAAAGCGTTCCAGCAGCACGGCGGTAATCATCGGGCTGGAGTTCATGCCTTCGAACCAGCCAAAGCCGCCGTCTGCATTGCGGCAGGCCAGGATTCTTTCCTGTAATTGTTTCACCGCGACGGAGGACGTGTCCTCCTTCGCTTTCAATTGCGAAACAAGATTTCTTACGTACCACGCCTCGCTTAGGGAAAGCACGTCGTTGCCGGCGGGCTCCACGTGCGAAGGGATGGCGTCGCGCACCATGTCCAGGACGGTGATCTCGCGGAGGGTAGCGGCCGATGCCGGCACGTTCACAAAGCGCGAGCGCAGATCGGCCAGCAGGGCCTCGCGGTCCATGCCGTCCAGGAGAACGGCCGAATGGGCCTCGGTGAGCTGCTGGGCGGCGGGATACACCGGCACCGTGACGCGGACGGCGTCGGAGAACTCATCGGCCTTGAAGGAGGCGGTGAGGGTGAGATCCCCGGTCGGGGCCGGGGATGACGGGGAGGTCGGGGCCGGGGAGGTCGGAGTTACGTCCACCGGGAAATACTTCGTGACGGTGCCGCCGGCGGGGACTTCCACGCACTCCTGGTGCACTCGGTCGCCGGCCATTAGGGACAGGACGCCAGAGACGGGGGCATCGGCCACGGAAGAGACGGTGACGGCGGCCTCGTAGTGATCTCCCACGTAGAGGTAGCGCGGTTCCAGCAGGGACACTTTCACCGGCAGGGTCACCACCATCTCGTCGGTGACCATGGCGTTGTGCATGGCCTTGTCGTGCGCATACACGCGTACGTAATAGGTCGAGAGCTTATCCGAGGTGCGGAAGCTGAAGTCCAGCGTCCCGTCGGCCGAAGGGTACAGCTGCGGCTGGAAGGTCAGGGCCGATGCAAATTCCTCGCGGATCGGGGCCGGCGCAGTCGGAGGATCCGGAATCGCCTCGGCCTGGATGCTGAACACTTCCTCCATCACAAAATCGTCATACACAGCATTGGCGCTGGCGAGGGATTTGGTCTTGCGACCGACGCCATAAGCAATTACTTGGACATCTTCCAAATGATTATTCCAATAATAATCAGAGCCCACATGACCGCAAGACGAGGAGACGCGCACACGCTCTAGCGAGAAATCACGCGCATTCACCAACTGCCATCCATTGGCCATCACGGCATCCATGCTCTTGTCCCAGGCAGCAACCAGCACCTCGGTGCCGGGAGCAGTCTTGACGGTGAAACTGTATTTGGCGCCGGGATAGGCCTTGTTTACGAAGCGGGAGAATTGCAGGGGGAGGGTATATTTGTCACTCTCACGGCGATATTCCCTTTCATACTCCACCGCTGTGCCATGGATGAAATAGAACACCTGCAGACGGACGGCGTCAGGATAGGTATTCTTATACGGCAAGCGGATGTCTTCCAGCGTTCCGTCCTTCACACGGACGGCCTGGTTCACCAGCACCTGCCGGTTTTCTCCGTACAGCGTTACGATGGCCCAGGCATCACCCTCGGCCGATCCGATGTGGGCCATAATCTCCTTGCCTTTCAAATCCCCGGCGATGAAGACGCGCTTGGCATCGGTCGTCAGCGTACGGTTCCCAGGCTGGATGCAGATAATGCGAAGGGTCTTATCGGTCGTCACCCTTGTGCCGTCTTTCTTCTCGGCCGAAACCGACACATTCAGCAAATACGTTCCGTCTCCGGGAAGTTCCAGGGACAGCGGCTTTTCCGAAAGCGTTTCGCCACCCCCAAGGACTACCTTGCCATCGGGCGTAGTAAGCTCATAGCGCAACGGCAGCGGGGCATTGTGTCCTCCATCATTCATCGCGCACAGCACCAGATCAAGAATCCTGGAGGTTATTACATAATTATCAGAGATCACCTGATCCGCAGCTACAAGCTGGGCATCGGCCTTATTCTTCACCTTCACGTCAATCCTCAGCCTGTCACCGATAAACCAGCCCTGAAGATAGTTGTGGGTTTCTCCCGTCGCCTCCGTCACCGTAACCTCAGCTTCGTAATATCCGGTATTCCCTGCATGGAAGACAGTCTTGAACGCGTCAGCCTCCAGCGGGACGTCTTCGTCCAGTACCTTCTCACTGCTCCCCCTCACCTCAACATGCACGCGCGCGCCCGCGAGTCTGTGTCCGGAATAGCTGACGAGCTTGCCGCTCACGGTCACGTCGTCACCTTCCAGATACAGTTTATCAAGGGCATCAAATTCCAGGTCGAAGGTAGGAAGTACAAACTCGTCCACGATGAAAGAGTCGGAGCCAAGTTCTTCGACTTCCAGTGCCCAGTAACCACCGCGACGGCCCGCAGGAATCACAAACTTGCCGGACACGGAGCCCCAGTCATTCGTCTTCAGTTGCAGCGATTCAATAACCTCCCCTTCATCATCACGCAAACGGACCTTTACCTTGCGTCCTTTCACCACCTGCAGGCTGCGGGCAGGGTCGCCGTTAAAGACAATGGCCTTGAACTGTAAAGTGTCGCCGGGCGTATAGGCGCCACGGTCCTTATAGATGTTGCAGCGAAGCTGGTCTTCATACTTAGTGGGCTCATATGCCGGGCCCAGATAAACCGACGGGGACTTGCGCGTCCCGCTTTCGGCCACCAGATACCAGCTGGCCTTGGAGCTCTTGAGATGTTTGGTAAGCGCAGTAGGCAGCGGGGTAAAGCCGTCCAGTTTGAGGCTGGCCGATGCCACCTCCTTGCCGCTCTTCATCAGCTTGAGCGTCACGCTGCGGAGCGGAACACCGGTTTCGTAATCCGTCACATACACGCAACGGCCGCGGCTGTCTTCGCACGTAGCGATGGACAGCGTATGCTGCTCATAGGACCGGGTATCCTGGATCTTTCCGTTCCTAGCCTCCAGGGTATAGCTGCCGTCAGGGAGCTTCGGAAGCTGGATCCGGACGGTATCCACCACATAGAAACTGCCCTTCGGATTCTTGGCCTGCCAGAAATCCAGGGTCTTGTCGCCCTCTCGCAGGGTAACGGTAGCCTTGGCCAGATTGCGGAACAGGATCAGCGCCTCATCCTTATCGAAGCGCACCCACACCTCGCTGCGTCCCAACCGCTCTGCAAGGGAACGGGGCGTATTGCAACCGCTCACCAGGATCCGGTCTTCCCCTACGTAAGAACTACGTTCCTTTTCAAGTGCCTTTGCATCTTCGTACAAAGCCCTGTAGGCTTTGCTGTCGGGTTTCATGCGCTGCAGCTCCTCGAAAGTCAGCTGCAGCAACGCCGCCCGGGGATATACGCTGAAGACGTAACCGGCATACTTATCGGCCATCTCCTCGTAGGCATGGCGTTTCTGCTCCTGTTCATCTTCTTTCCATGTCCGCTGCTGCAGCTGGGTATAGGCCAGGATGGCCGTACCGGGGTAGCGTACCTCGGCCTTCAGCGTTTCGAACTCCCGGAGATACCACAGGGCATACTCCCGGTCGGTGCGGATAAAATGACGGAAACCGTTGTTCAAATAATACAGATTCCGATACAGCGGCTGGTTGCAGCCTTTGAAACCCTCCGGGTGCTCATTCACATAGGCGAGCAGGGAGGCATGGGAAGCGCCGTCCCATTCCTGCATCCACAGGAAGGTGACGATGGGCTCGTCGAATGCCTTGACCTCGGCCGCCAGGGCACGGCGCAGCGTATCCTGCTGCTTCCAGTCCCGGCGCTGCACGCTTCTGACGTACTGCGTGGCAGCGTCGTAAAAGTCCACGGGAAGGTGCTGGGCCATGGCTTCGGCCTTGATCTTCGAGAGGGCTTCGGCCTCTTTCTGGGGACGGTCGGCAGAGTAAGCCTTGTTATACTCTTTCCACAGGGACGTGAGCTGGTGCCCGTCTCCCGTGTTCTGTGCCCAAACAGTGGCGGCGCCGGCCAGAAGGGCCAGCACCCAGGTCATTAGCATTCGTTTCATAACCATTCAATTTAATGGAATGAAAATCAATTATTGTGCCTTTATGCGAACAGCGGCAGGGCGTCGGCTACGACGAAAGTACTGCCACCGATGTAAATCAGCGAGTCGGGAGTGGCCAGCTCCAGCGCCTTCTCCACCGCTTCTTTCACGGTGTCGAATGCCGATGCATTCGCCGATGCGCCATAGCGCTTAAGGATTTCGGCCGATGACAACGCGCGGGGCGTGGAGGCCGTAGCGAAGAGATAGGTGGCGCGGCGGGGCATCAAGGGCAGGATGGCGTCGAGGTCCTTATCGGCCATGATGCCATAGACGATGATGAGGGCGTCGTTCTCGCCGGAATCCACGCGCGCCTCCAGCTGGGCGAAGTTGTGCCGCAGCGCATGCGCATTATGGCCGATGTCGGCGATTACCGTGGGGCGCTCCCGGAGCCGTTCCCATCGGCCATGGAAGCCCATGCGACGGGCGGTGTGCACGATGCCTTCGACAATGGCGTCGTCGTTCAAGGCCGGAAAGGCGGGCCGAAGGATATCCAGCGCAGACAGCACTGTGCGTAGGTTTTTCGCCTGGACGGCGGCCTGCAGGTCCATGGCGCGGACGATCTCGTCCTTCCGGCCCCAGAGGGTGGGCGTCAGCTCATCGGCAAAGGACAGCGGGCAGAAGCCGCGGGCCTTCGCCTCGAAGACGGGGGCGGTTTCAGGGATGCGCTCCCCCACCAGCGCGGGGACATCGGCCTTGAAAATCCCGGCCTTTTCCCCGGCGATCTGTTCCAGCGTATTGCCCAGCAGCGCCATATGGTCGAAGCCGATGGACGTCACGATGCTCAGCAGCGGCCTTTCCAGGATGTTGGTGCTGTCCAGCCGCCCGCCGAGGCCCGTTTCAATCACGGCCACGTCCACCTTTTCATCGGCAAACCACTTGAACGCCAGGCCGGTCGTAATCTCAAAAAACGACAGCTGATGCTCCGTAATCCACGGCAGCCACCGCGTCAGAAAGTCAAAAACGTATTCCCTGGGAATCAAGACGGAGGAGGACAATGCCTCTGAGGTCGCTACAACCATCCTTTCCCTGAAATCAAGGAGATGCGGCGAGGTGAAAAGCCCCGCACGAAGGCCGCATGCACTCAGGGCCGATGCCAGCATATTGGACACAGACCCCTTCCCGTTGGTTCCGGCCACATGGATACTCCTAAACTGCCGGGAAGGATATCCCAGCACCTGGTCAAACGCCTCCATCCGTTCCAGTCCCGGCTTGTACGCCCCGGCACTGAACCCATCCTTCTGCACCGAAGGAAAGCGCCGGAAGATATCCTCCACCAGCGCCTGATATTCCGTTTCTGTAAACCTCGATTCCATAGTAACACAAAGTTACAAAAAAGTTGTGTGAATCAGTACATTTACGTAATTTTGGTCCACACTATTCTAAATAGCCTCATGTTGAAAGATTTCTTCGATTACGCATACTATCGTCTTGCCACGTTCTACATCGAGTTGAACTGGCCAGGACCAAATTTGGCAATTTTGGTCCTGACCACGATTGGAACAACTTCCACTCTAACCTCGAAGGGAGGGGCGGCAGAGGAGGCAGGCACGCACGGGGGCTTGTCCACCCCCGGACGAGTGTAATGGGAGGGGCCGGAGTGAGCGAAGCGAACGGAGTCCCCCGTGCGTGCCTGCCTGCCTCCTCTGCCGCCTTGTACTGGGATGGCTAAAGCACAAAAAACGGGTTGTGCGGCCGATATCGTGCTTTAGGCGGGTCATAAAGTGGGGCTAAAGCACAAAAACTGCGGTGCATGGCCGGTTGTGTGCTTTAGGCGGGGAAAAGAATGAGGCTAAAGCACAAGAATTGGGATAGAAGGGTGAAAATGTGCTTTAACGAAGGCTGCGAAGTACCAGGTGCAGCCCAATGACCGATGGGGATAAACAGAGATGCCCGATCAAGTCGGGCATGACGATTAGGAAGCCGGGCATGACGTAGAATGTGACACCCGATCCAGTCGGGCATGACGGACAGCCTACAGCAGCTTGGAGGCGATGTCGGAGAGCATGGAGCGCTCGCCCTTCTGGAGGAAGATGTGCTCGAAGAGGAACTGGCCCTTCATCTTTTCGCCCAGGTGGGTGAGGCCGTTACTCCACTGGTCCAGGTAGGGCTGGTCGATCTGGAAGACGTCACCGGTGAACACCATCTTGGTGCCCTCGCCGGCACGGGTAATGATGGTCTTCATCTCGTGCGGGGTAAGGTTCTGGGCCTCGTCCACGATGAAGAACACCTTGCCCAGGGAACGGCCGCGGATGTAGGCCAGCGGGGAGATGATCAGTTTCTCCTCCTTCAGGAGGTTGTCCAGTTTCTGGGCCTGCTTGCTGCCGGGCTTGAAGCAGTGACGGATGACCTCCAGGTTATCCAGCAACGGCTGGATGTAAGGAGACATCTTGCTCTTCTGGTCACCGGGCAGGAATCCGATATCCTGGCCGCCCAGCACCACCGTCGGGCGCGTGAGGATGATCTGGTCGTAACTATCGGCCTGTTCCAGGGCCGATGCCAAAGCGATGAGCGTCTTGCCCGTGCCGGCGCCGCCCGTGAGAGACACCAGCGGAAGGTCCGGATTGAGGCAGGCGTCCATGGCGAACTTCTGCTCGTCGTTAC
>Ga0310690_10007285_pt1 | contig 14285 bp, 25 predicted proteins | sample AusTroGonzalo_MG_2_FD_207661 | JGI IMG/M metagenome (GOLD analysis project Ga0310690, IMG submission 207661) | Bovine rumen microbial communities from tropical cattle in Woodstock, Queensland, Australia - Gonzalo_04 (v2) (version 2) | ecosystem: Host-associated > Mammals > Digestive system >...
TGAGAGATTACGGGGGAGGGGGGGGTAAACCTTTATTCGTAAAGCTTCGCTTTACTCATAAAGGTTTAAAAGCAACTTCGTTGCTAATATGCTTCGCATTACATGCTCAGCATAACGCAACGAAGTTGCTCCGCCCCGGATAGCGTGTTATAGATGACCTAGGTATTTTATAGGGGTATGTCGGGGGATGGGGAGTATGCGCGTTGAAGCAATATTTTTTATGCAGAAAATTGATTTTAAAATTTGATTTTAAAATTTCATTTGAAAATTATTTTTTATATAATAATATGTGGGAATGCTATATAAGCCGTAACTACATTGACTTAAGATTAAGTTTGGGCAAAGTAAGAAAAATATATACCATTAGATTTCAATAATAATGTAAGTATTTAAGTTATACTATATATTATATATTATATATATAATATATAGTATTTTTTTATATATATAATAATATATTATTATATATATAATATATAATATAATAATAATATTAATATATAATATATATATTATAATATATAATAATATAATATATATAATATATATTATTAACTTAATATATTAACTTATACTATTTAACTTTATATATCGTTATGAAACAAACCTACGGTTTGTTTCATAACTCTATTCGTTTTATTGTCACTTCGTGACAATAAAACTCATGCAAACTGAATTAACTTTATATATATTATAATATTATATATATTATATAAGGGGCAGCAGATTATGAGCAAGTTAAGGCGCAGTTAAAGTTAAGGATGTATTATATATTATTATATATAATATGGAATGAGAATAGAGGAAAATTTATGAAATGAAATGTAATTTTAGTATACCGATTTTTGATGTATCAGTATGCTGAGAATATACTAATCATACTATTGATTAAGAGTATAGGCGGGCAAATTTTTATTATAAAGTTGTTATGAGTGAGGGTGGGCAATGTGTGTTGCTCACCTTTTGTTGTTGGGATAGGTTGTCACATGAGGGTATTACATATATGTGGGGCGAGATGTAATGCTATTGGATAGGTGAGCGAGAATGTGATTTTGGAGTGAAGGGGGACGTATTTTATTATTTTTCAATAAAATTTTATTGATTTTTGATAAGCGTGGAATGAAAAGTGGCTATTTTGTATGAGAGAGGTGTGAGGAATAGGTAAATTTAGAGGTTTGTGTTGTAAGGAGCAAGAGTTTATGAAAGGGTGGTGGCGCCCCTCGCCCCTGCACCTTACACTATTCTCGTCACCGTAATAGTAAAAATAACATCGCAAATATGGCCTCGTCACTTTGGTGGTAAAACTACCTTTTTGTGCGAATGAGGGGTACAATAGACTGCCTCTCGGGTATCTAAAATCGCCCTAAGAATCGAATTTTTTTGCTCTTGGGTATATGATTTTATTACCCCCGCTGTACATTAATTTTGCGGTGCTGTATCAGTGTCCCAAAAGTGATGAAACAAGATAATTTGTATGTTTGTAGGCCGCAAAATGGCAAAAAATTTGTCGACCTTCATTCTTATTTCGCACCTATTTTGTGTTAACGAAAGGGTCTAGACAGGGCAAAATTCGAGTACTATTTTATATAATTTTCTTAATCAAAGAAGTTCCGAAATTTTTCAAAATTTTTTAAAAATTTATTCATACTTGGCCACGCGGGAAGCAGTGCAAAGGTGTGCGGCGTGCGTGTTAGGTGAAGCGGGTAACACGCAATCGGATACCAAAGGCGGGACGCACAATGTTCGATTAACGGATGCAAAATGAGCGTTTTTTTAATATTCAAAAAACTGGTGTTGACATTATCCAACATTGTCCTTAATGCGATATCGCGTTACGCGTAGTCAACCCGACACTTAGTTTACAATTGCATAGGTCACTTTAATCTGGCAAGCGAGGCGATATGGGATTTTTTGCGTGCACGTTAAAAGAAAAAAATCCGGCGAAAAAATTGGCGTACATCTGCCCGGGTCGGGGGACGGCTCGTCAGCGATGTTAATCCATCGCTGACGAGCCGCCAGATCAACAGTGTTATATTTCCGCTGATCCGTCAACAGTGTATGATTGCCGCTCGTCAACAGTGTTACATAAATGGCAAAAAAAACAGCCCCCGTAGGGGCTGTTGACAGTGTTACTACGCAAGTGTGTAGTATGCAAGGCGCTTGTCATAGGTTCTTGTCAGCTTACCGTCAGCAACAAGGCGGTTTACAACTGCCGTGTACTTCTGTGCGGGATAATCCGTGCCGAGAGTGTCACGCATTTCCTTGACAGTGATAGGGGCATCGGACGCACCTACAAGAGCGAGAATGTCATCATAGAGGTGTGCGGACGCTTCCTTCTTTGCCTTTTCCGCAGGGGAAATGTAGTTAGCCTTTGCTACAAGGCGAGCAATTTCGGTGTCGATTTCATCAATAAGGACATCCCTATCAGTGTCGAGAATATCAGCAGAAAGGATAACGGACTTGATGGTTTCGAGAGTTGTTCTTTTCATAGTTAAAATCTCCTTTATAAATGGTAGTTGGTTTGTGAGGTCTGGGCTTTTCCTTTCCTCATCTTGTATATATAGTATAACATATTTTTTTGGATTTGTCAATAGCTTTTTTTGAGTTTCGGCGTTTTGCACAAAAGTTTTCGGGATTTTGCACAAAAAGTCAATTGTCAACCTTTTCGTCGACAAAATTCACAGAACGTTCACATTTCCTATTTGCAGCGCGTTCCCCACAAATGTGGGAATAAGAACGCGCTGTCGACAGTGTTTTTTAAACCGCGTCAACAGTGTCGGAATTGACAGTGGAAAAAAGGCGGCAACCCCTTGCAGGGTTGCCGCCTTGACAGTGTTACTTTGCTTTTGGTACTCTTGTTTTTGTCAAATCCAGTTTGTACTTTTCACCGTTGACAGTGAATGTTATCAGTTTGCCCACATTCTCAACAGTGACATTCTCATAGTTTGCGCTCAGGAATGTTGACAGTGTGTCAATGATACTGATTTTAGTGTCATCTTTTGCCTTTTGTCCTGTCCCTCTTGTAGGTTTACCGCTCATTTTTTTATCAACCACCTTTTGACTAATTGCTTTATGCGCTGTTCTCAAAACCGCTTTTGTCTTTTCAGTGTTTGCGCTCATTTCTTTTGTTACACTGTTTTCAATCCATCCCTCATCTTCTGCGTAAATCTGAATTGCCTCATCAACAGTGCATTTAAAGCCGTCTACCATTCTTGACAGTGTTTTGTCATCAATGTGTCGTGTCACACCATTGATAATTTTAGTCATATAATCACCCCTTTTGTGTAAACAGTGCTTTATTCATTTTCTTGTGTTGACGCATACAGTAAGCAAAAATCTCTGTTTCGATTAGAGCATCCTCTAATCCCGTATGACTTTCCACAAAATCTTGACAGTGTGGTTTAATGTATTTGTACACTGTTTCCGCCTTCATTTGCGGTCGTGGGTTTTTGTGTTTAGTCAAATATCCATTCTCTTGACAGAATGAAATATAACTTTTGCGCTTTGGTAGAATTGAGTTTGTCATTTTGAGAATATCCCAAATTTCATAACGCTTTGGAAAAAATGTCCTAAACTTTGATTTTGTCACATATCTAATTGTGTTTGACAGTGCTCTATAATCAAAATAAGCATTGTATGCCATAACCGCTGTTATCTGCCACTGTCTACAATCGTCAAGAAAGTATTGCCAAATCGTCAAAATGTTTTCAATCTGTCTTTTGCCCTCTTGAATGTCTGCATAATACTGGGTGAGTTTATCCGCATAATATCCACTTTTCATTAAGTCGGGATAATCTGTGAATATTTCACGGACAATAAATGAACGTGTCAACAGCACATTCCCCTTTTTATCGCAAATAGTCCAGCCAACGTCATAAACAAGCGACTGCGATAAATCAACAGTGTTATCCTCTTTTTTGATACCGTTTACGGTTTCGGTATCAATTACCAAATAGTGATTTTTTTGCATTTGAAAATCTCCTTTTATTCAAGTATTTTGCGGGTTAGTCACTCTCTAACCGACAATTATAGTATACCACATTTCAAGGAAAAAGTCAAGGGGTTTTTTAAAAAAATTCATTTTCGGCGCTTTGCACAAAAAAGTTGACAATTTTTCGTTATGCCCGGGGCATATCATACTTCCGGGATTTTGTCAAGTGCGGCGATCACTTAATTTTTCGTTCACAGAATGTTCACAGAGAATTTACAATTTGATCACAGTTCGTTCACAAAGCCGCAGGGTTTGTGAACGAACTGCCAATACAACCCGTTCACAAATTTGGGTTGACAGTGTAGCGGTTTCCCGCCCACTGTCAACAGGTTATTCTATTGTAATTGTGCAATCTCTGGGTATAACAAGGTCATAATCTTGAAAATAATGAGCCATAAAAGTATCATTATCGTCAGCAGGTGAAAGCTGTAGAGCGGAAACGTCATCACCATCAAAAAATTTTATATAATGTTTTCCGCAATACTCGAAAACTTCACCAATAGCAACTTCACTATATGCAATAGTAGGCGTTTTTTCGTGCATATTTACTACCTTTGTCATAGTTTTTTACTCCTTTTTGTGACATTTTTTACTGATTTTGTAGCATTTTTTGTTGGAAAACCACTGTTTTCAGTGGTTTTCCGCTCATTTTCATATAAAATTGTATAAAAGTCGGTAATTGTTGACCGCTTCACCACCATTTTCCATCCAATCAAGCAAATTTTTTGCTTCATCGTCTACAAGTACATCACCCTCTTTGCACCACTTACTTTTAGGTGTTGCAGAAGTACAAATATTGATTTTTGTTGCATAAGGAAAATTATGTGCTAACCAATTTCTTTTAACTGCGGCTGTTGCCATAAGCATTTGCACTGTGCAATTATGTGGAGCGTAACTGATGATACCGATTTCATATCCCGCCTTTTTCAACAGTGTAATAAGGTTTTCCATTTCATCACTGTCAAACAGGGGCTTTGCTTCCGCATAAGGGCTTGTATCTTCATTGATAATCTTTTCAAGCCAATTATCAACTGCATAGAAATCAGCAATAGTGCCGTCCATATCAAACCATACTGTATTACTCATATTGTGTAACCTCTCTTTCGTTATTTTGTATATATAGTATACCACATTTTTTAGAGTTTGTCAAGGGGTTTTTGAAATTTTCGTCACTTTGCACAAATCTTTTCGGGACTTTTGGTGAAAATGCGACTTACCAAAAATTGCGGTCAAAATTTGTGGAACACTGTTGACAGTGATCATGCCGTGCGTTCCCTGGAATTGAGGGAATGGGAACGCACGGCTCGCACATTCCCTCAACAGTGTTAATCATAATTATTTTCAATTACGGTTTCAATAGTTTCGTCAATCGGTGCGGTGACAACAGTGTAATAATCATTGTGTTCCATATCTAATAATAGGTCATAATCGCTCGCTTTTGTGAAATACTCTAATTCTGTATTGATTATTTTGCTATCTAAGCCTTTTCCCCTTTTAAGCAAGCCTGAATAAAGTTTCTTGTAATGGTCACGATAATGCTCTATCAATACATCTTCCGCATTTTTTCGGGTTGTATAGGCTCCCAAACATTCAGGAGCCGCCTGTTCTGGTGTGTACATAGCAATATAAACAACATCAATCATTTTCCGCACCTCTCAATCATCAATCCACTTGCAATATTTTGCATTATAGCCTGCAAGAATAATAGGCGTACCGTCCCATTCAAAAGAAAATTCATAAGCATAACCATCACTATCTGTTATATCTTCAACAGTGATTTCTGTTACAGCCCTTTTATATCTGCGATTGTCATTGTGAAAATCTACATAAGTATATACACCACTATCAACAACGACAGAATAACCTAAAGCTCGTAAGCTATTGATTAAATTTTGCATATTTTCTGTAATAAGACAGCTGTAAAAATCCTCAATAGTATTTTTCTTTTTCTTTTTACTCATATTAGTAAACCTCTCTTTCGTTATTTGTTATATATATTATACTATATTTTTTTAAATTTGTCAAGTCGGAAACTTCCACAAAGATTAACGGGACTTTTTGTGCAATCTGCCGAAACCGCATTAACCATCGCAAAAATTGGTAACACTGTTGACACTCTACTTGCGGTGCGTTCTCCCTCGAAGAGGAAATGAGAACGCACCGCCAAATTGACAGTGTAAAAACCCTGTCTGTTGACAGGGTTTTTATTATACCTCAGTAGCACACTCATTTTCGCACATTGGACAGTCATGAATATAACAATTTACATAGCTATATCCCGATGGGATAAGCCGTGTAGGACATTCTAAGGGGAAACATTTAAATTCACAGTCACATTTTATACAGCGGAATTCTATTTCTTTATAAGCTCTGCCCTGCTTGATTATTTCCATTTTTATTTTCCTTTCTCCCCTGCCTGTTGACAGGGGATTTTATTTTATTCTGCTTTATCTACTTCATTGATTAGATATTCTATTCTGTCTTCTACCATATGAAAAAGCGCAGTCCAAAACTTCTTTCTGTCTTCGTCATCTGCATAAACTGTTGACAGGTAAGTTTCTTTTATTTGAGTAAGCGTTTCCTCAATTTCCATCATAGCACTATCAAAATCTCTGTCAATATTTTCCTGCATAATTCTATTAGCTAAATCTGTACCAAAATAGCAAGTCATTTTATATCACACCTTTCTAACTGTATAAGTTTTGTTATCACGATTATGCTTGTTAAGGTCACGAGCTTTTTTAATTGCTCTATTGTAATCTGTATAGACAAGCACCTCTGTAACTGTCTTTTCAAATTCCGCATAAGTCATAGGAGCGGAAACGTCTTCATACTTTGGTTTAGAAACAACTGCATACATAGTTTTTTACCTCTCTTTATTTGATTCGGTTTGTTCTGTCTTTTCCTCTGTTGTTATATATAGTATACTACATTTTGCGGTAAATGTCAATACCTTTTTTGTACTTTTGTAGGATTGCACAAAGATTTTTGGGATTTTTGTACAAAACGCTGAAATGCGAAAAATCGTCTACAAAATTCACAGATCGTTCATAATTTCTATCAGCGCGGCGTTCTCCCCTGAAAAGGGAAAGGGAACGCCGCGCCCGGTCAACAGTGTTAAAATAACCGCCGCACTTGACAGAAAAAATGGAGTATGGTATAATTACACCATACTCCTATTAAAGAGAGGTCAAATTCTCGACATAATCTCATTAACCATTTTGTCAACAGTGTGGATTAGCTCAATCGCTTCAATATCTCTTACATTTCCGTTGTTGACAGTGCGGAATTCCGCTGTTTCTTTTGAATTGATATGATACCTGCAAGTGATGTATGATTTTTCAGGGTTTTCCGCTTTTCTGATAAAGTATACAAAATCGCAACCGCTTGCAATCCTGTCGTGATAGTAATATCCTACACAGTTATTCTGCATTTTTCCCTCTTGTGTAAAATCATCCATTTCTTTTGGCACGATAATAATATATTTATCATTTGACAGTGTTTCTATCTCTCTATACTTATTTTCCATTTCAAGAATTTTATTGTTTCTCTCTCTGTTTAAATAGTTATCAAGTGTTTCTACATTGTGCTTGAAATCTCTATTTGTATCAATTACAGATTTGATTTCAGTTTCAGAAAACATATTTACCATTTTGTCAATTTTGTACATAAAGTTTTGGTAATCATCACAAACTCGCCAAATATCACCACTTTTGCGAGTTGTGTTAAAAATCTGTCTAACTGTTGAAGTCAGATTTAACTTTCTAATATTTTTCAAGAATATAGGATTGGATTTTTCACTAAGATACTGATAAAACTTTTTGTCAAGGTCATTCAAGTTTTTAATATACTGTTCTTTTGTATAATTTTCAAGCGCACAACAATCTGCTTTGCACTCATTCTCTCTACACCATTTTAAAAAGCCCTTTGGTACTTCTCTTGCTACTTCATAATCTGCCAAACCGTCTATAAGGTCAAGATTATTTCCCGAAAGATACTTTTCATAAATTGTTAAATAATCAATCGCAGAAGTTCTTTCGTATGCTCTGCCCAAATCACGGATAAGACAAAGTAAACGCTGTTCAATATTACTGCTCCACGAACTAAATTCATATTCATCAGTAACAACTTTCGGCAAACGCTTTACTGTTCTGCCTGTGTAAGAAACATAGCTAAAATCACGGCAATCAACCTTGACTGCTCCCTTGCTTGTGGATATAACGATAAATGAATTTTCCTTTGTGATACTCATAATAATACCTCTCTTTTCTGTTGTGCGGTTTACCGCTCTCTCAATTTCTGTATATATTATACTACAAAAAAAGGATTTTGTCAAGGGGTTTTCAAGCTATTCTACCTTTTGCACAAAAGAAACGGGATTTTTTGTGCATTTTGCCACTGACCAAAAATTGCGGTCAAAAACACTGTCAACCCGGGCTGATCAAAATGCGGTCGGCGCTCGGAAGATGAGGGAAGAGCGCCGACCGCTCGACGCTCTTCAACTGCTATCTGTTGACAGTGTGGTTTCTATTTCACAAATTTCTGTATTAATATTATTAATTGTTTTTGATCTTATTATTTTATCTATTGCCATTTCCTCTGCTTCACTTTCAGAATTTGCATAAAGTTCAATAGTGGTTTTTCGATAAATTAGAACAGTATATTTATTCATTTTGTGCACCTCTTGTTTTTATCTCACCTGCCAAAAGTTGACAGGTGAGAATTTGATTTTAGATTAGAAAAGGTCTTCTGCTCTCATTCGGATATAATCAAGAATTTCATCAATGCAGTCGTCAAGGTCGTCTTTATCATTGTCAACAGTGTCATCATCATCCTCATCGTCATCAAGCTCATAATCGTCATAATCATCTGCATCATAATCGTCATCATCATCAACAGTGTTATTTTCGGGCTGTGAGCCACTTGTCAGATATGCCATCAGCTTTGCGCAATCTGCAATACACTCGTCAACAGTATTGCCATGTACAGCGAAAATCATAGTGTCGTTTGTGGGTACAGAAATGTTTCTCATAGTTTTAATCTCCTTTAAATATGGTATTTGGTTTTGTGGGGTTCTCTTTCCCTCACCTTGTATATATATTATACTACTTTTGGATGTAAATGTCAAGGGTTTTTCAATCAGTTCTACGTTTTGCACAAAACTTTTTAGGATTTTTGTGCAGTTTGCCAGATCCGCCCAATTCGTCTACAAAATTCACGGAATGTTCATAAATCTCAAACGCCGTCCGTGCGCAGGAAGTGAGGGAATGTGCACGGACGGTCAACAGTGTTTTTGCGGGTAGGGTTGACAGTGTAGAACCGATCTGTCAACAGTGTTTGAAAATCTGCGGTTGACAGTGTAGAAAAATGAGCGCAAAAAATGGGAGCGGTTTCCCGCTCCCAATTATATCACACTGTCACCTCTCTGTCAAGATATTCTGCGTTATCTCCTGCAAAAGTATAGTATGCAAGTCGCTTGTCATAGTTGCGGTTGACCTTGCCGTCAGCTACAAGCCTATTGAGAACATTAGTGATTTTCTGCGGGCTATCGGGATAACCACCCTGCTCACGAATGTCCTTTGCAGGAAGTGGAGCATCTGCGCCTGCGATAAGGTCAAGGATTGAGTTGTAGAGCACTGCGGAACGTTCCTTTTTAGCCTGCTCTGCAGGACTTACATAGTTAGCTTTTGCAGTGATACGGTCAATCTCTGCGGTAAGCTCATCAATGATGGGCTGATACTCTGCGGTCTGATTGTCAACTGCGAGTGCTTCATAGTGGGACTTGATAGATACGAGTGTTGCCTTTTTCATATTGAAATCTCCTTTGTAATGGTGTGGGGCTTTTGTTCAACCCCTTTGCTTTATCTTATGTATATAGTATACTACTTTTTGAAAGAAAAGTCAATACTTTTTTCTGCATTTCGGCGATTTGCACAAATGATTTGGGAATATTGCACAAAAGCGGGATCACAATAAATGACTGACCAAAAATTGCGATCGGGTACACTGTTGACTTTGCTGCGCGTCCTTGGAGACGAAGGGGGAGAGGACGCGCAGCCAAAGCATTTTCTGCACGCCAAGAGACCGCAATTTTTGGTTGCCCATTTCTTGCGGTCTCTTGGTGGAGGTTACTATGTCAATTATTCGTCATCTTCAATATCAAGGCAGTCATCATAAAAATTTGACCAAACTGCTGTTCTTGCACATCTTAATACCTTTTCAAATGTAGTATCAATAGTGCTAACTGGAGCATAAGATAAATAACATTCACCGTCTGTATCTAATACTCTTTGTGCAAAAAGATTATATGCTTCTTTTCCTGTGTTTACTGTGCCCAAAACTTCATTTTCGCCATCAAAATAATCTAATATCTTATATCTTGCAAATTCTTTCATAGTATTTTACCTCTTTCCTTTCCTCATCTTGTATATATAGTATACCATAAATTTTTATATTTGTCAATAGGTTTTTTAAAAGTTTGTGCAATATACACAAAAGGTTTAGTGTTTTTAACCAATAGCCAGATAACAAAAAATGGTTGACCAAAAATTGCGGAGATCCTTCTTATTCCAAACCCCGTTCGTGCGCAGGAAATGAGGGAATGCGCACGAACGGGCAAACGGAAACCGCAATTTCTGACTAACCAAAAATTGCGGTTTCCGTTGGAGGTTACTATGTCAAATGATAGGAATAATCACATATTTTTCATACGGAATGTTGAGCCATTCCATAAATCTGTGCGCTTCAATCCTGCTATCGAATGTGCGCTTGATAGTCTTTACCATGCCTGCATTTTTTACCTTAATCTGAAACTTGTACATACTCATTTTAAAAATCTCCTTTAATCTGCTTTTGTTACTCCACTAATCTCTTCTATTTCGCTTGTATCCTCAACCATACCATACTTGAAAGCATCTAAAAGGCGATAAATCTTCAAATAATTGGCATTAGTCATATCCTCTGGAAACTTGACACCGCATCCCTCTAATGCACCTATCAGCGCATAAAGCTCTCTATCGGTTAATTCACATTTGTTGTATCTCATAGTAACACCTCTTTTGATTTTTTGTGAGAGAAAGGGAACAGCCCAAAGTATCCTTACTATTCATCAAGCGTTTGCTCTCTAAGCAGGTATCGCACCTGCGCCTTTGAGCTGTTCTCTTTCCCTCACCTTATGTATATATTATACTACAAAATCAAAAATTTGTCAAGCGTTTTTTGAGTGTTTCTGCGTTTTGCACAAAAGAAAATAGGATTTTTGTACAATATGCCGAAATGTCGATTTTATTCACAAAATGTTCATAGATCCACTGTCAACCCAATGCGGCACGCGCTTGGAAGTTTAGAGGGAGAGCGCGTGCCGCCAAAAAGAACCGACCGCAATATTTGGTTACCCAAAAATTGCGGTCAAATTCTTTGGAGGTACTATGTCAACTTAATCGGTAAAATCTATTTCTTTTTCTATTACGTCATAATCTCTTTCTTCATAGTCAACAGTGTCACACCATTTTTCGCCTCTATTTACAGCGTTTTCAAATGTAGTGTGATAACTTGTATCCATCACATTGTCATCTGCCCATAAAAGGAGTTTATAGTATCTTAAAGTTTTAGTCTGTTCATCATACATCATCTTCATCATCCTCAACTTTCTCAATATCGAATTCAGCCAGAAAACCCTCATCATTGGACATTTCAGTTAAGAAATCGGTATATAAATCTTCGTTTACCCAGTCAACTAAGTTGTGATACCATTTCCGCCCGTTGCTTTCATAGGAAGCGAGTAATTCAGAAGCGGTATAATTCTTGTTGAGCCATTCATCAAACTGAATAGTATCATCACAGTCATTTTCTATAAGTGCGGAGCAAAGGCTCTCATAAAGTTCGCCATCTATTCTGTACATCATAGTTATTACCTCTCTTTTGTAGTGGGTTGTGGTTTATTTCATTTATTGAATATAGTATACCATAAAATTTCGTTTTTGTCAAGGGGTTTTGGGATAGTTCTACGTTTTGCACAAAAAATTTCAGGATTTTTGTCTATTGTGCTACTTGCCAAAAATTGCGATCAAAAACACTGTCAACAGGTTTGCATTCATCGAGCGGCGCGTCTACCGCGAAAGTGGGAATGAGGACGCGCCGCGGCAATTTTGAACAAACTATTAACAATTTTTAAATTTTTATTTTTAGAAAACTGACCAAAAATTGCGGTCAGGGCTGTTCACCCTGCCGCAGTTTCATTTTCTTTTCTATTGTCTTAACGAGAAAAACCCCGATAAAATTACATCCCGCCACTGTCAACGCTTTCACCCATATCGGCAACTCACATCCCATATAAACAAGGACAACAGTGTAAACTCCGAATGTAAGGGCATTAAATGCACTCGCCGCCTCTCTGCTCCCCTTGACAGTGATAATGTGGTTTGCGGTTTGCAAACACACATTAACTATATTTAAAAGAATGAACGTAATTAGCAGTTTCATTAAATCACCTCAAAAAAGATAATTGCAAGCGGCACTCCCGAAAGGAATAAGTTCAACAGTGCTAAATTTGCACAGTTGTTTTTCTGTTTCTTTGTCCTTTTGGGACTGTTAGACATATCTAAAAAGATTATGCCTAACAGATAGAGCGTACAGAACAGTATTACTAAAAAAACTATAAAATTACTCATTTTCAAAACTCCTCATTTGTGATTGTAAGCCATCCGATACGGGTGTTTTCGCACTCACCCAAAACATAATAGTCAAGCAGGTCGAACAGAATGTCAAACTGTCCCCAAGTTGCCTTGACAGAACTTGACATTTTCTTCCTTATCTTTTGAGCAAGTCTAAACTTTTCCTCATAAGTATAAGGCGGCTCAATGTCCATTATCACGCAGAATGTGTTTTTCTGAACGTTCGGGTCAAAAACTTCAAATTTTACTTTCATCATAGTAACACCCCTTTAAATAAATTGCGACCGTTTCGAGTTGAGGCACTTGACATAGGTTCGCACCACTAAGACAAGCCCGAGGTTTTAGGCGGTCTGCCGCTTCCATCCTTCTCACTATAACCATTATACACTATTTCAAAGGATTTGTCAAGCGTTTTTGAAAATTTCTTTTGTGCAATTTGTACAAACTTTTCGGGCATTTTGCTATATCCATATAGCGCAATAATTGACTGACCAAAAATTGCGAAAGGATACACTGTTGATCTGACCCGCCGCGCTCGGCGATTGAGGGGTTGGGCGCGGCGGGCTGAGTAAAAATCGCAATTTCTGGTTGACCAAAAATTGCGATTTAAGTTACTCATACAAGAATATCCAATCAAGAAAGTCGTCAAAATCTGTTTCAGAGTTTACAGTGTATTCTGCAAAATCTTTCTCGGAAACAATGGAGATAGAATATCCTGTGTCATTATTTACGATATATCCTACAAAAGCGATAGTTTCGGGAATATTGAAACCGCCGACAGTCATTTTTGCCTTGAAATCTATGATAGTAAATGTCATAAACTCACTCCCTTTCAGCTTCTACACGATAGGTCTCATACCTATTGTGCTTGTAGTTGGTGATTGCGAATGTGAGACCTGCAGAACAGGGCTCTGCGGAGTTGGTTCGGTCAACCTTCTCCAGTGCATCACTGACACTGTCAACAAAGTCGTCAAAATCAGCCTCTGCATAGTCGGTACATTCAAGCACCTTATAGAGAAAACCGATGATGTTGAGGCATACGAGCCCAGTAGTCTCCCTCTCCCAAATCTCACCAGTGTTGCTGTTATGGATACGCATAGTAGTTGTCATAGTAATCTCCTTTACCCTGTGGGCGTTTCCGTTCCTCATCTTATGTATATAGTATACTACAAAATTCCGATTTTGTCAAGGGGTTTTTGAACAGTTCTACGTTTTGCACAAAAATTTTTATGGCTTTTGGGCATTTTGCCAGTTTGAGCGGATCTTGTCTTTTCTGTTAAAAAATTGTGAACGGGGTTGACGATCTGCTTTGCGCGCCGTCCCCCGAAGAAGTGAGGATAGGGACGGCGCGCCAAACAAAAACCGCCCTTGGGAGGCGGTCTTGACAGTGTAGATAAGCGGTTTGTAAAACCGTTCTTGGCGTCCCTGTTGACAGTGTTTGTAACCACAACAGGGTTGACAGTGTAGCCGAGTACCTTTACAAGCGGGTACTTATGCGTTTCATCCCAACGGTACTCGAATATAGTAGTAGTATCAACAGTGTAGTTTGTCATAGCGTGTACCTCTCTTTCTCTGCGAGGGGCTCTCTGTCCCTCTCACTGTATATAGTATACTACATTTCA
>Ga0310690_10007288_pt1 | contig 14283 bp, 8 predicted proteins | sample AusTroGonzalo_MG_2_FD_207661 | JGI IMG/M metagenome (GOLD analysis project Ga0310690, IMG submission 207661) | Bovine rumen microbial communities from tropical cattle in Woodstock, Queensland, Australia - Gonzalo_04 (v2) (version 2) | ecosystem: Host-associated > Mammals > Digestive system >...
TCAATAGGGTAGATTATCAGCGAAATGAAGGCGCTGTAGATGACGTACATTGAGAACTTCGTCCGTTCGGCCATGGCACCGCTGACGATGGTGGCCGAGGTGGCGCAGAAGACGGTCTCGAAAATCAGGAATCCCTCCACGGGCAGCGTGCCCTGATAGAAGGAGAGGTCGCCCCAGTTGGGCCTCCCCACAAAGCCCGCGCCATCGGAACCGAACATCAGGCCGAAGCCCACGAACCAGAACAGCAGCGAGCCGAACATGAAGTCGACGAAGTTCTTGAAAAGAATGTTGGCCGTGTTTTTGCTGCGGGTGAACCCCGCCTCGCACAGCGCAAAGCCCGGCTGCATGAAGAACACCAGCATGGCAGCCAACAACATCCAAACAGTATCCAGTGATAAAGCTATTTCGTTCATAATTATCAATCTTCAATTTTCAATTATCAATTTTCAATCTTCAATTATTTCCTGTCTCGCAGCACGGTGTCGCCGTGCTCGCCTGTGCGGATGCTCCAGGTGTCGATGATGTCGCTGACGAAGATGCGCCCGTCGCCCACCTCGCCCGTCTGCGCTGTGGAGATGATGATGTCCACGGTGGGCTGGGCGAATTGGTCGCGGCAGACGATGGTGAGCGCCACGCGCTCGATGACGTCCGTCGAGTACTGCACACCACGGTAGATGCGCTCCTGCCGGCTTTGGCCGATGCCGTGAACATCGTGATACTCAAACCAGTTGATGTCCGAGTTCAGCAGCGCTTCCTTCACCTCCTCGAACTTCGTTTTCCGGATAATGGCTTCAATACGTTTCATACCTTTCTCAAATTTTGGCTGCAAAGGTACTGCCCTCCTGCGGACCGGCAAAGGAGTGGAGGCTGTTTTGGGCAAAGAAATTGCCTTTTTATTACGGAATGTCATCTTCTCTGTGCTTTTTGCAAAACAATTGAAAGCAAAAACGACGCTTTTTGTTGCTAAATGAAAGTTTTTGTCGATTTCTTGCAGAGTTTATGATGGCATTACCACACAGGTTCCGAAAATAGTCCGTACCTTTGCAGCGGATTTATGTACGAACGACATTATTTATATAAGCAAGCAGACGACAATGACACGACAGGATGGACTATATCGTACGGAATATGAGCACGATGCGTGTGGCATAGGCATGGTGGTGAACATTCATGGTGCAAAGAGCCACGAGCTGGTTGACAATGCCTTGCGGGTGCTGGAGAATATGGAACACCGCGGTGCCGAGACGCGCGACAAGACGGGCGACGGCGCTGGAATATTGGTGCAGATTCCCCACGAGTTTATTCTGCTTCAGGGTATTCCCGTCCCCGAGAAGGGACACTACGGCACAGGCATGGTGTTCCTGCCCAAGGACGAGGATGCGCAGCGGGACATCATCAATGTGATGATAGAGGAGATTGAGCGCGAGGGCTTGCAGCTGATGCATCTGCGCACGGTGCCCACCTGCGCCGATGTGCTGGGTGCTGCTGCCCGTGACGTGGAGCCTGCCGTGAAACAGCTGTTTGTCACCCAGGGTGCAGCGGGTGCCGACGATGCTTCATCGCTTGAACGACTATTATATAAGGTACGTAAGCGTGTGGAGCGCCGTGTCACGGATGAAGACTTCTACATCTGTTCGCTGTCAAGCCGATACATCATCTACAAGGGCATGCTCACTTCGGGACAGCTGCGCCGCTACTTCCCCGACCTTTCGAGTCCCTGGTTCACAAGCGGATTGGCGCTGGTACATTCACGCTTCTCCACAAACACATTCCCCAAGTGGAAGCTGGCACAACCCTTCCGGCTGTTGGCGCACAACGGCGAAATCAACACCATCCGCGGCAACCGTGGTTGGATGCAGGCACGCGAGAGTGTGCTCAGCAGCGCCGCCTTGGGCGACATCCGCGACATTCGTCCTATCTTGCAGGAGGGCATGAGCGACTCGGCCAGCCTGGACAACGTCTTCGAATTCCTTGTGATGAGTGGGTTGAGCCTGCCGCAGGCATTGGCCATTCTGGTGCCGGAAAGCTTCAATGATAAAAATCCCATCAGCGACGACCTGAAGGCCTTTTACGAATACCACTCCATCCTGATGGAGCCGTGGGACGGCCCTGCTGCGTTGCTGTTTTCCGACGGCCGATACGCCGGAGGTATGCTTGACCGCAACGGCCTGCGTCCCTGCCGCTATACCATCACCCGTGGCGGCATGATTGTGGTAGCCAGTGAGGTGGGCGTGATGGACTTCGACCCCCTCGACGTAGTGAGTAAGGGACGCCTGCAGCCGGGGAAAATCCTGCTCATTGATACGCAGGAAGGGCGCATCTACTACGACGGCGACGTCAAGGAACGTCTCGCCATGGCCCATCCCTATCGCGAATGGCTCCAGGCAAACCGCATCCAGCTGGAGAAGCTGCGCAGCGGTCGCCATGTGGAGAACGGGGTGGACGACCTCGGACGCAAACTCATAGCCTTCGGCTTCGGACAGGAAGACATCGACAAAACCCTTATTCCCATGGCTACGGCAGGGCAGGAACCTGTGGCTGCCATGGGCAACGACACTCCGCTGGCTGTCATCAGCGACCGTCCGCAGGTGTTCTTCAACTACTTCCGTCAGCAGTTTGCCCAGGTGACCAACCCTGCCATCGACCCCATCCGCGAGGAACTGGTGATGAGCCTGACGGAGTACATCGGTGCCGTGGGGACCAATATCCTGATCCCCGACGCTGCCAACTGCAAGATGGTGCGCCTTCCGCAACCCGTGCTGACGAACACCCAGCTTGACATCCTCTGCAATATCCGTTACAAGGGTTTCAAGACGCGCAAGCTGGCTATGCTCTTCGATATCGGGAGGGGTGCCGACGGCCTTCGTCAGGCCCTTGACGACCTTTGCCATGCTGCCGAGGCATCGGTGGATGAGGGTGTGAACTACATCATCCTCAGCGACCGCGACATCGACGACCGCCATGCCGCCATTCCCTCGCTGCTTGCCGTGTCGGCCGTACACCATTATCTGATTTCCGTGCAGAAGCGCGTGCAGACCGCCCTCATCGTGGAGAGCGGCGAGATTCGCGAGGTGATGCATGCCGCCCTGCTGCTGGGCTATGGTGCCAGTGCCATCTGCCCGTACATGACCTTCGCCGTGCTTGACGACCTTGTCCGACGTAATAAGATTCAGGAGGAGTACGTTACTGCCGAGGCCAACTACATCAAGGCCGTCGATAAGGGTCTGAAGAAAATCATGTCGAAGATGGGCATCTCGACCATCCGCTCGTATCGTGGTGCCAAGATTTTTGAGAGCATCGGTCTCGGCGAGGATTTGCTGCGACGCTACTTCGGTACCGAGATGAGCACTATCGGAGGCATCGGACTGCGCGACATTGCTAACGATGCCATCCGTATGCACGACATGGCGTTTGAGTCGCCCCAGGCGGACGGTATTCTCCCCAACAACGGCCAGTTCGCCTGGCGTAAGGACGGCATCCTTCATGCCTGGAATCCCGAAACCATCGCCAATCTGCAGATTGCCACCCGCCTCGGGTCGTACACGAAGTTCAAGGAATGGGCGAAGATGGTCGATGAAAAAGAGCGCCCCATCTTCCTCCGCGATTTCCTCGGCTTCAAGCGAGCCACGGTGCCGACGCCCATCGACGACGTGGAGCCTGTGGAGAGCATTGTGCGCCACTTTGTGACGGGTGCCATGAGCTTTGGCGCACTGAGCATCGAGGCACACGAGGCCTTGGCGCTGGCCATGAACCGCCTCGGCACACGCAGTAACACGGGTGAGGGCGGCGAGGACAATGCCCGCTATCACACCGAGGTGGACGGCGTGAGCCTCTCGTCAAAGACCAAGCAGATTGCCAGTGGACGTTTCGGCGTCACGGCTGAATATCTGGTGAATGCCGAGGAGATACAGATCAAGGTGGCGCAGGGTGCCAAGCCCGGCGAGGGCGGTCAGCTGCCTGGTTTCAAGGTGAACAAGATCATTGCCAAGACGCGCAATGCCATCGAGGGCATCTCGCTCATCTCGCCTCCGCCACATCACGACATCTACTCCATCGAGGATTTGGCGCAGCTCATTTTCGACCTTAAGAACATCAATCCCACCGCTGCTGTCAGCGTCAAGCTGGTGGCCGAGAGCGGTGTGGGTACCGTTGCCGCAGGAGTGGCCAAGGCCAAGGCCGACCTGATTGTCATCAGCGGCGCTGAAGGCGGCACCGGTGCCAGCCCTGCCAGCAGCATGCGCTTTGCGGGCATACCGCCCGAGATTGGCCTTGCCGAGACGCAGCAGACGCTGGTGATGAACGGTCTGCGCAACCAAGTGCGTCTCCAGACCGACGGCCAGCTGAAGACAGCCAAGGACGTCGTCATCATGGCCATGCTGGGTGCCGACGAGTTCTCTTTCGGCACGCTGCCGCTCATCGTGCTGGGCTGTGTGATGATGCGAAAGTGCAACACCAACACCTGCCCGGTGGGTGTGGCCACGCAGGACGAACGTCTGCGAGCCCGTTTCATGGGAAGGGCTGACTATGTCGTCAACTTCTTCACCTTCCTTGCCCAGCAGGTACGCGAATATCTTTCCGCCATCGGCGTCCATAGCCTGAAAGAGATTATCGGGCGGACAGACCTTATCGAAGTACTTACCGACACAGCCACTGACAAGCAACGGACCATAGACTTTGCTCGTCTGCTCCACAGGCCTGAGACGGACAAACCGCTTTATTGGGACCGCGGGGCGTTCACCCACGTCAGCGGCGTGATGGACGAAGACATCATCCGGGCGGCGCAGCCTGCCATCCAGCGTCAGGAAGAGGTGAACCTCGACTACACCATCCGCAATACCGACCGCGCTGTGGGCACCATGCTGTCGGGTATCATTGCCAAAAAGTATGGCGAGGCAGGGCTTCCCGACGGCACTGTCACGCTCAGGTTCAAGGGTTCGGCCGGGCAGTCGTTTGGCGCTTTCGCCGTGAAGGGCTTGCGTCTCCGGCTCGAAGGCGAGTGCAACGACTATTTTGGCAAGGGACTCTCCGGCGGGAGCATCAGCATCGTGCCGCCCGCGCGACGCAGCGATGACTTCGTGGCGGACCGGAATATCATTGCCGGCAACACAGGCCTCTATGGTGCCACCTCAGGCGAATTGTTTGTGAATGGCCGCGTAGGCGAACGTTTCGCCGTACGTAACTCGGGAGCTACGGCTGTCGTGGAGGGTGCCGGCGACCACTGTTGCGAATATATGACTGGCGGTCGGGTGGTCGTGCTGGGCACTACGGGCCGCAACTTTGCTGCCGGCATGAGCGGCGGAGTGGCTTACGTGTACGACCCGGGCCACACGTTCGACTATTACTGCAACATGGACATGGTGGAACTCGGGCTCGTGGAGGATGCCGCCAGCCGCAAGGAGTTGCTGGAGCTTGTCCGCCGTCACTACCTCCATACCGGCAGCCCGTTGGCAGGGCAGTTGCTCGACGACTGGAGCCGCCATGTGGAAGACTTCATACAGGTCGTCCCCATCGAATATAAGCGAGTGCTTGAAGAGGAGAAAATGCAGGCGTTGCAGCGCAAGATAGCCGAAGTGCAACGTGACTATTAATCATCAAAATGTCAATTCATCTATGGGAAATCCGAAAGCTTTTCTGACTGTGCCTCGTAAGGAGGCAGGCTATCGTCCTGTGCACGATCGCATCCACGACTTCGGTGAAGTGGAGCAGACGCTGAACACCCGCGACCGTCAGGAACAGGCGAGCCGCTGCATGGACTGCGGAGTGCCTTTCTGCCACTGGGCATGCCCGCTGGGAAACAAGGATCCCGAGTGGAACGATGCCCTCTATCGTGGCGAATGGGAATCGGCCTATAAGCTGCTGACGGCCACAAACCCTTTTCCTGAGTTCACGGGGCGTATCTGCCCCGCCCTCTGCGAGAAAGCCTGCGTGCTCTATCATACCACCGGCGAAGCGGTGACCAACCGCGAAAACGAAGCTGCCATCACGGAACGCGCTTTTGCTGAAGGGTATGTCACTATTAAGCATCCTGTGCGCAATGGGAAGCGCGTGGCTGTGGTGGGAAGCGGTCCTTCAGGGCTCGCAGCCGCCCATGCCCTGAACCACATGGGGTACACCGTCACCGTCTTTGAAAAGAACGAAGCTGCCGGCGGTCTGCTCCGCTACGGCATCCCCAACTTTAAGCTTAACAAGAAGATCATCGACCGACGAATCTCCGTCATGGAGCAGGAGGGGGTGGAGTTCGTTTACAATTCACCACTGACCATTCATGGTTCACAAATGGCTGGCGCCTCTCCCTCTGATACGGGGAATATTTGTGAATTGTCAATTATGAATTATGATTTAACAGATTACGATGCCGTCGTAATCTCAACAGGTACTCCTACGGCACGTGACCTGCGGGTTCCTGGTCGCGAATTAAAGGGTGTTCACCTTGCACTTGAACTGCTGTCGCAGCAAAACCGCGTGCTGGCCGGCAGGGAGTTTCCGGAGGAGGAGCGCATCACCGCGAAGGGAAAGGATGTCCTTGTCATTGGCGGTGGCGACACGGGGTCCGACTGCATCGGCACGGCTCACCGTCAGGGCGCACGGTCGGTCACGCAGATTGAAATCATGCCCAAACCCCCTGTGGGACACAACCCCGCTACCCCTTGGCCGGGCTGGCCTGTCATCCTCAAGACCACCAGTAGCCACGAAGAGGGCTGTACGCGCCGTTGGAATATCAACACCCTGGAGTTCTTGGGTAAGGACGGGCGTCTTACCGGTGTTCGTGTCCAGCCTATCGACTGGAAACCCAATCCTGCAGGCGGACGGCCCGTGATGGTTGAGGCGGGTGAGCCTGAGGTTATCAAGGCGGAGCTTGTGCTGCTGGCGATGGGTTTTCTGAAGCCCGGGCACCCGCAGTATCCCGAGGGCGTTTTCGTCTGTGGCGATGCAGCGGGCGGTGCCAGCCTTGTCGTCCGTGCCATCGCCAGCGGACTTGACACGGCAAGGAAGGTGGATGCCTATGTCAGGAAAAAGGGATAAACAATGATGTAAGACAGACCCCATGCCCCACACAATCCACTTCACCAAGATGCACGGCTGCGGCAACGACTATATCTATGTCGATACCACGTGCTACCCCATCGCCGACCCGGTCAGCGCTGCCCGACGGTGGAGCGACCGTCACACGGGAATCGGTAGCGACGGACTGGTGCTCATCGGGCATAATGCCGCAGGATTTACCATGCGCATCTTCAATGCCGACGGCTCAGAGGCGATGATGTGTGGCAACGCCTGCCGGTGCATCGGAAAGTACCTCTATGAAAAGCGCCTTGCCACCGATACGGAAATCCCCCTTCATACGGCATCGGGCGTGAAGGTGCTGGAGCTGGATGTCCGCGAGGGCAGGGTGGTGGCGGTGACGGTGGATATGGGTGAGCCGGTGTTTGAAAACCCTGTGCAGTACAGGCCTCAGGGTGAGAAGCTTCCCGATGGGCTGTTCGTGTCGATGGGAAATCCTCACTATGTCGTTTTTACCGACGATGTGGACAGCGTGGAAGCGCAGGGGCGGAAGCTGGAGCGCCACGCGGCATTTCCCGAACGTTGCAACATAGAGTTTGCCGATGTACGTCCAGATGGCATCCGGGTGCGTGTGTGGGAACGTGGGAGTGGCATCACCATGGCCTGCGGGACGGGTGCCTGTGCCGCCAGTGTTGCTGCCGCCCGGACAGGCCGTGCAGGGCGACAGAGCCGCATCATCATGGATGGCGGGGCATTGGACGTCGAATGGTGCGAACGGGACAATCACGTCCGTCTGACAGGCCCTGCCGAAAAGGCCTTCGAGGGCGAAGTGGAAATATAATCATCAATCATCAATCATCAATCAGAGAATAGTATGGCATTAATCAACGACCATTTCCTGAAGCTGCCGGACAACTATTTGTTTGCCGATGTGGCGAAGAGGGTGAACGTCTTCAAGGCGCAGCACCCGAAGTCGGACGTCATCAGCCTGGGCATCGGCGATGTCACGCAGCCGCTCTGTCCCGCCGTCATAGAGGCTCTGCACCGCGCTGCGGACGAGATGGCCGGCGCAGCCACCTTCCGCGGCTATGGTCCCGAGCAGGGGTATGACTTCTTGCGCGATGCCATACTCCGAGGAGACTTCCTGTCACGGGGCATCCATCTGGAGCGCGACGAAATCTTCGTCAACGACGGGGCAAAGTCGGACACGGGCAACTTCCAGGAACTCATCCGCTGGGACAACAGCATCGCCGTCACCGACCCTATCTATCCGGTGTATATCGACTCGAACGTCATGATAGGCCGTGCTGGCACGAAGAGCGACGACGGACGTTGGTCGAACGTCATCTACCTGCCCTGTACGGCCGAGAACGGCTTTGTGCCCGAGCTGCCCCAGCAGCGGGTGGACGTCATCTACCTCTGCTATCCCAACAACCCCACGGGCACAGCCCTCAGCCGCGACGAGCTGCGACGCTGGGTCAACTATGCCCTCAAGAACGATGCCCTCATCTTCTTCGACGCTGCCTACGAAGCCTATATCCAGCACGACGACGTGCCCCACAGCATCTACGAGATAAAGGGAGCGCGCCGCTGCGCCGTCGAATTTCACAGCTACTCCAAGACGGCGGGTTTCACGGGCGTCCGATGCGGCTACACCGTGGTGCCGAAGGAGGTGACTGCCTGTACGCTGACGGGTGAGCGCATAGCCCTGAATCATCTGTGGAACCGCCGACAATGCACGAAGTTCAACGGTACCAGCTACCTGAGCCAACGCGCCGCCGAGGCCATCTATACACCGGAAGGACGCGAGCAGGTCAAGCAGACCATCGACTACTACATGCAGAACGCCCGTCACATCCGTGAGACCCTGCGCAGCATCGGCATGAAGGTCTATGGAGGCGAGGATGGTCCCTACCTCTGGGTGCGCACGCCGGCGGGGATGACCTCGTGGCGTTTCTTCGAACAGATGCTCTACAACGCCCATGTCGTCTGCACGCCGGGCGTCGGCTTCGGCCCTTCGGGCGAGGGATACGTCCGCCTCACCGCTTTCTGCTCACGCGAGCGCACCGAAGAGGCGCTGGAAAGAATCACAAATTACTATTAATCCCTCATTCCTATTTTTTATAATCCCTCATTCCTATTTTTTATAATTCCTCATTCCTAATTTTATAATTTTATACAGCGATGGAAGCACTAAGAACACAGGTTGTCGGAGAGGCATTCAAGAAGAAGCCCCTCGACGTGGAAGCACCGGCTGAACGCCCTTGCGAGTATTTCGGTAAGCACGTCTTCAACCGCGAGAAGATGTACAAGTACCTGACCAAGGATATCTATGAAAAGATGACGTCCGTCATCGACAACGGCGCTCAGCTTGACCGCAAGGTGGCCGACGCGGTGGCTGCCGGCATGATGCAGTGGGCCCGGGAGAACGGCGTCACGCACTATACGCACTGGTTCCAGCCCCTCACCGAAGGCACAGCCGAGAAGCACGACAGCTTCATCGAGCACGACGGCAAGGGGGGCATGATAGAGGAGTTCAGCGGCAAACTGCTAGTGCAGCAGGAGCCGGACGCCTCGTCGTTCCCCAGTGGTGGTATCCGCAGCACCTTCGAGGCGCGCGGCTACTCTGCCTGGGACCCCACCAGTCCCGTCTTCATCATTGACGACACGCTCATCATCCCTACCGTATTCATCTCTTACTCAGGCGAATCGCTCGACTACAAGGCTCCGCTGCTGCGAGCGCTGAAAGCCGTCAACGTGGCAGCGACGGAGGTGTGCCATTATTTCGACCCCGCGGTGAAGAAGGTCACCAGCAACCTCGGCTGGGAGCAGGAGTACTTCCTTGTGGACGAGGGCTTGTACGCCGCCCGCCCCGACCTGCTGCTGACGGGCCGTACGCTGATGGGGCACGACAGCGCCAAGAATCAGCAGATGGACGACCACTACTTCGGCTCCATCCCTGAGCGCGTCGCTGCCTTCATGCGCGACCTTGAGATTCAGGCGCTCGAACTCGGCATCCCCTGTAAGACGCGCCACAACGAGGTGGCTCCCAATCAGTTCGAGATGGCTCCTATCTACGAGGACACCAACCTCGCCGTGGACCACAACATGCTGCTGATGTCGCTGATGAAGCGCGTGGCCCGCAAGCACGGCTTCCGCGCCCTGCTTCACGAGAAGCCTTTTGCCGGCATCAACGGCAGCGGCAAGCACAACAACTGGAGCCTCTCGACCGACACAGGCGTGCTGCTCCATGCCCCCGGCAAGACGCCCGAGCAGAACCTCCGCTTCGCCGTCTTCATCGTGGAGACGCTGATGGGCGTCTGGAAGCACAACGGTTTGCTGAAGGCCAGCATCATGAGTGCCACCAACGCTCACCGTCTGGGCGCCAACGAGGCTCCGCCTGCCATCATCTCCAGCTTCCTCGGCAAGCAGCTGAGCGAGCTGCTCGACCATATTGAGAAGGCCGACAAGGATGACCTCTTCCAGATGGACGGCAAGCAGGGCATGAAGCTCGACATCCCCGAGATTCCTGAGCTGCTGATTGACAACACCGACCGCAACCGCACCAGCCCGTTTGCCTTCACGGGCAACCGTTTCGAGTTCCGTGCCGTGGGCAGCGAAGCCAACTGCGCCAGCGGCATGATTGCGCTGAACACCGCCGTGGCAGAGGCCCTGACGGACTTCAAGCGCCGCGTGGATGAGCGGATGGCAACGATAGTGAATAATCCGGAGTTCACGGAAGGCAAGCACAATGCCACGTTCCATGCCATCATCGACATCCTCCGCGAGGACATCAAGACGTGCAAGCCCATCCGCTTCGACGGCAACGGCTACAGCGACGAATGGAAAGTCGAGGCTGCCCAGCGTGGGCTCGACACGGAAACCAGCTGCCCCATCATCTTCGAGCGCTACCTCGATGCGGACAGCATCGCCATGTTCGAAAGCATGGGCGTGATGACGAAGAAGGAACTCGAGGCCCGCAACGAGGTGAAATGGGAGACCTACACCAAGAAGATTCAGATAGAGGCCCGCGTCCTCGGCGACCTTTCCATGAACCACATCATCCCCGTGGCAACCCGTTACCAGAGCCAGCTGCTGAACAACGTAGAGCGCATGCGCAACATATTCCCTGCCGAGAAGGCCGACGAGCTCAGCGCCCGCAACATGAAGCTTATTGAGGAGATTGCCTTCCGCACCAGCAACATCGAGACACAGGTGGAGGAGCTTGTGGCAGCCCGCAAAGTGGCCAACAAAATCGACGACGAGCATCGGAAAGCCATCGCCTATCACGACACCATCGCTCCCATGCTGGACACTATTCGTCGGCAGATTGACAAGCTGGAACTCATTGTCGACGACGCCCTCTGGCCTCTGCCGAAGTACCGCGAGCTGCTTTTCATTCGCTAAAATTAGGCCAAGACTGTGCTATTCCTTATATAAATAGTAGCAGGCAGCTTCCTTTCTTGTCGTCCAAAGCCGTTAGGACAGGTGTCCTAACCCGTTGGGACACCTTACCTAACCCGTTGGGACACGTGTCCCAACGGCTTTGGTACAATAACAACGTCTGCTAATCAATTTGTAATTAATGATGACAACAACGCCGATGACGGGGCCGTCAGCATGAAGTAAAAGATCCTTTCAGCAGGGATTAGGATGCAATAAATGCCTCAACGTCTTCGGCATGGTAGGGGATTATCTGCTCGCCCAGCACACGGCAACCGTCGGGGGTGATGAGCAGGTCGTCCTCGAGGCGTATGCCGCCGAAGTCGCGATAGGTGTCCAGCAGGTCGTAGTTGATGAACTCCTTGTGAAGCCCCTCGCCGCGCCACTGGTCGATGAGGGCAGGGATGAAGTAGATGCCCGGCTCGTCGGTGAGCACCCATCCTGGCTGGATGCGGCGTCCGCAACGCAGGCAGTTGGTGCCGAACTGGGTGCTGGGGCGCACTTCGTCGTCGAAGCCTACATAGACCTGTCCGAGGCCCTCCATATCGTGCACGTCCATACCCATCATATGCCCCAGTCCGTGCTGGAGGAACATGGCGTGGGCGCCTGCGGTCACGGCATCCTCCACGTTGCCCTTCATCAGCCCCAGGTCCTTCAGCCGCTCGGCCATCAGGCGGCAGACGTCGAGGTGCATATCCAGCCACTTCACGCCTGGACGGGCCTTGGCAATGACGAGGTCGTGACAGGCAACCACGATGTCGTAGATGTCCCTCTGGCGTGCTGTGAACTTGCCGCTTACGGGCGTCACGCGGGTGTTATCGGAGCAGTAGTGGTTCACCGTCTCGGCACCTGCATCGACGAGCAGCAGCCGTCCTTCCTCAAGGGGACGCAACGAGGGCGAGCCGTGGAAAATTTCGCCGTGCTGGCTGACGATGCTGCTGAACGACACCTTGGCTCCCCTGCCTACGGCAATACCCTCCATCAGTCCTGCAATGGCTTTCTCGGTGTTGCCTGGGCGGACGGCCCGCATGGCTGCCGTGTGCATCGCGTAGCCGATGGCCATGGCCCGTTCAATCTCGGCAATCTCTTCGGCTGTCTTCACGGCACGCATATCGACGACTGCCTTGATGAGTGCCACGCTGGCTTTCGCCCGTGTCTCCAAGGGATGGATGCCAAGCAGGTCGGCAAGTTGGATCATCGTGTCGTGGCGGTAAGGCGGCAGGTAGTGCACCGTCTGCCCCTTGGCTCGTGCGCCATCGATGAGGCTTTTCAGCGTGCTCATCGGAGCCGACTGACTGATGCCTGCTTCCAGGGCAAGGTCGTGGACTGAGGGCACGAAGCCCGTCCAGATGATATCCTCGATGTCCTGGTCATCGCCGATGAGCCACTCCTCGCCTGTGTCGGCATCGATGACTCCTGCCAGCCCTTCACGATGCTGGGCGAAAAAGTAGAGGAACGACGAATCCTGACGGTGAGGCCCGTAGGCATTGGCGGGGTAGTTGCAGGGCGCTTCGTTGTTGCCCATAATGACGATAAGCCCGCTGCCGACTTTCTGGCGCAGCGTGGCACGGCGTGTGATGTAGGTTTCCTTGGAGAATAGCATAGCGTTTATTTACTGGTTGCCCGTTTGCGGTTTATGAGGCCTTTGATGCCTTGTTTGATGTCGCGGGTGGTTTTGGCGAAGTCGATGTCCCCCGGGGTTCGTGGGGGTTTTATCCAGCCCTCCTGTTTGTACCAGGCGATGGTTTCGCGGACGCCGCGTTGGAGGGGATAGTCGGCGGTGAAGCCCAGTTCGCTGGCGAGTGGCTGGGTGTCGCACAGCCAGTTGCGCTGGGCGAGGATGCGGTATTTGTCGGTGTTCAGCGTCACGGCCTTGCCCGAAAGGCGGCTGTAGAGGCTCCCGATGGCACACGCTGCCCGACCCAGCCAGAGGGGTGCCGTCAGTCGGACGACGAAGCGCTTGCCGAGTGCTTGCCTGACCAGCATCGAGAAGTCCTTGGCGGTGTGCACGTCGCCGTCGGCCACGAAGTAGGCCCGCTCGGTCACCCCTTTCTCGATGGCCAGGAAGACGGCCTTCACGAGGTCGAGGACGTAGATGAACGTGATGTCCTGATGCTTGAAGCCCAGCGCGAAGTCCCATCCGCGGGCGATGCTCTGCATCATCAGCAGGTAGTCCTTGTCGCGCGGACCATAGACACCCGTCGGGCGGAACACTACCCACGGGAAGCGCTCGGCGTCCTTCAGGTACTCCTCGACGCACAGCTTCGACACGCCGTAGGCGGTGTTGGGCTGCGGCTCGTCGTCGTCGGTGATAGGCTGGTGGGGCATACGCTCGTGCTGAGGGCCCCAGGCTCCCAGCGAGCTGAGGAAGATGAACTGACGCGGCACCATCTGGCAGCGTGTCAGGCTGTCGATGAAGTTCTTTGTGCCCACGAAGTTCACTTGGTAGAAGACCTCCTTATTGGGGCACTTGGTGGCGCCTGCGCAATGGATGATGTAGTCCCAGCCCCGTCCGTCGTGCTCCTGCTTAAAGCGGAGCAGTTGGTCGTGAAGGCGGTCCACGTGGCTGTAGTCCAGCTCAACGAAGTGGATGCGTTCGTCCTGAAGATACTGTCGGCTGCTGGTGCTGCGGATACCTGCCCACACGTCGTAGCCCTTCTTCAGAGCCTTCTCCACCATGAAGGAGCCGATGAAGCCGCTGGCGCCTGTTACCAGCAGGCGTTGCTTGACCTCGGGTTCTTCAGTGCCCCAGCTGAACGAGAGTTGCGTTGCCATTTCCACCTGTCACTTTGCTTTTGGAATGCAAAAATAGCCAATTTTTCGTAAACTAGTGCACCA
>Ga0310690_10007291_pt1 | contig 14278 bp, 9 predicted proteins | sample AusTroGonzalo_MG_2_FD_207661 | JGI IMG/M metagenome (GOLD analysis project Ga0310690, IMG submission 207661) | Bovine rumen microbial communities from tropical cattle in Woodstock, Queensland, Australia - Gonzalo_04 (v2) (version 2) | ecosystem: Host-associated > Mammals > Digestive system >...
AACGCCGCCAAGCGTTACGCTCTGCGCCGATGAGATAACCGGAGCCGCGAAACAGATGATAGCCAAAAGAGCTTTTAGAAGAATTCTTCTCATATGATGCCGGTTTTGAAATTATCTAGTTCTGATATGCTCCGGGCCACCAGGAGTCGCCGCGTGCCACATTCCGCTGGTCCATGTTGATATCTTCGCCACACCAGGAAACGAAATCAGGACAGATTTCATTAAGCCTCTCAACAAAGGCGGCCTGTGTAATCAGCGAAGGAGCGGAACCGCCAATTTGACCATTCCATTTCCAATAGTAGAAAGAACTACTGTCATTGCTCCAGACTAAACTGTCAATATTGCCGCTACTCTTTCCGCTGGTATTATTGTCACTTGTCGCAATTGACGTAGAGGAGGAATAAACGTTATATGATACGTTTAAAGTATTTCCGTCGCTATGTATGGATTTTTCGCTATCATTATCCTGAACAATGATGTTATTTGTGAAGTAATCGGTCCATGAACCACCACACGACCATACAAGAGCTGAACTCGCTGCCGCACCTATAATAGAGCAGTTGCTGATACTTGTTACGCCCTGAATATTGTCAAAATCTATCCAACAGCCTTTTTCTCCCGTCTTGGAAGGTGTTATATAAGACCCTCTGACGGAACTGTTGTTGATACAGAAATTGTTGATGTGATTGAAGTTGAATACACAACCATAATTCTTAGTTATATAGTTGCCGTCGAAAGAGCATTCGTCAATGAAAATATCAGGGTAACTGTCTCCTGATTTCTCGCCGAACACGGCACCTCCGGTGGCAGCATAATTACCGATAAATGAGCTCTGGAATGCCTGAACTCTCTTCCATCCGTGGATACATACGGCACCGCCCATATTATCGGCGTGGTTTTCTTTAATGGTCGTTCTTGTCAGGTCGATCAGAGATTCATCCTCCACATAGAAGGCACCGCCATCCTTTGTAGCATAGTTTCCTTCTACTGTGCAGTCCTTGAAATACATACCAGTGAGTTTGCCGCTCTTGCCATACACGGCCACGGCGCCGCCCCATTGAGCTTGATTCTCCTTGAATACGGCATTGTGAATGTTATTGCCAAGGGACTCCCTGAAACTCTCCACCTCCAGAGCTCCTCCGTATAAGCCTGCGGAGTTGCCCTGGAAAGTTACAGGTTCTTCATTACCTATCTCAAGTCTTCCTTTCTCGCCCACAGAGATGGCGCCGGCGTTTCCGGAAGCGACATTGTCAACGAAGCTGCCGCCTTCGATGGAAATGTGATGATTTATAAGTTTAATAGCTCCGCCATATTTTGCCTTGTTACCAGTCAGAGTGCAGCCACGCATGGAAGTACTGGCACCAATATATAGGGCGCCGCCGTCGCGGGTGTTGTCATTGCCGTTATTGGTAAAAGTTGAGCCTGTTACTGTCGCTTCTGTGCTTCCGGTTTTGTATAGATCTACGGCTCCGCCTCTCCAGGCAACGTTGCCTGTGAAGGAGCACCCTGAAATAATGATGGTACCTGACTCACTGTCAAAATCGACAGCCCCGCCAAAACCCGTACCATCCTTCCTTTCCGAATCGTCATTCCATGCCTCATTATCTTTGAACGTACAATCTGTGATTGTTACCGTTCCTCCGGTGATTTCAATTGCACCGCCATTTGTGGCCTTGTTGTCGGAGAATGAGCAATCTTTGATCGCCCAGGTGCCAGAGGATATAAATAGCGCGCCGCCATCTTCTCCACCTTCCGCAGCAACAGTAACCTGACCGCCCATGAAACTGATTCCCTCTATTTCTACATCTACCTCGCCGTCCACCTTGAGAATACGGTGCTCACTGTTGCCCGTGAAAATGGTTTCACCTTTGATGCCAACGAAGCTGAAACGTGCACCCTCGTCAAAGGTCAATGTGGACTCTGCGCCCCAGTCATAAATGCCGGCCCCGAGATTGAAGACAGAGCCGTTTAGATCGGACAAAGTCTTGTCTTCCAATTTGAGGAAACTCCACATCTGGGCTGCGCTCATGGCATTTTCGAGGCTCTTGCCGTCTTTGGTGCCCGCGCCCTCAACGGAGACGTACCGGATTTTGCTCTCGATTACCTCAACAATTTCATATACATATACGTTGTTGGCGGACAAGGCGTTTATGTCCCAATCATACTCGCCGGACTCGGTATATGGTTCGCTGCCCGAATAGGTTTTTACCTTCAACCCCTGAGCGTGAGTGCCGGGGACAACGGTCAGATAATAAGTTCCTGCCCCGAAGGTAGTCGTTGCAACGGTTGAAGCAGGGCTCTTGACGGCGCCGACCGCAGGAACGGAGCCGGAACAGTCTATGGACACTACACCCGCAAGCGGGCTGCCGTCCGCACTGGAAACTTCAATTTTGCTTACTTCGGTGCCACCCTTGAGCTGAAAGCCAAGGACTGCATTTATATTCTTGAAGGCTATTTTGTTGCCAGATTCAATTTTGCCCACAGACATGGTTTCCTGTGCCGGGTTACCGGGCTGTGAATCTGGGATGCTGATATTAACCGCATTTCCTTCGGCAGAATCCAATGCAGATGTAGGATGTACGGCATACTTGGCCGTTCTGCCGGCAGGAATTGTACCTACAAAACTGCCCGTAGCGGTTCCTGAACCGTCGACCAAGGTGGCATTAACTGAACTACCGTCGTCCAGGACAATCTTTATCTGCTCACCAGGCAGCCAGAAGGCTTCTGCATCGCCGGCCTGTTCAAGATTCTCGGTAGTGGCGGTGAAAACCACTTTACCGCCATTACCGTTATTGCCATTATTCCCGTTATTGCCGTTGTTATCAGGCTGCTCCTTGTTGTCGCAGGAATAGAATGCCACGGCAAAAAGGGAAAGTGTTAATAAAAGAAAAGACTTTTTCATAATGCGGTTGTTTTATTGATTATTTCTATATTCAGAACTTGACTTTTGCAGAAACAGTCAGATGGTCTGACGGACACCACACGGTGTCGTCAATAGTGTAGGTCACTACTACGCGGCGATAATCGGAAGCCGAGCAATTTTTTGTCATGATATGGTCTATCCGACGCTCCGGATGGCCATCTGAAAAGCTTTCCATGGGATAGTAATACTTTTTTGAACTTCCGCTCATCGTTCCCCATTTGGCGTTGATATTGCCATCTCTCCAGTATTCGATAAGAGCATCGTATACTTCAGGCTCAGACCCGGGCGAACTGTTCATGTCGCCCAATAGAATTGCAGGTGCATCCCCGGCCTTCAGATTTGCAAAGCGGTTTACCACTTTTGCCATGTTCAGAGCCCCGCCGTGATCCGGGTGCGGAAGATGGGTCGGGAACACCCAGAATTCCTTTCCACTGGCTATGTGCGTGAATCTAATCCAGATGAGTATACGTTCCGGATTTCCGCATTTCTGGTATGCGTCAGTGGCATTTGTGTACCATGTGTCTTCCTCTTTCGAAAGCCACACAAAGCCGCTTTCTTCCACTTTCAATTTTGTCCTGTCGTAGGCAAAACCGTCAGAGAAGTAGTACGAAAGAGTTCCCACGGAATTCATCCTGTTCGGATATTTGAGTTCCCACTGCCAGTTCTTTATGGAAGCGCACATGGCCTCAAGGGAATACTTTCCTCCGCTTATATGGGTCTCATCAACTTCGTTGAAACATATGACGTCTGCTTTGGTCGCACCTATAGTCCCTGCCAGGGCGCTGCGCACTTTCTGGTTATCCATTGACATCTCAGTGCGCCGGGTTGACGGCTTAAGAAGGTTGCAAGTGGCAACGGTGATGGTAACTTCGTCCGGATTCTGCGAACCGTCCGGGTCTTTACCATTTTTACCGCATGCGCACACGAGCACCTGCGAAATAACTGCGAACAAAATAAGTTTATTAATGTGTTTCATAAGGCACTTACTTCAATTTTGAAATCTTGAAATCGGCAATGATGGGATAATGGTCGGATGGTATGTAGAACTTGTCCACACCTGAATGCACCCTCTCTGTAAAACTGTCCGGTTTCTGATAGATGTCGATGCAGGCATTGAGCATCGGTTTGGAAACATACATATAGTCGATTCTCAGTTTGCCACAAGTGGGCTGGAAGTCGTTTGGGTAGAGGGCATCGAACAGGTCGATGAAAGGGGAGTGGGAAATCATATAATCCTGTGTCTGGAAGCCCAGTGAAGCCGGGTTCCAGTTATAAACATAATTGTCCTTTCTGCTATATGAATTGTAATCTCCTGCCATTATCCAGAGTTCCTTGTCAGGGTCTTTCGACTTTCGGACAGTATGGTCGAGAATGCAGGTTAGTTCCTTGATACGGTGCAAGTCGCCCTCATATCTCGCAGCGCTGGAGTCGCGCTCTTCAATCGGAACTGCGTACCCGTATTTTCCGTGTTTTAGATGTAATGTGATAATGTTGAGGGGCTTATTAACACCTTTTATATGTAATTGATACCAGCCACTGTAGTTGACGATGACCGTGTCTGGTTTATTGCCTTTGACAATGGTGATGCTGTCTATCGGGAAGCGGGAAGTAATCACCTGTGGATAATTGGTGAGGCCTCCGGGGGTGGAAGTGGATGGACGGCGAGGTGTAACAAAGTGATGCTGATGTCCCCAGCGGGCACAAAGCTCATCCCAGTGGGCGGGGAGATAACGCTCTTCATTGGGCATATGCTCGTGAGTCCCGTCATAGTAAATCTGGGCGCCTTCATCAAAGATGCAGATGTCAGGATTCCAAGAGATAATCCAGTCCACGAATGACTGGTAGTGGTCCGGTTGACCTGCCCACATTCCGTTCTGGATGTTCCAATACAGAACACGGAGCGTTCCTTTCTTATGGCGTGGCTTCTGGCTATCCGAGTCGGCGGGCGCTCCTTTGGCTGACGCACAGCCGACAAGCTGTGGAATCAGAAGGAGTGCTATCGCCAAATTCTTTATGTTTTTTGCCGCTCGCATTGTTTGTGCTCTTTAGAGCAAAGCTATAAAAAAAAGCCGGAGCGTCTATGGCTCCGGAAAAAACGGGAAAGTATTTTACTTTTGGGAATATATAAATAATTAATTATAAGTAAACTAAGTATTTTTACAAATCAATTTCGGGAAACGCTTAAACTGGTTTAAAGCTTAGAAATAATGATTTTGAACTCCTTTTCCGGAATGGCGAGACGGGCTTTCAGTATCGATCTCAGGTTCTGGACGGTCTTGACGGAGCAATGAAGCATACTGGCAATTTCTGCATTATCCTCTATGCCGAGTTTTATCAACGCAAGTATGCGCAATTCGTTACTCAGGATTTCAGTGCGCTTTGGGATTATCTTCTCTTCAGGCTTTAGACAGGAGTTTACTACCTCTATATAATTAGGGAAGATGTCCACAAAAGCCCGGTCGAAATTATGGAATAGTTCCTTCCTCTCTTCCGATGCAATCTCCCCGGACGGACTTGTCAGTTCAATTGCCTGCTCCGTATGTCCTTTCCTGAGACTGGAATTAATCTTGGTTCGGAAAAGATCAAGGCGTTTGATATATGAAGAGTAGAGTTTGAATGCCACTCCTATGTAGCTTTTCGAGATTTTGTCTGACCGCTCAAGATTGTCTTTAAGAGCTATGATCTTCAGGCGGGACCTATTGATTTTCAGCAGCGCCTCAGCCAGTGTTATCAGAAGGATGGATATGAGTGTTATTGCAATCCATAACTCCTTATTCCTTTTCTGGATAAGTTGGGTGTTTCTGTCGTTAATCTTGATGGTCTGCTCAACTCCGTCGACCACACGTTTCTTGGAGCCCAACTTTTGGAGTGAGGAGAAATAGTAGTCCGAAATCTTCTTTGCCGCTTCTACTTCATTGTCGCTGTTAAGTAGTGATTCCACCCTAAGCAGGGAAGCAATGTCCTTATTGCTGTTTTCAACTTCTATGATTGCCGATTTCAAAAGATCGTCAAAAGCCTCTCCTGTTAGTTTGCGCTCGTATAAATATGCAATTGCAAAGCGGTCATAGAGGCAAGTGGCATAAGCGGCTGAGTGGTGGTCCTCAATTATTTGCATCCGTAAATCATTATACCTTTTTGCCTCATCTATATTCCCGGCTCTCGCTTCTTTTCTTTCAATACTTCGAAGATACCTTATGCTCAACGTATCCGTCACCATCATAAGCGAATCCCTGTAGATGTTGAACTGCTCACGATACTTATTCTCAAAAGAGCGCGGCTCATTGTAATCTGAATACATATTGCGATAAAGCAGTCCCATAGTATGGTAGTACCTGACCAGAAGGCCACCTTCCAGTTTCTCCCTTGGGACGGATGATATGGTTTCGTGGGCCTCAAGGTAATATCCGTAGTCCGACAACAGGTCCGCCAGTACAATCTGTGCCTGAAGCCATAGTGAGTCAATACCTGAAAGTTGCGCTGCTTCAATAGCCTTTTCCAAATACACAATGCTGGAGTCCGCCGAGTTGTTGGAGAATGCCATTGCAATGTCGTAATACAAGGAGTATCTTTCCTCAAGGGTTTCACCGGGCAGACGTTGCTTCAGTGCCTCAATCTCCTTCTCTTTCTTCGCAGCATATACGTCCGTGCTGTCCAGTTTAATGAGCAGTTCCTTTATCAGCCCTCGCGTCTTGTCCGTGTGCGGCAGTCCTTCCTTTTTACAGGAAAAGGCAACGGAAGCAATAATCAAGATTAAGGCAATACGAAGCAGTTTCATAATATCGACACTCTTTGCTGCAAAAATATAAAAACTTTCGTACCTAAAAAAATGACTTCATATTTTGTGGAATCATAGACGATTTGTATATTTGTGGAGTCTGGTTCTCCATCCACGATCAAATGGAACTGTTATATATATAATATGGAAAGACTGAGGCTGAGAGTGCAAACAGTTCCGGCGTTGGATCCGGTCACTCATCGGGAACATACCGCTTATACCGTCATCCATCAAGATGGCGGAAGGCTGTTGTCGTTTCCCGGATGGACTTTGCGGGATGCCATAGAAGTATTCTGTGAATGCTTTCATATGGAGCGCGAGAATGTTTGCCTTCATCGGCCATTCTTTCCGCAAAAGTCTAATTATTATGAGTGATGAACTAGTTCTCGTTCAAGACCTCATCCACGAGATCCGAGGGAAAAAAGTGATGCTGGATTTCGATCTGGCAAGATTGTATCAAGTCGAGACAAAAGCATTGAATCAAGCTGTAAAGAGAAACATCAAACGTTTCCCGGCAGATTTTATGTTTCAGCTTGATTATAAGGAGTTTATAAACTTGAAGTCACAATTTGTGACATCAAGTTGGGGTGGAACTCGAAAAAAGCCGTTTGCCTTTACAGAGCAAGGAGTGGCTATGTTATCAGGCCTTCTGAAAAGCGACATTGCCATTGCAGCAAACATTGCGATAATGCGTGCCTTTGTGAAGGTTCGGGAGTATTTACTTGCCGCTTCTTCTGTCTCTGCGGAGTTGAGAGAACTCAGGGCCAGGGTGGATCTTCTTCAAATCCAACAGGAAGAAAACCTGGGCGCAATCAACGACCTGTCGGAAGATGTGCGTCGGGATATAGATTCTCTATGCATCGCCATTGGCCAGTTGGCAGAAAGACTGGAGGAAAAGAAGAATGCTCCGGCTCCCCGCATCGGATTTAAGCAAACGTCAGAGAACGTCACACATTAAAACTATGAACAAAAATGAAACACTCAGTGAAACGCGTCAGACCTGGCCGGGGTCAGTAAGGACGGCTAGTAGGGACGATAAGTGTATTTACAACGTGAGGTGCGGGCTGCGGATGACATTGTCCCAGAGGTTGGAGGGGACGATGTCCTTGACGGCTTCCACTATCGCATTGAGCAGGGCTTCGTGGATATAGTCGGCTCTCACCACAAGGGATATGGTGCGGAAACGTTCACGGTTTACAATAGGGCGAAGGGCGTGGCGGTAGCTGTCCCTGATGAGTTCCCGGTGCGTCTCCGGAACGATGGTGATTCCGCCGTTTTCGTTAACTATCTGTATGAGCATACCCACGCGGCCGCCTTCGAAAAAGTGTTCGTATACAGCCCTGCCGCCTTTCTCCATCTCGGCCAGGTTCATCTTCCTTATGCCTTCACGGATAATCCAGAGATCCTGGCTGTACATATCCTCCACACTGATTCTATCTTTGGTATAAAGGGGATTGTCAGGTGAAATGTATGCCATGAAATGCTCGCTGTAGAGTGGTATTTCAAGCAGGTCCGGATCGTCCACGGGCCCGGTAACTATTCCCATATCCACTTCCGCCTTGCGCAGTTTGTCCTTGATTGTGGCTGTGATCATTTCCTCCGTCTGAAGGGAAATCGAGGGGTATTTGCTACCTATATATTTAAACATTCCCGGCACCAGCACCGGCGATACGGTTGAAATAAGCGCAATTCTCAGCTGGCCGGAGAGGAGTTCCTTCTCCGACCTTGTCATTTCTTCAATCTGGTTCACGTTGAACAGGACCACTTTGGCCTGGTCGATTATTCTCCTGCCGATTCCGGTAGGGGACACCGGATGGGCCTCGCGGTCGAATATCCTCACGTCCAGCTCTTCTTCCAGTTTCTTTACCATAAGGCTCAATGTCGATTGCGTGAGCCCGCAGGCCTCCGCCGCTTTTCCGAAATGCCTGAAGTCGTCGATTGCGACGATGTATCTCAATTGCTGCAGTGTCATAGCCGTTAATTGATTTTATCAATGCAAAGATATAAATAATTGTATTGATAAATGCAAATCGGCGGAATAACTTTGCGTATAATTTAGAACTTGACCGATGAACTGGAAGATAATATTATGGTATATAGGTGTGTCGCTGCTTCTTGTGTCGGCGCTTATGACCATCTCCGGAATCATCGCCTGCTATACTCCCGGCGACGAAAGCCGCAGCGCGCTTTTGCTATCGGCCCTTCTCGCCGGGACCATGGGAATATATCCTCTGATATTTGTGCGAAGGGGGCATCATCATCTGACCTTCCGTGAGGGAAATACCATAGTAGTGGGGGCATGGTTCATTGCCTGCCTGTTCGGTATGCTGCCTTTCCTGTTCTACGGGGAAGAATTCACCCTTGTTAACGCAATGTTCGAGAGCGTGTCGGGATTCACTACCACGGGCGCGTCGATTCTCAATGACATAGAGGCTCTGCCCAGGGGCCTGCAGTTCTGGCGCATCTCCACGGCCTGGGTGGGCGGCATCGGCATAGTTACCCTGTTCTCAATAATAATGAGCGGAAACCGCGACGGTTCCACCCTTTCAGGTGCGGAGATATCCCCGGTGGCGCGGGAGGCTTTTTCCGGCGGAAAGGTGTCCAGTTTTGCCAGGAGAATGTTCGTCACATATATCTCCCTTACCCTTGTGACATTCTTTTCGCTGAGGTTCACCGGAATGGCCTGGTTCGATGCCGCCACGAACGCCATGTCCGCCTGCAGTACCTGCGGGTTCTGCGTGAGGAACACCAGCATCGCATTCTATGCCAACCCGGATGCGGAGGTGGTCCTTACTATTGCGATGCTCGCATCCGGAATCAATTTCGGAATCCTGTTCCTGGCTTTGATCAAAGGGCGCCCTAAGTATATTCTGAAGTCGGAGACAGTCAAGGTGTTCCTTGGAGCCGTGATTCTGGCCATTGTCATTGTAACTGCCGATTTGCTTTTCAATGGTCACAGCCCGTCGTTTGGAAAGGCCTTGCGTGACGCATCGTTCCAGGTGGCGTCCATATCCACCACAACCGGATTTGCAACCGCAGACACGGATCTCTGGCCTCCGCTGAGTATGTCAGTGCTGATTATCTGTTCACTCATCTGCGGCTGTTCCGGATCGACATCGGGCGGCATCAAGATCGACAGGGCTATTCTGGCTGCCAAGGGAATTCACCGCAAGGTGCTTCTGACAGTCACGCCTAATCTGGTGTCACCGGTGCGTGTGGACGGGCACATACGGGCAGAAGAACGGGTAAACGACGCATTCAGCTATATTTTCTGCTATCTGCTTGTGGTTGTGTTTTTTGCGGCGCTGAATATTGCATGCGGGCTTGATTTTACCACCGGAGTAACTGCTTCGATAGCCTGTGTCGGCAATGTGGGGCCGGGATTCGGCGATGTGGGGTCGATGGCAAACTATGCCGGTTTGCCCGTCCTGCTAAAGGTGTCGTCTATGCTGGAGATGCTGGTGGGCCGCCTGGAAATATTCCCAATACTGTATCTGCTCCGTTCGGTGCGGGGATAGGAGGTGCTCGTTTTTCAGGATATTTTCATTATTTTTGTGCGTTATGAAACGCATTGCCACATCGATTCTCCTGGTTTTTGCGGTGCTTTTTACGGCATCGGCCAGGGATTATAAGGTCTATGGCCCACAGGGCGGCCTGGATATCAAAATCACGCTTCCGGAAGGCTTCAATCCGGAGACGGACCGCTGCCCTATGGTTATCCTGATGCACGGAATCTTCTCCAGCCAGAAGAGCGGGCTCATCACCGCTGCGGCCAAGGCGCTGCGGGAGGAGGGCATCGGCACAATATGCTTCGATTTCGACGGTCACGGCAAGAGCCAGGGCCGGATAGAGGATATGACCGTGGAGAATGAGATTGCCGATGCCATGGCGGTGCTGGAGTATGTGCGCAGTCTGCCATATGTCTCCCAAATCGGCTTTCTGGGCCATTCCCAGGGCGGTGTGATTGCGTCGATGGCGGCAGGACGACTTGCCGCGGAAGGGGATTCTACGCCTATCGGCCTGGTCCTTCTTGCCCCCGGGTCGATAATCAAAGAGGCCTGTCAGGCCGGCATTTTCTTCAATGCCCGCTTCGACCCGGCCGATCCTCCGGAGAGCGTGAGCATCTTCGGCCCCAGGAGAAAACTCGGCAGGGAGTACATACTCAGCACTCAGCAGCTGGATATCTTCGGCACGGCGGCAAACTACCGCGGCCCGGTGTTGATCCTGCACGGCTCCAAGGACGGAATTGTCCCGCTCTGGTGCAGCGAAAAGTTCATCGATGCCTATGACGGCAGGGCGACGCTTACCGTCGTGGATGGCGCAAGTCACGTCTTTGCAAGGAAGCGCAAAGAGGCCGCCTCGCACGTGGCGCCGTTCTTTAAACAGGTCTTCGGCCTTTGACGCTATTATTGCAGCAGCGACTGCGCGGCCAGTACAAGGAACATATAGTGTGATGAGCCGCCGCCAAGGACGTATTCAGTCTGTTGCCACAGGTAGGGGAATTCCAGCAGTTCCGGGAGGTCCGGACGTATGATTGCCGTGCCGGAAATCACGCCTCCGGGGACATATGACCAGTCCGCGCGCGTGGTGCCGTAGGCAGTTGTGGCCGATACCGCCCCTACGCCAGAGGCGAAGGAGGCGGGGTTGGAGCCGGGATGACGGCCCAGAACGAAGTGAAGGGCATCGAACACGGGCTCAGCGTCGAAGATGTCGGGATAGGCCGATACCAGGAAGTAGTGCTGATAACCGAACCTTTGGATATCCCAGCCTGCACCCCATATCGACGGCCGGTACGGAACGCCATAGGGCGTTTCCTTGACGATGGCCGCAAGATTGTCCCTGTACTCTTCCAGGCCCTTCCGGAATGCCTTTGCAAAGGCTTTTTCCTTACGGTCGCGGCTCTGCTCCCAGGCCTTGGCAACCCGTGCGGCATACCATCCTTTCCAGCCGATCAGCTTTACAATACTCTCTTGATTCTCAAGTATGTAGTCTCTGTATTCCTTGTCTCCTGTGGCCAGGTACAGTTCAACGGCGGCGTGAGTCTTGTCGCCCTGGGTGTTGTGGAATAGCTCCGTTGACATCTGAAGGCAATCATCGGCAAGCGCGTTATTATACCCCGCAAGAGCGCGATATGTGCCTGCAAGATTGGCGGCTGTTTCAAGATCCCGACGGGGATTGTTTTCAGTGTAAATCCAGCGGTCGTCGCCGTTGCCGGGAACGCCGTCTGTCATAGCGGCGGCATCGCCCAGGATGACGTACTGGCGCAGTTTGCTGGAGATGATTCCGCGGTACGGGCGTCCCAGGGCCTTGTACGCGGCAACTACGGAAAGAGCTCCGTTCTCCACCTGCTGGAGGATGTCGTTGCGCCCGTCGGCCTGGTGGATTTCGGTTACGTGTCTCTCAAAGTCGATGGCGGTTACATCCAACTGCGGGTGGAACTGTTCATAAGCCATCGACAGGATGTAGGACTCGCCGGACTGGGATTCGATTCGGAGGTCCAGGTCGCCGGCATCGTGCCAGCCGCCTACGGCAACCCCGGGAACAGGGGCCAGGGGAGCGTACGGGGAAATGCCCGCCTCCTGGTTGTAACCGTCGATTCCGTTCTCCGGAAGGGCCATCAGGGCGTCGTCCATATGGCAGGCGTCGTGCCATACCCGGTATTTCTCATTCACGCGCATATGGCACATCTGGTTGGGCAGGAAATACTCGATCACCGGCTGCCAGACGCCTCTGTCGTATATGTCTTCTCCGATACGGAATACGGAAGAGCGGCTATTCTTATAGCGGATATAGTACAGTCCGGGCTCGGTGACGGAGGAGAAGTCGAGTTTTGCGTAGTTGTAGCGCAGGAACCGGCCCCAGGTGGCGGGAGGAATCGACATAACGGGTTGTTCTCCGTCGGTCTGGATGCGGAAGAGCTGTGCGGAGGCATCGGCCTGTTCCCTGGCGTCAAGTTCCAGGACGGCCACCTTCGACTGGGCGGGATGATAGCCCACCTGCGATGTCTGGATTACCGGAGCGTAGCGCCATCCCTTGACGATCGAGGGGGTGATTATCCATTTTACGGCGCCCTTGGTGGCTCCGGCAGGAATCTCCGAGCGAAGCACGAACCAGCCGTTGTTGTGGTTCATACGGCCGTCGTAGAGCTTCAGATCGGCCGTGAGTGTTTCCACGGTGAGCTTGGAATACGGGTCGTCCGGGCGGGAGACGAATTTACGCCCCACGGCGTACGGGACGGCGATTATGTCATCGGCCACTATTGGATTGTATCCTTCGCCCTCCGCAAGGAGACGGTCGATGTCGATGATGGGCCTGCCCTCCTGGTGGAAGTCGCCGGTGTGCTTGTAGTTTGGCTCCAATTCCAGCAGGGGAGAGTTGGGCTGACGGGGGAAGATACCGGCCTGGCCGTCCATTATCCAGGGCTTCCCGAAGAGCGAACCGGGGAAGAATTCCAGGTTGAATCCGGCCTTGCCGATGAAGGCGTCCGGGATGGGCCTGTCCAGGTCCAGCGTCACTTCGATATGGTCTCCCACGGCGCGGGTCGTAACTGTGTATTCGAGTACGACGTCAGGATAAATCATCGGATTGAAGCCGGTGAGATGGCGGGAGGAATCCGGATAGGCCAGCTTTGCGCGGATATAATCGGCCCCCACCTCGCGGGAAATCTGACGCGGCACGGGCTGCCACTGGCCCGGGGTCGCCTCGAAGCGGAGGTCTCCGTTCGTGGCCACTCTGTTTCCGTTCATTATTACGCAAACCCCGCCCTGATGCCCCTCCGGATAGAAATCATAGAAGGCCATCACATCTACACCCTCGTTGCTGAAATACCCGCCTTCCCCAATGACGAAATCCTGGCTCCAACAGTGAATGACGCAAAGAAACAAGGATATCAGGACAGAGAACAATCTTTTCATAATACTAAAATACTGTGAACCAAACCTTTGCAAATATAGTCACAGTCTTTTGCATTTGCAAGAGCGGGGAATCACTACCTGATGATTGGGAATGGAATGTGGTTGATTATCAGGATTATTTTCATTAATTTTGTACATATTACTTGTGCTGAATAATGAAAAAACTGTTTCTCATACCTTTGGCTGTATTTGCTGTTTGCTGCGCACCGAAAGATGTTGCGCTGGAAATGCCCATCGGCAATCCATATCTGCCGCTCTGGGAGCACGTGCCGGACGGGGAACCGCGCCTGTTCGAGGATCCGGACAATCCGGGGAAGTACCGCGTATACGTGACCGGTTCTCACGATACCCGTTTCGACAGCTACTGCGGGCAGGACGACCGCCAGTGGTCGGCCCCAGTGGAGGATTTGGCCGCCTGGAGGGATGAGGGCCCGGTCTTTTCCTATCAGGAGAATGGCTACTGGAGCACTGTCTACGCTCCGGATCTGGTTGAGGTAAGCCGCAGGGATGATGGCTCCCATAAATACTATCTGTTTCCTCACGCGCTTATGCGTATGCCAATGGTATGCTTGGGCGATAGGCCGGACGGGCCGTTCACGCCGCTCAATTCCGACGGCAGGGGAGGGCTTCTGGATGGCAGCGTCATAGGCTTCGACCCCGGGGCTT
>Ga0310690_10007292_pt1 | contig 14278 bp, 10 predicted proteins | sample AusTroGonzalo_MG_2_FD_207661 | JGI IMG/M metagenome (GOLD analysis project Ga0310690, IMG submission 207661) | Bovine rumen microbial communities from tropical cattle in Woodstock, Queensland, Australia - Gonzalo_04 (v2) (version 2) | ecosystem: Host-associated > Mammals > Digestive system >...
CTATTCCTCTGGTTTAAGATAGCGTAATAGTTCCTCAAAGCGGTTGATCTTGATCGTATAGCGACTTTCCTTCAGGTTGCCGAACCCGAACGTGCAGAACGCCGTCTTGAGGCCGACGTTCGTTCCAGATTCCATGTCCGTCCAGTTGTCGCCCACCATCCAATCATGCGAGGAGAGGCGATGGCCACGCATCCGGGCGGCGCATGTTCTGAGCGGCAGGCCGGACGGCTTCATCTCCGGGCAGTCGCCCCCCGCGATGATGGCGTTGCCGAAGTAGCGCAGCAGGCCGAAATGCTCCAGGATGCCGCGCGTGGCGAAATTGGGCTTGTTGGTATTGATGCCCATGAGCCAGCCCCGGTCGGACAACTCGGCCAGCGTCCGACGGACGCCCGGATAGAGCACCGTCTCGTCGAGCATGTGCACGCGATAGTTCTCGAGATACTGCGGCCACAGTTCGTCGAAGCGACCCGTGATCTCCGGGATCGTGTTCTCCAGCAGATGCCGCGCGCCGCAACCCACGTGGCAAACCACCTGTTCCTGGGGAAGCGGCGCGAGGCCCAGGGCCTGGCGCGTATAGTTCACAGCGCTCGCCAGGTCCGCCCGCGATTCGATGAGCGTGCCGTCCATGTCGAAGAATACCGCATTCATGTCCTGCCTCCTGTAAATTGTCTGTTGAAAGGTTTAAGCGATTGAAATCATTTTACACTTTACATTCTACATTTTACACTTTGGTCGTCGCCGGATAGTATATCATATCCCCGCATTCCATGGTACCACCTATTGTTGGACCAAGGATTATCCTTGATCTGTGCAGATTGAGCGCAACTTTAACCGTTTTTATGCTATAATAGAAGCCTCAATCCATTGGAGGTTTAAATGAAAAGAAAAATTGCTGTTGTTGCGGCGGCGCTGGCGTTGGTGCCGATGTGCGTCTTGGGCGCGTCAAGGCCTGCGGTGCCCTTTGCGAAGGGCGAACGGGTGACGCTGCTGGGCGATTCCATCACGCATGGCGGAAAGTATGGCACGGATCTCCAGCTGTTCTGGGACTTGCGTTTTCCGGGCAGCGGGACGCGCATCATGAACTGCGGCATCAGCGGCGGTACGGCCGATGGCGGCATCAAGCGTTGGGACCGCGACGTGCTGGCGCAGAAACCCGATCGAATCTTCGTCATGTTCGGCATGAACGACGTGGGCCGCAACAACTACAGCGCGGGGCTCGATCCCGCCAAGGCGAAGTCCGCCCGCGCCGCAAAGGACGCCCGGTACGCCACGAACATGGCCGAAATCGCCACGCGCACGCGTGCCGCCGGCAAGCGCCTTGCAATCATCACCCCTACGCCCTACGACGAATATGGCACGAACTATACCGCGGTTGTCAGCACGAACTGCAACACGATCGGCCTTACGCATCTGGCTGAGATATGCCGTACGCTCGCCGCGGAACGCAACGCGGAGCTGGTGGACCTCCATGCGCCATTGACACGCTTCGTGCGCGAACAGCGCGACTTCACCCTCTGCAGCGCGGACAGGGTCCATCCTACCGCAGCCGGCCACATCATCGTGACGGCGGAGATATTGTCTCAGATGGGCGTATCGCCGTATGTCGCGCAGGTCGAGATCGACGCGGCGGCGGCGCGCACGGTCAAGGCGGACGGTGCCGCCGTCTCGCATCTGGACACCGCCGGCGGTCTCATCGCGTTCGGCTACGCACCCGCGTGCCTGCCTTTCCCGACGCCGCCCGAATACAGGCGCGCCGCCGCCGTCTATCCTGTCACCGAGAAGATGAATCTGGAAATCCTGAAGGTGACGGGGTTGCCGTCCGGCCGGTACGTGCTTTCGGCGGACAAGGACGAATTGGGCCGGTTCACGGCGGAAGAGCTGGCCGCCGGCGTGAATCTTGCGCTTTTGCCGACGCCCGGCGCAAAACTGGCCATGGAGGCGTGGGATGTTTCCCGCGAACTTGCGGCCCTGCAGGCGAGTCTGCGCACGATCAAGCACATGGAAACAATCGCTGCGAGCCGCGGTGCGGACCTGTCGTCTCCCGAGAGCGTCCAAGAAAAGCTTGCGGGATTTGTGGAAAGCCTCCGTAAGCGGGGCGATTCGCTCACCAAATACTTCGCAAACTGTTTCGAGCGGTACAAGAAGACGAAGCCGCAGGAGGATGAAATCCGCCAGCAGGAGGATCGGTGCCGCGAACGGCTGCGCGCCGTCTCCGCGAAGAAATGGAACGCCCGCCTTGCCCTTACGGCCCTCTAAAGCCTGAAAGCCGGCAACACCATCATTAAAACCGATGGGGACAGTCCCCATTGGCCCCCTTCACTGCGTAAGCGGACGTTCGGTGCCATCGGACAAAACGAGCGTGAAGTCGCCGGTCGCCGAATCGGCGGAGGCCGTCACGGCGGCGATGGGACAGCTGCCGCCACGGTAGGGGTAGAGCACCGTCACCACGCGGTACGCGCCAGAGAACGTGCCCTGCATGACGGGCGTGGGGATTGGACGCTGCTCGTGCGGCCCGCCTTTCCAGATGGGCATCCACCCCTGGAAGTACGGCTTGTACCGACCCTTCATGTCCGTGATCTTCAGCGCCGGGTCGCTCGCGCGCACGGCAAGTCCGACGCCGTCCCCGAAGTCGCCTGTGAAGGAGGCTCCGTCGATCGCGAGCTTGCATTCCTCCAGATGCCACATGATCTCGAAAGTATGCGGACTGCCGTCCGGCGCGGCGAGGCGGTCGATGACAACGAAGAACGGCGCAAGCCCCGGCTCCTGCTTCAGGAAGAGCACGGTGCGGTCGTGGACGACCGGTCTCTGCTGCGGTCCGTAGCCATCCTTGTAGGTGGAACGGGCGGCGTCGCGTGCGGGCGTGGTGGTAAAGGTGACGTCGGCCTTCACGTTGATGTCCTCGTTGCGCCAGCGGTAGGTACGGAGGCGGTTCTGGTCGAAGCCGTCGACGCGGATGGTGTTGTGCGCACGCGTGGAGATGACGTACTTGCGGCAGTCGGAAGTGTCATACATGTAGTTGCCGCCCTCGGTGAGCATCTGCTTGCCGTAGGCGTGCATCACGAAATTGAGCTTGTCCTCGTGTTGGTGGGCTCGCCCGAACGGGGAACCGTCCATGTAGCCCCACACGGCGTCTTTTGCCCAGGACGTACGGAACACCACCGCGCCGGCCCACGGAAACACGGTGGAAAGGTAGTCGGGCGGCGCGCCCTCCTTGCCGCCCGTCGCGAACCAGCGGAAATCGGCGCGGTCGGGATAGAGCTTCGACGCTCTGCGGCACCAGCGCGCCACGTCCATGCTAATGCCGTCGTTAATGGCCGGCGTGCCGCCGTTCGGCGTCGCGAGGCGCACGTACACCTCGAACATCTTCTCAAGTCCCTTGCGGATGAATTCGGGCCTCTCAAGACCGAGCTGCTCGTAGAGATCGAACACGCCCAGGTAGTTGGAAATCACTTCGCCGTGATAGCCAGTGGCAAGCTCGTACTGAAAGCCGTCTGGATAGACCTGCCGCGAGAACTCATCCTGCAGGCGCTTGAGCGCGTACGCCTTCCATTCGGGAGCGTCCTTCAAGTACGGGTAGAGGAGCGTGATGCGCAGGAGGCCGTGCAACTCCATGAGGAGCCAGTTTCCGCTCGTCGAATTGTTGCGCAGGCGCCAGCCGTGTTCCCAGATGGAGATGAAGTAGCGCGTGAGGAACTCGTCCGTCACCTGCGGCGACTTCGCGAACGCGGCGATCTGTCGGCTCCAGCCTTTCATGCGGATGCCGGCCTCGATCGTGCGCCAGCAATGCGTGGCGCCGGGCGCCGCCTTTTCCGGCACGAGGGCCTGGTCAAACCAGCTGGAGATCATGTCGATCCACACGGTGACGGCCTTCTCGTCGCCCGTGGCGGTGTAGTACTCGGCGAGCGTCGTCCAGAACGGGTGACGCGAGAGCTGCCAGGTCCACTCCTTGTACTGGTTGAACGTGGGGTTGAAGTCCCAGTCCACCTTGTGGTCCGTGAAATGGTGCGTCGTTTCGCAGGAGGCGAGCTTGTAATCCATGATCTCCTCGGCCCGCCGCTTGAACGCGCGCAGGAACTCACCCCCATATTTCCGATTGAGCCAGTCCTTGTTGAGTACGTCGTTCCGCAACGAGGCTCGCACATGGGCCGCGAAGACCTTCTCGGCGCCAGCGAGGTCGCCTGTGGCCATCTTTGCGGGGATGGACGAAAGCGCGGGGATGGACGTGTCGAGGTGTTTCGCGAAAAACTCCTCGGGCGTAGTGCGCGGCCCGGCCGCGCACGCAGCGACGATACACGCAAATACGGCGGACAGCTGTATTTTCATGTCAGTGCTCTCTACCTGCAATCGGAAAGCACCTAGTGCCTCTCGCCCGTGGTCAGTTCGGCCGCACCGCATTTCCCTACAAGGTCATCCGCTTCGGCGAGCAGGTCGAGCGCGTGGACGGACGCCCCCATGCAGTTGATCCAGAAGTTGTCGGCATCGGGGCGCATCAGCATCTGCGTGCGGATAGAGCCGTCGGCCTTCTGCACGTTCACGAGCGTGTCGCCGAGCGCACGCGCCTTGGCGAGGTCGAGGGGATTGCCCTCGGCCCCGTAAAACGCGAGATAGGTGCGGATGAGCTTCGAGTTGGAGGCGTCGATAGGCATCTCCCAGCCGTACTGCTCGCCCACGCCAGGCGTCACCCAGTGAAGATAGTCCCAGTTCCAGTCGCTGATGTTCCCCGGCCATGGCGTGCCGGCGCGGTAGCCCGTACCGTCCGCGCGGCAGGGCTTCTCCCAGTAAACAAACTGGTCTTCGGCGAAGCGCAGCAGCTCACGCGCCTGCGCGAGGCGGCGCTTGTCGCCCGGAAAGCGCGCGAGGAGAAACATCGCCGTCGAGCAGGCCTGGTGCTTCGTGAGCGCCTTGTACGGCGGATGCGGCTGCACGTCCTCGAACTGGCACTCCCAGTTCCAGGTTGTAAGCGGCCCCTTCTCGATGTAGGCGAAGGCGCGGTCCGCCGCCGCGCGCCACACCGGATCCTTCGTGCGCGCGTACAGCTTCTCGAAGAGCTCCAACGGCTCCAGCGGGAAGACGCGGTTCGGCAGCACGGGCTTGCCGTCCTTCTCCCAGAGCTTGAGGTACCAGGTGCCGTCCGCGCCCTGGAGCTTTAGGTAGGTGTGGCCGATGTTCTCGGCGGCGACGGCGTACTTGCTGTCGCCCGTCGCGTCCGCTAGCTTCAGGTAATATTCCGCCACGCGTGCGGGATAGAGCAGCATCTGCTGCCCCGCGTACTGCTTGGCTGTGAGGGCAGTGCCTCGGTAGGTGGGCGGAAAGTGGGCGAGCGGCGCATCCGCCGGCTGGGAGATGCGCAGAAGAAAGTCGGCGGCGGCACGCGCCACGGCAAGCGCCTCCTTCGCGCGTTCGGGTCGGCGCTTCGCGTAGTTCAGCATGATGCCGATCACACTGCCGCTCATCTTCGCGGGGTAGCAATTGAGCGTGTAGGCAGGGTCGGGCTCGCCCTTCTCCAGCAGAAAGCGCGTGTTCGGGAGCGACCAGATGTAGTCGCACGCCTTCGTCGCCGCCTCGGCGTAGGAGCGCGGCGCGGGCTTGTAGCCGCCGGGGGTGAACGGCGCGGACTTCCAGAACCGGCGCATCCCGGCGCGGCCGCACACGTTTCCCTTCGCATCCACGCCGTCGCAGATCACCGTCACGAGTCCGCGCGCCGGAATCTTCCCCCACATCGGCGTGAGGAGCGCAGTCGGTTCCGCCGCCTCCATCGTGTGTGTGCGGTGGATGTCGTCGATCGCCGTGAAACGGTACTTCGCCGCGCCCGGCACCTTCTTGAACTCGAACGACGGCGGATACATGAACATCCACGACGCGCCGTTCCAGAACGGCTGGCCATTCACGCCCGCCGGGCGCACGGGCTTCGCCACGTCCGCCGCCACGCGGCGCGCGAGCTCCGCGTTATCCCAGTTCACCGCGCCACACGCGGCAAGCGCAGCGTTCCCGTGTATGGCGATGGCCGCACCCACAGCCGTCGCAAGGATCATCGTTTTTCTTTCCATTAGCTTTTAACTCCTTCAATGCGCCGGTATTCTTTTTTTATACAAAAGGAACCCTTTTGCCCGGAAGGTTTCATCTATCAGCGAAAGGACATCCTGATGCCCTTCGCGAAGGCGAGCGTCAGCGAAACCTTGCCGCCGGACATTTTCTGCTTCACGTACCATCCCTGCGGAAGGTTTGAATAGGCAAACTCGTTCACACACGAGGTCAGGTTGGTCGCGATCACGTACTTGCAGCCCCTGTTCAGCTTCTTCAGGTCGTTGACCACGAGGCGGAGCTTCGAGAGGTCGAGCGCGCCCGCGTAGGAGAGGCAGTCCGAATGGCCCTCCGCGTCGAGATCGATCTGCAGCTCCACGCCGTTCTTCACCTCGCCAAGCGCGGCGGCGACGGTGAGCGTACCGATCGTGTTCGTGCCGTAGCCGGGCGCGAAAGCGTCCGTGATCGTGAGTTTCGACGGGTTCGTCACGTTCCCCGTGCCGCCGAGGGACGCGAAGGTCTGGCACATGGAGTTGCCGTTGAACGTGGCGCCGGACCGCACATTGAGCGCTACAGTGGAGAGGAAGTTGCTCGCGCTGCCCATCGCGAGCGTCCCCTGCTCCACGTTGATCGGCCCATTGAAGGTGTTGAACGAAACCTCCCCCTCGTTCAAATCATGCACGAACTTCATCACGCCCGTGCCCCACTTCGTAAATCCTCCGTCCAACCCTTCCGCCACGCCGTGCTGGAGCGGTAGCCGGATGCAGATCTCGCTGTTGTTCGACACGACCGCGCCCCCCTCGCGCACATACACCTTCACCCGGTTGATCCAGGCGTCGATCTCCCCTGGATGGCTGACGGTTCCAAGGAAGTTGGTTCTTGCTTTTTCCGATGTACCGTCACGCGCCGCGATGACGCCGCCGTCCCAGTCGATCTGCGCGCTCGACTTCAGGTCCGTCACATTGCCAGAACCAGAATCTGTTTTTGCGGACATGGAAAAACCTTTACACAGGAGCGTACCGCCCGTTCCCATGCGCAGAAGCGCCTTTTCAGGGGAGGACTGGCCCTCGCCAATGCGGAAACTGCTGCAGATCATCGACCCCGCGCGGCACACCGTCGTCGTGCCGGGTTGACGGAAGGCGTTAATGTACTCGCCGCTGATCTGGGAGAAATCCACCTCGCCGCCGCTCACCATCAAGTGCCCGTGGTGGCCTATGTTGGGCGCGTTGACGACTTTCAGAAGTCCGTTGGTGACGGAGAGCCTGACGCCATTGATGACGAGGTTGCCCGCATCGTTCTCGACTGTTGTTGCTTTTGCGTTCAATTCCGTCACGCCCTCGCCGGCGACGATGAGATCCCGGCCCTTGACGATCAGCCGCCCGAAACGGTTCGTCACACCCCTCGCCGGTTCAATGGCGAGATGCCTAGGATTCCAGGCAGCCGTATCTGTCGAAATCGTACCATTCGCGGTTCCCGCATGGTTCGTACCGGTGATCGGACCCTTGAATATCAACCCTCCGTTGTTGCCGCCGATCTTGAGCGTTGCGTTCGCCGCGAGAACAAAACCGCGCGTCGGGGCGAACATGGCCGTGGCGCCCTCTGCCAGAAAAGTGGGCGAGGCGTTCACGAACACGTTGTTCGTGGCGACGGCAGGCACGGCCCCGAAGTTCCTGTCGTTGTTGATGGAGACCATGAGGCTCTTCAAGAAATGCGTTCCGCCGGTGTATGTATTTGTCGGCCAAGTGCCGGATGCGCGAAAATAGACGATATCCGTCCTGTCAAACATCACGGGACCGTCACCCTCGATCAGTCCGCCCACCCACTGGGAGCCGCCGTTCCCCGTGAAACGGACACCGCCAGGGCCAAGCGTGATCTTCGTTGTAGTAGTGATAATGGCGCTCAAGTTCATGAAGTTCGCGCCTTGTATCGCGCCGCCGTCGGAATGGATCGCACCGTAATTATACTCGAACTCGGAGTTTAGACCTTTCAGCAGGTTCAGTACGCCGTTCGTGTAGATGTTGACCACATAGTTCTCCCACCCCGCCTGGGTCGTCGCCGGCGAAAGCACAAGTTTGTTTGCAGTCAGATTTCCTCCGTCGCCGATCGTGATGATGCCCTGCGCCTGCGCGGGGAAAGGCGTGGTGTTCCAGTTGTTGTGGAAAAGGTTGGAGGGACAGAGGAACGAGGCGTGCTCGATCGTCAGGTTGGCGAGGTTCATGTCAACGCTTGCACCAGACTCGTCCATGCCCGACCGCACGGTCAGTCCGTCCTTGAATGTCACGCCCACCGTCGGGTCGGCGCCCGCCTGCCCCATCAGTCCATCTGTGATGCGCAGCGTGGCGTTGCCGCCGAAAGACCACTGCCCGGCGACGACCTTCAGTCGCGTCGGCTTCACCTCGCCGCTCACGGTGATGTCAGTGACCGTGCTGCCGGACGGGAACACGGCCTGGTTGCCATCCGTCCACGCACAGGCCGTCCCGCCCGCATTCTTCCAGTTGAGGGCCGTCGTATTCCATGTCGCCGATTCCGCGCCCGTCCAAGTCAAGTCGTCTGCCTGAACCCCTCCAACGAGAAGAGCCATAATAAAGAATCCGGCTGTCCTTTTGTGGAGTAGAGACCCGCGCCTCGGCGTTGCCGCCGGTGCGACTTCCCGCTCTTCAAACCGTACTAGCGGATTTCCCGCATACGGCTTTCCAACAAGTGTCTTTCCCTTTGCTTGGTGCTTCATATCGCTTTTCCTTTCCTCCTGATGCTAGAATTAATTGGGCGAACCGCCCGTGCAGGGCGGCAAAAGACCGAGCGCTTCGGCGTATCGCCGCCCCATCTCCGCCATGCCGACGTCGGACGGGTGATTGGCGACGCCGCCGTGCTTGAACAGCCCGGTCGCACGCATTCCCGGCTTTGAAAGAAACTCGGTGAAGTCCACCACGGGATAGCCGCGTTCGGCGGCAAAGGCACGGATCGCCTTCGCCACCACGGGGCCGCTCGATCCTGCCGACAAGACGATCTTCGCGTCCGGGTTCGTCCTGCGGAACCAATCGACCATCATGGCGTAATGCCGGTCCACCGGTTCCTGCTCCACGAGCGTCCTCGGCGCGTTCGCCACCGTGGTGATGATACATATCCACTCCGGCCTGAAATCCTTCACCTCCGGATATAACCGTTCAAGGAACTCCACGTCTCCCGTGTAGTTCCGCTCCCAGATGGCGCTTTGCGCGATGCAGAGCGGCGCCTCCGGGCAGACGCGACGCACCCGCTCCCACAGGACGTGGACGCAATCCTTCTCACGGGCGCTCGCCGCCATCCCCCAATCTCCGAACCAGCCCAGCTTCTCGCCCGCCGGACTGTGCCACGCATACGAGCTGCCGACGCACAGCAACCCCTTCGCGCGGCCCGTCCCCTCGAACCGGACAAACCCGCGCGATGACACGATCTGCCGCTCGCCCGGCACGGTGTTTTTTCCGCCGTTCGCATATCCAAGCGTGTCCGTAGCCGACTCTGCGGGAACGACATGCGGCGAGGCGCCCTCGCATGCGGACGACATGGACACGCATAACGCAAGCGCCGCTGCCGCGATTGCCGTTGTCCTTCCCATTTCCATCTTCCTTCCTCTTGACTCTAGAACCAGATTGAGAATGCGTTTTCGACGTCGTCCGTGTCCGCCGCCGACGCGTAGTCCGCCACCTCCGCCGTGCGCACGTCCTTGCCGGACTTCAGGGTAAGCGTCCAGGCGCCCCACACGTTCGCGTTCGGACGGGGCGCCGCCGTCGCCTCGAACCCTCCGTGGTTGACGGTCTTTTCGACTTTAAGGATCTCCTCGGGCGAACCGCCCACACGGGTGCAGCGCGCCAGCAGGAGCGGCCCGCGCATCACGAACGCCGCTCCTTCCCTGCGCGTGAGCCCCTTCATTTCGGGATTTTCGTTGGCGCTCTCGAACACGTGCACAAGCCAGTCGCCCATCGCCTGTCCATAAAACCAGTCCGTCGAATAGACGGTGTTCTGGACGTACGTGGAAACGATCTCCGGCGTCATGTCGAACGCAAGATGCCAGACGGACTCTCCGGTCGGAACGTCAACCTCGTGCCAGGGGCCGCGCGCGTCGACGCCGTTCACATTGATCATGCGAGACCATCCGGGAACGCGGAAACGCACCTTCCGCGTGCGGTCCGCGGCGATGCGCACGTCGACGGCGTCGGAGACGGGATAGTTGCCGCGTATGGACACCGACACGCCGTCCTGCGCAGCCGTCATGTCCGAATAGAAGTTGACGTCGATCGTCCCGTCACCCCGCACGCCGGTTTGGGTGGAGATCCAGTCGATGAACGTGCGCGGCATGTTGTCGATGCAGCACTGGTGGTATTTCATCCCGACCTGGCTGGGTGCGGTGCGGTGGCGGCGTCCGTGCGAGCGCACGGCGTGCGCGCCCCACTTGCCGTCCCGGTACACGCCCGCGAGGAACGCGTTGTAGAACGCCTTTTCGATGCGGTCGAGATAGTGCGCCTCCCCGGTGAGCAGGTACAGCTCGCGGTTGACGCGTATCCAGTGCGTCACGTCGCACGGTTCCGTCATGGAATTCGGACGGTGTCCGCCGTCCACGAAGTGGTCGAAGTATCCCACGCCGGCCATCGGGTTCAGCTCGTGCGACACGAGCTTGGCATGGAGGCGCTTCACGGCCTCCAGCGGACGGAGTTCGCCGGTGACGCGGTGGTATTCGACCAACCCCTCCATGCAGCTCATCGTCTCGTACGCCTTGGCCCAGAAGAACGGCTCTGGATGCCATTCATGGATCGGCCTGTCGCCGAACGCGTCCGCTATGATGTTCCGCTGCGGATGCCCGGGGCGGTCCAAGTCAGCGACGATTTCCCGCGCCGCCGAAAGATACTCCTGTTTCCCCGTCTCGCGGTAGAGCAGCAGAAGCGGCTTCAAGATGGAGCAGCTGGGCATCCCGTAGAAGCTTCCGGTTTCGGAGATGCGCAGGTTCATTTCCTTCAGCATCGCCAGCAGCTGGTCCATGGACTTGACGGCGGCGTCCAGGCAGACACGGTCGCCCGTCTGGCGGTAGATGTCGTAGAGCGCCCAGATGGTGTATTTGCGCCCCCAGATGTTCCAGCACCACGAGTGCCTGGCCGGACGGCCCTCCAAACGTACGAAGCGGGCGTCGCTGTAGCTGCCCACGTAGCCGTCCGGCCGCTGGTGATCGGCGAGGAAACGATGCACCTTTTCGAGGATGAAGCTCCTGAGCCCCTCGTCGCGCGTATGCGAATAGACTTCCGCGGCGGACAACATGGTCTTGCCCCAGTATTCGCCCTGCCACCATCCCATGTCTTTCGTGTGAAGGTCGTCGTAGTGCGTGCGGAAAGCGTTCTCCGCCTCGTCGTAGATCGCGGTTCTGGCGAACTCCGTCATGAAGCGCTCGCGGAAAAGAGCCCCCATCTTGTCGGCCACATATCCCGACAGGCGAATGTCCCCCGGACGCGGCGGCATGACAACGTCCGAAGCCGCTGAAACCAGATGCAACGGCAAAAGAAAAAGAATAAACCAATGCTTTCTCATGCGAACATTGTACCATTTGTCCAACATGGACGGCAGAAAAATCAGGGGCGAATTCCTCCAAGAGAAATGTCCTAAATCACACAACGTACCACACAGATTTCAAAAGTTATGCTATACTTACGGCACATGAAACGGCAACCACAAAGTATGACATCCACCACGAGGAAGGCGAGGGCCCGAACGGTGCTCGTCGTGCTTCGCATGACGGGAGCATCGGGACGCTCCTTGCTTGAAGGCGTGTTCCAGTACGTGAAACGGGGCATTCACTGGAACGTGCGGCTCCTGCAGATGCCCGACATGCTGACGCCTGCGGAAATCGCCACATGCGAGCGTGACGGCATAGACGGCATCATCACGAGCGAACTCGGCGTCACGCACGAGACGGCGGAAGCGCTCTGCCGGACGCCGATTCCGTTGTCCGTCATCTCCATGCCCGACCCTCTTCTGTCCGACCGTACGGCCCCTACCGTGTTCGTGGCCAACGACGAGGAGGCGACGGGCGCTGAAGGCGTTCGTCTCTTCCGCACACTCGGTGCGTTCAACTCTTACGGCTTCGTCCAGAGTTTCGACGGCCTCATCTGGAGCGATCTGCGCGCAAAGGGATTCTGCGAGGAAGTGTCCGCACATGGCGGCAAGGCGCGCGTGTTCCGGTCCCCGTCCCCGATGAACGCCCCGCCGGTGGACTCCGAAGCCGACCGCACGGCGCTCGCGGAATGGTTGCGCGAACTCCCGAAACCTGCCGCTGTCATGGCCGACTGGGACTACCGTGCCACGCAGATCCTGGAGATATGCAACAGTGCGAAAATGAAAGTGCCGTCGCAGGTCGTCGTGCTGGGCGTGGACGACGACGTACTCCTCTGCGATTTCACGTCGCCGCCCCTTTCGTCGATCAAGCCCGATCACGAGCAGGTTGGATATCGCGCGGCGGCCGAACTAGACGCGCTGATGCACACGCGCTGCCCCCGGAAACCCCACGTTGTGCGATGTTGCATCAAAGGCATTGTCGAACGCGGCACAACCAAGCCCTTGGCACCGTCGGCCATGCTCGTGAAGAGGGCGCTTGATTTCATCGACCGCCATGCGTGCGAGGGCGCGTGCGTCGCGGATGTCGTGGCCGCGATGGGCGTGTCGCGTTCGCTTGCCGACTTGCGGTTCAGGGAAATCAACGGCATCACGATCCTCGAGGCGCTCACCCGCCACCGCCTCAACGAGGTCGTGCGTCTCCTGTTCACGACAGACTATCCTATCAAGCGCATTTCGCTTTCGTGCGGTTTCAGGAACATCAAGCACCTGAAGTGGCTGTTCAAGAACAGGTACGGCATGTCCATGCGTGAATTCAGGAAGAGCAACGGCGTAGAGAAAACCGATGGGGACAGTCCCCATTGGCCTCTCTTATCGTAACGCCGAAAGCGTCGCCGCGACCAGCGCGCGGAGTCGCGCCACGAAACCGTCCGAAAGGAACGAACGTCCTATCGCCTCGTCGAGGTGTTTCCCGACATCGGCGATCACCTTCCCCGAAATGCGGCGGTACTGAACCTCGGTCAGCCCCATCGTCGAGGCGGCAATCTTGAAATCGCCGGCGCGGAGCTTGCGGTTCTTGCCGTTCACCGTGAGCGCGAGATCGTCCTTGTCCGCCGGGAGAACCACCTTGACCGGCACGAGGTCGTAGGCTGGGGAAAGCCGCCAGGTACCGTCGTGCTCGCGCAGAAGCGAGAAGTTCTTTAGGTGCATGTCCGAGTTCCCGATGATGAACGAAAACAGCAACACCTCAAAGAAACGGATGACATCGTTGCCCGCGAACGACGAATAGCGACGCAGCGCGCGCGCAATCTGTTCGTGCGATCCGTAATACTTGCGTGATGTCCGCCTGTCGGTCAACTGGCAGAAGTCAATCATGTGCTTCATTCCAGACTCCCGGTCCATGCGCCTGGTGAGATACGCAAGCGCACCGGATTCCAGTCTGACCAGCCCGAACGCCGCCGTCTCGATTCCGCAAAGCCGCGCCAGTGTCATGGCGAAGTGCTCGCTTTCGGGAAGTTCAGGATACATGGCGGTCGGCAGCTTCAGGATATAGTTCCCGTCAAGCCCGACGAGGGTCAGGCGATCCGGCGAAGACTCCGCTCGCTCAAGATGCACAGACAGCTTCGCCTGCACCCCCGGAACGCTGACGCGCGAGAGGACGAGCCGCTTCGCCAATTCGTTCAGCTCCGCCATCGAATATGCGAAAGTCGGGACTGTCTCGCTCCCGAAAAGATCCTTTGCGCAGGACGCATGATGCTCCGTTCCGTCGGAAACGGGCATCCCGCAGATCAGGCAGCGATCATTCGCCATCTTCCACCTCCCGCACGCTCACCGCGCCGATACAGCTCCTGCAGCAGGCCAGCAGAAGCCCGAACCGATCCCTCGGATTCAGCTTCCATGTCTCTTCCGCAATATCGAGAAGCCAGCCTTCCGGTATGAGACCGTCAAAGAAAGGCAGCATTTCATCGCTCCAGTACGGCTCGGACTGAAATGGCATTGTCGGCGAAACCGGCTCTGCCCCAGGCTCTTTCATGTATCCATCGTCATACGCGAACTGGCATCGTCCGTCAGCCGTCTCGACAAGACGTCCCGCAAAGCGGTCAAAAAGGAAAACTTCTGCGCTACGCATAGACACTCCTGTCCTTTTGCCCCGGCGTCAGTTCGGCGCTGAACATATCAAGTA
>Ga0310690_10007293_pt1 | contig 14277 bp, 9 predicted proteins | sample AusTroGonzalo_MG_2_FD_207661 | JGI IMG/M metagenome (GOLD analysis project Ga0310690, IMG submission 207661) | Bovine rumen microbial communities from tropical cattle in Woodstock, Queensland, Australia - Gonzalo_04 (v2) (version 2) | ecosystem: Host-associated > Mammals > Digestive system >...
CCCTGATTAACTTACCGTTATCCGTAAGGACCCTCAGCGTCTTTCGATTTTCCTCCAACTTGCCCAATATCTTCTGTGCTTTCGGATTTCTGATGTTCTTGATAGTTGTCTCGATACCCTTAATTGCCTCTGCACCACCGATTGAGCGGAGCATGCCGGTATTTACATCGCGGGTCACCGGGCCGTCAAGAATTAATGTGCTCAACGTTGCAAACAATACGGCATATATATTTTCCAATTCAGAATACTGACTTCCTTCATGGACAATGGACTTCGCAGCCTTGTCAACTGCAGCTTCCTTGACACCATTTTCTACATTGAGTGAACGGAGCAACCGCTTACACATACCCCAGATTACTGTATTGCGGTCCGGGTTATTGCTTACGATGGTACTATCCGACAACAGTTCCGACGCTTTCTTGGCGATAGCAAACTCCACCTTACGATCATTTTCGATATCCTCGATACCGCGCATGGTACCAGCCGCTCCAAAATTAAATATCGGGGCATTCGTCCCATCATTTTCAAAATCAACCATGATGCGGTTTCCGGATGTATACTTTCCGCCGCTATAAGTGTTGGTAACATTCAACCCATGATATCCATATCCCTGGGCAATACTCATTGCTGCGATTGAAAGATCATAAAGCATCGTCCGCATTGCAGTTAACATGGCATGTTCATCGTTGCCATATGCACTGGCTATCTCGCCCGGGATATCCATAGTCTTCAAGCTATCAAACAGTTCATCTGCAAATTCCTTGGAATATGCCTTGACCTCCTTGCGGAGATTATCAAACTGTACATTCGCACCGGCACCGCGAATTTCACTGTTCAATCCGTTGCCCTTGATGGCCATCGCATACTTGACAGCTTTATCCGCCACCCGTTCAAATAATTCATCCACCGTTTCGTCGGAGACCATGGTGGGAATATTTCCATATACGTCGCGGAAAGCAAGTTTTGCGGGGGCATCCTTGGGATTCAATGAACTATTGAACGCCTGATTGAGGTTTGCACTATAATCGGCAATATTCGTCATGATTGAATATGCACGCAATGCCGGAGCATTCAATTGCTGCGCAATTTCCTCATTCGAAAGTCTCTGCTGTGTCTTGGGCTTCGGGATAGTCTGTAATATGGCATCCTTCTGGAATTCGGGTGAAGCATTGTCAATGCCACTGTCTACTGACCCAGTAAGCGAAACTGCGGAGTTACGACCCAATCCAGCTGTCAATACATCACCCACGATACGGTCAGCTTCACCAGCCCTGGCGGAATATAGCGATGCCGAGTCGTCATTCAGATATTCAAGCTTGTTATCAATAACCCTAGAATATGGGACTATGCCTTTCCATACCGCGTATGTACTATATGAACTCGTACTATCCAAGTACGAGAACAACTTTGGCAACACATATTCGCCGGCGCTTTCCGGATTATGCTTGTCGAGTGTAACCGTATCATCACCCATCCGAACTACAATTTTACCGGATTCCTTGTCATCGCTTTCTACCTCAAATGCATTGGAATACTTCTTGACGGCACGAAGAATTCTGGTCGTGATATTTCCAATTGATACACTGGTACGGCGCAAGAACACCTCGTCACCGGTTCCGGATACACCAGGATATTGCGTGAGATACCCATCGCCCTTATCCTGGAACACCTGGGTACGGATTCGATCTATTACTCCGCGCTGGGCATCATCGCCACTCTTCGCAGCTTTTTTCTTCAAGAACGCCACTGCACTGGCATGAACCTGTTGCGCTGTAGCGGAATCACGGACGAGCGATGCTATCTTCGAGTTAATGGTATCACGCATATATTCAATATATGCACTGAATTGCCCTTCCTTCTCTCCGGCAAACGAAGAGTAACTTTGTGTCGATAACCCGAGAGCTCCAGCAATAACCTGATACGCAAAAACCAACATCTTAGGATCAGATATGGGATCTGACCCGCGTACGTCGTTGAAACTTGAACAATCCTTCGCGAATAACGGAATGAGGTATGCAGGCGCTACCGGAGCACCAGACAAGTCCAAATCAGCGTCACCTATATTTAACGCCAGATATTCACTACGGCCCTCACCCGTTTGATATTCCGCCTCAGGCGGCAAACCTTCCTCTTCAATCCAATTCTTTACAAACCCGGTAGTATCCTGTATTTCCGCAGCCGGAAGTTTTGGTTCATTGGCTGGGTCCCGGTTGTCAGACCAGTACCATGCATCATACGTTTCAATGGCATGCACCTTATCCGGTATGTCGGTGCCATAAGATTCAGACATTCGGCATGCTATGTAAACATAAAGTTCTTCCTGACTAATCCTGTTGCCAAGCTTTGGTTCAAGGTACTCAATTTCCGGCACATTGACAGTGTTTCCATCCTTATCAGTCTTGGTGATTGGATTTCCGGCGTCATCGGTGGCATACTCGCCAGTGTACACCCCCTTTTCAGAGGACAGTTCAGCTACATATCTCTTTCGGTAGGTATTCAATATATGCTTAACATCACCCAGTAACGCTTTCTCGTTCTGCTTTTCCTCGACATGATCAAGCAAGTCCAGCAGATATACCCCAAACGAGGACCCGATTTCCTTCAACCGTTCCGGGTGATTAAGGATACCGGCAATCACATAGCGATATTCGCGGTACCTGTTGTTTGTGTCTAGCCCACCCGCACCGTCGGTTCCGTTGTACCCCGGTGTTGAAGTCAAATACCGTGCATTGTGTATGCGTTCAGTCGACGGACCCATCAAGCCGCTTGATGTGTCAGGGGTACGACCGGCGGGAACTATACGCTTGGATGCCGGGTCATACCGCAAACCGGCATCTTTGGTCAAATCCCTGGAAAACCTATCAACATACGCCCGTACCGCATTTCCGGTAACCGCCTCGGCAATAACGCCAAAGTATGCAGCATCATCTTCCTTATGGAAAGCCGCATAAATCACGGATGCCAGTGAAGGTGGAAAGCGCAATGTACGGCTTGATTGATTATACCCATATACAGGAGAATCGCTCTTGGATTCAGGAAACACAATGGCCAGGTTATGCATTGCAAGTAATGACTTGCGAACACCATCAATGTCCTGCTCCGGTGCATTTATTGCCTCGAGAATTGGCGTAGCATTCATTTGGGAAACCTTTTGTACAATTTTTTAGACACAAACAGTTTATAGAGTGTCCACATTTCAAACGCCAATTTATATCCATGAACTGCATATCCGCCAAACGCAAGCTGGGATTCCCGAACCCATATATAAACTGCAAGCATGGAAAATACGTTGCCATTCAAGCTGATTAATCCGACATTGGATTCCAATCCGCACTTCAAGTGCACATTTCCCACCAATATAGGTCTGGAATCCCCATTGTGTCGCCCGCTCTATATGCAAATGGTCCACACGATGTGCGGCCAAGATACAGTAAACCAGTTTTTCAGCAAGTTGGCAACATCCAACGAATCACCATTTACTAACCTTAAGGCACTTATTGTCCCGGATGGCGATTTTTCTGCCAAAATGCCGCTCGCGGCTTACCTCCTTTCCACGTATGTACTCATTGATACAGCCGATGCGATGGAAGATACCGAATATGCAACATGGTTTATTGATGTACTGAACACCATATACGGGAATAAGCACCCAGATGTTCCGGAAAATAATCCGGTTTGGAACATCGTATTTGACCGGTTTCCGGAATTACCATCAATATTTGCAACGATTGGTCTATTCGTTACTCAATTTGATCCCGGCCATATCGCATCGAATCTTGCTAAAATAGTTCCGCAAAAATCATCATATTTCACACCAGGAATGACTGAAAATACGGAAAAACTGGCTAAACAGGCTGCAATCAATTCACGCGTCGCGGCCATGTCTTCCGTTGCCAATATTTGTTACAAGGCATTCGTCAAGAACGAACACGTACCCGACCCGGAGACCATAACTGCCATTCTAGCCGATCTGTCAGCCACTTCAGTTACAGACATAAAAACCCCCGCATGGTTTCAAACGGACGAACCGGAAAACATTGAACCGGCTATCAATGTTGAACCGAAAGTCGAAGATGAGCCGCCAAGAGCAGATGCATCTGAACCACATGATACGCCCTCTACCAGTTCATCAACAGTTGGGTCGGTACCGCAAAATCAGTTACCCGGCACAACAGCCAGTAAACCGAGCGAACCCGCTAAACCAGTATCCACTATCCCAAAACCGGCCAGGGTACCTCCGCCAAGAGTTGCACCAGCACCTGCATCGCAACCATCGGAACAACCAAAAAACGACGCTATGGCGTCCGTCGTAACTGGAACAAAAATGGCCGAGCCGGTTCCGACATCCCCTGATAAATCGAAGGATGATAAGGATATGACCATTCCACAAGAAAAAACAATTTCAGATGACGAGATCGGCGAAGTTGTCGCTTCCGGAAATGAATCCAGTCCGCCGACAGAAAATGATGCTGCTCAGAATGATAACGATGTCCTAGCGAATGAAACGATCATTTCTAGCGAGGATAACCAGTCTCCCACAACCCCGCAGATTTCCGGAAAACATGTCACCGTTCCACAGAAAGTCCTGATGGAACTGTTTGCGCACGCGGGAACCAAGGACCAAATTGCAGAAGCTGTCCATATAATCGAACAGGATATCATTCAGAATACGCCAAACGCCCAATTTCTTGTCCGTTTTGTCCCCGGTGTCACGCAGGACGTAATTAAGGATATCCTGGAAAACCGGACAACCAGCGGCAAATACGTCAATCGACAACTTGGCAAACCAGGCGACGGAATTCCACACACCAACCTGAGCGGAGGTTCAACCTATACCGCCGGTACAAAAGGACGAACACTTGGTCCAGTAGAAGTGCCGGCCGGGTTTACACCGGAAAATTCATCGGTATTATGGGATGAACCGGTAATTACGACAATGGGTTTCCCGTTCATCAATTTCGGTGCTCCGGAAATTACGACCATATTGAAAGACAAGGATGAATCAAAAGTAAAACGAGCTTACAAGAAACTGAAACGGCAAATGAAGAAAATCGGGCTCGAATCACCCATAAAGGTGTTGAAAGATTTCAAGCACGCCAAGGGAGAACGTTGTGCATTGAATCGTATTACCATTGATGCGGAAGAACTTCTTGATCGAGGGAATATCGACGTAATGGCAAGCGTATACCCGAGATCCGCACCTGCCATCCAGGGTTCAATCGGCACCGTTTCGTTGACCAGGGACTTTATTGTCGAGATGTATAACGTGCTATCCCCAACCAAGGGTGCCAGAATCTACATGGACATCCTCGGCATGTCCGAAGACGAATATGCCGATACCCTTGAACGAAACCATCGTCCACCATTCTATATATTCATACCCAAAGAACGGGTCGCTTTCAAAAAGGCACCGGCTGGTTTCATTGCCAGGCTCTTCACGAGTGACAAGAAACCCACGCTAGTCGAAGCTAAGATAGGAACACACCTTGGCGGTTTCGTAATGCCGTTCAAGCTAACCAGGATACTATTTACGGAAGTTTGAGGTAGTTTCACATCATGGGAACGGTCAAAAACATTGCATCGATAGTATACGGCTGTATTCTCGGAAATTGGTTAGAGACCGTATATAAGACGCTCACCCATCGTCCGGGTGGCGAACACAGATTCGTGGTGCTTGCGTTAACAACACCCGGTTATGTCCGGGTGATAGAAACAGACGACGAATCGGTCGCATGTGATTTTGTCGATAGAATAGATGCCGACACCCAATCTCTTACCGGATTTGTATTTGATCGCCTATATCCAGGCGACAAAAGTGAACTCGCCGACATTGATATCATGGACCAGGTTCCGGTAGATGCAGAAGATAGGGAGCAGTTGCTTAAGTTCATTCGTGAGGCAAGAAAATACTGCTGATATTATAAACTATGGACATAAAGACAACAATAGAGGATACCATGGTTTCCAAGGAATTACAGGACAAGTTTTATGCGGCAATGGAGTCGCTCAAAGACGGTAAGAATAACTACATCGTCGACGCACTCACCGCTGGCGCCAAGGCCACATTTGAAAGCATTGCCGGACTAGGCTCGCCTCTAGTCAACAAGGAACAGCTCGATAATCTCAAAAAGATTAATGCCGGTGAAGAAAATGAATCCAAGGGAGAACCGGTGACCGAGGGTGCCGAATCGAGTGACCCTGGCTTTATTGGAAAACTACACGCTCATGTTCCGGATGAACCTGTCCAATCCAATGAAGACTATGAACCCCCATCATATCCATCCAAGCTTACTTATGACGACATGATGAAAATGACCCATGATCCGAGCACCGAAGAAAGTGAAGAACCCGTAGATGTCCTGGATCACCTTACCGGAAATTCGGGAAATCGCTTCCCCACGTATGATGGACAGTTTGCCGGCAGTGAAGATTATTCCATGGTCGCCGAAGCGGTCACCAAGCTCGGCAATACCATTGACGCAATGAAAACCACCGACAATGCGTCCCTCCTGGAAGCAATCAAGGAAGGTTACAAGGTTTGTTTCGAGAGTATAGTCGATAAGGATGCGGATGAAATCGCCCTGGACAAGTTCGTTGATGCATTCTCCAATTCTATCACCGACCTCTCCCTGCGCCGTGACGGTATGACCGAATGCACGGTAATGTTCGCTGGCGAACCTGTCGGAAAGGTATCTGTGGTAATGGACCGCGATATCGGCGATGCCGGACGATATACCCCAAAGTTTACCATTGTTTCCACGGCCACTGGCGAGCAGTTTGTCGACCTTCCGGAAAGCGGTCCGTTCGGTGCCGGTGAGGATACTTACCGCAAGCTCGCTGACAACGTGGCTGCGTTCATCGTCCTCCATGACAAGGAAAAACTGGCTTCCTGATGTACGACGGTGCTCGGACGGAATGTGATGCCGGTATTGAGGCCGTACAGGCTGATGCTGAACGCAAATCCATCTAAGCGCAAAATATTCATTATGGGCGGGGCTTCGCTCCGTCCTTTTCATATAGTTTTCGGGCATGAGCATATACGTAGTAGGATCCAAGAGGAACAACTTCCTCGAACTGGACGAAGGCAGGGAAAAATTCCTTATCGACGTTCCCCACAAGGGAGACAACATCGACAACCTAAACCCGTGGTACTGCGAACTGACCGCGCTGTACTACATGTGGAAAAATTCAACCGCAAACATCATTGGATTGGAGCACTACCGGAGATTCTTCGCAAATGCTGATAATAACGGATGGTCACGCCTCACTAAAAACCAGGCAAACGAATTACTTGATGGTTCCGATATTATTGTTACCGAATTCTTTCATCGAAAAGATTATTCGGCATATAGGTGGTTCATTGATGCGCGGTACATAAAATGGCTCGACATATTTCTGTCCGTACTAGAGGATACAGAGACAAACCTGGGTACCCGGTTCGTCAATTATCTGAAAGGACCGTCACTCATCCAGTGCAACATGTTCATAGGCAAGAAACCATTGCTGGATAAATATTGTAACGATTTATTTACCTTACTCCGGAAATATGACGAACGGGTCGAGCTGGATGACAGCAACCGGAGGATAAACGGATATCTTGCTGAACACTTCTTCGGATTCTGGTTGTCTCTTGCGGATGTCAAGATGTCCAAGGTCCCGAAACTGGAAGTCAGGTACCTCCGCACCGGTGTTCCGGACGGCGAAAAAATCAGAACAATCTACTAACAGAAAGGCCATCTCGCGAGAGATGGCCTTCTTAATTTCCGTATGCCGATTAGGCAATCACGCCACTGAACTTCTTGGCAACGAAGTTCAGTAGGTTCACCGCATTCGGGCCAGCCTTCAACATGTCGTCAACGGTTTCAAACGACCGTTGATATCCGGTTTCGCCACCGCCCTTCGACACACTGTATTCGATATTGAAGAACGGCGAGTAGCCCTCACCACTGAGAATTTCAATCTTGATATAACGGGTACCAACCGAGTGGGTCATGGCAAACAGGTTGCCTTTAAGCAATATGTCCCAAACATCCGACGGCAATGTAAGTATGCGGTTAACCATATTTCCCGGAATGTCGGCGCAACGCGAGAACAACTTGGTATATGCTTCGGGCTTCGCCTGCGCCTTGGGCGGGGTCCCAAGCGGGCACTGGATACGTTTAATGCGGGCAACATCAGCGTCAACGATTTCCTTGGTCAGCGGAATGCCGTCATCCAGTGACCCGCCGGTTTCCGCCATGTCAACAATGGTACAGTCCATTCGCGGTTCATTGCTGTACTGAAGGGTCGGACAGTTGCGCGGGTTTTCGATATCGTAGACACGACGTACATATTCTTTCACGGCCTGCACGGTCGCTTCGGAGTATTCCGGGATGAATTGAGAAATGACCGAGATATCTTCGCTAGTCAAGGATCCGGCATTGAGTCGATTTTCCCTTACCATGCGGGCGAGTATGACATGCGCTGCCTCAACCACGCCACGGTTTTCATCGCTCTTTTCCAGATGCTGTTTAAGGGCCTCCGGTGCGAACGTCTCGTTGATTTGCATCAGGGTGACACCATCAAGCGACTGGACACCGAGACGCTGCAGGAACTTCGGGTACTTCGGCATGCCGAGTACCTTGTAGTCACGGCCATCAGCCTGGATCGGTGTGCGGACCTTGTACCAAATCATGGTGATGTATTCATGCAGATTAGTATCGTTTGCATGGATGAGCCCATCAGCATGGATGAACTCATCAGGGTCACCCATCTTGAAATCATCGAATTCCGGCAACACCTGTTTCAGCGCTTCTTCATAGGTAGGCCACTGTGAGTAATCGTAGGTTCGCCAGGATGGTATGGGGTTCTCAGTGGGTTTTACACCGGGTGGAATGGGAGCATTTCCCGGCTGACAATACGGGGGCGCCGGCTGCTGTGCAAATGCCTGCCCAAAACCGTATGGCGGGTTCATCGAAAATTCGCCATTGTTGCCAGGTGTCATCTGCGGCTGCATGCCCGGCTGTACACCAATACGTTCCTTCATATCGGCTTCCGCCTTGCGGAGTTCGTCGACGGACGGAACCTCATCCATCTCGGTTTCGGGAACATCTGTCTCCCGCATATCGGGGGATTCGTTTGGTTCGGAATTGTCGATAACATCGACTGGTTCAGTTTTTGACTCTATTTCATTCTTCATGGGTTTCCTCATGAAGAAAACTACATCACTTGTTCTCATCAGGATTGAAGATCGGGTCATTGACCGCATCTTCGAGGCCGTACATCAGATTGTCGTTATCGCTCTTGACATTCAACCCAGGTATTTCAGGCAGTTCACTATTTTCCTCAGACTTCTCATCATTCTTCTCGGAAACGGGATTTGCATCAGGTGATGGTTCGGTAGGAACTTCCTCACCATGTTTAATTACACCCGCAAGCGCATCTAGAGATTCCTGCACTTCCGGTATCTTTACTGGATTCAGGCCTTCCATTTTCGGGATGGCATTATCATCGCGGATAACTTTCTTCTCAGATGGGATTACCTCCGGTGTCTTGCCGGATTCCGGTTCAGCTGTCTTTTTAAATAGTTCCGGATTCTTGCCAGTCTCTGGTTCAACCTTCTTTTTCCTGGAAAGGGGACCGATGTCTACCTTGTCGGGCTGTTCCTTCGGGAACTTGGCATTCTTTGCGTCCTTCATGATTGTTGCTGCATTGGTGAGCATACCCTTGAATGCAGCGGCAAGGTGCTTGCATATGGTACATGCACGCTCCGGATCCCTGATGTCCGGTGCGATATCGGAACCGGCATCGCCATGCCCTTCCTCAAACCCGCCATGCAGGTGCGACATGTTGTAGGCTGCACCCGAATAACGGAAATCCTTGCATGGACAAAAACACTTGACATCCGCTTCCTTTAATGCAAGCACTCTCGATCGAAGGTCGCGCACATTGTTGGCCACGGCAAACAGCGACATATTTTTCGGCTTTACCGAGACAAAACATTCATATACCGTCCCGGGATTGGTCTGTGAAGGTATATGCCACTTGATGACAGCATCGCCGGTACGGTTACGTTCAATCCCGACATAATGATGCTGCAGTTTGAGCGCACGCTGGGCACGGCCGGAATCCAACGGATCGGCAAATTCCTTCATCGTACCTTCCAGGAAAGTGCGCAGCCTGGATTGCAACATCGACTTTAACATTATCCAACCTTGAAGAGGGCTTCGGCAGTTGCTTCCTTGAGAATCATGCCAGCCTTGTGGCCGTCTACGTTCATGGTTATCATCTGATAACCGTTGGCCGCATCCTCGTCGGACCATCTGTCAATTTCCTTCAATTCGCTTTTCGGCTTCAACAGGTAGAACGGAGGGTGCCCATTTTCCTTGATATACATCGCGAGTTCACCCATCGCTGTGGTTTCGGCGCTTGCCTGTTCCGCATCGAGTTCATTCTTTGCACCGCGACCGAGAAGCGGAATCTTGCTCAGCAGCTTCTTTCCCGCTGCAGCCGCGGCACCACCTAGACCCCTGTTTGCATTATCGCTCTTGGTATTCACCTCGGCCATGGCCTTCGCATAGCTCTTGAATGAAGCCCTCGGATCAACGACGCTATAGAATGTGCTGAGGTGGACCATGGGGACAGGAACTGACTTGTTCTTGTCAACAAGAACACCCCCACTTACACCAAGCGGAATTGCAGTCACTGCCTCGTTGCTGTCACCGGCCTTCCCCACAATGTCCTTGTACATCACAACAAGGTTGTTGCGACGGCATGGCGTACCCTTGTTCTGAGCAATCGATTTCAGCACGTCAACTGGACTCTTGAGTGCATTCTTGATGTCCTTGAGTGCATTCTTGATGCCCGAAATGGGTCCCTCGACAAGGATATTTCCATCCTGGTCAACGGATTCGGCCTTGGTATCAATCCTGACATCCGTGTCGGTCTTTGCATCTTCCTTACCACCGCGAAGCCCGACGGTACCGAGAAATCCGATGCCGAGTGCCTTGGCGACATCGGGATCGGACATCAGCTGCTTCTTGAATTCCTTGTAGGCGCGTTTCTGCTGGCTTGGATCCTGTGCACGAAGCATTTCGCGCACAAGCGGGGAAGTCAGGTTAATCATCGGAAACCCGAACCCGGTAATCAATGCATTGTCCCATTCGGAATCGTCAACTTCCACGTTGAATGCATCGGGAACCTCGATCTGGCCCACAATCCGGGAAATCGACTTGGCCAGTTCGGTCTTCTGCGTCATCGAGGCGGCATTGGCTCCCTTTCCTTCGGAGTTAAACACCCCCTGCTCCTTTAGTTTCTCATACATTTCCGGGTCGACCTTCTGAATTACGCCGAACACCATCTTGCCTACCGTCATCGGATTGTCCGCCAGTTTCCGGTAAACGTCAGATGCATCGGAACCCTTCTTTGCAGCCATCGCATCGATGAACTTGGTGATTTTCGTCTCGACAGCCTTCTTCATCCGGTCATCCAGGCCGAGTGAATCCACCTTTTCAATAATGGCGTCATATACCTCTTTTTTGTATGGATCTTCCGCCGGTGCCTTTTGTACAGGCGGCGCTTTCTTGGCAACTACCGAACCCGATGTTCCACCGGCGCCAGGCTTGGCCTTCGGCGTTTTATTGACCGCTGCAGCGGGAGCTGCTTTTTTGGCAGGACCGCCGGATTGCGCCTGCTTGGTAGAGGCGGCACCCCGTTGCTTCCCGGTGCCTTCCATCAATGGGGAAATAATTTCAAATTCCACCAAGGACTCAGCTAGCATCCTCGCTGGGGAATTGTCACTTTCAAAAATGACAGTAGAACCGTCAACAGTGGCCCCGGCATTTTCCATTGTGGTAATGAATGAATCAAACCCGGATGCATCATCAATGTGGTATTTGTGGAATTCCATCGAATTGTCCCCGACAAAAATCATTTCATCGAGAGTTTATACACCTCTATGCGCCAACATGCGCATACGTGTCGGCAATTTCCATGTCGGCCCGGTCTCCCCAGTCGCAATAATACCCTACTTCCTGTAGTGCCGGCATGTCCACATTGAGTACATCGTCACCGGGTACCAGCATGTTGTGCTCGGGCGTGGTGGTAGTGGGTATCTTGAATCGGGCCAGTTCCCTGTCGACAATGTGCTTCACTGCGTTGACATACCTGTCGGGTACGATAATCTCATCATGTACGGTGCAGTAGTGACACCCTATCTCCGTCCGTATCTTGGGTATCACTACATCGAATACGAACGAACTTTCCATCCGTTGCATCTCATATGCAAGCGCACGGTAGTTGCGCCGCTTCATCGAATCAACCATCGCCAACAACGATGGCCAATGTTCCTCCCATACCCTGCGGCATGCGTGCCAGGTCCGGTCACAATCATCATTGAGGTGCACGCCGGCAAAGAGGGTAGCAAGAAAAGCCTGCTTTGCCATGTCACGGGTTATCCGCTGGCCTTCGCTTTCGCCGTTCAGGTCAGAATCCAGGTTCATCTCGTCGGCAAAAAATTCATACAGGCCACTGTGCTCGATTTTTCCACGGAATACGGCATATTCATACTCCAGCCGTGACCGTCCTATAGAATCGGCCAGTCTAGGATCCATGTCGATAAATGACTTGCCATTCCTCCCTATCACGGTATCCTCGCCGGCCAAATAGCTTCCTATGATATAGCAGAGGAATGATGCCTGGCTACTCTTGATGTCGACCGAACCTACCGGGTCGCCATCACATGTCATGGCATACTTTCTCACTTCCTTCTTCATCTGGGTCATGTTCGTATGGACACGCCCATAGTCGTCGCGGACTACAAACAGCGAAGTTTCGCTTGTCCTCGCATCGTTGAAACGGTCAACTTTCCGCATCTCGTCCACAAACCGTCGCGGGGTCATCCTCTTTGACTTCCGCAATGCGCCTATCGCTTTTGCCCGATCAATGCTGAAATGCAAAAGATTGTCATGTGCATCCTGTACGACAGGATCGGCCAGCTGCTCATGCTTACGTTCAATCGCGCACTTTTCAAGACGTTTCAGGAGAATTTTTGAAGTAAGCTTCAACGATGTAAGACATCCGGCACTAAAATTACCCTTGCCATAAAGATGGGCTATGTCCTTGGCAAAGCAGTATTCCTTCAACATGGTACCGTATTTTTCGCCGAACCACACCGCCTTGCATCTTCCGGGGCGGCCATCCTCGCCCTTGCAATATGATGCGCCCCGTACGATAACCTCCCATTTCCGCAAATTCTCGAACACCTCGATATACTTGTGGCCCATGGCCCCGTCCATGATTTTTGAATACAGGCGGCAGAACCACTCGCTGAACTTTGGGGCCCTCCGGGTAACCAGGTAGGTATCCTTGTATGACTTGATGAGACCTTTGGTCACCCAATGAATCATCAGCCAGTAGTAATCCCGTTCCCGTTCAGGAATACCGTTTTCATCCAGCAACGCACGAATCGGTTTACGGAACTTATTCAGTATCCGAACCTTATATTCGAATCCGGGATTGCAGGGCTTGCTGGCGTTATCTGGCATGATTGCGACCAAAAAGCAACAAAGGCGTGATGGCCCATGATTCAATAGTTGCGGCTTACTGAACCTGTAGGGACACCACGCAGTTTTAAATTGTTTTCACGGAAGATTTCCGCAACAGCTTCCAAATCCGACCGCAGCTTATAATGTTCCATCGGTCGAATTTCACCTTGCAAAATGTATTAAAAACATGCATGCGATGCAATAGCGTGTAAAAAAATAATTGTAAAAATTTCTTAGGAATAGGCGGAAACCTATGTAAACTTTTCTAAATAATGCATCATTCGCTGTGAATCGGATGGAATTCGGTGGGCAGCGGAGCTGCACCAAGTAACTTACAAATACCATAAATATGTTTACGATTTTAGGAACTGTTTTCATTCAATTCGGCAGCACGAACAATCACGATTGAACCGGCTAATTTTCCAACGCCCTTGTACATATGGATCAAAAATCAAAAAATGGATGGATTCCCATAGAATCGCCTGCGGTAAAGATAGTACATCTACCGTGAACTACCCACCGCCTAAAGGCGGTGAGCTTCGGGCTTCAACCCAGCGGACTTGCCTTGTCCAAGATAGGACAAGATAGAGGTCTGCCAGTCAGAGCTCATGAACTCCCTCTGTTCCAGAGGTACTAACTTCCTACCTTCCTGTACCATACGGTTAGCCGAATGAAGGTCTCTGGGCATACACAGACCGCACTCGCACCGGAATGTGCGTTCGTTCTGTGGCATAGGATGTTTCTTGCCACAGTT
>Ga0310690_10007294_pt1 | contig 14274 bp, 11 predicted proteins | sample AusTroGonzalo_MG_2_FD_207661 | JGI IMG/M metagenome (GOLD analysis project Ga0310690, IMG submission 207661) | Bovine rumen microbial communities from tropical cattle in Woodstock, Queensland, Australia - Gonzalo_04 (v2) (version 2) | ecosystem: Host-associated > Mammals > Digestive system >...
CCGTTTACTCCATTGAACACGTTTAATCTTGGCTTTTCCTTTTAAGGTATGAACGGCGTTATCCATCACCGAAGCATCAACAACCCGACGCAAACCGCTTTTTTGAGCACTCCCCAGCGGGATCCGAAGCATCATCTTGTCTTTATTGAAATTAATGGCAATCAAATCCAAATTCTGACCGGCGACCGCTGTTTGTTGAATTTCCTTAACTTGCCCGACACCATGCGCCGGATAAACAACAAAATCACCAGGATTAAATGTGTAGTCTTTTGACATATCATGTTCTCCTTTCGGTTGGAATGAGGGCAGTATAGCACACTTTTTTCCATTTGAAAAGCCCCCTGGTGCATTTTTTTCACTTTTTTTGCACAACGTCACAAAATATAGTGTTAAAACATATAAAAAAACACTATATATTACAACAAAAAGCGTCAAAATAGACAAAATGAGAAAAAAAATAAAATTTTTCACAAAAAGGTATTGATTTTTAAAAAGGGATATGCTAGGACATGATTCGTCAAGAGATTTTTGAGGGCTTTAATGTGCTCAGAAATCAGATTTAATTAACAATTGTTAAAAAAGGATAAAAAATAAAATGAAAAAAACAAATGAATCCGGCCGTTCTATGGTCGAAATGTTGGGTGTGTTAGCCATTATCGGTGTTCTGTCTATCGGTGGTATCGCTGGCTATACATTGGCTATGAACCGTTATCGTGCCAACGAAATTTTGAATGCTGCTTCTGATGTGGCTATTACTGCTATGTCCGCCAATGGTGGTACCGGTGGTAATGCCAACCTGACAGATTTGGGCGGTCTTGATGTTTTGACATTGCCGGGCATCAAAAATGAAGATGATATCAAAGGTTATGCCAACGGTGTTGTTGAAATTACGATTGATAAAGACTATGCTGATGTTACAAAGATCATCAATTCTTTGTCTGGTGGTCGGATTGTTGACACATGTGCCAACACATCTTGCAAAATCAATATGGCTAAATCTGTTAAGAAATAAGATTGGCTTGGTTAAAAGGAACACCCATGCGGCTTGCATGGGTGTTTTTTTTGTGTCTCAGTTGGTCTTTACATAAATAAACTATTATTTATCAGTATGTTATATAAAACCAATTGACAAAGGTTAAAAATTATGCTATAATGAGGCTGTAATTGGGGAAAAAGACCCCGCCACCATTTTCTTATAGGAGGTTAACATGAGTTTTAGATCAACAACATTAAAAGCCGGTATTGCCGGTGTGGTCCTTTTTGGTGCTATGCATCAGGCTGAGGCTAGGGGAGCTTGTCGTCCGGCTCCGACTCGTCGTGCACCGGTTTTTCATCGGTCAGGTCACCATCATAGCGGGGCCAGTCATTTCTTTGCTGGCGTTGCAGGACAGGTTGTCGGACGTGTTGTCAGTGATGCTGTTTGGAGCGCACAAGGTTTTGTTCCGGCAGGTGTAGCGGTAACTCCTGCGGTGGTAACCCCAGGTGTGGCCGTTGCTTCGGTTCAGGGTGTGACTTATCCGGTAGGAGGAGTTGTTTATAATCCGGCTGAAGCCATTGGTCAGGCTGTCAGTGATATCACCTGGGCGGCCCAGGGATTCCGTCCGGCACCATCAACTGAGGTCGGTGGAACACATACTGTGATTACGGGTTATGCTGCGCCAGCAGCTCCGGCAGAACATGGTGTAATCACGGGTTATGCTGCGCCAGCAGCTCCGGCAGAACACGGTGTAATCACGGGTTATGCTGCGCCAGCAGCTCCGGCAGCACATGGCGTAATCACGGGTTATGGTACACCTGCGGCTCCAGCAGCCCATGGTGTGATGACGGGTTACGGTACGCCTGCAGCTCCGGCTGTTCATGGAGTTGCTACAGGTTATGGTACGCCTTCAGCACCGGCTGTTCATGAAGTTGCTACAGGTTATGGTACACCTGCGGCTCCGGCACAGCATACTGTCTATACGGGTACGGGAACAGCAATCGGACCGGGCAGTCATGTGATTTACACGGGTAAAGATTTAGCTCGTTAATGCCGATTTTTAAATAAAAGATCCCCCATGCAGATGGGGGGTCTTTTTATATATTTAATACTAGCCGGCGAAGCCCATGCCCGAGACCATCTGATCTTGCATGGCAAACGTTCCCGCCACAGCCCAGGCCACGGTAGCCGCGATAGCCAAAATAGCAAAGTTATTGAGCCATGCCGATTTTTGTTCAATAACATGGACGGCATTTCCGAGCCATTCATTGGCCAATTGTTCCAGGGCTTCAGGGAAATTATCCAGTTCGGCATAAATACGTAAATCTCCAACGATTTCATTGTCCGGGAAATTTAAGTTTGTACGATATAAGGCATCACCTAAGTTATCACCGTTATTAACAAAAACAAGCGTGCGATCAATGCGATAAAGCAAATATCGGGACGAATCCGCCCTGAGTAATCGGAGAGCCCGTGAAACGGGTGTACCCGCTTTAATCAATGAGGACAAGGACAACAACCAACCGACACCAACGAAAATACGGTAAATGGACCAGGGTGGAAATTTATCAAATTTAGCACGCCATAAGCCTTTCCATCGAGGAAATGACCATACGATTAAAAAGCTGGTAATCGGTAAGGGCAAAAACAACCAATAGGGATGTTCGGAAACGAAATAGGATAAATCAACCAATGATTTTGCTATCCCTTTCCATTTTAAACCCGGAACGGCATCAACCATCGGTGGAACCAGAAATTTTCCGACGCACCAAATTAACAAGAAAACCATAACAAGTAAGAACATCGGGTAAGAAACAGCCTCTATAACCGGTTCTTTCATTTTGCGGATACCTTCAACAACCTTAATGGTATTATCCAATGCTAACTCTAAGTTCGTAATATCACCGACGGATAACATCAATATTTCGGTAGGGGGAGCCCATCCCCGTAATGCAACCGATAAGGAATCACCGTTTCGGACGGAGGCCATCCAATCAGACAGGGCCAATGCCAATGTATCGTTAGGATTTTTACCGTCTTTTGAAGCAATTTGATACATCCGTTCCAGTGCATCCATTAACGAGAAACGGTTATGAATTAAAGATTTTAATTTCCGATAAACCGACAGCCTGTCCGACGTAAATAAACGGACGGTCAATTGGGCATACATATAATTTAAACTGTTCGAAAAGGTGGATTTTGTCTTTTTGGGATCTTTTTTTTGTCCCGATGTATCGTTTTGATTTTTTTGCAATACCATCTATTCTCTCCCTAGGCTAAAACAGGTTGATCCAAGAGACCTGTCCAACGTTCAACTTCCTCAATATCTACAATACCGGATAACATCCGATCAACAGCACTCTCCCGCAATGTCACCCCTCCCAGATCATTAATCCAATAATTCATTGCTTTATTAAATTCTCCCCGAACGGATAAATCAAGGAAGGTAGCGTCGGGTAATAGGAACTCGCTGATAACTGTACGCCCATTAACACCTCGCATATCGCACTCTTCACAGCCCGGTCCTCGGACATAGCACTTTTCCAATGCAATGTCACCAAAGGCTTTCCTGAGTCGTTGAACGGCCGGATTATCTAAACAGGATGTTGCCTTGACACGACAATGGGGACACAATTTACGGAAAAGACGCTGTGCCATGAGTGCGCGCATAATACTGGGGTCCTGTAATTTAAAATCTTCTACACCGATATCTTTTAAACGCATCAGAATAGCCGGTGCGCTATTGGTATGAAGAGTGGTCCAAACGCTATGGCCGGATAAAGCACCCCGAAAGGCCAGATCGGCCGCCGCAAGTGTCCGAATTTCACCAATCATCAGTGTATCAGGGTCAGAACGCAAAGCTGCCGACAAAGCCTTTGTGAATTCACGATCTTTGGCCTCTTCAATCATGGCATTCGTAACGGGCATTTGGCGTGCTCCGGGAATGGGATATTCGGGCGGATCTTCCACGGTGATCAGGTTAAATTCATAATTTCGTTCTTGAAGCATGGCGATCATATTGCGTTGCAAGGTTGTGGATTTACCGGATCCGGTCGGACCTGAAATAATAATTATACCGGTCGGGATGGAACGCATTTGATAGAATAAATCCATTTCACGCTGTGTAAAGCCAAGAGCCGTTAAGCTGTAAGCATTCGCCGAGTTATCTTCAGCATATAACAACCGCATAACAACATAGCGACTACCAAAAGCAATCGGGTTAAATTGCAGACGAATACCTAAAATATTTCGGGGTAATAACAGTTGTCCACTAGACCCGCGCAAGGGTGTTCTACCAAGTTTTTGAGCAGCCTGGTATTCATTTTGTGCATAGTTTGCATCCGATATATCAGCCGATGCGAAAGCAGCCCGGACAAAGCTCTCTCCCCATTCTTTATTATATTCCATTTCGGTTTGCATTAAACCGTTGATACGGAACATGACCGTTGTATGATCTGCAACAACAATATGAACGTCAGATACGCGTTGCATGGCTGCTCGGGAGATAATTGTTACAAAATCCCGTTGCATCCGAACCTGTTGTTGGCTGTCAGTTTCTTCTGCTTTAGGGATAAAACTCTGTTTTATATTCTGGGCAGCATATTTATAAATATCACTGATAACAATGGATGGAACATATTCAGGTTTTCCGATTTGGAAACGCCGTTTCCGGGCTAGATATTCAAAACCCAAAACTTTACCATCAAAACGGGCGGCTTCAGCCACAAAGAAACGACCGTTTGAAAATAAAGCCAAAAGGGTTCGTGTGTCATCTTTGACTGGGAAAGAGCCGTTAACAGCGGTAATACACTCATTGTTGTTTGCAAAAAGATTCGGTAAAAAGTCTTCAGATTTATAATCAATCAGAGTTTCCTCAGGTGATGTATCTGCAGGGGTATCAAAATTTTCGACCGATTTTTCCGATTCTGAGGATTGAGTTTCTTTCTCTGTTTCGGAAAAGTTTTGTTCTGATGTTTCTGTTTCGGAAGAATTTTCAGACGGTTCCAAAGAGAAGGCCCCAATCTCTGCCGGTTGATCAGGTTGTACCGGTATAACAGGAGCACTCTGAGGAGAAAATTCATCAGATTCAAACGCTTCCTTTTCCTCTGATGGTGTATCTGTATCCTCTGTCACATCTGTTTTTTGAGGGGCTATTTCTTCGGATTCTTGTAGTGTTTCCGAAGGAATAACTGGTATAATGGGAGCAGAGGCTGAAACGACATCTTCTGAGTCATTTTGATTCAAATTCGGCTCTGTTAAAAAAGAGGGATATGATGTCGGTTCATCAGAATTGGTAGTCGCATTAGGCAATACAGGTGGCGGTGCGACAGAAACATTTTGCTTTTTTGCTTCTGTTTCACTAATCGTCGAGTCTGTTTGTTGTAACTGATTACCTGACATACCCACTCCTACGACGAATTATTTATTAGCAGGTCTGAAAGCAAGTTGATCAATACGATTTCCAAAGGCAACCGTTATGCCGTCTTTCTTAATTTCTTTTACCACATGGCCCGATGGCAAAATATCATCTTTTTTGATTGTTATGACAGAACCATCTGACTTGCTCTTTATTTTGGCTGATAATTTTGTTCCGACACCGCGAATACTATCCAATGTATACAGCTCTTCCATTGTTGGTTGGGTAATAATAGTCGGCTTTTCTTTTACAGCATTTTTTGTCTTTTTATTTTGAGGAACATTTTGGGAAGAGGTAAGATTTTTTAGAACCTCTTGGCGAACCTTATTTCGATTTTCATCCTGTTCGGCTATTTTACGGGCTAATGCCTCTTCTTCAGCCTGCTTTCTTTCTATGGCTAAACGTAATTTTTCCTGTTCTTGCCACCATTGGATACGGCTGCGTACGACATTTTCGCGCTTTGAAATTTCATCCAAGCGCTGTTGCCGATAGGTTGCTTTTAATTTTTCTAAGTCATTTTTTAATTTTTCTTTCTCTAGTTGGAGTTTTAGAAACGTATTTCCGCGCTCTAAATCAGCCATTTCCTGGAAAACTTCAGGCGTTATTCGGCCGAGCAATTGTTCACTGGGCAAATCCTTTCCGGAAACAGATGCCTCCATCGGGAGGGGGCCCTTAACGGATATATCATTGAGACCGGGTAACGGAGCTAATTCCAAAGAACCCAATGAGGGCCGATTAGGAAAATCAACAATGGATTTTCCCGAAATAGTCGTGTTTTTCAATTCTTCTTCCAAACGTTTTTTATTTTCGGCTTGGACATCACTTGGGGAGACTGTGCCAACCTTTAATATAGGGGTTGTATTTACCTTGTCTTTGATATCCGTTTTCGCCGATTTGGCATTTTGAACAACAGGTGCCGGTTTTACAGTTTGATTCGTGGTTTGAGCCATCACCGGAAAAACCGTAAAGGTGGCGGATGTTAATAAAATTGCTGCTAAAGAAATCATTTTATTTTGCATAGATTCTCCCCTCATAAGTCCATTTATTGCGTGCATCAAGTGTTGGCTCATAGCTTATCTTAATAAACTCCAAGCCGGAAAATTTATCGAAAAATACTTTCCATTCCTGTGGTGAATAAGGCGAACTGATGGAAAATGAAAAATATTTATAAGTTTGTTGATTGGGTGGAACCGTTCCATCAGGATTATCCGGCGGATCCTTAACTGTCTGTTCCGAAAATTGAATAGGTAAGGCTGTCGCTTGCCGAATATCGGTCAATTGCTCTTTAATTTGATCAGCAGTTAAAGAAGGCATTGACAAGACCATGGGGATATCCGAAAATTGGACTGTTCCGGTCGCGGATGTCCCTGAAGGATCCAATTGAACATTGACTTTATTTAATTTATAGCGTTCTAAGGCACTCTTCACCCACGCTAACCTTGCCCCTCTGGCATTTGTAATATGCCAAGATGTTGATAATTGTTTTGGGGTACAACTGACTCGTCCCATCTTCCACATCGGAATAGTAATAGCTTCTAGTTGATAGGCGTTGTTCCAACAACGATTAATAAAGATATCTGTTTGTGGAACACGTTCCCAGGGTTTAGGCTTTTCCGGGGCCGGTTCTACGGGCCGTACAACTTCTGGTGTCGGCATTTGAATAATGGGAGCCTGTTCAAAGACGCTGGAGAGGAATGAAACCGCAATATAAAACAAAAAGGCCAAAGCAATAATGACACCAAGAGCTAAAATAACCAAAATCTGGGTCTTTTTAGCCGCACTAAGCTCAAACAGACGTGTTTTACGGACGTTCTCAATAAGAGCTTTTAAATCTTGTTGCTCGGCGCCTTCCACATTCCATTCGGCTGGGACAATCCGTACATCCCAATCCGGAACAGCCATCATGGCAAAGAAAGCACGTTTGGCCTCATCCTCCGTATGGAATAACACATCCTCTTCTGCTAGGATCAAATCGTTCCGGATGGCAATAAACCACCAACCTTCGTCAAGTTTAAAGACGCAGCACGCCGAATTTTTCCCGGACAGCGCCATTGCGACAGATGCTGCTAATGCCGGTTCACCGCTATGGTGACCAAATATAGTTTTCCCTAAACCATATTGTGGCGCTGTTGAGGTCCGCAAGCAATATAAATCAGCCGCGGGTTCAGCTTCCATAGCTTCACGAATTTCCGGAATAGGATCATCCTGATTTTGTAACGGAGCCCACAACAAACCAACGGCATACTTTGTATTGCCAATAGCAACGCTTCCTCCCGATATAGGGCGGTTTATGACATCTTCTGTTATGTTTTCCTGTCCCGTTGCCATTGTGGCTTAAAACTCCCGCATTCTGGATTCTGGTGCCATCGGCGATTCCAAAACTTCCGGTGTCATTAAAATAACCATCACATCGCGTCGATGTTGATCATATGCCCGACCACCCAATAAATTCATCTTGGCTTGTCCAATACCGGATGTTGTTTCCGTATTTCCGGTTTGCTCAAAGCCTGTTAAAACTAGGGTTGATCCCGACTTCATGGCAATTTCTTGCATAAATCCACGTATCTGCATTTTTGGCAATTGGACAGTTGTTGCTTCTCCCTCATCGTTATCATTATTAGAGTTATTATTAGACAAGGAGTTTGATGAAAATGTATCCATTTGTATCAGATCGGATAATGTCATGGAAAACAGAACAATTAACCGGCCATGATCCAATATTTTTGGCAAAATTTCCATTGAAAAGCCATAATTTAATGTATCAGTATCCAATTCAACTTCTGAACTGGTATTGGATGAACCATAATTATTTGTAATACTGACTTCTTTAACGTAGTTCTGGGAGGTAGTGATTTGAACCGGAGCCACTTTGTTATTCAAAGTTGTTACACTGGAACTGGTAACCAGAGAAGTTTTTCCCTGTGTGGAAAACGCTTCAATAATAGCTTGTGAATCTTTCCATTTTGAACTGGGTTTTAACAGAGTCATTGAAAGCAAACCGCCGGTTGATGTTTCGGAAGCAGCAGTTGCCAGAGAATAAGGGCTACTGAAAGATGTATCAATATTTTTTGTTTTAAAGACAGCATTCAAATCAAGGCCGTAATTATCCTCATTTGATAATTGAACTTGCAAGACTTTGATGGAAATAGCGACTTGTCGAGACAATTTTTCATTCCAATCGGCAATATAAGAAGCTACTTTCTGAACAACAAACGGGCTAGCCGTCACTGTTACGGTTCCAGCAACGCGGCTGAAAGAGAGCTCTCCCTGTTTGCCGACAACTTGTTGCACGCCCTTTTCAATACTATCCCATAAAGCCAAATTAGCCGATGTGGATAAAGAGGAACTGCCGGTGTTTGTCCCCTTTCCCGACCCCATAGAGGCACCCTTTAAATCAGCCGTTAATTTTGTTTCTGTCGGTAAGGCATAGACCGTAAAGACACGTGTTTCCTTTGTGAAAAAAGAAATTTGCCCGTTTTTATATCGCCACCATACACCATACCGATTAGCCAAATAGTTTAGCAAACCGCTCAAATTACCGGAGTAGTTAACAGCCACCGTGTTTTTGGGAATGGCATTTTCGGCTTTTAAATCATCAATACGAACCTCAATCCCCAGAGTATCAGTTAACTCTTGAGCCAAATCCGGTAAGGTTGCATTTTTGCTGATAGCAAAGGTTATACTGTCATCCTGTTCAAATTTTGCTGGAAAGGCATCACCCTGCATGATTTTAACGCTGGAATTACCGAGCCAAATATCGTTATTCATTCGGACAGTATCAACCGGTTCCGGTAAATCGGGAATTGTGGCTCTTTCGCTGTACATTTCCGTTCGTTCCAAAACTGTTTCAATACGTGCGTCTGTTTTATCAACGTAGTGGTTACAGGCAGATAACAACAAAGCACCGCCAAATAAGCCGGTTAAAATATATTTTTGAAAAGACTTAACGTTCATTTTCATTCTCCTGCGCATTGATGACCAAAACACGATTACCCTGATGGAAGGTGCCAATAGGCGGAGGTGTCGCACGAGCAAATGACCGAATTAACGCGCTGGCCACTTCGGTAAATGTCCCTCGGAAAGTGACGCCTGCTTCCAAATTATAATCCCGATCTAACTTCCAAACAACAGTCCATCCTGATTTACTTCCCCAATCCATTAAAAGACCCCGAAGTGTTGTTCCCGATCTCGCTTCCCAATCCTGCTCGGATTGGCCATATTCAACTTTTTCAGCCAGAGTCATTTTTCTAAAATCCGGGGTGGTAACTTTTTTCTTTTCCGGCTTTACCTTTGTCGTTGTTTCCGTAATGGTCGTTGTCGTCTTTTTTAAGGGAATGAAGTCATTTGGCGACGATACGGCTATATCCATATCCGGTGCCGGTGTTTTTGTCACTTTTGTGGTATCGATGGTTGTTTCCGTAACTTTTGTTGTTCCTAACTCTTCGGGGACAGCAACGGTTGTATAAAGAACTTTTTCCTTAGGAGCTTTCGCTGAGGGATTATTAACAGGAGGTTTTGGTGTTGAAACAACCACATTCGGTGCTGGTGTTTTTGTTATTTTCGTGGTATCGACGGTTGTTTCCGTAACTTTTGTTGTTCCCAATTTCTCGGGGATAGCAACAGTTGTATAAAGAACTTTTTCCTCAGGGGCTTTCGCTGGGGTATTATTTACCGGAACTAAACTTTCCTCGTTTCCTAATTTCTTTGTTAGCTGTTTTTCCTTGACGGAAACAGTTCCGGCGCCTGCCGGTCTGGAAAGTGAAATAAGCTCATCATCAGTCTCGATATCTGAATAATCATCCGAAAATACATCTGTCGTCTGTGAAAAATGATTGATTAAGTAATCGTCGGAATTTTCACATCCTTCCATGTCTGGAGAACAGGCATTAGGATCGTTTGACATGAATGAGTCGTCTAAATCGGTTTGTTGTACGGAATTTTCCTCAATTGCTATATCCTCATCAATCGGGATAATGTCGTCGGCCTGGTAGGCACAAGCTCCTAACCCTAATAAACAAGATATTACGCTGATTCCAACGCTTTTCTGAAATATCAACCCGTTTCTCATTTTTTCAACTCCTTAATATCTAGATACCTTACCCCATTTTATTCCTAAATACAAGCCCTTTTACCATTTTTTTACCCGCGACATGCTTTTTGGCAAATTAACATCCTTTGGCGTTAGAAGAGTTTCTGACGGTTCGGGACGCGGTACTGCCCTCAATAACATCGTATCAACAGGTCTGTCGGTATAGTTTACAACAATCTGATGTGTTGATAAACCAGCACCTGCCAAAACACCTTTCACTAATTTAAGCCGTGTGTCTTGCAAGGCTGCTTCAGCGCAACTAGCACGGATTTCAACAATTAAACGAGGATCTTGTAAAGCTGCTGTAGCGAACGCACGTACCCATTTCAGGGTCTGTCCGGAAAAAGCACTAGCTCTCGGATAAAATGTAATCCGAACCTCATGAGGCATTTTAAAGGGGGTCTGTTGTCCGACTTTTAAGCTGTCTATCATCTGATCTGCATATTCGGAAGGAACAACAAAACGTTCTTTTTTCGGCAAATCGGGTTCCGCCGGCGCAGCCGTTGAAATAGGGGCCAACGGGATTAATAATTTTTGTGCTATCGGTTTTACCACAGGCTCCTCAGGTTGTGTCAAAACAGGATCTTCGATCTGTTCCGCCTCGGGCGTTGCCGGGGTTGTAACGGGAGCTATCTGCTGTAATAAATCGCTAAAGTCATCCGCTGTTGTTGTCGTCGTTGTTGTCTTTTGGGTGGCAACAGTTTGTTGAACGACCGGAACGGTGACGGAAGTCACTTTCGAAGGAGTCTGCTCAAATGCTTTTTCAACGGTTGTTGTACGCTCAATCGTTGCCGTTTCACCGGGTAACAAGTAGGTCGGTAACAGAAAATCACCATCGGCGGTTACGGTTGCTACAGCCTCTTCGGGGGGAGCTACCTGCTCATCCGGCAGTAAAGTTCCTGAGGACTCGGGAACAGCCACTCCGTTCGCTGGGATAAGCTCTGACGGATCGCCATCAGCAACGGACATGGTAGCTGCGGACAGAAAGAGAACAAAACAACTTGTTGATAAGATTGAATTATATATTTTTAAACGACACATTTTATTCATTCCTTTTTTGGCCATTTTTTGGAATTGATAGAACATTCTTGGGACAAGCATACAGGAAAAATAGTTAATTTTTTATTAACAAAAGAGACTTTTTAAGAGAATTATTGAAGAAAGTTAAGGGGGATAAAAAATTATCCACTGACTTTTGAGAAATCAGTGGATATTTTTGGTTTTTAAAGGTGAATGAGTCCATGTGTGAAAGCATAAAGAGCTATTACTGAAATGAACAATATTATCAACAAGATAATTTTCTCATAACAGGTAAATAAAATTCCCTTGTTTTCACGTTTTGCCCAAATGTAGACAGGAACCCCTAGGGCAAGAAAAACAAAAGCCATTAAAAGATAGTTTAACCCAGCCGCATAGAGCAACCAGATGGCATAAACTGTTCCCAAAATTCCCGTAATGACGGCATGAGATCTTGAAACAGAGGTATTCTTGGGGTATTCATGATCTTCACAAATTTTCCATAAATAAAGGCAGGACATCAGATATGCCGGCAGAACCATAACGCCTGTAATGGATAGCATTGTATTCCAAGCATTATTTGCAAAATAGACCAAAATCATGGCGGCTTGCATTAAGGCACTTGTGATCCATAGTGAAGTATCGGGTGAGCCAACCTTATTTTCATGAGCAAAAATTTTGGGAAACGTTCCGTTTTTAGCCATAGCATACGGCATTTCCGCCACAATCATTGTCCAGGATAGCCAACTGGCCAGAATAGCAACGATTAAACCGATATTCATGAACCATGCTCCCCAAGGTCCGACAATTTCTCTTAAAATACCGGCAGTTGACGGGTTTGCAACTTTGGCTAATTGGGCCTGTGTCATGAAACCGAACGGAATCACGGATAACAAAACATAAATCCCCAGGCATCCTAAAAAGCCGATAAGGGTTGCCTGACCGACAGCGGATTGTGTTTTAGCCCGTCCTGATAAAACAACGGCTCCTTCAATACCGATAAATGACCAAAGAGTAACAAGCATGGTATTCTTAATTTGGGTTTCTAAACCTCCTAATTTATGAAATGCCATTTTTCCCCAGAAGTCAAAGTCAAATTTATCTACGTTGAATACAAACAGTGTTATCAAGATAAATAAGATCAAAGGTACGATTTTGGCAATCGTAACGATCAGGTTAATTTTTGTGGCCTGTTTAACACCACGTAAAACCAAACAGTTGAAGAACCAGATGAGTAACGATCCGCCGATAACGGAGTATAAGTTATTGCCGCCAGCGAATACACCCGGGAAAAAATAATTTAAAGCATCCATTGTAATAACGGCATAACCGACATTTCCGAAAATTTGACATAGCCAGTAACTCCAACCGATATTAAATCCCATGTACGAGCCGAAACCACTTCTTGCATACATATAGATACCGGAAGTTAAATCAGGTTTGACTCCGGCTAAAATGCGAAATGTATTGGCGATAAAATAAATACCGATTCCGGTGATCAGCCAAGCAATGATAACGGCCCCGGCAGAAGCACTTTGCGCCATGTTTTGCGGAAGCGAAAAAATACCGCCCCCGATCATGGAGCTGATGACGATACCTGCCAAGCCTAAAACACCTAATTTCCCGATCATGTCTGGACCGGAAGGATTTGCTGGAATTTCTTTGTGTTGCATTCTTTTTTAGACCTTTCTTATCAGGGATAAAAAGGGATGGTTTAGCCATCCCCAGTTTATCTATTTTTTTAATTCAACGGCTGGTGCGTTTTCAAAATTTAAAAAGCCCAAAGCTGTTAATGAATAACCAAAGGCCTGTTCAATATTCACAAAATTGTGGAAAAATTGAAAATCGCTGTGTTGTTTCATACCCCGTAATTCCAACTCATGATTTAGGGATTTCGTCAGCCACATTTCCGCGTGAGCTTTTGCAATGTCATCATCAATATAGGTGTCAAAATATTCAACATATTCGGCAGCCCAACCACCGACGAATTGTCCGTTTTTTTGTCCCCAAACGATGCCGACGCCGGTTGCAATAGCTTTATGATCTTCGCGTTTTGCACCATTCCCGGCCATGATAACCTCCAGTACGGCACCATGTTTAAAGTGATCAGCTACCTGATCAACGGGAACAATATTACCGAACAGCTCCGGTGGCAGGACCGATGTATAGGGAATAACATTAAAATCCTGAATTTTTGCTTCCGTAAGTGCCGAATCGTAACAAAATGTTTCAAAAGGTTGTGGGGGAATACCGTCTTCGGCCTGACCGGCACCGCCGGTATGAAAAGCGAGGGTGGGGTATCTTGTTCCATAAGTCATATTATTTTCTCCTTTTATAAAAGATTGCAACAGCGCAATCAGAGAAAAAATAGGACTATTTTTGAATGGCTCAATCTAGACGAAAGGTGACTGGAAAGGAATACGGGTCAGATCTATATTCTGTTTGGTTTTAATTTTAACAGGAGGAAAAATATGAAAAAATATTTAATAACGGGAATAATGGGTCTTGCTTTGGCTATGAGTATTTCGGCCTGTGCGGAAACAACATCGGGCAAAGTGATTAAAACCGATGGACACACCGTTACAATTCGTCAGGCAGATGGTAATGAAGCCACTATGAAAACAACTGAGGCTACAACTTATCGCAAAAAGAAAGTAACGGATAAACATTGGAATGAAAAATCACAACCTCAGAATTCTTATTTCAAACCGATTATTGAAGAAGATGATTTTGTTGAAGTGATTTATTCGCCTTCAACGGGGGATGAATGGGTTA
>Ga0310690_10007295_pt1 | contig 14274 bp, 9 predicted proteins | sample AusTroGonzalo_MG_2_FD_207661 | JGI IMG/M metagenome (GOLD analysis project Ga0310690, IMG submission 207661) | Bovine rumen microbial communities from tropical cattle in Woodstock, Queensland, Australia - Gonzalo_04 (v2) (version 2) | ecosystem: Host-associated > Mammals > Digestive system >...
ACGGATACCGGCACGGTGAAAAGGCCGTTCTCCATCTGGGTCCTGAGTTTCTCTATCACCTGTTCCACGACGTAGATGTCGAGCTTCCAGAGCAGGTTGTGCTTCTCGAGTATGGGGATGAAGTCGTCCGGCATCAGGATGCCCCTGCCTTCGGGGTCTTCCCATCTGGAGAGGGCTTCCTCGTCGCAGACCCTGTCGTTCGAAGCCCTTATTATGGGTTGGTAATGGACTTTGACCCATTTCCTGCTCAGGGCCGTCTCGAAATTGTCCAGGATGTACTGGTACATCTCTATGCGCCTGAGCATCGTATCGTCGAAGAACCTGTATGTGCTGCCGCTGTTCCCCCTCATGTAGTCGCAGGCCACCTTGGCCCTGTCGCAGGCATTGCGTGTGGGGATGGACTTGTCGTCGTGGATGTAGATTCCGATCCTGATGGGCATGTTCCTGCCGTTGTTGAGCTGTGAGCATCTTTCCAGGATGGTTTTGACGCGGTCTTCCAGGTACAGGTCATCCGTATTCACGATGAACTGGTCCTGCCCGCATCTGCAGCAGTTGTCGTCGTTGAAAGTGCCGGCAAGGAGTTTCGCCAGGGATTTGACCAGATTGTCTCCCTCTCCGAAACCGTATCTGCGGCAGAATTCCTTGAATCCGCAGAAGTCCAGGAACAGTATCACCGGTTTGTGTCCGCGTTTGCGGACCTTCCGGATCCAAACATCGGAGAGCTCCACGAAATAGCTCATGGTCGGGAGTCCCGTCAGATAGTCGAAATTGGTGTTGGACTCGGACGATTCCCTGAGCATCCTGGTGTATATGAGGTTCAGGTCCTCCTGGTTGCCGGAGATGTCCGAATACAGACCCTCGTCGAAATACCAGATGAACGCGACCCTGTCGCCCGTGGGCATGGTGACATGCTTCCCCTGGGCGTGGATTATGTGGTATTCCCCGTTGAGCATGCTCCTGTACACGACATTGTATGTGGGATTCTCGCCTGTGGCGAACTTCACCGCCTCACTGGCTATTCTCGGGATATCGTCCGGATGCGTGTCACGGTACATATTGGTGTCCATGACATGGTAGGCGTCCTTGTGGTCCGTGAAGCCGAACAGGTCCAGAAAGCCCTGGGAAAGGAGCAGGGTGACCACATGTTTGTCGATGAACTGGTATACGGCGATCGGAGCAACGGATTTCTCCATTGATTCCTGTTGTGGTGGTGGAAATCTGAACATAGTCTGCCCCTCTGCCGTGTCGTTCGATGATAACTATACCAGTATATAACAAAATGACACGCTTTAGGGGGATAATCAACTAGAAGATTTTACTTAACTGAAAGTGCGGGCCTGAAGATCGCTTCAGGCCCTTTGTTCTCACATGTTCTTCACGAGGGAGTAGACGACTCCCGGGTAATGGCAGTTCACGGTGTACATCGCGTTGTTCCTGAAACCCGGATCGTTGAAATTTATGAACTTCACGACCAGCTGGACCAGTCCCTCGTTCAACAGAAGCGACGGCAGGAGGGAACATGCGTTCTTGAGTGATGCATCATCATATGTGACTCCGCACTCCTCAAGTATCTGCTTCAATCCTTTGACCGACGGGTTGTCGCTCCCTTCATAGAAACCGTCTTTGTTCGTCACCCATACGGAATAAAGCGATAACGGGGCATCTTCGATCATTTCCTTCACGTATGCGATCAGACCGTTCTCTCCGGCCCCGTTGTCCTTCAACAGGACCTCGGCAAGGTAGCGGATACGCTCCTGGACGGTGGAGACATACTTCTCACGGCTTTCGAGACTCGGCACTTCCGGATCCTCCGCTTTCGCATTCTCGATTTCCCCGATCAGGTATGCCAGGTACTCCGCCGGGGTGCTGTAATCGGCGGTTGCCGAGAACTCCGGCATGTTGGCATCGTCTCCGATGATCTCATGAATACAGCTGTTCACGTAGTCTGGATCCGCACCGATCACCGTATCCCTTCCCGGACGGGCCATTCCGTATGAAGAGGGGAGAAGGTGGGGGACGATATCCGCCTCGACCACTATGTTGTGGATGCAGGTGTACTTCACGGCTTCCTTGACCGCTCTCCTTGTCGAAACCGATACCGGAGCCTCGAATGTATAGACATACATGTTGCTGCTTGTGACATTCAGCTCCTTTCCGTCGATGATGTCGCAGGCAAGGACGCATGAGATTCCGCCTGCACGTGAGAATCCCGAAATCCAGATCTTGAGATCCTTGTCAGCCAGGTTCTTGTCGATATAGTCCTTCAGCGCCACATATACCTTTGCGGCTGCGACATCGAAACCTGTATGGTCTCCGTTGCTTGCATCGGATGTTCCGACATTGAGGTTTCCCGACCATTCCGGACCATAGCCGAGTCCCCGGATATAGACGGCGACAAGCTCGTAGTTGTCCACGGCCCTGTGCCCGAAGGCATAGGAACATCCGTTCACATCGCTGTCGTCATTCCGGAATCCGCTGATATCGTCGAAATACATCGCTGTCATGGCTTTCTCCGCATCATCCAGGGAGGAGGAGTGGGCGAATGAACATGAGAGCAGGGCGAGCTCCTTGTCGAACATCGTCGAGTTCTTGCGGAAATAACCGGACTTGTACGTGTTTTCCACGGTTATGTTCCTGCTGACGATCAGGGCCTCTATTTCGCTGCTGTATGTGACGACCTCCGGCTTGGGCTCGGGGGAGGGACCGGGTTTCGGACCCGGAGCAGGCGGATCCTGTCTGCATGCGCACAGGAACAGTGCACAGGCGATGATGATAACTGCGACAATGGATGTTTTCTTCATAAAAGCTCCTCAGGACAGATATCCTGTCCTTGCTTGGGACATTATATATCAAAGGAATGGAAAGACCCAAGTCATAAGAAAAGGGCTGCGGCCCTACCGGATGACCGGTTGAGCCACAGCCCTGTGTTTTCCAGTTTGTCCTTATCAGTACTTCTTGAGTACCCAGACAGGACTGTGCATGTAGATGACGGTGACCGTTGTACCCTCATCGTGGTAGAACTGCAGAGCGTCATCGAGGAGGTATCCCTCACCGCCGTTGTAGGCAGAGAACGGGTTCTCGACATCGGATGCGGGAATCTCGAGCTCGCTGCTGATGACGTTGTTGTTCGTGTCATAGATCGGGCCGTTCGCAACCATGATGTACTTCCTCTCAAGCTGCGGAGCGTATGTGTAGTAGGTCTCCAGGACCTCGCAGTCCTCGAAGATCGAGGAATCGACCGTGAACGGGACCAGAGCCTTCCACTGAGCGTAGATGGTGATGATCTGGTTGTTCGTGAGGCCTTCGACCTTCTCCTTGTCTGCGATTGCCTTTCCGCTTCCGTCGGCCTTGGTGTTCCATCCGTCGAATACGTAACCGTTCCTGTGGAAGCTGTTGGCCGTGAGCTCGCTTGCAACGAAGTACTCATGGACGCTGCTTTCCATTGTTCCGGTGGCGTCTTTCGCGTTCTTGTCGTAGATGACCTTGTAGACGACTTCCTTGAAGACCGGTGTGATCCTGATGTCGCCTGTTGTTCCGTTGGGAATGACCAGGACGTCACCGCTGATGGATGCGGCCTTGTTGCCGTCGATGTTCCAGGACTCGACCATGTAGCCGTCTGCCGGCTCCGGGCTGATCCTGACGATCTGGACGGAATCGCTGACCATGTATGTGGAGACTGCGCTGCTGACCTTGCCGCCCTCGACCTCTGCGAAGATGATGTCGTACGGGACTGCACCGAATTCAGGAGTGATCTCGATGTCGCCGATGGATCCTGCGGGGATGACCAGTGTGCTGCCGTCGACATATGCGCTGTTGTTGCCGCTGACTGCCCAGGCTGCGATTGCGAAGCCGTCGCCGTCGATTGCGTTGAGAGCGATCTTCTGGTCTTCCTTGCTGACGTTGTAGACAGGTGCCGAAGCCTCTGCGCTTCCGCCACTGACCTCTGCGATCGTGATGGCGTAGTCGATCTTGGCGAATGCGGGAGTGACCTCGATGTCACCGTATGTTCCGGCCGGGATGACGACCTTGCTGTCGCTGACGTATGCACCGTTGCTGGCTGTCCAGGAATCGATGACATAACCTGCATCCTCATGGGCCGTGAGCTCGGTCGACTGGTCTTCCTTGCTGATGTTGTAGACGGACTGTGCAACCTCTGCGCTTCCGCCCTCGACCTCTGTGAAGAGGATCTCGTAGTCGATCGGTGTCCAGATGGCGTAGAGTTCGACCTCTTCCTCGGATGTGATGGAACCGCCGTCCTCATAAAGGACAGGTCCTTCCTCACCTGCACCCCATCCTGCGAACGAGTAGCCGTCCCTGAGGAATGAGTTGAGCGGGAGGTCGCAGGGAACGCCGCTTGCGATCTTGATCGTATCGACCGTGTCGCCTTCACCGTCGTTGGCGTGGAAGTTGATCTTCACGAACGAGAGCCACTCGGCATAGAGGTTGATGATTCCGTTGTCCTCTGTCGTGAGGTTCCTGACAACCTCGCCGTCCTTGAAGTGTGTTCCGCTTCCGTCGGGCTCGGTGTTCCATCCGTAGAATGTGTAGAACTCGTTGCTGTAGGTGTTGGTGGCAAGAGCCTTGTCCTCACCGTAGGTATGGAAGGTGTTGTCGATCTGTGCGCCGCTTCCTCCGTTTGCATTGTAGACGACCTCGTAGGTGTGGGCCCTGAACTCAGGGACAATGACGACCTCACCGATGTTTCCGGTTGGGATGGTCAGCAGTGCGTATGATGTGGATGCATCTCCGAAGACCCAGACGTTGTCATAACCCTTGACGCTTCCGTCGGGGTTGTTTCCGTAGCTGACGAACGAGTATCCGGGATAGACCTCTTCAAGCACGAGTGTGGAGAGCTGGTCGAGTTCGCTTATGCGGTAGATCTGTGCCGACGATGAGACGATACCTCCCTTGACCAGGGGCTCGCCGATCTTGATTCCGTAGAACTCGGGCTGCCACATGGCGTAGAGGACGATGTCCTTGTCGGACGATACCACGGACTCCTGTGTGTATGAGACTCCAGTACCGTCGCTCTTGGTGTTCCATGATACGAACACGAAACCCTCGGGACCGGTGAACTTGTTCTCGGGACACGGGGTGGAGCCTTTGACCTTCAGCGGAGACATTGTACCGCTGCCGCCGTTGGCGTTGAAGGTGATCTGGAAAGATGTTTCCTTCTCGGCAGTCTGGACCGGCTCGGTCGTGACGGGTGTTCCGCTCTCCTTCGTAGCCTTGTTGCAGGAGACGGACACGAACAGTACCAGAAGTACTGCAAACAGTATTAGCGAAGCTTTTTTCATACAAACTCCTTAACAGCCCTGAGTCGTCCGGGACGTCAGGACCGGCAATTTCCATCGGATGTGCCCTGATGATAGGACACACCAAGTCTAAATTACCACCTTAGGCTGTTATTGTAAATATATTATACGATAAAAGAGCCCATATCAGTCGGCATCCGGGCGCTGGCGTCTGACAAGGTCGGCGAAGAAGCCGCCGGCTGCCGCAAGCTCTTCGTAAGTGCCGTCCTCGATGATCTTACCGCCATCCAGGACGATGATCCTGTTGCAGTTTTTGATGGTCGAAAGACGGTGAGCTATCACGATTCTGGTGCATTTGAGGCCATCCAGGGCATCGGATACCTGTTTCTGGGTCTTGTTGTCCAGGGCGCTCGTGGCCTCGTCGAACATCAGGATCCTGGGCTTGTGGGCAAGTGCCCTTGCGATCATGAGCCTCTGTTTCTGTCCTCCGGAGAAGCCTCCCTGTCCTTCGGACACAAAAGTCATCATTCCCATGGGCATCTGCCTGATGTCGTCGGCTATGCCGGCAAGGGCCGCGGCTTCCCAGGCCTCGTCAAGACTCAGTCCCGGAGCGGAGACCGCTATGTTGTCGTAGATGCTGCCCGTGAGGAGGCCGCCGTTCTGGAGGACGACACCGATCCTGCTGCGCAGAGATTTGAGGTCCAGCTTCCGCATGTCCTTGCCGTCGTAGAAGATGTCGCCCCTTTCGGGTTTCTCGAATCCGAGCAGCAGACGCAGCAGCGTGCTCTTGCCGCATCCGGTCTTCCCGACCACCGCCACGTACTCGCCCGGCTTTATCTTCATGGACAGGTCGTTGATGACGAACGGCATGTCGTCTTGATAGCGGAAGTGCACATGGTTCAGCTCGATCGCTCCGGATAGCCCTGCGACGACCTTCCTTTCCTCCGTGGTTTCCGGTTCCTCGTTCAGGATAGGCTCGGCGAGCTCCAGGATCGGGTGCAGCGCGGCCATCCCCACGGCGACCGTGGACATCGATGAGAAGGCCCCCATGACAAGTCCGTACGAGACATTGAAGGCGTAGTAGTCTGAAACACCCAGTCCGCTCTTCGCCGCGACGTAGAACAGCAGGATGGTTCCCAGAAGCGAAATCGCCGTCGTCACCGCTGTTCCGGTATTGAGGAGCAGGGGAGGGTTGTACTTGTAGGATGCGCCTTCGGAATAGACATCGGACCACTTCGCGTACGCCCGTTTCTCGGCTCCTGCGAGCTTGATCTTCTGAACACCGGACACGAATGCATAGCTGAGTCCGGATTCCCTTGTCTCCGCTTCCATTTGCTTCCTGGATATCCTGACCTGCATGACGGAGGACACCACCGTGACCGTCACGGTCAGTAGTATGATTACGACCGAGGGGACGACGAGTGCCGGCGCGAAGTCCGCGATCTGCGAAAGGTAGATTACCGACATCAGTGCGGTGAATCCGCTGGAAAGCAGCGTCGAGAGGAACACGTTACACAGCCCGCTGACTGCGGAGGCCCTCCTGGCGAGGTTTCCGGATCCGTATTTCCGGAAGAACGGTGCCGGCAACGTCATCAGTCTCATCATCACCGCCGCTTCCACGGCAACCGATGTCTTTGTCGAGAGTCTTCCCAGGATCAGGTCCTTGAACACCCCGATAAGCAGTTTCGATACCACCGTGGCGACCAGGAACACCGCGATTCCCGCGAGCATGCGTATGTCCCCGCTCTCAAGTACCGGTCCGGTCAGGACCTTGGAGAGTTTCGGGGCTATCAGTCCGATAAGGGTGACCGCCAGGGTCGTCATCGCCATGAGTGTGATGTTCCCCGGGGCTATGCAGCCCTTCATGTACACCAGAAGGTCCTTGAAGGTGAGCTTCCTCGACGGAAGGGGGCGGTAGAAGCACAAGGCATCCTCCTTGAACCTCTGGGCCGTCTTCGCATTCAAGCCGACTTTCTTGCCAGTTGTCCTGTCGATGAAGTAATAGCCCGATATCGCCCTCGGCAGCAGGGCCACGGGCATATCCGTATCCTTGAGGAACCCCAGTACGGGGCCGAACGAATCCCTGTACCAGCGGCCGCTCAGGACGATGTTCCTGCGCATGATGCCGTGCGGGCGCAACGCGTATTCCAGCTGGCCGTCGAAGGTGTCTATCCCGTCCGGAATCGCGGCCGGTTTGTGCCTGTAGTACTTCAGGATGTCGTCAATTGCACGTTTGGAATCGAGATGGCTGACGTGCACCATGCCGGCGGCCCTTTCACCCAGGACAACACCCGCGACCTTCACGAACGATTCGCCGAAGATTTCCTGGTCTGAGATTTTCCTCTGTTTTATCTGTTCCTCAAACAATCCCATGCCCTGCCATCCTCATTCGCTCGTGACGAGTTCGGTGTACTGACCGCCCTTCGCATACAGTTCTTCATGTGTCCCGCGCTCCACCACATGGCCGTGGTCAAGCACGATTATCTCATCGCAATTCCTTATGGTGGAAAGCCTGTGGGCGATCACTATGCATGTTATGCCCCTGTCCCTTATGGCCTTCACCACGTCGTATTCCGTCTTTGCATCGAGGGCACTCGTGGCCTCATCCAGGATGATTATGGACGGATCCTGCGCAAGGACCCTGGCTATCTCGAGTCTCTGCCTCTGACCTCCGGAGAGGTCCTTCCCGCCTTCGGATATCCTGTAGGAGTAACCGCCGTCCCTTGCCATGATGTCGTCATGCAGCTGGGCGTCCCTGGCGGCCAGGATCATCTCGAAATCCTCGATCGTCGGATCCCACATCTTGATGTTGTTCGCGATCGTGTCCTCGAACAGGGTGATGTCCTGGTCCACGACGGCGATCGATCCGGTGAACACATCCCGGTTGATCGATCCGATCGGCTTGCCGTCGAACAGGATCTCACCGCTCCACGGCCTGTACAGGCCGGATATCAGCCTGGATACTGTCGATTTCCCGCATCCGCTCATTCCGACCAGGGCCACGCTGCTTCCGGTCTTGAGCGACATTGAGAAGTCCGTGATCAGCGGTTCGGAAAGCCTGGAATAACCGAATGTAACATCCCTGAGCTCTATGCAGCCGGACAGTTTCCTGAAGGATGTCTCCGGGATCTTCTCGCACTGTTCCACCAGCGGGTCCGAAGGGTATTCCATGACATCCTGGACACGTTCCATGGAAGTACGCATCTCCTGGATCGTCTGTCCCGCGCTTATCAGTGTGTTGGCAGGGCTCATGAATCCGGTCAGGAAACCCTGGAATCCGACGATCATACCTACCGTGAACTGTCCGCGCATCGCCAGCCAGACTCCAATGAACATGACGAGGTCCGAAGCCAGCGTGTTCAGCAGTGTCGGGATCATGCCCAGGGAGATGTTCAGCCTGTTGTATTTCACCATCTGTGAATTGACCGATGCCTGGAATCCCGCCCATCTGTTGAAGAAACCGTTCTCGGCACCCGATGCCTTGATCGTCTCCGCCATGCTTATGCCGGCCAGGGTCTGCGACGCCAGGTTCCCGGCATCACGCATCTGGACCCTCGTTATGTTCACCCGCTTGCGGGATATGATCCTCGACAGCACAAGGTTGAGCAGGATGGTCGAAACGCCGATGAAAGTGAGGAGCACGGAACGTCTGAGCATGACGGTCAGGTATACGACCATCATTATGGCGTTCAGAGCCAGTGGAGCCAGTGTGTAGACCAGAGTCTCGACGATCGATGCGTTGGTTTCCTGCCTCTGTATTATGTCTCCCGTCATGCGCTGGGAGAAGAACTCCATGGGTTTGCGGAGCACATTCCACATGTACGTGGTGTTGCCCACGACCGACATCTTGCCGCTTATCCTCAGCGAATATATGGCACTGGCAAGGGATACCAGTATCTGCAATCCCGCCAGTACGAGCATGATCATGATGACCGGAAGCATCCACCCCGGTTCCTTTCCGGACAGCACATTGTCCAGGAAAAGCGTAGACATGGCCGGGTTTATGATGCCGAAGAAGTAGGAGATGATGGTCGCCAGGGCCACGAACGCAACCGAGGGACCGGCTCCGGCGAGTCGTTTCCATGCGAACGAGACCACGCTCTTCCTCTTTCCGGAAGGCTCGAACGATTCCCCCGGACTGACCATCAGGCAGATCCCGGTGAAGGACTTGTCGAACTCCTCCATGGAGACCTTCACGGTTCCCCTTGCCGGGTCGTTGATGACGGCCTTGTTTCCCCTGAACCCGTTCAGGACGACGAAATGGTTGAAGTTCCAGTGGATTATGCAGGGGAATAGCCCCTCCTTTTTCAGGGCCTGTGGATCGAAACGGTAACCGTCTGCCTCGAAACCGTAGTTCCTGGCCGCAAGGAGCATGTTCTTTGCGTTCGATCCGTCCCTGGATACCCCGCAGTCGTACCGGACCTGTTCAAGCGGGATCCATTTGCCGTAGTAGGCCATGACCATCGCAAGGGATGCCGCACCGCACTCGAGCGCCTCCATCTGCATGATGACAGGCACTTTCGCGACTCCTTTTGTGATCGGTTTCCTGGTTTTCTTCATTCTGGCATCCCCGGAAAGGTCAGAAGAGAAGGCTCAGGGGAGTGTGGTTCCCCGTGACTATCTCCGCCGGATATGTCCCGTCGGGAATATCCATCCTCGCAGATGCCCTGCACCGGCCGTAGATGTCCGTGACCGCCGCATCCAGGACCCCGGAGGCGGTTCCGATCCTGATCTCCATCCCGGCTTCCAGGACCGCCTTCTCCGCGTAGACCGTCACGACCGCCACACCGTCCTGCACCGTGGCCTCCGTGTCCAGGGTCGTCACGACCGTCCCCAGTGCCGACCATATGGCAAGACCCGCGACAAGGACGATGACGGCAATCAGGACGATCCATGCCGGTGCATCCGTCACCTTGAGATAATCGTTTAGCTGTTCCGGGGAAGATATCCTGTCAAGCGATTCCTTCCTGAACAGTTTGTTTTCCTGTTCCATTGCGGTACCTCCGGTCGTCCCTGCCTGCATCACATCAGAAAGCCACGGTGCAGTAGACCGTGAAATCCCTGAAGACGGACGGGGCGGTTGAGTGATAGTCGAACACGTTCCACCTGAATTCCGCTCCGACGCTGGCGAAGTCTATGAAAGTGTCGGATGAGAGACCGACTATGCATCCGAAATTGACAGGGGATCTGATCGACTCATCCTCCCTGAAGACCAGGACCATGCCCATGGCGTAGCCCCTTATGTCCTCCGAATCGTACTCGGTATAGACCTTCGCGAATATCTCCTCGTACGTGAAGTCGTATGACCCTTCGGTCCCGAACGTGAGGTTGCCGAACTTGAACTCGAGCTTCGAACCGATCTGGACGGTCTGCAGGAGCTTGTGGGCGTAGACGTGGACATTGGAGATGTTGTACTCCGCAAAGGCATCGGTCTCGAAATCGATGTCCAGGTCACGTCCGTATCTCTCCGCGGCGAATCCCTCGAACGGGGAGAAACGCCCGTGGTCTCCGGTGATGACCTGTTCGTACGGGTCTGTCCTGAGCTCATCGTCCCTGGAGATGAACATGTCGTAGGCGGTCGCGTAGATCTTGACCGGGACCTGGGTTTCCTGACCCTTGTGGAAGTCCACCGTGAGTCTTGCATCGGAATAGTATTTCAGAAGAACCAGGTCGATCGACTCGGTTTCGGAAGGGTAGACATCGTTGACGTTGACGCGGTATCCCAGAAGGGGAGTCTGCGTGGTGAAGTAGAATTCCAGTGAAGCGACTCCCGCCTCCGCCAGGAAGTGCACGTCGGCATCGATCTTATCCTCCTCGTATTCTCCGTCCGCGATGATGAACGACCATCCGAAATCCGATTCAAGGGCGAGCTTGAGGCGGTCGCGGCCCCAGGATGCCTGCACCGAACCTCCGATGCTGACCGAACTGGTCAGGAATGAGTACATCAACGTCTCCATGGCGAACTTCACGCTGCCCTGGGAATCATCGAATTTGAACTCGGGGGTGGTGATTCCGAACGAGAATTCCAGGTTGTGCCTGCCCTGCTGCAGGAACTCGATGCCGTTCACACCGATACCCAGACTCCATTCCTTCCATGTGATCGTGACACCCGGGTTGTATTTGGCGTATTCCCCGATGTTGTTCGAGTACGTCATGGGCGTGGTCATCGGGAATAGGAACGAGATGGCATGCGGGAGGTCCTCCTCTTCATCCGGATTGCCGCTGAATTTGGTGTAGAAGTATTTGCTCAGAGTGGATTTGGCCCAGTCTCCGCCGATCTTGTTGTGGATCAGGTCGATGACATATTCCTCGTCCAGGAAATCGCCGACTATGTTGAACTTGCTGAGCAGGAGGCTCCCCTTGAGTGCCGTGCCCGGGATGCTGTACCCGTAGGAACCCCAGTAGAGGAGACCGCCGTCGACCTTGAACGACAGTGTCGCGGAAAGGCCGATCTCGGCATAGGGTTTCACCTCTCCCTTGCGGTTGAGCGAGAGTTTGTTGAGCTCTATCGTGACTCCGAATACGGAACCCTCGATCCCGTATGTGTGGATCGGATCCTCATCCTCTGCGAACTCGAACTTGTATTGAGCAGTAAGGTAACCGTGGAGGGCGACGTCCGCCGCGCACAGGAAGGCGCAGGCCAGGAACAGGGAAACGAACAACAGGATCAGCCTCTTCATATATATACCACCGTTGTAGGACATGATACTACTTGAGAGGCTTCCGGTCATCTGTTTTTTCTCGCATCCACGGTAATCAGCTTCCGGGACATGAAAAAAGGGCCCTGCCTTGCGGCAAAGCCCCGTTCAATACGGTCCGTGGAATCAGAAAACCTGGCTGAAGACCTTCTTGACGGCTTCCTGGCTCTTCTTCTCGAACTCGGCGTACTTGGCGACGAGGTCCCTGCAAGCCGGTGAGATGTGCACGAGGTAGTTGTCTGCGCCTGCATTCCTTGCCTTGAATACTGCGGTCTCTCCGATTGCGGCTTCGACGGTGCGGATCATCTTCCACGCCTTGGACGGGGAGATCTTCATGATATTGGCAGCTGCCCTGACGGATTTCTGCTCGTCGACGAGTTTGATGAGCGTGAGGACGTCTGTGCAGAAGAATGTGGTTCCTTCCTTGACCAGTTCGATAGTTGCTTTGTACTCCATTTTCCTTCCTCCTTCTGAAAGGATACCGTGCATCGGTCCCTTTTGCAAATTCAATTTTACCGCGGATGCGGAAGCATCATTTCCTTGTGACGCCGTCACCGTAGATGGTGGTCCAGTCGTTCTTCATGGACACCGGGATCCATCCGAACTCCTCGCAGAGCTGGTACATCTTGTCGGCTTTCTCGATGTTTCCGTTCTCACGTACCGTATCGTCGCAGCAGAGCATGAATGCAAGGCTGGGGTAGGGGTTGCTCGATGTCGTGTACTCCGCCATGGCGGCATCGCCTGTGGTGTTTCCGAACGAGAGGACAGGCTGCACGCCGATCTCGCGGACAATGGCCGTGACCTTGTTCATCTTGAGGTTCTTGATGAGGAATTCACCTCCGATGATGACCTCATCGGTGTCCTTGAACGTATATTCTAGGCCATCGGTATCGCCCTGGGCCGTCGCTACGAGGGAGACATCGGAACCGATTATCTGTGCCGGCGGGATGTCGAAGACGTTGTTGTAGAAGATCGCACGTGAGATGATGCGGTCAGTTCCGCTGACGACATAGACCGTGAATCCGTTGGCCTGCAGGTACTCAATCACCTGCTTCATGGGGAGGTAGAAGCTGTCACCGCGCTTGAGTCCCTCGTAACCGGGCATCGGGAGCTCCTTGAAGTCCTGGATGTAGGCGATGAACTCATCCGGTGTCATGCCCTTGAAGGCTGTGGCAACGGCCTGGCCATGCGGGACATCGAGTCCGCCGACCGGTGATGATGTCTGGCTGAGTGTCACGATCTGCTCGGCCACTTCGCGCTCCTGGTCACTTGCCTTGTCCCTGTAGGTGGGATCCTCGAGGACACGGTAGGCCAGCAGCGTGTGGTCGAAATAGTCGCGGTCGGTCTCGCAGAGGAGCGTTCCGTCCATGTCGAATACGGCTATCCTGTTCTCCTCAGGGATATAGCCCGGGCTGTTCTTGTCGACTGCAGCCTCAACGAAGTCGATGAGAGCGCTCTTGGCCACTGCGGTGTCGGTCCAGAGGTCCAGGGCCTTTTCTCCGTTCACGGTTGCGGTGGCACATGAGACCAGGACCGCAATCAGAACGACTGCAAACAGAATTGAAAGTGATTTCTTCATAACTCTATCCTTTGCCGGTTGTCCGGCGAGGGACATTCTAACGGTGAACGGGTGTGTTTTTCAATCTCTGATTGAGAACTGAAAATCGATGAATCCATACACGAAAGCTTGATTTAATTCCATGTCGGTATTACATTTTAGACAGAAGGCCGGTGTTCCGGACAGGAACACAGCAAAAAGCAGGAGGGTTTCAGATGGACAAGAACGACAACAAAATTTCCCTGGATGAACTCAATGAGGTTTCCGGAGGAGCGGGGACCCACACACTCCGTTGCCGCAAGTGCGGCAAAAACATATCGGGCATGGTTTTCCTGGCGAACTCAGGGATGTGTCCCGATTGCTTCATCAAGGCGAATGAAGGCAAGAGCGCCCGCAAGCCCGTCTTTTGACATGATGTGAGCGGTACCGCTGAAACAAAGGAAAGCCCTGTCTGCACGACAGGGCTTTGTTTTTCCCCGAGGCCGGGAAGAACCGGACTTCCGACCCTCAGATCCGCAATCTGATGCTCCATCCAGCTGAACCTCTATGTGCATTGGTATATGTATATGCACAAAGGTCTGTATGTTGTGCGGTTATATGGTTTTACCAGCATTTTTATATGTATTTTCGGGATTTGGGGCAAAAAGAAAGGGACAAATCACCTGCGGCTCTCCGGCATTCCACTGACCGTTGCTACCTCCCGGTCCTGGCGGGGTTGGGTGGCGCCGGCAGCGCAGAATCTGTCCCTAATACGGAGAGAGGG
>Ga0310690_10007296_pt1 | contig 14272 bp, 9 predicted proteins | sample AusTroGonzalo_MG_2_FD_207661 | JGI IMG/M metagenome (GOLD analysis project Ga0310690, IMG submission 207661) | Bovine rumen microbial communities from tropical cattle in Woodstock, Queensland, Australia - Gonzalo_04 (v2) (version 2) | ecosystem: Host-associated > Mammals > Digestive system >...
CGCCGAGGTCTCGCTGTTCCTTACCGGTATGCTCGGACTCATCGTCTCGAGCAACTTCCTGGAGCTCTTCATCTTCTGGGAGGTAATGGGACTCTGTTCGTACCTGCTCATCGGATTCTGGTCATTTAGGCACCACGAGGGAGACGCTGCTTCCGCCAACGCGGCATCCGCAGCAAAGAAGGCTTTCCTCGTCACCCGTATGGGAGATGTGTGCCTCATGGGAGGATTGTTCATCTTCCTCAACCTGTTCCACAGCCTCGACTACGCCAGCATGTTCAGCATCGTTGACGCTGTCGCCCAGGCGGACCCCGGACTCATGACCCTCGGTCTCCTCCTCATGTTCGGAGGAGTCATCGGTAAGAGCGCCCAGTTCCCCCTGCACGACTGGCTGCCGGACGCAATGGCCGGACCTACCACCGTATCATCTCTGATCCACGCAGCGACCATGGTTAAGGCCGGAGTGTACCTTGTCGCAAGGGCATTCCCCCTGTACGTCATGGACGCCGACGTCGTCCTGTTCGTAGCGATCATCGGAGGAGTCACCGCATTCATCGCGGCCACCATGGCGCTCAACAACATGAACATCAAGAAGGTACTCGCTTACTCCACCGTCTCACAGCTCGGATACATGGTCCTCGCTCTCGGAGCGGGAGGATACCTCTGGGCCCTGGGATACCACGAGCTCGGAGCACTCGGATTCTTCGCCGGATGCTTCCACATGATCAACCACGCCTTCTTCAAGGCACTCCTGTTCATGGGATCCGGATCCGTCATCCACGGAACCGGAACAGAGGACATGAGGCTCATGGGAGGCCTCCTCAAGAAGATGAAGATCACCGGAATGACAATGTTCGTAGGTTGCCTCGCAATCGCCGGAATACCCATCTTCAGCGGATTCTGGTCCAAGGATCTCGTCATCGATGTCGCAATGGCGGCATTCCAGAACGGCACCGGAACGGCAGCCACCTGGTTCATCGTGCTCTGGATCCTCGCAGTCGTCACCGCTTTCATGACCGCGTTCTACATGTTCCGCATGTGGTTCATGACCTTCATGGGCGAGCCCCGCGAGAACGCACAGCACTGCCACGGCGAGTCTCCCAAGACGATGACCATGCCCCTGGTGATCCTCGCTATCTTCGCGACCATCAGCGGACTGTTCATGTTCTTCGGACTCGATCAGATGCTCGCCTTCCAGGGAGTAATGATCGACGGAGTCGAGCACGGAATCGAGCTCTTCACCAACCCCTACACCTATCTGACGCTTGCACTGGCAATCATCGGTATCCTCATCGCGCACCTCATGTACGTGAAGAAGTCCGTCAACCCCGGCAAGTTCAACAAGGAGGGACAGTCCTGGCTGTACAAGGCGCTCACCAAGAGATGGTGGTTCCCCGACATGTACAACCAGATCTCCTGGAAGCTCGGATACGGAGTCGCAAAAGGAATCAACTACATTGACAGGCAGGTAGTGGACGGTACCGTCAACGGACTGTCCAGCGCCGTCGTTGGAGGCGGAGACGTCATGAGCAAGGTCCAGACCGGACACGTGCAGGACTACTCGTCCGTCGTGCTCATCGGAGTCTCTCTGATCAGCGTACTCGTGCTTGTTATCGCTTTCCTGATGGGAGGTCTCTGATATGAGTATGATACTTTCAAGTCTGATCATCGTCCCCCTCATCGGAGCAATCATCGCTCTGCTGATGGGCGGAACAAGAGAGAAGCTCTCGAAATACGTCGCAATCGCCTTCTCCGCGATAACCCTCATCATCTCGACACTGCTCATGCTCGGCATGTTCGGTGACTTCGAGGATCTCGAAGAGGCCTTCGTATGGATACAGAACAGCTCGTTCATCATCAACTACATACTGACCGTCGACGGTCTCAGCATCCTGATGGTGTTCCTGACATCCCTGCTGGTGTTCCTTGTGAACATCTTCTCGCTCGACGAGCACAGGGAGAACAACAACTACTTCTACGCACTGATCATGGCGATGGAAGTCGGTCTGATGGGAGTCTACCTCGCAGCTGACTACTTCCTGTTCTACATCATGTGGGAGGTCACCCTCATCCCGATGTACTTCATGATCTCGTGGTACGGAGGACCCCGCAGGCACTACTCTGCGATCAAGTTCTTCATCTACACGCACGTGGCATCACTCGTGATGCTGATCGGATTCTTCCTCATCGGATACATGTCCGTCGAGCCCGGATCCGCAGTCAACTTCAGTTTCGTGGCAATCAAGAGCGGTATCGCATCCGTCGCACTCGGATCTCAGGCGATCATCTTCGTCCTGCTGTTCTTCGGGTTCATGGTCAAGATGCCTTCCGTACCGTTCCATACCTGGCTGCCCGACGCACACACCGAGGCACCTACCGAGGGATCCGTCCTTCTGGCCGGTGTCATGCTTAAGATGGGATCCTACGGTATCATACGCATCTGTATCGAGGCACTGCCCGATGCGGCCGCGTACTGGCAGTGGGCGATCATCGCAATCGCGCTGATCTCGATCATCTACGGTGCATACGGATGTATCGCACAGACCGACCTCAAGAAGATGGTGGCGTTCTCGTCCATCAGCCACATGGGAATGGTCATGCTCGGTATCGGATGCCTGTCCGAGGCCGGAATCACATTCGCCGTGTTCCAGATGTTCGCACACGGACTCATCACCGCAATGCTGTTCATGGTCTGCGGTATGACCGGACACAAGGTCGGAACCAGAGAGATACCCCTCCTCGGAGGACTCGCAGGAGTCATGCCCGTCTACGCGACGTTCATGATGATCGCGTTCATGGCATCCCTCGGACTTCCCGGACTCGTAGGATTCTGGGGAGAGTTCCCTGTGATCTACGCGTTCTACGAGTTCATCCTCGAGAACAACGTCATCTGGATGCTCGTGTTCTGCATGCTGTCCCTGATGCTCACCGCAGGATACTACCTGTGGGCAATGCAGAGGACCCTGTTCGGACCCGAGACCAAGAAGATCGACCTCACGAAAGCACACGATGTTGGACACTTCGAGTTCGCCGTGCTGCTCGTGCTCTCCATCCTCGTCGCACTCTTCGGAGTGTGGCCCGATGCGGCGCTGCAGTTCCTCGAACCCTATGCCAACAGCCTCATCGTAATGGGGGTGATTTGAAATGGTGTCTGAGATCATAACGTCGATATTCGGCGACCTTACGCCCTTGGCGACCCTCATCATAATGACCGTCGCCGCACTGATCATGCCCGGCATCCAGATGTTCGGGAAGAAGCACACGGTTACATGGATAATCGCACTCATCATGGTCATCCTGACCATGGCGATCGACATCTGTCTCCTCGTGGACGGCTACACCGGATACTATCTCGGTGTGAACTGCAACCCGTACTCTCTGATGATGGGCCTGCTGTTCCTCATCGTGCTGTTCCTCGTGGTCCTGGTCTCCAACCACAGCATCGAGACCACCAAGAGCCATGCGGGCGCATACTACTCGCTGCTCTTCGGTGCAACCCTCGGTATGCTGTTCGTGACCACATCGCTGGACCTCCTGACGATCTTCGTCGGAGTCGAGCTCACCAGTATCTCCTCCTACGCGCTCGTTTCGCTGAAGAGGAGGGACGGCAGGGCTTCCGAGGCCGCGGTGAAGTACGCCATCATAGGCGGACTGTCCACAGCACTGACCCTGTACGGTATCTCGATGATCTACGGATGCGCCGGAACCACGTACATCCCCGAGCTTGCAATAGCAATCGGATACGAGGAGACCGCTCTGTGGGCATTCATCATCGGAACCGTGTGCATGATCGCCGGTTACGGATTCAAGATCGCAGCGGTGCCGTTCCACATGTGGGCGCCCGATGTGTACGAGGGATCGGCAACCCCCGTCTCCATGTTCCTGGCAACGGGATCCAAGAAGATGGGTCTGGCCGTGTTCATACAGGTCTTCCTGTTCATGTTCATCCTCTCGGCCAACTTCGGAACCATATACGGAGAGGTCGCGCAGTACACGTTCGCCATCATCGCCGCCATCACCATGACGGTCGGTAACGTGGTCGCCATCGCACAGACCAACATCAAGAGGATGCTCGCATACTCGTCCATCGCCCAGGCAGGATACATCCTGATCATGATGGCTGTCATGACACCTGAGGCAGGTGCAGCCGGTATGTTCCACATGTTCACCCACGTGTTCATGAAGGGAGGAGCCTTCCTCATCGTCGGAGCCCTCATCTGCGCCGGTATCGGCGAGAAGCTCTCCGACTACAAGGGACTCGGAAAGAGGGCGCCCTTCCTGGCTGCGGCCATGATGCTGTTCCTGTTCTCACTGGCAGGAATCCCGCCCCTCGCAGGATTCACATCCAAGTTCTTCCTGTTCGCATCCGCGGTAGGAGTACCTGGAGAGGCATCCGGAGAGTTCATCTGGCTGGCATTCATCGCAATCCTCAACTCGGCCATATCACTGTACTACTACGCAAGAGTGGTCAAGGCCATGTACATCGAGAAGGGATCCTCCACCGAGAAGGTCAAGATCCCCGCGGTGTTCACGCTCGCCATTGTGATATGTCTCGTGTTCGTGATCGTGCTGGGAGTCTACCCCGACCTGATCTACGGACTCTGCGAGAACGCGATCGGCTACCTGATCTGAAAACGATCCACAAACCCCTTACCCAAACCTCTTTCCATTCTTCTATCTGGGTCATCTGTCCAAAAAAGGATTAAGTACAGGACACTGATACTGCAACGATGGCTGCAAGCTGGTATTCTGTGGTCGAAGATGAGCTATCATCGGTCAGCGACATCCTGGACAAGGAGGTCAGGGCCGCATATCCCGAGCTCAACGATATGTGCGAGTCCATAGCCAGCTCAGAGGAGAGCCAGATCCTTCCGGCATACAACATCGTGTCCTACCGTGCCTTCGGAGGCGGCGATATGTCCACCGCGGTCTATATGGCCTCCTGCTTCCAATCCGCCTTCGACGGTCTGCATCTGCACGACCGCATAGACGGCGAGGGTAATGTCATCTGGGAGAAGAGATTGCTGTTCTCGAAGGTCCCTTCCACCACCAAGGTCATAGTGGCCGGGGATTTCATGTATGTCATGGGATTCCGCATAGCGTATTCCAAGGTGCCTAAGATGGTGCCTTTCCTCACCCAGGCATCCGGGTCGATCAGCGATGCGATATTCAAGATCGTGGACGCGTCCCACAACCCCGATCTGACGGAGGAGGGGGCCTTGGACATCCTTATCGGAAAGGAGGCCGTGGAGTTCCGCGTTCTTATGGAGAGCGCGGCCAGCCTCGCTGGGGCGGATGAAGCTGTCTGCGCCAGGGCCAGGGAGTGCGGCGAGCAGATAGGCATGGCCATCGGCATCGCCAAGGACATCAACGACATCCAGGTCATCGGCAAGAAGAAGCTTCCGATGGAGAGGTTCGCAGCGGGTTACCCGTCGCTTCTCACGTTCTATGCGATGAAGGACGGGTCCTCCGGTCAGCGCATCAGGGATCTGTTCTCCAGATCCGACCTGACCAAGAAGGACCTGCTCGATGCGGCTGCATTGATCAAAGGCACGGACGCCATCCAGAGGTGCGAATCCCTCAAGGACGGCTGCAAGAAGCGCGCGAAGGAGCTATTGTCCGGTTTCTCGGATTCCAAGTACAGGGACGCCCTGATGGAATTCGTGGACTCGATCTGAGGCGGTACCATGGACCAGGTCGATATCCTAATCGTCGGCTCCGGACCGGCCGGCAGCGTGACGGCCAGATACGCCGCCGAGAGCGGCGCCAGCGTGATGATGCTCGAGAGGCGCCCGGAGGTGGGCATCCCGGTCAGGTGCGGCGAGTTCATGCCCTCCGACGAGGAGATCCTCAGCATGTTCCCGAAGCTCACGGACATGTCCGACCTCTTCGACATCCCCGAGGAGCTCCGCTGCCTCGAGACCGTGGGCATAGACCTCATCGACCCCGCGGACAAGGTGACGGTGCTGGACTTCAACGGATACACCACCGACAGGGATAGGTTCGACCAGTACCTTGCTAGGCGCGCACAGGAGGCGGGCGCGGAGCTGAGCCTCAACCACAGCTTCCAGAAGATTCAGGACGGCGTAGCGGTCACCAACAAGGGCGAGATCGGCTACAAGGTCATTATAGGGGCGGACGGTCCCGGTTCCATCGTCGCGAGGTCCTTGGGCCTGCAGAAGAACAGGAATCCCTATCCCGCAATGACCGCCCAGGTCAAGGGCGATTTCGGCAACCACACCAGGATGTTCTTCGGAGGCATCGCCCCCGGAGCCTATGGGTGGATCATCCCGAAGGACGGCCGCGCCAACGTGGGAGTGGGCATGTCGCCCAAGTTCTCCAGCGGCTCCCTCAAGGACTACTTCGACAAGTTCATGGAGAGGAACGGACTGGTGGCCGAGACCAAGGTCTACGGCAAGTACGTCCCCAGCGAGGGCCCCATCCCCAGGACCGTCTCCGGCAACGGCATGGTCGTAGGGGACGCCGCAGGGCAGGTCATATCGGTCAACGGCGGAGGCATTCCTCTGGCCATGATAGCCGGGCGCATATGCGGCAGGACGGCGGCGGAATACGTGAAATCGGGAGCATCCCTTCAGAACTACGAGACGCAGTGGAGGGACGTGATGGAATCCCCGCTGAAGCTCGCGGCCTTCAACAAGAAGCTGGCGGACACCTTCGCATTCAGGTCCGATGCGACCACGAAGATGTGCATGGGCATACTCGGCAAGCGCAGGATGGGCAACCTCATCAGGTGCAAGAGGATATTCCCGTGATCGCTTCCTGCGGCAGGCCTTCATAGGGGAGCCGCAGATCGGGCATTCAGGATACTTCTCCTTGAACCATTTCCCGCATCCGATGCATTTGTAGTTCCACTTGACTACCTTCTCGATCCCCTTCATCCCGACGGCCTTGAATCCGATCCCCATGATCTTGGCGACGTTCTGGATGGAGTAATCGTCGGACCATATGGTGCCGTTCACATCCACCGCGAGCGCGAGCACGGTGAGGTCCACGGGGGACAGCCTTCCCAGGTCCCCGCTCTTCTTGGCGACCTCCTCGACCTTGGCCAGGGACTCGGATGAGCATTCCGACACCCTAACCATGTCCCCCCAGAGGGCGAGGCGGGGATCCTCGTACTTCTCCAGCTCCCTGATGACCCCCGGAGGGCACACGTGCTCCTCCTGCGGGAGGGCATCCATCGAGAAGAATGCGGAGCTGTCCAATACGAGCATGGTCGAACCCATGGATGAGCAAATAGAAAACGATACCCATTATTATCAGAATCCGATATGCCACCAGGAGATACCTATGGAGGCCTTGGAGATCATTGGGATTATGCTCATAGGCATGTGGCTTTTCCTGCCCGCTATGGTGCCGAATTCAGCAGCAGTCATATTCGGGAAGATGTCCAAGACCAAGATGGATTTCGGCAAGTCCTGGAGAGGGAAGAGGATCTTCGGGGACGGGAAGTCCTGGGGAGGATTCTTCGGCGGAGGGCTCACCGGTATCGCAGTGGGCCTGCTGCTGATAGGCATCGGCTCCCTCTGGGATCCCGAGAACTTCGGCGGCTACGGGCCGTTCTGGACCAACGTAGGGATATTGGCATGCCTCTCGTTCGGATCCCTCCTGGGGGACCTCTGCGGGGCCTTCATCAAGAGGAGGCTCGGCTACGAGAGAGGACAGAAGGCGCCCATCCTGGACCAGTACGACTTCGTCATCGGCGCGTTCCTGCTGACGTCGCTGTTCTTCCCCGGCTGGGTATATGCCAATTACATAGAGGGCTGGCACATCGCCGCTCTGATATTCATCATAGTTATGATGTTCGCCATCCACCGCGTGGCGAACATAATCGGTTACAACATGGGGCTCAAGAAGGAGCCCTGGTGATCACATGAGCGAACTCACACAAGCATTGAAGGACTGTGGGGCCCTCCAGTTCGGGGACTTCACACTGGCATCCGGAGCCAAGAGCGAATATTACATAGACATCAAGAAGGCCAGCACCAACCCTAAGGTGCTGTACATGATCTCCGTCCTGATGGCGGAGAAGATGCAGGACGAGAACATCCGCCCCGACAGGATCGCGGGAGTAGTCCTGGGATCGGTCCCGCTGGCCGCTGCGCTCTCCCTGGCGACGGGGATACCGTACGTCATGGTCCGCAAGGAGAAGAAGGACCACGGCACCGGGAAGCTCATCGAGGGCGACCTCAACCCCGGCGACAAGGTGCTCGTCGTGGAGGACGTGGTCACTACCGCTGGCTCATCCATAGCGGCCATCAAGACCCTGCGCGACAGCGGGGCGGTCGTGGAGACCGCCATGTCCGTCATAGACCGCGAGAGCGGAGGGGAGCAGAACTACGCCGAGATTGGAGTGAAGTTCTATTCCCTGGTCAAGGCGTCGGACCTGGTGAAGGAAAAGAAATGAGGCCCGAGGAGGACTGCCGCCTCTGCGGCCTGTGCGAGGGCCGCACGAACCTCGTCCTGCCGGACGGCACCTACGACACCGGGATAGTCTTGGTTGGGGAGGCTCCCGGGGAGAACGAGGACCTCGAGGGAAGGCCCTTCGTGGGCCGCTCCGGCAAGATCCTCGAAGGGATGATGAGGGATGCGGGGTTCAGCCGCTCCGACGTCCTGATAACGAATACGGTGAAATGCAGGCCTCCCAAGAACAGGGACCCCACCGAGGACGAGATGAGGGCCTGCAGGCCGTTCCTGGAATCGGAGCTCTACGATGCGGAACTGGTCATAGGCCTCGGGAAATCGGCGTGCAGGGACCTCATGGGATACGAGGGCAGGATGGACGAGATAGTGAACGTCCCGACCACCATACGCATCAGGGACAGGGATGTGAAGTTCATCCCCACCTACCACCCTGCGGCAACGATATACAACAAGACGTCCAGGGAGGAGCTCCGCAGGACGATGGAGATAATAGGAGGGATGCTGAGATGACATTTACCGGATTCATGATAGACATGGACGGCACGGTGTACAAGGGAGGGGACCTGATCCCCGGGGCCACCGATTTCATAGCCGGCCTCAGGTCCAGGGGGATACCCTTCGTGTTCCTCACCAATAACTCGTCCCATACCCGCTCGTACTATTACGAGAAGCTGAGGCGCATGGGCTTCGACGTGACCATGGACAACGTCCTGACGTCCAACATAGCGACCATCAGGTTCGTGCTGTCGGAGAGGCCCGGCAAGAGGGTCTACGTGGTAGGCTCCCCGGAGGTGACCGAGGAGGTCCGCGCGGCAGGGATAGACGTCGTGGAGGATGACCCGGACATAGTCTACCTGACGTTCGACCGCACCATCACCTACGAGAAGATCAACAAGGCGTACAAGGCCCTCGTGAAGGGGGCGGAGCTCATAGCCACCCACCCCGACGACGTGTGCCCCACGGAGACCGATTACGACATCGACATAGGCCCCTTCATAAGGATGTTCGAGCAGATGTGCCAGACTACCGCGGTTATCATCGGGAAGCCCAACAGGCTCATGCTCGAGATGGCATCCCTGGAGATGGGCGTGGACCCGCAGGGGACCGTAATGGTCGGCGACCGTCTGTACACCGACATAAGGATGGGGGAGCTAGCCGGAACATCCACGATCCTGGTGCTCTCGGGGGAGACCAGCAGGGCGGACCTCGAGGCGAGCGATGTCAGGCCCACATACGTGTTGGATTCGGTGGCGGATATACTTTCCATCCTATAAGTGCCAAGCAGCCCTCGCTCATTAGTCCTATTTAAATACTATCGCGACCATTATTATTTTAACATGTCTGCGTGCGCGCGGGATGCAGCGCTTGCAGTGAAGGCATGTAATGGGATGCAAGAGGCCTAGGCCGATTGCCCTCCGGCGGAGGGTCAGGATGCACTTAAAGACAGTCGAGATGGAGAATTTCAAATCGTTCGGTGGTAAGGTAGTCGTACCGCTGATGGAGGGATACACAGCGGTCACCGGTCCGAACGGCTCCGGTAAGTCGAACATCACCGATGCGATCCTCTTCGTGCTCGGACCCAAGAGCCCCAAGGCCGTCCGTGCGGGAAGGCTCACCGACCTCATCTTCGACGGCGGTAAGAGCAAGAACAAGGCCAATTACATGAAGGTCTCGCTGGTCTTCGACAACACGGACCGCATCATGCCCTGGGACGACGACGAGGTCCGCCTCACCCGTTACATCAAGATGTCCGAGAACGGACAGGACTACAGCTCATACTTCTACATCAACGACCAGAAGTCCACTCTCACGGAGTTCGACAACCTCCTGACCAAGGCCAGGATCAGCGCAGAGGGCTACAACCTGGTCCAGCAGGGAGACGTCACCCACATAGTCCAGATGGGAAACACCCCGAGGAGGGGCATCCTGGACAGCATCTCCGGTATCGCCAGCTTCGATGCCGACATAGACAAGGCCGATGCCGAGAAGGCGGAGGCGAACACGAATCTCGAAAAGATCAACATCATCGTCGACGAGCTGACCAACGAGGTCAAGAAGCTGGACAAGGACCGCGCCGACGCCCAGAAGTACGTGGAGCTCAAGGACACACTCGAGATGGCCAGGGCGCAGTACTCCCACAGGAAGCTCCAGATGTCCAAGGCATCCTACGACTCCCACACCCAGCAGATCTCTAAGCTGGAGGGCGAGGTCCAGAGCCTCATGGCATCCAAGGCCGACCTCGAGTCCAAGAGGGACGCCAAGAAGGCCGACATAGGGGCGGTCGAAGAGGAGATCGCCGCCAAGGTGGGTCCGGAGTACAAGGAGCTCAAGGAGAAGATCGAGGCCACGAAGATCGAGTACGCCACGAAGAAGGACAAGATCGAGACCACCCAGGCCGATATAGAGCAGAACACCGCGTTCAAGGCGAAGTTCGAGGAGCGCATCAACGACAACAACGTCCAGATCAAGGCCCTGGCCGAGAACACGGCGGACCTCAAGATCAAGCTCGCTCAGGCGGAGAAGGACAAGGAGGCCCAGACCGCGGAGGAGCGCAAGATCTCCGGCATGATAGCCAATGCCGGAGGGGAGCAGAAGGAGCTCCAGGCGCAGCTGGACAAGCTGGAGAAGGATGCCGAGGCATGCTCGGCGGACCTCCTGGCGGCGCAGGGCAGGTATTCCAAGGCGGAGGCGGCGGCCGAGGAGGCGCACACCGCATACGCCAACACGGACGAGAAGGTCCAGAGCATAGACTTCGAGATCAAGGACGCCAAATGGAGCCTGGACCAGCTGAAGGCGGAGTCGGGCCCCAGCATGGACGACTACGGGTCGAAGATCTATGCGGCAAGGAACAGGGAGGCCGAGCTGGAGAAGCAGGAGGCCGAGCTCACAGCTGCCTACCGCAGGATAGACGAGGAGTACCGCACCCTTCAGGCAGAGAAGAAGGTCTCCGACAGGGTGAACCAGGGCAGCATGGCGGTAGAGGCTATCCTGGCCCTCAGGAACAGGGGGGAGATGGCCGGTATACACGGAACCATCCAGGAGCTCGCCACCGTGGATGCGGGATACGAGACCGCGCTCTCGGTGGCCGCCGGCAACAAGATGCAGGCCGTCGTCGTGGACGACGACCAGGTCGCAGCCGACGCCATCGCATACCTGAAGAAGGAGAGGCTCGGAAGGGTCACGTTCCTGCCCCTGACGAAGATGATGGGCGGGAAGCCCAGGGCGAAGGCCATCATGAGCGAGAAGGACTCGGAGGGCTACGCAATCGACCTCATAGATTTCAATCAGAAGTACTACAACGCCTTCTGGTACGTGCTCGGCGACACCCTCGTCGTCAAGGACATGGACACCGCCCGCAGGATAATGGGCGGAATCAGGATAGTCACGAAGGCCGGGGAGCTCATAGAGGCCTCCGGAGCCATGGTCGGAGGTACCATCAACCAGCAGAAGATGATGAAGTTCGGCGCTGCCTCCGAGGACAAGCTGACCGAGCTGGGCGAGAAGCTCAGGAAGGCATCCGATGCGCTGGAAGGCGTCAAGGCCGACCTCAGGAAGGTGCGCGACGAGATCCGCAACATGGACGAGGAGATGAGGAAGAACAGCGCCTCCGGCATGGAGCAGAGGGAGAAGATCGCGGGCCTCAAGGCCGAGATCACGACCCTGGAGAAGTCCAAGAAGGAGGCATCTGCAGCGCTCCAGGAGGCCAGGGCCAGGGTGTCCGAGGCCGACGCCGAGGTCGCGAAGGCCAGCAAGGAGTTCTCCGATCTCACGGAGCGCATGTCCCAGCTGACCGAGCAGAGGAACAAGCTGAAGGACCGCCTGTCGGAGATCGCTCCGGCGGACCTCCAGGCAAGGATCCAGAAGGTCAGGGACGACATACACGCCCTCACAGAATCCATATCCAGCCTGAAGCTGGAGATCGCGGGCGCGGAGACCGAGACCGTCGGTTATCAGAAGCAGAACGAATCCGCCCAGATGCAGCTCGACGTCGTCAATAAGTCGATCGAGGAGGGCTACAGGGCCATAGACGAGAACACCGAGGCCATGAGCCGCCTCAAGCTGGACCTGGATGCGCTCCGCTCCATAGAGGCGGAGATGGAGAGCGGGCTGTCCGAGCTGCGCAGCAGGAAGGATGCCCTCGTGGCGGAGATGTACGAGTTCGACGGCAAGGCCAGGGAGTGCACCACCCAGGCGGAGAACACCAAGGCGTCCATCGAGAGCTTCAGGGCCCAGATGGGTGTCATCGCCGCCGAGATCGCGCAGTTCCAGGCCGAGGTGGAGGCAATAACGTTCGAGGTCGCGCAGCCGATACCCTCCGAGGAGGAGATCAGGCGCACCATCAGGACATGCGAGAGCACGATAGAGAAGCTGGGCAATGTCAACCTCCGCGCCATCGAGGACTACGAGGAGAAGAAGGCCCGTCTGGATTCCCTGAACGAGCAGGTGGTCCAGCTCAACAAGAACATAGCGGAGCTCACGGCTCTGACGAAATCACTTTCCGACAAGAAGAAGGGCCTCTTCATGGAGGCCTATAACGCGGTGGGCGAGAACTTCAAGAGGATCTACGCCCAGCTCTCCGGAGGAGGGGAGGCGTTCATGGCCCTCGAGGACGAGGAGGACCCCTTCAACGGCGGACTCATAATCAACGCCAAGCCCAGGAACGGGAAGCTCCTGAGGCTGGAGGCGCTCTCCGGAGGGGAGAAGTCCCTCACGGCGCTGTCGTTCATCTTCGCGATACAGGAGTACCAGCCGTCCCCGTTCTACGTACTGGACGAGGTCGACATGTTCCTGGACTCGGTCAACTCGGAGATGGTCGCTCAGAGGGTCAAGGAGAGTTCCAGGAAGGCACAGTTCATACAGGTGTCCCTGAGGAAGGTCGCGTTAGCGGTCGCCGATCAGCTGATCGGAGTCACAAGGCCACCGTCAGGCGTCAGCAAGATCATAATACAGCCCGATCTGGCTGAGGTCTCTAAATACGAGCAAGAGGCTGTAGAAAACAGAAAAGAGGAGATCTGAATGGATGGGAACATAAGGATTGAGGATCTGGAGCAGCACCTGCTGTTCCATAAGGCGATGAGCGAGAACACGGACACGTACCGGAGGATAGGCGGGTACATGGACATCCTCTCGAAGGCGGAGACCGGAGAGAGGCTGCAGGACCCCGTCGACGAGGCCATAAGGTCGGTCTTCAGCCTGGTGCTGGAGAACGGGATCGACCCCTGGGAGATCGACCTGTCCGAGTTCGTGAGGCTGTACAACTCCAAGGTGGTCAACAATACCTTCGACATGATCGTGGCAGGCAAGCTCATGCTGATGGCATGGAAGATCCTGAGGATGCAGTCGGACTCCACCAGGATGCTGTCCGAGCCTCCCGAGGAGATGCCCGAGCTCGAGTTCGACGACGGCTTCTTCTACGAGGACGAGGACGTCATGGTCGTACCGGAGGTCACGCTGGCGGGAGCGTTCCGCAGGGAGCCGATGCGCCCCGTGACCATGTACGAGCTCATAGACGCCTTCGAGGAGGCCAGGGCGGAGATAGAGATTCAGCAGGAGAGGGAGCGCGTAAGGGCCCAGCTCCGCACAAAGGAGCCCACCAAGTTCGACAACAAGGCCCACGAGGAGGACGACAGCAGGGACGTCGAGCAGGTCTGGGAGAGGATCCAGAGGCTCGGTACCGGCCAGATATGCATAGAGGACCTGTACACCTCCGACCTGAAGGAGAACCTGAAGACCTTCGTCTCGGTGCTCCACCTGGTCAGGATCGGCAGGCTGGACGTCTGGCAGGAGTCGCTGCCCTACGGCGACATATACGTGGAGATCAAGACCGAGGGCG
>Ga0310690_10007297_pt1 | contig 14272 bp, 11 predicted proteins | sample AusTroGonzalo_MG_2_FD_207661 | JGI IMG/M metagenome (GOLD analysis project Ga0310690, IMG submission 207661) | Bovine rumen microbial communities from tropical cattle in Woodstock, Queensland, Australia - Gonzalo_04 (v2) (version 2) | ecosystem: Host-associated > Mammals > Digestive system >...
ATATACTCCTCCAGCATTCGGAGTGTAATGTCATCGGGCACGAGGTGCCCCTGCGCGGTATACGACTCGATGAGTTTGCCCAATTCGCTGCCCGACGCGGCTTCACGACGCATCATCTGTCCCGTGCTCAGGTGCAGCAGTCCGTAATGTGCTACGATAAACTCCGCCTGTGTGCCCTTACCGCACCCGGGAGCTCCGCATAGTATAATATTCTTCATGTTAAGTGATAAGTTTTCTGTTGTCAGTATTCAGTAATCATACAGTATGTTCAAAAAAAACGAGTTACCCTTGCGGATAACTCATTCTTTTGAACGCGCAAGATTAGAAAGCGAGCTTAGCGCCGGCTTTGAACTTAACAGCCTTCTTTGCAGGGATGTCAATAACTTGCTTGGTTGCAGGGTTGATACCCTTGCGAGCTGCCTTCTCAGCAACCTTCAGCGTTGCAAAACCAACGAGTTGTACAGCCTCGCCCTTCTTCAGAGCCTCAGCTACAGCGTCCATAGCAGCGTCAATTGCCTTTGCGGCTGCTGCCTTCGAAATCTCAGCTTTTGCTGCAACAGCAGCAACGAGTTCACCTTTGTTCATAATGATAGTTAGATTAATTAAACGTTTAATTTTCGGGATTTCCCCGTACTAACACTGCAAAGATACAACATTTTTCTCAATATAGCAAATATTTTGCAAAAAAAATGCACTAAAACAGCATATTTTTTCGTTTTTTTGCTCTTTAGCACGAAAATTGTACGTGTTTTGGTGGTGTTTTATAGAAATTGACATGAGAAATCTACCTGTAGTAACGAAGAATATTCTGCTTGCCAATGGTATCGTTTGGCTTCTTGACGTGCTTCTGCAGCGTTACGGCGTACATATCATCGAGTGGTTTGGATTGATGAACTGGTCGTTTTCGGCATTCGCCACCCAGAGTGGTTCGTTCCATCTGTGGCAGCCGTTCACATATATGTTTATGCACGCGGACTTCACGCATATCTTCTGTAACATGTTCGCCGTGCTGATGTTCGGTCCTGCGTTGGAGCACGAGTGGGGTGAGCGCAAGTTTCTCATCTATTACCTCGTCTGCGGAGTGGGCGCTGCTATCATTCAGGAGCTGGTATGGATGACGTTCATGCCCGGACATGTAGCTGTCACGATCGGCGCCAGTGGAGCTGTGTTCGGCATCCTGTTCGCCTTCGGATGGCTCTTCCCCGATACACCCCTATTCCTATTATTCATACCCGTTCCCATACGCGCGCGCATATTCGTCATGGTGTACGCTGTTATCGAGCTCTTTGCAGGCATGGCTAATTTCGCCGGCGACAATGTTGCGCATTTTGCCCACCTTGGCGGTATGCTCTTCGGATGGTTACTCATCCTCTGCTGGCAACGAGGATGGCTGGACGGTAACTTCCGCCAACGCATACATCTCGCATCCGAGCGCCGCGAGAAAGGCGAACGCGACTTCTCGGACTATCATTATCACTCGTCCATTGACGATGACAAACGCTAATTCCGTATGATCTATCACTTCTATCCTATCGATCGGCCGATGCTATGGGGCGCAGAGCAGTGGATTCTCTCCGCCTACCCGGGGCGTGACAGTACCTGCGTCGAAACCGGCAAGAATATATGGAACATGCTCTGCGAGCAGAAGGAACGCCTCGTGGGCAGACATGTTTTCAGTCGTTACGGCGATACGTTCCCGCTGCTAATCAAGTTCATCGACGCGCGCGACGATCTGAGTATTCAGGTACACCCTTCCGACGCGCTCGCGCAGAAGTACGGCGAGCAGTTCGGCAAGACGGAGATGTGGTACGCTATGCCTTCCGCTCCGGATGCCAAGCTCTATTGCGGATTACGCAAGCAACTCACGCCCGAGACCTACCGGCAGATGGTTGCTGACAAAACGATCATCGAAGCCCTCGCCGAGTACGAGGTGCACGATGGCGACTGTTTCTTCATACCTGCCGGACGCATCCACTCTATCGGTGCCGGATGCAGGTTGTGCGAGATACAGCAGACATCCGACACCACCTACCGCATCTACGACTACGACCGCGTCGATAAGGACGGCAACCCGCGACAGCTGCATACCGAACGGGCGGCGGAGAGCATCGACTACACCGTGCACGACACCTATCGCGTACACTATGACCACACCCGCAACGAGCCGTCAACGATAGTCAGCTGCGATTACTTCACAACCAACCTGCTCCTAATTGACCAACCTGTCGTGCGCGACTATAGCAGTCTGGACAGCTTCGTCTGCCTCATCTGCATCGAGGGCGAAGGAGCAGTCACCGAGCTGGCGGACAGCAAGTCTGTACCGTTCACTGAAGGCGAGTTGTTACTACTGCCTGCCGAGGCGAATGGCAAGGTGCAACTCAGCGGCAAACTGCGCGCATTGGAGGTGTATATCGACCGCTGATTTGCTATGTTAGAATAACAACTGACAAGCAAAATCCACAAAAACAGCAATAAAACGGCACACTTTATGCCGAAAAACTTGCATAATTCAAAAAATTGTTGTACCTTTGTAGCGTTAATTAATTAACTAAATTAAATTCATAATTATGAAGAAAGCTATTTTTGCAGTAGTTGCTGTTATGGCTCTGCTGTTTACCTCTTGCGAGAAGAATGTCAAGAACATCGACGCAAGCAAGCTGGACAACACCGTTAACAAATGCTGGAAGATTACGTTTAGCAAATTCGGCGTTTCGGCATCGAGTTACATGTGGTGCACTGAGCGTGAGTGCGTTGAGGCTCTTCAGACAAGTTCTGCTTGGACGAGCGTAAATGCTTCGTACAGCGTTGCTGCCGCTGCTGATGCAGATGCTTGCTACAAGCTCGAAGAGGAAGCTGCTAACAACTAATTCTCATCTTATGAGATTAGACAGGCGTGGAGTGCTCCACGCCTGTTTTTTAAACATTAATACCTATTCAACATGCTGAAAGCTCGACATAAAGACCTGCATCCGCTACTAAAGGTTGCGGAGTGGCTGCTGGTGATGATTGTATGCACGGCGGCAGTGTTCGCCGTGTGGCGCGTACTGCCGATTAACCACGCCTCAACAGGCGCATTGCTGCTGTTCCAAGGCCTGCAGGCATTCGGGGTGTTCATTATCCCGGCTATCTGCATGAGGTACCTGTGGGGCATTCAGCAGCCAACAGCTATCAGTGGTCAGCCATCAGTTGTCAGCCATCAGCGATCAGGACTGTTGGCTTTGTTAGGTGTCGGCATCATGGTGACGGCTATTCCGCTGATCAACAGCATGGTAGCGTGGAACGAGAGTATCCGTCTGCCGGAGAGCCTGCGCGGGTTAGAGCAATGGATACAGCAGACCGAGGCACAAGCCGAGCTGCTGTTGCAGGGCTTCCTTACGTACAAGAACGGCGCATGGCAAGTCTTACTCCTAAACCTGTTGGTACTCGCCATTCTGCCGGGCATAGGCGAAGAGCTGGCGTTCCGAGGCGTGCTGCAATCAGTAATCAGCGGCCAGCAGTCAGCTGTCAGCCGCCAACATATTGCAATATGGGTGACGGCATTCGTGTTCTCGTTTGTACACTTTCAGTTCTACGGGTTCATCCCACGACTGCTGTTAGGCGCCTTGTTCGGCTACGTGCTGCTGTGGAGCGGGCAACTCGGTCCGTGTATGCTGATGCATGCAACCAACAACGCACTGTCGGTGCTTGCATTCTACTTGGGTACATACAGATGGCACCTATCCCAAGCCGAGATAGATGCCATCGGAACGCAGCATACATGGTGGCTGACGCTGGTCTGCACCCCGGTGATGCTGCTGCTTATTTATCTCTTCAGGCGGATTGCCGTCGGCAGTCAGCCTTCAACTACCGGCAATCAGTAGCCAAGCATATTGATCGCCTTGCCGTCACGGATGATCAGCAACTGACCGTCACGCAGCACTTTCCGATAGCTGACTGCTGATCGCTGATAGCTGACATCCGACTCCGCCTTGACGTGCAGATCCACGGCTCCCATGATCTCCGTCGATGTTTCGCCTATATCTCCGCACTGCTGCTGCAGAGCGGTATAGACCTTGATGAAATCCACCGCATCGAGGTGCACCGGCGTGCCGTCGGCACGTACTGCCCAATCGATGTTCAGCTGCGCTTCCGGCGCACTGTCAGGGTGATTGTCAGCATAACCGTAGGCATACGGATAGAGCACATACTGATTACCTACATACTTCCAGTTATCCGGTCGACGCGCACCCTCAAGCGTCAGCTCATCAGCTTCTATCCATTGCGGGTAGTACGGCTGTTTGTGGAACGAGTTTTTCTCTATATACCCCTCGCCACCTCGGTTATCTGTCCAATGCACATAAGTGGTGTCGGTGCGGGTCTTCTTGTTCGGGTCGGGAGTAGCCACATGATCGTTGGGCGTACGCTCGTAGGTGACGCTGTAGCCGTGGATCGTCTGCGGATTGGTGTACTCCGATCCGGCAAGCTCGTACCACTCGTCATCGGGCAGTCCGTTGCCGTTCTCATCGACGCTGACCATCACGATTCCCGGCTCGCATGAGCCGCCACCTTCGGCGCCCACAGAAGCGTTGGAGTAGAACGCATTGCCCTGAACGATGAAGTCATACTCGCCGGCTACGTTCACCACGGGGTGATCGAAGCTGAAAACGAGGTATCCGCCCCAACCGCCGAGGGTGATCATCCCGCGCTCGTTGTTAGCGATCGCTTCCTCGACCTTGCGGCACATGTCATCGGCATCATCACCATCCTCGTACTTCGGCAGCTCGTTGGTGAACTGCCCGGGTGCCGGCGTGTACTCCCACACGCGGGAGAGGTACGCACTGTTCTGTGCCATGAGCGTCATGGCGCAGAACAGTGTTACTATGATAACGATCTTTTGCATTGCACGAGATTAGCGTACTACTACGCCTTGTGCGTTGAAGATCTTACCGCCACGGATGATCAGAAGCTGACCGTCACGAACGACCTTCAGTGCCTTAACAGCAACGGTGGTGTTCTCAACAGCAGTCGTTTCGGTCTCAAACTCAGCACGTGCAGGCTCCTCGTAGTTCTCCGGTTTAGCTGCTCCGAAGTTATCCATTGCGAAGTATGCCGGAGTGTTCATGTAGCCGTAGCTGCTGTCGCTACTGCTCATCTCGAAGGTCAGACCGTCGATCTCGCCGAGCGCGCTCAGTTCAACGTATGTCCACTCGTTGATATACTTGCCATCCTTAGCCAGGTCAACATCCAAGCGGGCAACCTCTGCTTTGTTCAGTACACCAACGCAGGTGAGTTTGAACCAGTCTTCCTTACCGAACTTTTTAGCGAAGCCGTCACCGTTGCACATTGAGTTAACGGCATAAGCAGTGTTGTTTACAAAGAAGCCTGCGATAGCCTGCTTGTTGAAGGTAATGGTATCTACGCCGTAGTAGTTCAGGTTCCAAACAGCAAAGTTCTGTCCCTCATAAGCACCGCCCTTGGCACTACGATACGGCTCCGTATAACCCGTCGAGGTGTTAGCGGTCTCATTCGTTACTGTCCATGCAGAGTAGTACTCACCCATTCCGGTATCTCCGCCGTAATATGTCAGGAAATTGAACTCTCCGCTCTTCCATGCATTGTTGCCAATTACAGGAGCATCAGCACCCTGCCAGCAGGTGTCAGCCTTGGCTACGTTGATGCCACCGTCTTCGTTCTCGAAGGTTGCAACCTCTGTCGGTCGGAAGATTGTCAGTCCGTCCAAAGCGAAATAAGTGGCAGTGTTCGTTCCGTACATACCTTGGTCAGTCGAGACCACGGTAAATGCAAGGCCATAAACTTGTCCAAGAGGAGTAAGGTCAACTTTCTTCCAGTCGGTATTTACATACCACTCCGACTCATTCTCCGATGTGTAATCGGCCAAACGGCAAACAACTTTCTCATCGGTCACATCGTCCAAATCCTCAGTTATACCCTGAATCCAAACTTCGAACTTATCACCTTGTACAAAAGCACGTGCAGCACCGCCACCTTGCTTAATGTTATTGTAGGTAACAAGTGCATTGTTCAGATACACATACTGCGGATAATAAGCTTTACCGTCATTAAAGAGGATCAGGTTTGAGGACATCATGTTTTCATTAGCATCATCCATCAACCACCATTCATTATAGTAAGCCAAAATGTACGGCGTACCCTCACCAGCCAGGCCACCTTTGGCAGTGTTACTGAAGAAATCAGCACTCCCTTCGCCGTCTTTGATAGCCTTGCTTACAGTAAAACCATCCCAAAATGTTCCTCCATACGAATTTTGACTCAGAATGTGTGAGAAAGAAAATTTCTGTGCATCGAAGAACGTGTAGGTCGCATCAGCGTTCCAGGTCTCTTTCCACATGTCGTTCGCGTCAAACTCGAACGCCTCGGGATTGGTCGGGCGGCTGAGGTCGAGAGTGACCACCTCTGCCGAGATTGTCAGACTTGCTACAAGTGCTGACACCAAAAGTAAAAATTTTTTCATTTGTTTGTTAATTTTTGTTAGTTAGTATTTGAAACTTTAGTCCCTAAAGGATTAAATCTGTGTTATTTTGTCACGAATGTTATCTGCGCGGGTATATCTCCTGTGCGCACCGACCACTTCAGCACGCCATCCTGCCCGTAGCAGTGCAACATTCCGGGCATGACGTAGTTCTTGGCGTCGGTCACATACACATCCCTCGTCAGCGGATGCACCTTGATGCCATAGGGTTTCTGTATCTGCGTCTCCGTGCCGTCGGTGATGAAGTTCGTGGTGAGCACCTCGCGCGTGCGTACATCTACTATAGCGTACGACACCACGTCCTCGTAGTTGATGTAATCCCACGTTGTGGCGCAGGCGTAGAGTGAGTCACCGACTATATCTAGCGCCGATACGGCTATATCCAGCGAGTCGATGACCTCGTCGGTCTTGGTATCGATACAATAGAGTTTCGCCGGCGTATCGTAGTAGTCGCCGCGCGAACTAACCCATAGTTGTCCATTCTTGTCGGCGCGTACGCGGTGAAGGTTCTTCGCCACGGTAATACGTTTGATCTCCTTGAACGAGGCTATATCAATCACCGATACCGTACTATCGTAATCCGGCACCATGTACCCGCCGGAGTTCGCCACGTAGAGTTTGCCACCTACGATCTCCAGCTCGTCGGGCTGATAACCGACAAGACACTGCGCATCGATCTGCAAGGTCGCGGTATCGAAGCGCGCCACATAACCTATTTGCGCATGGCTCGCGTCCAGCGACACAGGCCCCGCATAGGAAGTGACGTACGCATACTGCCCGTCGAAAGTTATGTACCGGCAGTTGGGTATATCCACCTGCCCGATGCGCTTGGCGGTCTTGGCGTCCATCACCTCAACTTTGTTCGAGCAGTTAATGACTGCATAGAGGCGGCCACCGTAGATCTTCAAGTCATTGCCTACATCGCCCAGTTCCTTCGGCACGTCGGGGTTCGCCTCGGCGTAGATGTTGCGGCTATAGATGGCTGTGGTGTAGTCATAGTAGTCGAGCGTGGCTTTATTCGATCCCATATTCCCCTCGTTGAGCAGATAGAAGCCGATGATCTCGTTTATCTGCTTCTCGCCATGCTGCTCTTGCTCCGACGGAAACACCACCACGTCCTTCCGGCAACCCGTCAGCAACACTGCTGCAATGAATAATGAATATTTAATAATTAATATCTTTTTCATTATTAACTAAATGGTAATTCGTACAATGCCTTTGCCATTGATGCCCGGCATCGGATAGTTCAGTATGACCTCATATTGCTGGTTAAACATGTTATTAATCTCCACCGCAAAGTACATCCGACGTCTGACTTCTGATTTCTGATTTCTGATTTCTAACTCATAGCTCACGCTCATATCATGTGTGTACCACGGCTGCATATAGTTCGCGGGGATGTTCGCGGAGTTCGTGAATCGCTCGCCTACATAGATGAACGCGTAGTTCACGCTCAACCCTTTCCACGACAGGTTCGCCATTGCCGAACAGGAGTGCCATGGTATATATGCTATCTGCCCACCGTAGGTTATCTCCTTGGGGTCGGTAAAGTCCTGTGCCTTCTGGTAGGTATAGGTCGCGCCGATGTTGAGGAAGACGTCATGCGTCAGATCGAGCGTCATCGAGGCATTCAGATCCACGCCGCGAATCTCCACATACCCAAGGTTCATCATCTGCCAGCGGTACTGACCGTTGCCCTTGGGGATAGCCACGATCTTGTTCTTGACCTGATTGAAGTAACCGTCCGCCTTCACGCTCACCGCGCGACACGCACCTTCCTGCCAACGCTTGTCGTACTGCACACCACCGTCGTACTGGGTCGTGTATTCGGGCAGAAGAGAGATATTCCCGACGTCGGTGTAATACAGATCGTTAAACGTTGGCATACGGAAGATGCGTTTATAGTACGCGCGGAGGAACAGCTCCTCGCGAAGTATAGGCTGATAACTCAGGAACACCGCCGGAGTGAATTGCGGTTTCTGCTTGTAGGCGGTCGGTGTCGCTATGGTCGGTTGGTGTATCTTGTCGAAGATGAATGTACCTAATACGCTTGCCTGCATCTTCAGGTACTTCCAGTACAGTTGCGTAGCCGCAGCGGCGAGCACGGTGCTACGTTCGGGATAAACGAAGTTGGCGAGGTTGCCCTCCAGGTAGTTCCACTGGTAGTCGGCACTCAGGCTCACGTCCCAGTTCACATCTTTGTGCGGCACTAATCCCTTCACGCCCACCACCGCCAGGCGGTGAGCCATACTCAGATACACCTCTTGCTGCGTAAAACTGTTGTCTATATACATCAGCGTGGTGTCGGGGTTGAGATACCGCATATAGTCGTTGGTGTACTTGGCGTTGACCTGCACATCGTAACCTTTCGTCACGCGCTGGGTGTAGTTACCTTGCACAAACGCGTTTCTGTCCCACTGACGCTGGCTGTTCTTCCACACGTTGTTCACTATCGCCCCCGGTATACCTTTCTCGCTCTGGTAGTAGTAACCTTTCACATGCCACTTGCCTTCCGGCAGATACCCGAATAGTCCAACTTCTGCACGCAGTGCCTGCACATCGCCATTCTGCCGCACAGCCGTCGTATCCCACGCCACAGCGCCGCTGGGTAGTACCCGGCGGTAGCGGAAGTGATAGCGCCCGTGGGCGTAGGTGTACTCCGCACTGGCGGAGAGGTGGATGTTCTCCGCAATCTTCTGCTCGTACAGGACGGAAGGATTAGCCAGACCGAACGTGCCGGCTTTCATCGTTACGTTTAGGTTATAGCTCTTGCCGTCCGTGAACTTCGGACGACGGGTCTTGATATACAGCGTGCCTGCGCTGCCGTAGTCTTTCGCCGGCTGGAAGATCTCCGACTTCTGACCGTTGTATAGCGCCAGCTCTTCGATATTGTCCATCGAGAATTTTCCCAGATCGACTGTCCCGTTCTGCGCGTTGCCTATCTCTATGCCGTCATAGAACACGCCCACATGGTTCGTACCCATGCTTCGCACGTCTATCGTCTTCATGCCGCCCACGCCGCCGTAGTCCTTCAACTGCACGCCCGAGAAGTACCGCGCCGCATCCGCCACACTCTGCGCACTCAGCCCCTCGAGTCGCGCACCGTCGAGTTTCTGCACAGGTATAACCGGCTCTTCTCTGCGACGGGCTGTCACCTCCACCTCATCAATGCTGAACTGGCGGATGAGACTGTCTATCACCTCATCCGGAATACGCTTATCGGCGCTCATGCAGACACAAGAGCACACAACAAAAGACACTATGAAAAACAGCGAACGCTTCATTCTGACCGATCCCAAACCTCGGGGATTATAAGTCATACTCAGCGTACGCCAGGTATTCCGGCTCATCTCTCATTGTTGCGCCTTCTCACTTTCGCAATGGCATATTGCAACAATTGTGTTCTTTTCCCGGGGCCCCCGAAAGCAATCGTTAGATTGGTTTGGGGGAGAGCGGAGGCAATTGTGCGCTTTATGTTGCCTGGCAACATCTGTTAGCACAATTTGCCGAACGCGAGACTTACGGCTGCGGGACAGCGGCTGAATTGCACAGCCTTCCCTGAATCGTACGCGACTGCAAAGATACGAAAAAAAATGCACATTTGCAAATTTTCAGAAGAAAAAATCGTATTTGCTACGCAAATAGACATTTCTACTGTGAAAAACTGCATATATGTGCATTTTTAATGGCAGCGCGCTCGATTGCGCCACACAAGGGCGAGAGGTTTAGCGAATCTCTGCGCCGATGGTATTGTAGGTCTTGCCATCACGGAGGATGAGCAGTTGGCCACCACGGAGGATCTTGCGGGATTCTGCCTCAACGCGGATGTTCTGCGAGGCGGTAGAGGGATCGACGCCCCACGTCACATCATCGATATAATATGTCACCGCACCATCTGCGCCGTTCGGACCGATATACTTGAACGCCATATAGAACACATCCCCTATGGTCTCAGCGAACGGTGTGAGGTCAAGTACGAACGGTATCCATGTCAAGTTCTCATCAGAAGTCTTGGGAATACTGAAGCTCTCGGTCAGATCCTGGAAGTACGGCTCACCCGGTGCGTTCGGGTCTATATAATAGATCTCCAGTGCTGCCTGGTTCTCGTCAGCGAGGTACTCGCCCATGACCTTGAATGTGAATACTTTGTTGGCAGCATTCTTGTAGTCGAGCAGCGGCGTGACGAGCCACAGCTGCCAGTCGGCGGTATAGGATTTGCCGAACTGGTAAGCGGTTGCCTTGGCGTACTTGCCATCACCGCGTGCAGGCGTCGTCTTGCTTTCCTCAAATCCCCACCACGGACGTGCATCCAGATCCGTCACGTTCTGCCAGCCTGCCAGCACGAGGGTTTTGTTGTGCTCTGCACCGTTGAACTGTTCGTTGAGTTGTGTGAGCGCATCGGCGGCTTGCCAGTTAAAGGATGTCTGCCAGTCAATATTCTCCTCACTCTTGGCTTCGGCTGTTCCGGTAAGGGTAAGAACCACGTCATCGGCATTCTGCGAATAGATCGTCAGTTTGGACTCATAGTTGCCCGCTGCTTGGGGCTTAAAGCTGATGGTCACTGTGCTTGTAGCGTTCTTGGGCAGCATCGTGCCGTCGATGGTGAACCCTGCTCCGGTGACATGATCCACGCGCATATATACATAATCTATACAATTGGCGCTCGTCACGCTGACGGTCTTTGTCACCGTCTGCCCTTCTACTGCCTCGAATGCCGGGACTATACTCGGGTCAACGGTGATCACGGGCTGCTGTGACGGATCGATGCACGTAGCTTTGAGGGAGATCGACAGGAACAATTCCGTATGGCTCAAATTGTCAATATTGAGCAGAGCAGTATGCGAGCCGGTTTTTGTCGGCTTGTAGGTGATGACTATATCGCCTTCGCTCTGGTCGGCAGGCATCGATGTCATGGACAACGCAAACTGGTCGGCGTCCGTGCCACTGAGTTCAAAGGTAGTTGCGCCGCTGAGGTTCCCCTGTCGGATATGCACGGTCGGATAGGCTTTTGTTTCACCTATATTCACCTGCAACGGCGAGAGATTGAGCGGTGACACCTCTATGTACGGATCGGTAGAAGGCTTATATACAAGGCTGAACGCGTCGGCGAGCACCTTAGCGCTCTTGGAGACCTTGAGTCGTACGCGCAAATAGGATGATTTGGTGGGTTTGGTGGTCTGCACCTTCATGCACTGCCAGCCTGTGGTGGTTGTAGCCAGCACTTGTTGCAGCACGTCGGCATCATGATCCTTGGTTGCGTCGGCATCACCGCCCGGAGCAGCTTCCCAGTAGGAATCGATAGACACGCTACCGTCGGCAGGCATCGTTACAACCTTGTAGTACATCGTCAGTTCGAATTTCGAGCCGACAGCATAGTTGGCATCACCGAGTGCCACGGGCTGATCCAGCACCGTAGTGGAGGTCGGATTCATGCAGAGTGCTACATTGCCCAGTAGCTTGTCACTCGCATCCGCCGTAGCACCGGCACCCTGCCCCGACCAGTCATCGAACGAGCAACCGAAGATCTGGCTGCACGAATAGTCCTCAAAGTCGGGGTTCTGAATCAGGTTACCCTCCACCTCCGTCACCTCGGGTTTGGTATCATCGCCCGGCGTGTCGCCCGAACCGGAAGTGTCGTCGTTCCAGAGGTCGTCCCACGCGGTGGCAACGCGTATCTCGTCGATATAGATCTTCGGTGTGTAAGACCCCTGACGTAAGTTGACAGAAGCGACCTTCGAGGCATCGTTCTTGCTGTTTGCTCCCTGCTCTGCCCCACTACCGGACTGCACCGACTGCACGCACTCCAGCGTAGGTGTGGTGGTCTGCTTGGTAGGGTTGACGTACAGACGTGCCACGTCGTTCTTTTCGCCGTCTATAAACTCATATTCGAGCACTACGAGGTAGTCTTTTTTCGGCTCATAGACGGTCTCTGTCATCCCAACGTAGGTGTTGTTCTCGTTGGATTTGGCTACTCCAAGTTGGAACCCTGTAAACTCGTCACCGGTCTTCACCGACTTGGTGTACAAGCGCGCATACATACCGCTTGCCGTAGCATCGCCCAGACAGAGACAGTAATCGCTTGTGACGCTATTCTTGAGCTCATCGACATTGATGATAGCTGCCAGATAGACCTTGCCGCTTGTGACGGGCGATGCAAACTGACGGAGATCGTCCGCGCCGGCAGAGTAGAGATAAGCCTTGTTGCCCTTGCCGGTGCTTTGGTATCCGGGATAGGTGAGGCTACCTTCTGCTACCTGGATGTAGTTACTGCTACCGCTGTACGACCACCAGTTAGCGGTATTGATTCCCATGTCGGTGTTCGTTCCTTTGCACAATTGACCAACCGTGCCATTCTCACCGCTGAAACTCTCTTGCACGATGAGGTTGGCATTCGCAGTGCCAAGCATCATCAGCATGGCACTAATCAGTGACAGAATCTTTTTCATAGAGGTTACGTGTTTAGTTCGGGTTTCACAAGATATGCTCCGGCGCATCAGTTCAGTTGCTGGTAATCGCTTTGGGGCATAATGATGAGTAGGATAATGTAGAGCAACAGTCCGGGGAAGCCGGCACTGAAGATAGATAGTGCGGCATACACCACACGCACCAGCGTCGGGTCAAGATCAAAATATTCGGCTATTCCGGCGCATACACCAGCTACCATCTTGTTGGTACTACGGGTAAGTTTTTTGTCTGCCATAATTGTATTATTTTAGGATTATTGTTTGCGGTTTTGATTGTGACTGCAAAGTTACAAAAAATTTCTGACATTTGCAAATTTTTTAAATGCAAAATGCTATCAGTTGATCACTCCAATAGGATCTGAATGCGGTTTTCCATCTCGAGGAGTTCGTCGCGGAGTGTGGCGGCGAGGTCGAAGTTCAGATCTTTGGCGGCGGCGAGCATCTGTTTTCGTTTCTGGTCTGCCGCGCGCTGCAGCTGTCGGGCATCCATCTGCTGCCATGGAGCGTTCTTCCAGCTCTCGCGTATGCGTTGCTGGACGGCTTGGCGTTCCTGCTCGGCATCATGATAGAGCGAGGCGAGGGCACCGGTGTTGATATCCTTGCGTATAGCGGTGGGCGTGATGCCGTGCTCGGCGTTATATGCCATCTGGATAGCTCGCCGGCGGTTGGTCTCGTCGATAGTGAGTTGCATGGATCGCGTGATGCGGTCGGCGTACATGATGACCTTGCCGTTGACATGCCGTGCGGCACGACCGGCGGTCTGCGTGAGCGAGCGGTGGTCGCGCAGGAAGCCTTCTTTATCGGCATCGAGGATAGCCACGAGCGATACTTCCGGCAGGTCTAATCCTTCACGCAAGAGGTTGACACCCACGAGCACATCATATATTCCCTTGCGCAGGTCTTCCATGATCTTGATACGTTCGATAGTATCGACATCGGAGTGGATATACGCCGAGCGTATGCCTGCCTGACGGAGGTAGTCATCGAGCTCCTCCGCCATACGTTTGGTAAGCGTGGTTACGAGCACGCGCTGCTCGTTCTCCACGCGTTGCTGTATCTCCTCGAGCAGGTCATCGATCTGATGCTCCGAGGGGCGCACGTCGATCTCGGGGTCAAGCAGCCCCGTGGGACGGATGAGTTGCTCGACGACGATGCCCTCGGACTGCTCCAGTTCGTACTCTGCAGGCGTAGCGGAGAGGAAGATTGTCTGACTGCTGACTGCTGACTGCTGACTGCTGATACCTGTTTTCTGCTCCCACTCGTCGAAGGTGAGGGGACGGTTGTCGCGTGCGGCGGGCAGGCGGAAGCCGTAGCGGAC
>Ga0310690_10007298_pt1 | contig 14271 bp, 18 predicted proteins | sample AusTroGonzalo_MG_2_FD_207661 | JGI IMG/M metagenome (GOLD analysis project Ga0310690, IMG submission 207661) | Bovine rumen microbial communities from tropical cattle in Woodstock, Queensland, Australia - Gonzalo_04 (v2) (version 2) | ecosystem: Host-associated > Mammals > Digestive system >...
CTCTTCTTCAGCGAAAACAGGCGAATATGACGTTTCTGCCATTCTGCACTGGTCACTGTCAGGTTTCGGCAACCACATGTTTGTGCGCGGACCGTGGTTCCTGCCGAACGCGGTATGCATTCCACATGCTCCGCAATAGATATCAGTAGGCCTGCAGCGATGCGTCCCGCGCACCACCCACATTCCGCTGCGAATAAAGTCCCCGTCTGTGTGAAGAGCGTTCTCGCATTCGTTCACGATTGGGCTGCCGCATACAGAGCAGAACAGGTCGTCTTCCGCAAACTCATTATTGCCGCACACAGAGCAAAAGGCGAACTGGCCGTTTGGCCGCAGGCTCATAACAGGCCTCGCGAATCTTCCGCGATCCTGAAACTCATAGTGCATCCAGGCACCGCACCCGGGGCAGTATAGGGATGTTGTCCGTCGCCTGGTGTGGCAAACCCAGCAATACCATCCGGCACGGTAAGGAATGTTTGCAACCGCGGTTCGAAGCTCCGGATCAAGCTTATTCCAGATTTCCAGCTCAATCGGAAGCTCAGAGAGCCGCCTGTGCGTGGCGGCCATTGACAGGCCAAACGCTGTGGCTACCAGCATTTCGGGGCTTGGGACTTTGCCCAGATTCCGCAGGAACGGCGCGTTTTGATCTGTCAGTTGCCATCCGGGTACCCGGCCCCGGACATAAGAAAAGCCATGCTCTTGCAGCAGCCGGAATACAGCTGGCGCGGGAGCAAGGATATTGGTACTGAAGAAATCCGCCTGGTTGTCCGCAACTCTGTACTGCGGATTGTCTTCCAGGTCGATCAGGGTATCCTTCTGAAAATACTGATGATGCGAAAGGCAGATATGCCCCAGCTCATGCATCAGGGTAAAGCGCATTCGTGATTCCAGGGATTTATGATCGTAACAGATGTACCAGATAGAACCGCATACGGGTTCTTTTCCGAATCTGAAATGAATGTCGGTCACCCTCGAGCAAAAACCGTCTTTGCTCATCAGCCGAGGGTCAAACTTTGGCAGAGTCTTATCCTTACCGTTATTCTCTTTAAGCTTTTCATAGGTGAGCGGAATAATCTGCTTGCCAAACGCGGAAAGAATCCACTTTACGTCAAGCGGGAAAAAGGCAGTCCCCAGATCCCGCAGCAATTCAGCGGATTTTTGGACTGCCTCTTTTCGATCAAATGAAAAATCAGACGCGCTCATCGAGGAATTCACCATTGTTATCGTCCAGGTCATCGCTCTCGGAGCTGTTGAAAGCATCCGCAAACGAGCTTCTCAGCATGGCCATCATCTGCTTTTTCTGTTCCGGATTCATTTTCCCAGCCGCACGGGCGATCACTCGGATATCCTCGTCCTTCACTCCGGAGCCGTTCAGCGAGAAGAGGTAAAGCCGATCCAGATGCAGTGCGTCGGCAATGGCTCCAAGTGTATCGGTATCCACCATTTTGAACTGGTTCTCTTCGATCCTGAGAATAGACGAATGGCTCAACCCGGTCTGTTTGGCAAGATCGCGGAGACTCAAGCCGAGACGAAGACGCTTGCTCTTGATGATCTGTCCAAGGGTTTCTTCATTGTTGACTGCCATCAGCCACCGCTCCTTTCCTTGTTCTGCAAGGAGTATAACACAAGTGGTGCGACAACGCAACATTTTTTTTGAAAAAGTCTTGACAACGATTTTTGACTGTGATATCCTTTGGTGCGTAGACAGACCACCCGAGAGGATCGGCACGGAAGGAGGCTGGGGGCAGTGTGCACACGCGCTTATTTTTTTACGCATTAACGGTGCGTAGCCGCACCATTTAAGCTTTCCGGCCACGGCCTGAAGGGCCTTGCTGCCGCATTTTGACCTGATGAGATATCGGAGGACGCTATGGAAATTGTCAAGGACATTGATCAGCACACGGTGTGCACTGCTGATCCTTTCAGGGGCCTCATTGTTCGTAAAACCAAAAGGGAAAACATCATGATCTATCTGCCCGTTGGCGGGGAGATCACATTTACCATTGAAAGCAACTGCACGATTGTTCGCCGTGAGGGTCATTCCCTGATGCACGTGAACCGGTATCATCTGCCTCCGGATTAGATAACCGCCTGAATCGAATATCTACTTGATCCACAGAGCTGCTGGACGGCCAGGATTTGCCTTACCCGATGGGGAGAAGGCATTCCTGGCCTTTATTTTTTCCCTGTCCTCCCGATGAGGACACCCTAAACCAGTTATTATCCTTTTTCCGCGCATGAGCATGTCGGTAATCAGGCGTTCATTCCGGAAAAAGCATAATAAACCCGAGACGCCGTTCTCAGACCTCCTGTGAAGCGATCGCAAAACCACGGGACTTGCCTGCGAGAGTTCGGCTGACATACTTCGCACAACCTGGGCAAGGGTTGCTGCAACCTGACGAATGGAGAGATTCGAAATGGTTGACAGCGCTGTTAAGTGCACCCTCTTTTGCCTGGTTTCTCCATTCGCAACGAACGAATGGAGGAATCAGCACCATGAAAACCCCGAATGGAAAATTCATCAGAATCACTATCAACGGACAGGAAATCGAAATTAACGATCAGATTAAAGGAGCGTGGTACAAGATGATTAACGATGTTCGCCGTTCAGCCCATAACACCAATTCCTGCGGTCAGTCAGACTATCGCCGTTGCTGCGGAGACTGCCTGATCTGTCCCTGGCACTGCTGCGGGATCTTCGTCTCCATTGAGGATGACTTCCGGAATAATGACTACAGCAGCCGGAACGGGAAAAGCACAGAGTACATGCCCGTTGAGTACGTTCATGGCCCTGAAGAACAGATCGAATATGAAGATATGCTGGCACACATTCTGAAGTATGCCGGAGAGGTTTGCGAAAACGGCGATCTGATTCTGGCCATGCATATGGAAAAACTTTCGACCAGTGAGATTGCCAAACGGCTGAATATTCCGCAGAGGACTGCATATGACCGGCTCCGGAAAGTTCTGAAAAAAGTTCAGAGCTACTACCTGAAGTATTTCCTGTGAGCAGCAACGCCTTATTTTTCAAGCTTCGCAGAGCGTTTCCGGATACGGGTTTCATCGGCTCCAGAGTGGTTTCGAAAAAAATATTTTTCAAAAATCCGCTAAAAACGCTCAAAAAAAGCCATATCAGTTAGAGGGGCAAAAAAATCGCCCCCAAAGAAGGAGGAAATCAAGAATGGTTTTCATCAGGGTACCCCGTGACGCATATCCGGGAGAAATCATCGGACTGAACTCGGATAACACTTCCACTACATGCTTTCGGTGCGGAAGAGAGATTTCGATGGCGGATGCCATCTTCCCGGTAAAGGAAATCCCCAGTTTCTTCCGTCGTGAGTATTTCTGCATCAAGTGCTACACGACCGGGGTTTGCGTGGAGCAGATGGAGCAGATGGAAAAACTGCTGAAGACAATCCGGGGATTAGACGCACCGCCGCTTCTGAGTGATGAAAATGAGGAGGACGAAGAAGATGAACAGTAATATTCAGCCTTTCAACGGATTCCGTCCCATGCAGGAACAGTTCCGTGCCCAGCTCCCCGTCGGCGGATACATCTCCGTAATTCAGGACGCCCGCGCGGAAAACCGTGCGGACGGAAACCAGATGCTGGTTTTCACTGTAGAAATCTCGGAAGGCCCGTATGCCGGATATTTCATGAAGGATTACCACGCGCAGGAGGGAGGACAGTATCCGGCCCGTTATCGCGGAGTCTATCGGATTTTCTGTCCGACCAACCATCTGCAGCCGGATGAACTGTGGATGCTGGATCGCTTTAATCTGACCATGGGCGCAATCATGGCAAGCAATCCGGGTTTTAACTGGAACTGGAATACCGATTCCCTGAAGGGAATGACAGTCGGGATTTCCGTCCGGGAAAACGAGTACAACGGCTTCATTTTCACGGAAATCGGAAAATTCGTTCCTGTTTCCGCGATCCGCAACGGAACTTTCCGTCCCATGAAGCGCCGCACATCTCAAATTGTCCAGGGTTATCCGCCCGTCAACTCTTCCGCCCGCCAGGTACCGGACGCGATTCGGCAGGCTATTGCTCCTGTCGTCCCGACAAATACGATACCTGCGGTGCCGGAGATGCTGCAGCCTGCTGCGCCAGAACCGACTCCGCCTGTATATCCGCCCGAAGCGTCCCTGCTGCCGACGCACTATACGGACGATCAGGACACGCCTTTCTGATCCGAACATCTTTTCCCCAGGGCAGGCGGGCTGCCCTGGGAGATTGAATGGCAGGTGAAAACCATGGAATCCGCAGGATTCATCAAGATTTCCAGAGGCATTCTGGATTCAGGCATCTGGGAAGACGGATATGATGCCGCGCTGTATTTCTTTTTCCTGCTCCGCGCAAGTCACAACGTCTACGGGAGACTAAAACCGGGACAGTTTTATTCGAACGTTGTAAAAATCGCGAGAGACCTTGGATGGAGCAGAAATGGCACGGCGAAGCACATAGATTCGCTGATCAGCAAAGGACTTGTTGGAGTTTCACGCGATCCTGACGGCACATTGTACACAGTGATCGGTTGGGCAGAAATTTGCCAGGAAAAATCCAAGGCTGAGAGTATCTCCTCGGATGTTCACGATATGGGCACTGGTGCCAATGAAATGAACAAGGATGCTCACGATGTGAACATTGATGCCCATGAAATGAACGAGGATGCTCATGATATGAACAAGGGTGCCCACGATATGAACGCAGGTGCCCACGATATGAACAGAGGTGCCCATAATTTGCGCACCGGGTGCCCACGAAATGAGCACCAAAACCAAGAACATTACCAAGAACATAACCAAGAAAAACCAAGAACACTTACTTTATACCGCGAGCAGACCTTCGAGATTTTCTGGAAAGCATATCCCCGCCATGAAGAGAAATCCGCGGCAAAGCAAACCTGGATGGAAATGGACACGCCAACGGAAACCTTGATCGAGGCTCTGGAAAACGCAAAGTGTTCCAGAGACTGGCTGAAAGAGAACGGGAAATACATTCCCCGGGCTGTGAAATGGCTCGACGGAAAATGGGAAGACTACATTGACCAAAGCTACAGAGAGGAGCGGTCAGCATGGAAGGAATACTGAGCAGTCTTCTGCTGCTTCATGATCCGGAAGACATTATTGAGATCCGCAGCATTGATCCGAAACCTACAATCAGCGGTCTCTTTAAGGCAAATAGCGACAATATTGAAAAGCAGCTTGCCCGTTACAAGGGGCGTACCTTTTACCAGACGATGAACTGCATTGATCCGGGATGCTATTCCCGGGCGCAGCGGGAAGTCCTGATGCCCAATCCCAGGGAAACGACGGCTGATCGGGACATTATCGGCTACAACTGGATTCTGATTGATGCCGATCCTGTTCGTCCCTCTGGGGTCAGCGCAACGGACAATGAAAAAGAACTGGCCCGGAAAACAGCCAGAGCAGTTTATCTGCATCTGAAAAAGCTCGGTTTCAGCGAACCGATCGCCGCCGACAGCGGAAACGGATTTCACCTGCTGTACAGGATCAAAGCGGAAATCGCCAGCAAGGATACCATTGCCCAGTTTCTGAAAGTGCTGGATCTGTGGTTTTCATCCGAAGCGGTTCAAATCGACACTGCGGTCTATAACCCGGCCAGGATTACGAAACTCTATGGAACGATTGCCCGCAAGGGCGCGAATTCCCCTGAACGGCCTCATCGCGAGAGCAAAATCCTCCATGCGCCGGATTCCATTCAGCCTACGCCCATGGCGCTTGTCAGGGCGGTTGCCGGTGAATGGGAAAAGATGACGCCCACTGCTTCTCTGTCGAACAGGTATGCCTCAACCCCGTTCGATATGGATTCTTTTCTGGCCAGCCACAATATCAGTGTCGCCAGAAAAATCGAGTGCGGCAGCGTGACAAAGTACATCCTGTCCGAATGCCCGTTTGACTGTAACCACAAAGCGCCTGATTCCGCCGTGTTTGTTTCAGGCGACGGACGGCTTGGCTTTAAATGCTTTCATAACAGCTGTTCGAACTTTGGCTGGCATGAATTCCGGGCGAAGGTTGATCCATCCGCCTACGCCAACAGCGTGTTTCAGACGCAGCAAGCCGCTCCGCTGCCGCGCATAACAAACGGCAGTGAACCTGTCACACAGCCCGCTGCTCCAGCCACAGTACAGCAGCAGATGAGTCAGCCAAAGCCCACAATGCTGGACATTGCGGACGTTGAGGATTATGACCGCAGCAAAATCACAACAATCCAGTCCAGACTCGGATCGATGGATGCACTGATCGGCGGTTTCAACAAAGGAGAGCTTTCGATATGGTCGGGATCAAATTCTTCCGGAAAGTCCACCCTGGTCAGTCAGCTGGGACTTGCGGCTGTTCATCAGGGATACAAGGTTGCCATGTTCTCCGGGGAGATGCCGCCCAAACTGGTCAAATACTGGCTGTATCTGCAGGCAGCAGGCCGGAACAATGTGGAAGAAGACCCGCTTTCCCCGCGGCACTATCGGCTGAAAGCCGGGATCAAGGAATACCTGAACAAACGACTGAGCGGTTCGCTGGCTGTTTACAACAATGACTACGGCAGTGACTGGGAGACTGTGGCATCCGTGATCTTCAACTGGGTCAGGGAAAAAGGATCGGATGTTGTCATCATCGACAACCTGATGTCCCTGAATTTGCCTGCCGGAGCAGCGGATAAATATGATATCCAGACTCAGATAGTCCAGACTCTATCCCAGGCCGCGAAGCAGCTGAACGTCCATATTCACTTCATCTGTCATCCGCGCAAAACGGAATCGTTCCTTCGAAAGAACGATATCAGCGGAACGGGCGATCTGACCAATACAGCGGATAACGTGTTCATGGTTCATCGGGTAAACAACGATTTTCTGACTCGGGTAAAGGAGATCTATCCCAGGCTTTCCATCCCGCCGGATGTCGGCAATGCGGTTGAAATCATGAAAAACCGTGATCTCGGTGTGGTGGATGAGATGATCCTCCTCTATTTCGACGGAACCTGCAAGACCATGACGGATATCCGAGGCGGTGTGCCTGCTTACAGCTGGGCTGAAGGCTTCACACAGGTAGACATGAATGAAATCGAGGGTTTTCCCTTCAAGGAGGATGCGGACGATGGAACAAAATCTGACACCGGAAGAGCGTGAGATCATGCGTCACGCCTTTATCTTCCTGAAAACGCACTGCAATCCGCCAGCCAATAGTGACGGATGCGCCCCTGACTGGTGGCTTCAGACGGTACTGGAAATGGGTAAGGTTTGTGCCGCCTGGAACAATCATCCACTTGCAGGTCATGTTTTCCTGGCCCTTATTGACTATATCGAAGAGAAAGCAAAGAAAAAAACGGAGGAAACCGGCAATGTATAGAAACAGCGAATACTATCCGTGCCCCACTGAAGGAAAGGCTATTGCCCGGGTGATGGCCGCAGAAAAGAAGGCTTCCCGGAAAGATCCGGGATATAAAGTGATCCAGGAACGCAGGAAGAAGCGCAACAAGACGAAAAAGCAGCGCAGGAAGGCCAATGTCCGTCTGAAGAACCAGTTGATGCTTCAGAACCGGCAATTCATTCTCAACTGGGTGCCCGAAGAGAATCACGCCCTGTAATCCGATATGAACAGCGAGGAATAATCAGATGAAGGCTATCGATATCATGAATAAGATCGTCGAACTGGAGCGGGACGTTAACACTGCCGCCCGGAAGGTTGCAATGCTGAAGAGCATGGCGGAGAGGATCACGTCTTCCTTCGAACAGGAGGTTGTCTCGCACTCCAGGAACGTTCATTCCTTCGAGGATTCAATCCTGCAGCTTTCGGAAGCGAAGGATGAACTGAATGCTGTCTCAAAGAAGTATTCGTTGCTGTTCAATTTCATTACGGATGTCATGAACAAACTGGAGAACAGCGACGACGAGGACCTGCTCTGCTATTATTTCATGGAGCACATGCCCCTGACGGAAATTTCCGTAAAGCTCCATCATGCCAAGACATGGGGATACCGCAGATACTATGTTGCGCTTGAGAACCTGGATGCTTTGCTGGTTAATATTCCGGTGGATCAATTCCCGGATATCGCCTGACCGCACTAGGACACATATGACTGATTAGCCCCCGGCAGTTTGCTTGCTGCCGGGGGCTTGCTTTATTCCTGCTTGTTCGCACTACGTCTGAAGATTTCATCTACCAACTGACGGATTTCAGGGCTGTCATTTCTATTTTGTATTTCATCAATGAACCGGTTGGCAGTTTCAGCTACAGGGCAGTGGTTCTGAAAGGATTCTGAAATCATTTCTTTTGCTTCGTCCAGATCTTCTTCCGGAAAGGCACTGTCATCCCAAATCATCCGGACATAACGCACTACAGCGCCATAATATTCTGCGCCTGTCATGTCAGAATGATACTTGGTGCAGCTTTTCAAAAACTCCTCATCTATCTTCTGCATTTCCCCTGTTTCCTCACTTAAAGTCCTGCGGTGACAGAATCATATTCCCTGTTAATAGCAGTGATACGCTGACTCAATGGCGGATGCGAGTATTCCAGTTTGACCAGAAACGGCGAAGGAGCAAGATCCGTATAATTCTGACGTGCCAGTTTTTTCAAGGCGCTGATCAGTTCTTGTCCATAGCCTTCCTTCACAGCCTGTGCGTCAGCCCGGTATTCCGCTTTGCGAGAGAAGTAGTTGATCAGCAGCCCAAACAGCGGTGAAATCAGCGCAAATTCTACACTCATGATCAGGATCATCGCGAATCCGTAATTGACCTCACTGAAGCCAAAGGAAGCAAACAATTCCGATGTCCGCAGGGTGAGCCACGCGAGAACTCCCAACAAAGCCATCTGAACGAATGAGAAAACCTGATTCCGTAGCGTATCCTTATGAATGCCATGCCCCATCTCATGGGCAAATACGGCGCATATTTCGTCAGGTGTCATCGTTTCCACCAGCGTGTCATACAGGACAATGGTCTTCATCTTGCCGAAGCCGGAAAAATACGCGTTGGACTTTGTGGTTCTCCGGGAAGCGTCCATCACTTTGATTGCCCGTACGCGATAGCCATTTTTCTCCAGCAAGGCCGTAATCTTGTTCTTCAGTTCACCGTCCTCAAGTGGCGTAAACTTGTTGAAAATCTTACTCAGCACCGGATAGAGGAAAGATATGATCAGGGCAAACAGCGTCATCAGAATGGCAAAAGCAAGAATCAGCCAGTCACCGAGTGCCTGATGTACCCATATAAGCAACGCGCCGATTCCGGTCATCAATACGACGCCGATCAGGATTTCTTTGAGCTGATCCGCCCAGAAGGTCTTTGCCGTTGACTTGTTGAAACCGTATTTCTCTTCGATCACCATGGTGTTATACCAGGAGAATGGAATCATCGGCAGAGACGAGAGCACGGACAGCAGAACAACCGCGAACATCTGCATAAAGAGCGTCCCGGGAAAAAGGCCCGCGAATGCCGCATACACATTCAGCGCGAGCAGGAGGAAATCGATCACAAAGGAAACGGATGAAGTTATGATCGCAAACCTGGACTTCTCCGCGTGATAAGATCGCCATTTCCTGTAGGTGTCCTCGTCGTAAACATCGATCACGTTCGGAGGGATTGGATTCTTTGCCGACCTCATGTGAATGACCGTCAGCAGCAGATTGTAAAGATAGACAATAGTGAAAACGACCAGTACTAAAAGTTTGAAGTTCATATCGCAATTCCCCCTGTATGTTCATCAGTAGAAGCGCAACGCCGGAAATGAGAGAACCATTAAAGCGAACACTTCATTGACTTTTTCATAAAAAGTCGTTTTGAAGTAGGCCTCATACTCAAAGGATGACGCAGGCTGCCAGCCGATATCTGGTATCCTTTCCGACAATGCTGTGGCGGGCATGCCTTGCTGACCGAATAAGTATCGGCCTTCCTTGACCTCTACCTGCACAGATTGGCTGTTTGAGCGAACCTGATATAATCCAGGACGCCAGTAGATCAGCCGAAAGACCTCATTTCCGGTCTGATTGTCATGAACTCTTCTCCCGATTCCCGGAATAATAGTAGTATCCATCTCAAAGCGGCTGTACCAGTGTATATTTTGGCTTTCGATCCTCACCGGAAGTGAAGGAGAAACAGACGAACTGACGGAGCCGATCTTCTGTCTGGCTTCATCATAGAATTCATAGCCCCAAACGCCCCTGCCAGATATCCGGAACGTTATCAACTCACGGATTCCCATTTGTTTCCACCTGCCTGTATCCGATTTTACCGGACAATGTAGCAGCTACCGCTTGCAGTGTACACTTTTCCCTGCAGATTTGAATGATACAGTTCAATGTACATGTCTAGAAACAGGTCTTTCTGCTCACGCACATAGCCTGAATAGGAAAAGACAGTGCCGGGAGCGGACAGGTTTTCCGTGTTGCCAACGCTGACATATTCACCCCGATCATGCCGTCCGATAAAAGTGCTGACGCGATCGATTTTTCCTTCCTTATATACAACCACATTCATCAGGTCAAGCGGCGTCCCGTCCTGATCGTGAATCTCGTAGATCTGAACTCTCTTTTCGGTAGCGGTATATTTCCTCATGGAAGCCTCCTTGTGTTTACTGTGCCGCCTGGAATTTTGTCATTCACTCAGAATGGCAATTCGTACACATCGACATCCGAGAACCCTTTTCCTGTCGGCCCGGGTGTTATGATCTCTTCATCGCTGTCATCATAATCCTCGCTGAGATCCGCGCTGTCCATCTGATCGAGTCTTTCCTGTTCCTCCCAGGTGATACCGAATGGGAAACCAGCAGGGGTATAACCGGCAATAAAGGCAAAGTTCTCATCCTGAAACGCAGACAATTCTTCCGGATACTCGTCTGATTTCCCTGAACGTTTCTGTTTCTTCGCCTTTAGCGCTTTCTCATACGCTTCCTGTTTGTCAGGACTCAGAACCTTCAGCAGGCATAGTTCCCGCATGGCGCAATCTTTATCCACATTGAAACGTTCCCTGTAGGCCTTCACAATGTGGGAATCGTCCGTAAAGCTCTGTGAAGCGAACCAGTTCTTTGCTTCCTGCAATCTTTGTCTTCTGGCGTTCGTCATTACTCCAGTCCCTCCAAGGCGCAAGCCTTATTTCATAAGCCTTGCCCGGATTCCGCAATGGCAAGTATGAGTATACCACGAATACCCCTGTCTCAGAAAGCTGTGATTCCCGTTTTGTTCCGGGGAAAAGAGCTTTTTCCGAAAGTTTTTTCGAATTGCGCGAGTGAATGCTAAGCGATGAGAACAAATGCGAGTAAATGCGCTATTGCGTAGAGGGCGGAAGTCTGCTAATGTTATCGTGTCAGAAATGGCAAAGGGCATCGGTGAAAAAACCGGTGCCTTTTCTATATCATTTTGAAGGAGGCTGGATATGGTAATCCTGATTTTCACAGACGGGTTGTTCATCGTCATATACGTGGATGCGTACGTGAAGCCGGTTATGGAGGAGGTATGCCTATGGCCCCCACAGTAACGGCGCTTGTGAACCAGAAAGGCGGCGTTGCCAAGAGTACGAGCTGTATCAATCTGGGAGCCGCCCTTGCTCAGGAAGGCAAACGTGTTCTTCTGGTAGATGCGGACCCGCAGGCATCCATGACTATTTCCCTGGGCAATCCGCAGCCGGACGATCTTCCGGTTACGCTCGCTGATCTCATGACCAAGGTGATGAACGATCAGACGCCCACTCCCGGTGAGGGCATCATCCATCACCCGGAAGGCATGGATCTGATGCCGTCCAGTATTGCGCTGGCCGGCACAGAGGTTTCCCTGGTGAATGCTATGAGCCGGGAATCCATGCTCAAGTATGTCCTGAATGAATATAGGAAGGATTACGATCAGATTTTAATCGACTGTATGCCTTCCCTGGGCATGCTGACCATCAACGCGCTGGCGGCTTCCAACAAGGTGATCATTCCGGTTCAGACCAACTACCTCTCCGCGAAAGGTCTGGAACAGCTGCTCCAGACCATTGCAAAGGTAAGGCGGCAGATCAATCCGAAGCTGGAGATTGACGGGATTCTGCTAACAATGGTGGATAACCGGACAAACAACGCGCGGATGATCAGCAACCTGATCCGGGACACCTACGGCGGGAAAATCAAAGTGTTCAGCACGGAGATTCCACATTCTGTCCGCGCGGCTGAGATCAGTTCTGAAGGGAAAAGCATCTTTGAGCATGACCCGGGCGGAAAAGTTGCCAATGCGTATCACGCTCTGACGAAGGAGGTGATGCAGCGTGAAGCCGAACGGAGCAAACATAAAGCTGACCCCGTACGATGATATCTTTTCCACAGAGCAAAGCCGGAGCGGGACCGCCCCGGAACAGATTCAAACAATTCCGATTGCTGATCTGTTTCCCTTCAAGGATCATCCCTTCAGCGTTGTCGATGACAAGCGAATGATGGAAATGGTGGAAAGCGTCCGGGAATTTGGAGTCATGGTTCCGCTTATCGCAAGACCGCTGGATGGCGGCGGGTATGAGATCATCTCTGGGCACCGGCGAAAACATGCCTGTGAACTGGCCGGGATTAAGGAAGTACCAGTTCTTGTCCGGGATTTGGATAACGATGAAGCCACCATCCTGATGGTTGATTCCAATCTTCAGCAGCGGGACGAAATTCCTCCAACAGAGCGCGGACGGGCCTATCAGATGAAACTGGAAGCGCTGAAACACCAAGGAAAACGGCGGGATTTAACTTCTGCTCAAGTTGAGCAGAAGTTGGGATGGGCCGTAGAACAAGTGGCTGAGGATGTTGGACAAAGCCGTGCACAGGTTCAAAGATTCATCCGCTTAAACAATTTAAACCCGGAATTGCAGGAAATGGTAGATGATGGGCGGTTGGCTTTTACTCCTGCGGTTGAGCTTTCCTATTTGAAACCGGAAGAACAAAAAGATATTGTTGTTGCACTTGAGGAAACGCAGAACACACCATCTCTTTCTCAAGCACAACGCATCCGGAAATTGAGTGCCGAAGGCGAAGCTACCAAAGAAAAGCTTACTGACATCATGATGGAAGAGAAAAAGCCGCTGCGGGATTCCATCACCCTGAGCCATGATACGCTGAAGAAGTATTTCCCGAAATCATACTCTATCCAAAAGATAGAGCAGATCATCATCAAGCTCCTGGAAAACTACCTGAAAAGGCAGCGGGAGAAGGAACAGTCCAGATGACGGTAACGAGGCCGTCTTTTTTTATGCCCTTCATCGCTGCGAAAGGAGGAACTGCCTTTGAGATTGCCCAACAATCGGTTCTCAATGTTTCTGCTGTTTCTGTTGTTTATGACCGGTGTTGCGATGATCGTGATTCCCATGATCTCGCAGCAGCGGGAAATCTCAGCGGATGACAACATATACGCGCTTCTGGCGGAAGAGATACAAGCGCAGGCGGCTGCAAACCCTGAACCTACCATTCTACCGGAAGCCGATCAGCAGGAAGAAACAGAACCGGAGCCAGATGAAACCGAGTCATCTGAAGATCCGCCTGTCGCGAAGCTTTCAGAAACAGAGGATGTGGCTGCCACAACAGAAGAACCGGCATCTGAATACTACGTCGTGGAACCTGTACAGCCTGCTGAACCCCCAATAGAATCAGAGCCGGAAGACGAAGCAGAACAACCTGCAGAACAGGATGCCCCTGAAACGCCCCCAGGTGTTCCAACCAGTCAGCCATCACGGAAACCTGCGTCAGCAACAGCCACCCCAAAGCCGTCTGCAAAGCCCCAGAACGCTGCTACGGATAACAAGGATTATGTCGCGTGGCTGTCCATACCCGGAACAGTGATCAATTATCCGGTTGTCCGGTCTGACCGTACTGATTACTACCTGCATCACCTGATCACTGGCCAGCAAAGCAAGCTGGGCACTCTGTTTTCCCTGACAACATCGGATTATGAAACACCCAGCCGGAATATTGCGATCTACGGTCATCATCTGAGCAACAGTACCGCGATGTTTTCAACGCTTTTGCAGTACAAGGACGAATCTTACTGGAAAAGCCACCAAACCATTCAGATTGACAGTATTTATGGAAAAAGAACCTACCGGATCTTTGCTGTTCTGAATCATACGGTGTCTGACTGGGACGCTTCCACAGCTTCTTTTAAGGATGACAATGCCTTCCTGAAGTTTGTGAATCGCGCCAGAAAAAAAGCCTTTTACGATACCGGCATTGAGGTATCCGAAACCGATCACATTATTACTCTGATCACCTGCGACCGCAGCTTCGGCGGCGTACAAGGCCGGCTGCTGGTTATGGGTGT
>Ga0310690_10007301_pt1 | contig 14264 bp, 7 predicted proteins | sample AusTroGonzalo_MG_2_FD_207661 | JGI IMG/M metagenome (GOLD analysis project Ga0310690, IMG submission 207661) | Bovine rumen microbial communities from tropical cattle in Woodstock, Queensland, Australia - Gonzalo_04 (v2) (version 2) | ecosystem: Host-associated > Mammals > Digestive system >...
CTCACGGCTCTCACCATAATATATATAGGCGATACCGCTACCGCTGGGCTTGCGGAAGTCCAGATGGCCGAAGGTCTCGCGGCCGAAGTCGTAGAGCCGGCCGCCAGGCATCTCTTGCTGGCTCACGGGTTTCTGCTCGCGCCATCTCAGGCTGTACTGCGACGGCGTGTTGCCGGGGTCGTTGAAGTTCCACGAGGCAGCGGGTACGAAGATGCCAGAACCGTGGGCCTTGCCGTTTTCGTCTATCCATATCTTGTCTTCATAGGTCACTTCCCAGTCGGAGCAGCTCTTGATGGTGGCGCCCTCGACGTAAAGGGCGGGTGGCGTCTTCTGGTTCCATACCTTGAAGGCCAGCCTGTGACAGCCGGCAGGAATGCGGATGCGGTAGCCTTCGTAGAAATCGCTCTCCTCATACCAGAAGGAGCTTTCGGGGGCCGACAGGGGAGAGAGCAGCTTGCCGTCGAGCGAGAAGTTGAACTCTCCTTCCGTCCAGACGGCGATGACCTCTTCATGCTCCAGGTCGTAAGCCGACCTAAACACCACGGTGGGCCAGTGGCTGTCCTGCTTCCAGAACGGTGGGAACATGGCTCCTCGCTCCGTGCGCCGGTTGTTGAAATTGTTACCCAGCCACACCTCGAAGTCGCCAGGATACCATATCCATGTTGCTTTCATGACGAATAGACGATTAGATGATTAGACGAACGAATGGGCAAGAAATTATTTATCAGGGGAACTGATGGTAATACTTGCCAGGAAACCGATGACGAAGATGGTTGATGTTCCCAGCACGATGGCCAGGTACTCATGCAGCCGTGGGCCTGGCAGGTTCCACATTCCTGCCAGCGATATCCAGGCGATGACGATGATGCCCGCCAGACAGCCCAGCAGGGCTGCAACCTTGCTGATGCGTCGGGGTATGATGCCTAAGAGGAACAAGCCAAGCATACCGCCGGAGAAGATGCTGCTGAGTATCCACCAGGCATCGATGATGCTCTTGACACCCAGCATGGCGATGGCCACGATGATGCCCAGTACGCCGACGATGACGCTGCAGAGACGGAGGACGAAGAGTCCGCCTCGCTCTGACAGGTTGGTCTTAAGGGGTTTCACGTAGTCGGTGAGGATGACCGTTGCTGCCGAAGTGACGCTGGTCGAGACGGTGCTCATGCCTGCTGCGAAGATGCTGGCGATGAGCAGACCGCGCAGCCCCACGGGCAGCCCATTCACAATGAAGTAGGGGAACACATAGTCAGGCTTGGCTTGGATTTCTGTAGGCAGCGGAGCCACACCGGCGGTGTAGTAGCTGTAGAGCGCGCTTCCGATGAGGAAAAACAGTGCCGACACAGGTATGAAGAGATAGCCGCCGAAGAGGGCAGAGAAGCGGGCGTCCTTGTCGGTCTTCGCCGCGTGGTAGCGTTGTACGTAGTTCTGGTCGATGCCGTAGTTCTGCAGGTTGATGAAGATGCCATAGACCAGGCACACCCAGAACGTGGAGGTGCTGAGGTCGGCGTCGAATGAACCAAGCGAGAACTTGTTGCCGTCGACGGCATTGGCAGCCAACTCAAACACCTGTAGCGGATCTTCAGGCATGGAGAACATCAGAATGCCCAGGCAGAGCAGCGCACCGCCGATGAGGATGATGCCCTGAATGGCATCGGCCCAGATGACGGCCTTCAACCCGCCCAGCATCGAGTAGAGGATGATGCCCAGCGAGGTGGCGATGATGATGGTGGGCATGTCCCAGCCCATGAGGATGTGCATCGGCATGGCCAGCAGATACATGATGCTCCCCATGCGGGCTATCTGTGTCAGCAGGTAGCACGCCGAGGCGTAGAACCGCGCCCAGCGACCGAACTTCTCCTCCAGAAAGGAATAGGCCGACACGCTGCCGCCGTGACGGTAGAACGGCACGAAATATTTCGCGGCGAAATAACTGGCCACGGGGATGGAGAGTGAGAACACGAAGGCGTTCCAGTTCGAGGCAAAAGCCTTGCCGGGATAGCCGATGTAGCTGATGCTCGACACGTAGGTGGCAAAGATGCTCATGCCTACCACCCATCCGGGCAGCGAACGCCCGGCGGCGGTGAACTCCGTCGCGCTGCTTCCCTTACGATAGAACGAGCAGCCGAACACCACCACGCCCAGCGTGAAGACAGCGAAGATAATCAGGTCAATGGTCTGCATAGCACAAGTCCCTTCGGTCTGGGGGTGGGGGGCTGGGTGAGTTTGAGCTTGCCGTCCTTTATGGGTAATGCGGCGAGAGCTTCCCTGATTTTCTGTCTCTCCGGCTCGTTGAACTTGTAGAACGGCGAGGCCACGAAGTCATCGTTGATGACACCGAGCAGCGAGCAGGCGCACTTCAGACCTTTCAGGTAGCTGGAGCCGTGCTTGCCCACCGTGTAGATGGTGGTGGAGATCTGCATGATGAGCTGCTGCAACTGCATGACGCGAGGGATGTCGTGGTTCACGGCGGCATCGTACATAGATACATACAGCTCCGGGAACATGTTGGCACCACCGTTGATGCCACCATGGGCACCGAGTAGCACGCTCTCACCCGTCATCTCCTCCGGGCCTACCAACATGGCGAAGTCAGGACGCTCCTTCATCTTGAAGAGCACCGACTGGAAGTAGACGGCGTTGGCCGACGAGTCCTTGAAACCCACCACTTGGGGCAGCTGGGCGATGCGGTGCACCGTGTCGGGGGCGAAACTCACTTTGACGTGTGAGGGCATGTTGTAGAGGAATACGGGCAGGGGCAGCTGTGGCACCAGCTCTTCGTAGAACTGTGCCAGTTCGGGCTGACCCGTAGCAAAGTAGTAGGGTGGGGCACTCACCACGCCGTCGGCCCCGTTGTCTGCAGCCACGCCTGCCAGCCGGATACTCTCCACGATGCTCGTGTCGGTGACACAGACCAGCAGGGGCAGACGGCCCCGGTTGATGCGTGCCGACTGAACAATCATCTCCTTGCGCACGGCATAGCTCAGACTCTGCTCCTCGCCGGTGGTGCCCAGGATGAAAAGACCATGCACGCCGCCGGCAATCAGGTGTTCAATCAGTCGTTCGAGACTCTCCACATCGAGCGTCTCGTTGTCCTTTAACGGTGTTACGAGTGGCGGAATGATCCCGCATAAAGGCTTGTTATTCATCATCGTCTGTTTCAAGTTCGTATGTCCTGGTGATTTCAAATTCGATTTCGCGTTTGGCATTGACGGCGGGGAGAACGTATTTCTCCATCAAGATGTTCCATGTCCGCTTGGTGTCTGTCAGTTCGCCTTTGCGGGTGTTGAACCCTACCAAGATATAGCTTTCTGTGTAGTTAGCCCATTCCTCTGGAATGTAATTTGCGCCATGGGGGAAACTCAGCAGAATATCTCTGGCTTTATCCAAAACCTTTTTTTTGTGTTCTTCATCTACAACGGGAACTCCCCAAGGATTCATTCTTTCAACCCATAAGATTCCCTCTGAAACCTCAATGTCATGGTTGCCAGAAGGGCATGTCCGGCTTTCGAGTACTTCATCACTGTCATCAGGAACGTCAGCGGGTTCCATGGTGTCGCTAAAATAACGCCCGTTCACATAAAGTCGTCCGATGCAATAGTTTGGGCGGTTGTACTTACGCACCAGCTTGAGCCGCAAAGGCTTGTCGTTAAGAATCTTATCCATCTTCTTATATTATTATAATTCTTTGTATCGTTCCTTAGTGATCTCCTCAAGGGTCTTTCCTCGGGTGTCTGGCGCTCCGACGGTGCCGATGACCAGCGAGATGACCAGCAGCAGGAGCATCACCCAGGCGGCACGAGTGAAGCCCTCACCCTGCTCGCCGTAGATGTAGACGAAGCCCAGTCCCCATGCTGCCGACAGTCCGCGCACGATGAAGAACATCACGCCCTGGGCAGCGGCACGGTACTTGGCTGGAAAGAGTTCCGAGGCCCACAGCGCATAGAAAGCCTGCACAGAGATGCCGCCCTGAAGTCCCCATAGCAATGTGAACACCAGCAAGCCCGTGATGCTCGTGATGCCCACCGTCAGTACCATTACCCAGGCCAGCACGGCAAACATGACGCCCGTGAAGTAGAGCCAGCGCTGGTTCACCTTGTCTACAATCATCGAGAAGAAGAAGGTGGTGGCTATGATGACAATCCACTGACCTACCGACAGGAGGTTGGCAGCGCTGTTGCTGAGTCCGCCCGCTGTCTCGTAGATATGCTGCTGGAAGAAGCCCATCACCGACGCCACGAGGTTCCACGTCAGGTACATCCCGGCCAGGAAAAGGATGGTACGCCAGAACTTCCAGCCGGCAGAGGCAATCCCTCCCCTCTCGCTTGGAGAGGGGTTGGGGTTGAGGCTTTGTTTCCATTCCTTCGACTCCTCCAGCTGCCGCTGCAAAAGCCAGGCGATGAGGGCCACGATGAACAGCGAGGCAAAGACGATGCGCGAGCTGAACACGTGGAGCGAAGCCCCGTCGGTGACACCGAAGATGCCGGCAACACCCTGAACAAAGGGAAACAGCGCGCCCTCGCTTCCTGCGCCGCCTGTCGGAGGTGCCAGCAGCGTGCCCAGGATGAGTATGATGGTAGGACCGATGCCCCATGCCATCTGTGAGATGCCGATGTTACGCCCCCTGTTCTTCACCTCGCTGCTCTCTGAGATATACGTCCACGAGGCCGGCACGCCCACGCCGACGGAGATACCTGTGACGAGGAAGCCCAACAGCAGCATGGGGAAGCTGACAGAGAACAAGATCAGCAGCACGCCCGCCATATAGATGAGCATGTTGTAGGTGTAGATGGCCTTGCGTCCGTACCTGTCGGCAAGGAAACCGCCGATGATGGCACCGATGGCTGCTCCCAGGCAGTTGGCCGAGATGGCGTTCAGCCATCCCAGGTTGCTTTCGCTCAGACCGAGGTAGTCTTTCCAGAGCGTCAGTCCCGATGCGCCAGCCACGATGGCACCGGCATCAAGGTAATTGGTGAGAGACACAGCAATAGTGCTCTTCAAACTGCTTTTCTTCTCTTCCATTTGTTTGTTTAGTAGATGCTTTCGGGCTACAAAATTAATAAAAATATCTCAAACAAAAACAATTTTAAACCTTTTTTACCGCAATGAGTGCGAATAGAACTTAATTTGCGCTAAATCTTTTGCACAGGTAGAGAATAATCCCTACTTTTGTAGCCGATGAGACATATGCGGACGATGATTCTTACGCTTCTAGCTGCGGTTGCCCTTTGCGCCAACGGGCAGAAGCGGCTGATAGTAGCCGACGTGGAGACGCTGCAGCCTGTCGTGGGAGCCAGCGTCACGGGTAGCGGACGGCCTGTGATTAGCGATTCTCTTGGAGCGGTGCTGGTGGCTGACAGCTGTCGCAGCCTCGTCGTCACCCATATCAACTACGAGAGCCGTATTGTCAATACCGACGAGCTGCGACTAGACACCATCTTCCTCGTCTCGAGACTACTATCGCTGCAGGGGGTCGTCGTCTTCGGACAGGCCAGTGCTGACGACGGGCTGGAGGAGCTGCGCAAACGGCTGCGCATGCAGAAGGCAGAGGCGCAGATGCTAATGGCCAACCCGAACAGCGGCGTCAGCCTGCTGGGGCTGATAGGTGCGCTGATACCAAAGAAATGGAAGAAGAACCGTCAGAAAGAACGGAAAAAGAGTCTGCAGCAGATACTCGATGAGTATTAGGAGACTCGACTCCTGAACTCCCGAACTCCTGAACTTCTGAACTCCTGAACTCCCGAACTCCTGAACTCCCGAACTCCTGAACTCCCGAACTCCTGAACTCCTGAACTCCCGAACTCCTGAACTCCTGAACTCCCGAACTCCTGAACTCCTGAACTCCTGAATTCCGTCACATCATGAAGTACATTCAAACCCTTGCTGCCCTGCTTTGCCTGGGCTTGACGGCTGGCCTTAACGCCGCCCCGAAACCAAAGAAAGAACTATACGTGCCCATGGACTACAGCTCCTGTGGCTACCATGCCTCCGAGCAGGCAGTACCCGACGTAGCTGTCAGCATCTACGTGCCGTGGCAGGAGGGCGACTGCTCATTGCTCATCCAGCGGGCCATCGACCAGGTGAGCCGTAAGAAAGCCGATGCGCAAGGCCGTCGAGGCACAGTGCTGTTAGGCGAGGGACGCTATCGCTTGGATGCTCCCCTTCACATTAGTGCTTCGGGTGTGGTGTTGCGTGGCATGGGGCGCGAAAAGACCGTTCTGGTGAAGCATGGCGCAGACCGTGGCGCGCTGCTCTATATCGAGGGCACCAAGGATGTCCCGAAGCAGAAGGAGGATACCCTCTTCATTACCGCTAACCATATTGCTGCGGGCAGCACCGCTATACCAGTTTCTTCCAGCATATCTCCCTCCACCCTCCACCTCCACCCCTCCACCCGTATCGACATCGTCCGCCCCTGCACCGGGGAGTGGATTGACCATTTGGGCATGGGCGACTTTGGAGGCGGACTGGACTATACGGGCTGGAAACCCACCGACATCGACATTCGCTGGGACAGGACAGTGACGGCTGTCCACGGCGATACCATTGTGCTCGATGCCCCTATCACCACCACCATCTCATCGGAGTTTGGCGGAGCCTACATCCTCAGGGGATGGCATGAAGGCGAACTGACAGAATGCGGTGTGGAAAACCTGTCGATGGAATCGATGATTAACGATTGGAACCCGAAAGATGAAGACCACTGCTGGGATGGCATTTTTATGGATCATGTGCGCGACTGCTGGGTGCGACGCGTCAACTTCGTCCATTTCGCAGGGTCGGCAGTCAACCTGCAGTTGCACACCAGCCGTGTCACCGTAGAGGACTGCATCGCCCAACAGCCGGTATCGGAGATAGGCGGCTGGCGTCGACAGGTCTTTCTGACGCGTGGCCAGCAGACGCTGTTCCAGCGCTGCATCTCCCGTCAGGGCATCCACGACTTTGCTGCAGGTTTCTGCGCAGCAGGCCCCAACGCTTTCGTGCAGTGCGAAGGCGAAGAGTCGCTGGGCTTCAGCGGCAGTATCGGTTCCTGGGCGGCAGGTCTGCTCTTCGACATCGTGAACATCGACGGTCATGACCTGCATTTCGGCAACTTGGACCAGTTCCAGTTTGGCACAGGATGGAACACGGCAAACTCTATGTTCTGGCAGTGTACGGCCTCGACCATCTGGTGCTATTCGCCCGACGCTGACAATCGCTGTAGCGGCCACGGCTGCTGGGGCACCCTCACCGGCAATGCCGAATGGACCGGCAGCAACGACCACGTGCAGCCACGTTCGCTCTTCTATCATCAGCTGTCGCAGCGACTGGGGCGCGAGGTGGACGGCCGCCTCCTGCCCCGCATTAGTGGCAACGCCACCAGTTCGCCTACGGTGGAGCAGGCCATGGAGATGGCGCAGGAAAGCCTCAGGCACCCTCGATTGACAATGGAGATGTGGATAGACAGCATCGTTTCCAGCAGTTCTATGGCTCCCATTGCCTTCAGCCCCATCAGTCCCAATAGCCCCATCTCCCCTGTCAGTCCCGTCGCTCCTCCCATCACCCTCACTCAGGCCCACCTCACCCAGGGGGAGCTGCTGCTCACCGGCAACCAGTATAACATTCCCTGGTGGAGCGGCCGGGTGAAAGACAACTATGTGAACCGCGATGCCAAGCCTGCTGTCACCCGGTTTGTGCCAGGACGGGAAGGTACAGGATGGACAGACCGCATAGACAGCGTGGTGGACTATCTCGCGCGTGAACATTACAGCTCTTTAAATCATAACTACGGACTGTGGTACGACCTGCGGCGCACTGACCACGAGCGTGTGCGCCGTGCCGACGGTGATGTCTGGGCACCCTTCTATGAACAACCTTTTGCCCGCAGCGGAAAGGGAACGGCCTGGGACGGACTCTCGCGCTACGACCTGACGCGTCCCAACGAGTGGTACTGGGGGCGGTTGCGCGAGTTTGCCGACAAGGCCGCCGCACGGGGCATCCTGCTCTTCAACCACCACTACTTCCAGCACAACATCCTCGAGGCTGGTGCCCACTGGGTGGACTGCCCTTGGCGTCCGGTGAACAATGTGAACATGGATTTCCCGACGGCGGAACCATCGGGCGCAGCGCTGCCTGCGGCTTCCCCGTCGGAACAGCCTTTCCCGGAACCCGTTCCTTTCGCTGGCGACAAGCGTATCTTTCTGGCAGAGCAGTTCTACGATGAGCAGAACCCCGTACTCAGACCCCTTCACCGCCAGTACATCCGTATGTGCCTGGATGAGCTGAAAGACCAGCCGAATGCCGTTCATCTCATCAGTGCTGAGTACACAGGGCCGTTGCACTTCACCCGCTTCTGGCTGCAGACCATCGCCGAATGGGAACAGGAAACCGGTTGTCACCCGTTGGTCGCCCTCAGCTGTACCCGCGATGCCCAGGACAGCATTCTGGCAGACCCCATGCTGAGCAAGGTGGTGGATATCATTGACATACGCTACTGGCACTACAACACCGATGGACTCTGGGCTCCTGAGGCCGGCAAGAACATGGCTCCACGCCAGTGGATGCGCAAGATGAAAGTGGGAAAGACGGGCTTCGACGAGGCCTACAAGGCCGTGCGGGAGATGCGCGACCAGTATCCTGACAAGGCCGTCACCTTCTTCAGCCAGCAGTATCCCGCCTACGGATGGGCCATCCTCATGGCGGGTGGTTCGCTGCCTAACGTGCCGCTAGATGCATGCCAGTCGAAGGAAGCCCGGCAGCTGCTCGCTGACCTTCCAAAGATGAAGCCGACGGATGGCAAGGGCTGCGTGGCCTTGGGTAGTAGTGACTGCGGCTATCTGCTCTACCCACAGGACAAGACCGTCAGTCTGCCCGTGCAGCCTGGCAGATACCGCCTCTATGGTGTCGACCGCAGCAGCGGCGCCATCACCCTGCTGCAGAAAGCCGTGAAGATAGATGCCGCCAATGCCTTCTTCACCGCCTCCGATGCCTCCTCGTCGTGGCTGCTTTGGTTGGCACGATAAGCTGGTACGATTCCTACATGAATAAGGCCCGCCCCCTATGATAGGGAGCGGGCCTCAATTGATTGTTAGGGTATGAAGATTACTTCACGAGCACCTTCTTGCCGTTGACGATGTAGAGACCGCTCTTCAGCGTGCCGTTCATCTGCTGACCATTCAGGTTGTAAATGACGCCAGTGTTAGCAGAGGCGGTGCTGACCGTGTTGATGCCAGTAGGAATCAGCGGCTCTTCGACGGTCTCGCCTGCTAAGAACCTGAAGCCGAAGAAGCCCATCTTCGAGCCAGAGCTGAACACCTGATACTGCTTTCCGGCAGCGACATTGAAGGAAATCTCACCGAAAACGGGTTCCTCTGTAGTCTGGGAAGTAAGCAACTGGGCACCGCCCTCGGTGACAAAGTGAGTCTTGTTGGGATTCAGCTTCACAGCCACGTAGAGCGCACCGTCCTTGGCAGGAACGAAGTTGTAGAACGTACCGTTGGTCATGATACGACCCTCACTGTAGCCCTTGTTGTCGTCATCCTTCGGGTTGGCACCATTACCCATGGTCATAGCCACATAGCCCTCGATGCTGGCATCAGCAATACCGGCGTTAAAGTCGGCATACTGGCCAGAGTGCTCCTGATCGGTAGCGGCACCGAAGGTCATCACGATGTCGTCGACAGAAGTGATTTGCTGTCCGTAGGTATAGACATCACCTTCCTGAACCTGGAACTGCGTAACGGCAGGCTTCGACTCCTGGAACTCAATGGTCCAGCGGGGATCGCCAGGTGTGGTGGAGGGCACCTCAACACCCTCGGCGAGATGGAATACAGCGCTGAAGAAACCACCCTCGGCATTCTCGAAGTCGATAGTGCCAGCGATGCTGTTCTGTACGGGCTCGTCTTCGTCGCCGGTACTCTCGTCAGCACTGGTGTCTGCACCGTCGAAGTTGAAGATGTTGTTGTTGACAGTCCACTTCGGGTTCTTGCCAGACTGTCCGCCATTGATACCCTTGACAACCTGACCGCTCTTACCAACGTTTACAAATATGCTGTTACGCAGATAGTAGGCCAGCCAAGTCTGGTTGTTCTGACGGTGTGAGAAGAAGTTCTTGCTCTTAGCAATGTTGTAGAGCGTAGAGTTGTCGATAGCGATGTTCTGAGTGGTGAAGCCAGCCTCAGTGGCCTTGTTGCCGCTCTGTGTGCTGAACAGCGACTGACTGGTGGCAGTGGCAGCCCAGATGGTAGATTTCTTGATGTTGAAGGCACCGATGGCACCGCCGCCGTTGAAGTCGAACGGAACCTTTTCGCAGCCAGTAACATCAATGTTGCAGTTCTCAACGAGAAGTTCGCTAATCTGGTTCTTAACCTTGTTGCCATAGACGAGCTGCTGAGCTAGACCCTTGGCGCTCATGTTGAGGAACTTGATGGTACCCAGATTGTAGAAGCCATTGCTCTGCATCTTGTAATCATTGCCAGCGAGGCTGATGACGGGAGCTTCGAGACCGGTGGCGTCGATGTTCACACCATTGAACTCGATGCTGCCACCCAGGGTCATACCTTCCTTCACGACGATGGTAGCTTCACCGGCGTTGATGTCGGAACCATTGAGGAAGCGGATAGGAGCAGTGGTGTTGATAGCTCCAGTGGTGGGATACTCGCCAGCCTCCCAGAAACTGATCTCGATGCTTGAGGGCTGCTCACTCTCTTCGAGCTTAGCATTGAGCACAGCGACAAAGTCGGTGTTCTCGTTCTGGTCAACCTCAAACTTGATGGCATCGGTAGCGTAAGGCACGAGCCAGCGGGGGTCGCCAATCATGTACTTAGCCTGCTGTGAAGAGGCTGCAACCTTGAAGTCGCCGGCCAGGGCGTTAGCCAGGGTGAAGGGAACGCCAGCAACGGGGTTCACAATCTCCTCGGTTTCATCGTTTGTGCTCTGCAGGTCGTTGATATTGCTCAAAACGGTAACAGCTTCCTCACCTTCACCCTCTGTGACGGTCTTCAGGACGGTGATGCCTTCAACCACATACTTCGGGTTGGCACTGTTCTGACCACCGTTCAAGCTGGCGAGGAAGTTGTCCTTACCACAGTTGGCAATAATGCTGTTCTTCACCTCGAAGGTCAGCCAAGTCTGGCCGTTCTGACGATGGGTGAAGAAGTTCTTGCCAGCGCAGATGTTGCTGAGCGTAGAGTTGGTGAACGAGAAGATCTGCTCCTCCAGTCCAGCCTCGGTAGCTTTCTTGCCACTCTGGCTGGTATAGAATGGGTTGGTCGTTGCCGTAGCTGCCCAGACGGTGCTGTTGCTAACAGCTAGCTTGCCCACAACGCCGCCATTGCGGAAGTCGATGACGTTGGGATTGCCAGCCAGGGTAATGATGCTGTTGTCGATGGCCAGTTCAGGAATCAGATAGTTCTGCTTGTTTGAAGAGAACAGCGACTGTGCCAAACCGTTAACCGTGATGTTCTCGAACTTGACGTTGGTAGCAGCCACGAATCCGTTGTCGTCCTTCTGGGCATCCTCGGCAATCTCGGCGAACTTCACGAAGGGATCTGCCAGAGCTGAAGCGTCGATAGTGGCGGGAGCACTTGCTACACCAGCCAGGGTGAACTTACCTGCAGCAACGATGCCCTCGGCGATGGTGTACTTGCCGCTGCCTTCGAGTGTGAAGTCGGTGACCTCAGGATAAGTTGCCAGGTGCTGGTTGATGTAGTTGCCAATCTCAGAGCCGCTGATGATGAGGCCGTCCTCACGCATAGGAGCCTGGTCGCCATAGAGCTTCACCACCTGCAGCACAACGTCGCCACCCTCGTAGCCGAAGGTCTCGCTGATGACATTGCCCTCATCGTCCTTCTCCTGGACGAGGTTCATGGTGCGAGCCACAATCTTGTAGGTCTTGGCCTTGTCCAGACCGTCGGCAATGAGCAGAGTCGACTTGTCCCAAGTCTTTTTGGTCAGGGCGATGTCGCCGGTATAGGTGGCGATAGGAGTCTCGCCGTCAGCCTCGTAAACCTCGATCTGAGGATAGCCGGCATTACTTGCTGAACCTGAGAAGTAGAACTTAGCCTTGTCGGTATTGGTGACATAGAAAGCGGGGTAGCGGGTCTTGCCCACAACCATTAGGCCGCTGGTAGAGCCGGTCTTGGAAGACACGGTGAAGTAGCCAGCCCAGTTGGAGGCCTCGCTGCCGATAATCATCTCATCGCAGGATACTTCCTTGTCGACGATACCTGTCTTAACAAGTTCCATCTTGGTGACTGTGCAATTCTGCCAGTAGCCGCCCTTGATGGCGTGCAGGTGGGCATAGCCCTTGTCTGCCACCAACTTCTTCAGGTCGGCAACCCAAAGCGTGCTACCTTCCTCATGAGAGAAGTATTTCGAGGCCCATGTCATGCAGTCAGGATTCGTGTTGTCTATCAGATGAGACTCAGCCTCATTAGCACTACACTGACCTTCTGCAACGTCACGGTTGAAGAGCATACGCGGTGTACCCTCGGTGCATGTAACCTCAAGACGCTCGTAACCCGACAGGTCGGCAAATGCGATGACTCTACTATCGCCATAAGGCAGGTCGGTAGATTCCCCAAGTTTATAGGCACAACCTTCATAAGGCGTGTCGCTCTTCTTGGTGGCGTCCTGATCCCATCCGTCCCACTCGAACATCATTTCTTTGGTCAGGTTCTCAAACACATCACCGTAAGCCTTGTAGGTTGTGGTCGTCTCCGAGTAGATGTCGAACCACACGTTCGGACGGTTGGTCTGCTGGATTGTTCCAGAGAAAGCGCCGTCATAGCTGTACTGGATCCACTTCTGTGCATCCTGAGTGAGCTGCCAGTTGCCGCCAACCTGCTCGGTGAGGTCGTTGGTGATAATCAGCTCAGACTGTGCGCCCCAGGGCACTACAGGACTATGAGCAGTCACACCTTCCGGCTGAGCACTAGCACTCATTGCTGCAGCCGCAAAGGCTGCCATTGCGAAAAGTTTTTTCATGCTGTTGTTAGTTTTAGTTAATAAATAAAGGAAATTGATTCGTGTAATCTTATTGGTTTACAAACTTTTTGCCTCCACGCACGACGATGCCCTTCTGCTGCGGACTGACACGCTGGCCCTGCAGGTTGAAGACGGGGCTTTCCTTAGTGGGGAAACCGCTGAGTACAGTGGTGATGCCGTCCTCCTTGCCGCTATGAGCCTTGCCGATGCGACGGTCAGCCCAGGGGTCGGCGGGAAATTCGCCGACAACGGGATTACCGAAGGCGGCCAGTTTCTCTGTGGTGAAGGCCGAAGCTACGTTGTAGTCGCCAGCGTTCAGGTATTCAGTCTCTGCACCCTCGGTGCCGCAGATGAGGCCGATGCCGACGAGGTAGAGGCGGCGCTTGATGCCAATCTTGATGGGGGTGTCGGCACTCCAGTTCACCTTCTTACCCCACTTCTGGGTGGCGAGGTTATAGCCGGTAGCCGAGGTGTAAGTGCCTACTTCCTCATCAGTAGGTTCGCGGTCGAAGGGCCACGAGTCGTTCACATCGGCGAAGTAGTAGGACATCTCCAGCTCTTCCTGTCCGTCGATGGGCATTTTGGTGAACTCGGTCAACTTGCCCGGTTCTGTCTGGTCTTCGTATCTGGTTGAACGCAAGGGGTTGGTCAGGTCTACAGCCAGTTTGAAGGGCTTGTCGATGGTGACGCAAGCGGCATTGTAGCCAGTGATGAAGGCATCGTCGTCCAGGGCTTCGTAATTCAGTGGGCTGTCGGTCAGGGTGTAGTAGTATTCATCGTAACTGAATCCATCGGGATGATCGGCATCCACCTCGCAGGGTGTACCGGCGCTGATGAGCGTAGTGCCGACGGTGGCGTCGCGGTAGGCATTGTTCGACTTGGCTGTTCCATCGGGGTTCATATACTGGGCCTCAATGCGTCCGCCGTTGCTAGGCAGACGGTCATGGTTGAAGTTGTAGCCGTGGCTGGCGCACTTGGCATTGGGCAGGGGTACGAAGTAGAGGATGGCTTTCTTCAGATTCTTATAGCCTGCACTATAGTCGAACTCCTGACCTTCGAGTGTCTGGTATTTGCCGTATAGTCCGAGTGTGGTCTCCATGAGCGTGATGCCACGATAGTAGCCCTTGTTCAGGGTGAAGCCGGTCTCAGGGTCAGTGTAGTCGTTGCGGAAGGCTATGGCGTAGTTCCAGTCGGTGGCATCTTGTCCGTTGAGCGCCATGCCGGCATCGTTGAAGGGGTTCTGCAACATCGACGCATTCCAGTATAGCGTGTCGGTGGGATAGGCAGGCTCTACGGTT
>Ga0310690_10007302_pt1 | contig 14263 bp, 7 predicted proteins | sample AusTroGonzalo_MG_2_FD_207661 | JGI IMG/M metagenome (GOLD analysis project Ga0310690, IMG submission 207661) | Bovine rumen microbial communities from tropical cattle in Woodstock, Queensland, Australia - Gonzalo_04 (v2) (version 2) | ecosystem: Host-associated > Mammals > Digestive system >...
AGAGCGAGTATATGCGCCGTATGAAGGACATGGCCCACATCCAGCCTGGCATGGGCTTCTATGGCGAGATGCCCGATATGTACAACCTGGTGCTGAACACCGACAACCGTCTCGTGAAGGAGGTGCTGGAACAGAGCGAAGCCGCCACAGCCGACGCGCTGCAACCCATCGAGGCTGAGCTGCGCGGACTCAACGCCCGCAAGGCTGTGCTGCAGGCTGAGCAGGACAAGAAGAAGTACGACGAGATCACCGAGGAAGAGCGTAAGGACATGGAACAGTGCCGCGCTGACATCGAGGCTCAGGAGAACAAGCGTCGCGAGGTGCTGGGCGAGTACGCCAAGGGCAACGAACGCGTACATCAGCTCATCGACCTGGCGCTGTTGCAGAACGGTCTGCTCACGGGCGAGGCGCTGACCCGCTTCGTGAAGCGCTCGGTAGAACTTCTCTGAAAAGAGAATTGTCAATTGTAAAATTGTAAAATCAAAAAGGTGGTTTTCCCTCAAAAAACTTGCACGGGACAGTGAAACGACCTATCTTTGCCCACGCTTTCATGATTTGAAGAAGGAGGTATAATGGAAAATAATTTTTCACCCACTCTCACGAGGATCGTAAACTATAGCAGTGAGGAGGCAGGTCGTCTCTGCTGTAATGCTATAGCACCGGCCCATCTCTTGTTAGGGCTGATGCGCGAGGAGGAGTGCACGGCTATGGCCGTTCTGAGACAGATGGGTGTGGACTTGAGTCTGCTCAAGACACAACTGGAGAGCATTGCCCGCGGAAACGAGGATGCACTTCTTCCATTGTTGAACGATGATTCCAATCGTGTGCTCCGACTGATGTTCCTGGAGGCACGTGCCATGAAGGCTGAAAAGGCAGATACGGAACATCTGCTGTTGGCCTTGTTACGTTCCACAGAGGAGCCTGTCACAAAAATGCTGAACAGCATGGACGTGGATTACCAGAGTGTGAAGAGTGCGCTGACGCAGAAGCAGGACACGCCGCAGGCAGGTTTCGGATTCACGGACGAGGACGAAGATGACGAGGAAGAGGACAACGACTTGCACAATACAGGACGCCCCGGACATCAGGGTGCTGCCTCGCAGACCGCTACGCGCAAGGGCGGCAAGGAAAACGGAACGCCGGCGCTGGACACTTTCGGAACAGATCTGACAAAGGCTGCTGCCGAAGGACTGCTTGACCCTGTGGTAGGTCGCGAGCGCGAGATAGAGCGTGTGGCGCAGATCCTGTGTCGCCGCAAGAAGAACAACCCCATCCTCATCGGTCAGCCCGGCGTAGGCAAGAGTGCCATCGTCGAAGGACTGGCACTTCGCATCGTGCAGCGTAAGGTGGCACGTCTGCTGTTTGACAAGCGCGTCATTGTGCTTGATTTGGCAGGCGTTGTGGCCGGTACCAAATACCGTGGACAGTTTGAGGAGCGCATCAAAGCCATCCTTAACGAACTACAGAATCATAAGGAGATCATCCTGTTCATTGACGAGATCCACACGCTCATCGGAGCCGGTGCTGCCGCTGGTACGATGGATGCCGCGAATATGCTGAAGCCTGCTTTGGCGCGTGGTGAGGTGCAATGCATCGGTGCCACCACCATCGACGAGTACAAGAAGAGCATCGAGAAGGACGGGGCATTGGAGCGCCGCTTCCAGAAGGTGCTGGTGGAACCCACGACCATCGAGGAGACTGTTACGATCCTGGAGAACATCAAGGACCGCTACGAGGATCACCATAATGTCCGCTACACGCCCGAGGCGCTGCGTGCTTGTGTGACGCTCACAGACCGCTATATGACGGACCGCTGCCTGCCCGATAAGGCCATCGACGCGATGGATGAGGCTGGTTCGCGCGTACATCTTGTAAATGTTCCCGTCAGCGAGGAGATCACCCGTAAGGAGGAACTCTGTCAGCATCTGAAGGAACTCAAGGACGAGGCTGTCAGCAAGCAGAACTTCGAGCTGGCTGCCGAATATCGCGACCAGTTGGCCAATGAACAGGAACGGCTGGCGCTGATGAAGAAGGACTGGGATCACCAGATGCGTGACGTTCGCGAGCAAATTGACGAGCGACAGATTGCTGAAGTGGTTTCCATGATGACGGGCATTCCTGTGCAGCGCGTAGGTGAAGGCGAAAATGAACGCCTGCGCAACCTGGGCACGGCTCTCAAGGGCTCTGTCGTGGGACAGGACGATGCCGTGGATAAGCTGGTGCGTGCCATCCAGCGCTCACGCGTGGGATTGAAAGACCCCAACAAACCCATCGGCACCTTCATGTTCCTCGGTCCCACGGGTGTGGGTAAGACATACCTGACCAAGCGTCTGGCCGTAGAACTCTTCGGCAGCGAGGACGCCCTCATCCGTGTGGATATGAGCGAATATATGGAGAAGCACACCGTCAGCCGTATGGTGGGTGCGCCTCCAGGATATGTCGGCTACGAGGAGGGTGGACAGCTCACCGACCGTGTGCGCCGCAAGCCTTATAGCATCGTGCTGCTCGACGAGATTGAGAAAGCGCACTCCGATGTCTTCAACATCCTGCTGCAAGTGATGGACGAGGGCCGCATGACCGACGGCAACGGCACGACCGTGGATTTCCGCAACACCGTCATCATCATGACTTCCAACAGCGGTACACGTCAGCTGAAGGAGTTCGGTCAGGGTATCGGCTTCACGCGCGGCGGCGACACGCAGAACCGCGAGCTGGCACGCAGCATCATCCAGAAGACGCTGCAGAAGCAGTTCTCGCCTGAGTTCCTGAACCGTCTGGACGACATCATCTTCTTCGACCAACTCACGAAAGAAGGGCTGCATCAGATTGTGGATATCGAGATGCGTCCGCTGCAGAAGCGCGTCAAGGAAATGGGCTATGAGCTTCAACTCACGGATGCCGCCCGCACGTGGCTGGCCGAGAAGGGCTACGACGTGCAGTTCGGCGCCCGTCCGCTGAAGCGTCTCATCCAGACGGCTGTAGAAGATGCCTTCTGCCAGTTGATGCTCGACGGCAAGGTGCAGGCCGGGCAGACCATTCAGGCAGATGCCGCTGCGCCGGATGCCAAGGAGCTGACATTAAAGGTTAACGACACAGAACCAATTAAAGAATAAGTCTTATGTCTTCTTTTGATTCTAAGCGTCATCTGATGGGGGCCGTCATGGGCCCCCTTTGTGCTATCCTACTATGGCTGACCCCCATAGCCGGTTTGGAGGATGCTCAGCACAAACTGTTGTCAATCATGTCGCTGGTGGCGATTTGGTGGATTACCGAGCCTGTGCCCATTCCTGTCACCTCGCTGTTGGGACCAGCCCTCTGCGTGCTCTTCGGCGTGGCACCTATGAAGGATGCCTTTGCCGCGTTTGCCAACCCGATGGTCTTTCTGTTCATCGGCGGCTTCATGATTGCCAAGGCGATGATGGTGCATGGTCTGGACAAGCGCATGGCCTACGGCATCATGTCGATGCGCTGGGTGGGCGATTCTCCACGCCGCATCTTCCTGGCCATGGGCTGTGCCTGTATGCTCTGCTCGGGCTGGATCAGCAACACCGCCACCGCAGCCATGATGTTCCCGATTGCGCTGGGACTGCTGGAAGCCATCCGCGAGATGATGGCAGCCAACGGACGGCAGATCGACCTCAAGAACTACAAGTATGCCACGGGACTGATGCTCATGACGGCTTACGCCTGCTCGATAGGCGGTGTCCTCACCCCCATTGGCACACCCCCGAACATCATCATGATCGGTTTCCTGGAAGAGATGGCGCCGCAGGCTTCGCCCGTCACCTTCTTCGAGTGGATGGTGTGGGGCCTTGTGGCGATGGTGGCTTACTTCGCTGTGGCCTACGTCGTGCTCTGGAAGATGTTCCCCGCCGACATCCAGCACATCAAGGGCGCTTCGGCCTTCATACAGCGCCACTCCGAGGAGTTAGGTCCTTGGACACGTGCGCAGAAGAACACCCTCTTCGCCTTCATCGTGGCCGTCATCCTGTGGGTGACGCCCGGCGTGCTGAGCATCATCTTCGGAGCCAAGTCGCAGGTCGTGGAGACCTACAACACCTACATGCCCGAGGAGTTGGCTGCGGTGATGGGCGGCCTGTTGCTCTTCTTCCTGCCTGTGGACCGCAAGAAAGGCGTGATGACGCTTAGTTGGAAGGACGGCGAGGAAGGTGTTGAATGGGGCACGCTGCTGTTGTTCGGCGGCGGTCTGGCCATGGGCAGCCTCATGTACTCCACGGGTTTGTCCGCGTGGGTCGGCGAGGGGCTGAAGGAGATGATGGGCGGTCACCCGTCGGAGTGGCTCTTCGTAGGTGTCTTCTGCGTGACGGCGCTGTTGCTCTCCGAGCTCACGTCGCACACGGCATCCACCAACCTCCTGGCCCCTATAGCCATTGGCACAGCACTCTCGCTCGGCTTCAGCCCCATTCCGGTGGCTGTCGGCATCGCGCTGTCGTCCTCGCTCGGCTTCATGATGCCCGTGTCCACTCCGCCTAACGCCATTGTCTATGCGTCCGGTTACATCCCGCTGACGAAGATGATCAAGGCGGGTGCCATCATCGACCTCATCGGCATCTTCCTCATCACCATCCCCGTGGTGATGCTGTTGGTGAAACTGATTGCTTGTTAAGGAGATTGCACAACTATCAAAATAAAACGACTTTGAACAGATTGATTCACCACCCCGCACGCCAGCTGCTGACGCTCCTCGTCGTCTGCTGCAGCCTTGGTGTCTCGGCGCAAGAGACCTATCTCTATGCAGAGCGCGACACGTGCTCGCTGTATCTGGACATCTTCCGTCCGGACTCCACCGCACAGACCACCTTCAAGGGCATTGCCAAGCCTGCCGTCATGTTTGTCTTCGGCGGCGGCTTCAGCTCCGGACGTCGCAGCGATCCCGCCATCCGCGGTTGGTTCCATCGCCTGAATGCCAACGGCTACACGGTGGTGGCTATCGACTACCGCCTGGCGATGAAAGGCTATCAGGTGAAGATGACCCCGCGTGGTGCCTTGAAGGCGATGCGCCGCTTCCTGCTGTCGCAGCAGGTGGGCGTGGAGGATGTCTTCTCTGCCGTCTCTTTCCTGGCGGCACACCCCGAACTGAACGTGCCTGCCGACAACATCGTCATTTCGGGCAGCTCGGCAGGAGCCATCATCTCGCTGGCCTGTGCCTGGGCTATCGCCAATGGCCAGACGGAGGGTCTGCCGCAGAGCTTCGCCTTCAAGGGCGTGATGAGCTTCGCCGGCGGCATCATCAGCAAGAGCGGTCCGCCCAAGTTCCCCACGGCGCCCTGTCCGCTGCTGCTCTTCCACGGCACCGCCGACAAGGTAGTGGCCTACACCCACATGGGCTTCCCGCGTCATGGCATCTGGGGCAGCAACTACCTGGCCAAGCACCTGAAGGAGGACGGCAGCAACTACAGCATCTGGCGCATCGACGGCCTCGGGCATGAGGTGGCTTCCTACATGGCTGCCATGTGGGATGTCGAACAGGATTTCCTGGAAAAGAATGTCATGCAGGGCATCCCCTGCAAGATCGATGCGCTGGTGAATGACCCCACGTTGCCCCGATGGGATCGGTGGCGTAAAACCAAAACCGCAGACCTGTACAAGTAACCCGTGTGATGCGGCTTTCGACAGCATCCCAGAGTTACTTCATTAATCCACCAGACTTATCTTAAGGTGATTGGGTAGTTCGGTGTTGTTCTCATCGTAGCTGTACGACATATCCGCGATGAATGCCTTAACGATGGCAAGGGCGATATCGTCGGCGGAATCGCTGATGTCGAAGCGGGGGCCGTTATAGTCGATGTTCACCGTCACGTGACCGTCAACACCGTACTCTATCGCCATCTTAATGAGAGGATTCTCCATCCTCGACAGGAGCATTCCCATGCAGACTTCATCAAAGAGGGATTGCAGAGCATTCTTCGTTCTGCGCGGGATGCCGTTCTTGGCGGCGAACTCCTCGATGAGCGTAAAGCAGCCCAGGGTGTCCACTTCTTGTGAGTCAACGGTGAGGGTCAGCACCTTCAGTCGTTGTATGAACTGGCGTGTTCGCTCGCTTTGCGGGTGGTTGAAGATCTGGTCCGGCGTGCCGTCTTCGTGGATGCAGCCCTTCTCCATGAAGATGACGCGGTTGGCGATGCTGCGGGCGAAATCCATCTCGTGCGTCACAATCATCATCGTGGTACCTTCCTCGGCCACACGGCGGATGACGTTCTCCACTTCGCCCACCATCGTGGGGTCGAGTGCGGAGGTGGGTTCGTCGAACAGCAGCATCTCAGGATTCATGGCCAGCGCCCTCACGATGGCGATGCGTTGCTGCTGGCCACCGCTGAGTTCCGAGGGGTAGTTCAATGCCTTCTTCTGTAAGCCTACGCTCTTCAGCAGCTTCATGGCCTGGTCGTAGGCCTCCTGTCGCGAGAGGTGGCCCACGCTGATAGGCGCCGTCATGATATTCTCGATGACCGTCAGATGGGCAAAGAGATTGAACGACTGGAAGATCATTCCAATCTTCTGTCGCACCTGCTCCAATCGGCAGTCGGGGGCGGTGATGTCCTCGCCGTTGAAGATGATGCTGCCGCTGGTGGGCGTCTCCAGGCGGTTGATCAGCCGCAGGAGTGTTGACTTGCCCGTTCCCGAGGGACCAATGAGGGCGATGATGTCGCCGCGTTGGATGTCGAGGCTCACGTTGCGGAGCGGTGTGACGCTACCGAAGGACTTCGTGAGGTTCCTGATTTGTATCATGGGTTCATTCATCGCTTCACTCCTTTCAGAATCGTTTCAGGTTTGCGGTTTCTCGGATTCAGCTGCGACAGCAGGCCGCCCATGCCCTTCAGCATCAGCCAGGAGAGCATGAAGTAGATTATAGATACGATGATCAGCGGCACAAAAGCATCAAAGGTACGCGCGCGGATGAGGTCGCCCATGCGCGTCAGATCCTGCACAGCCACATAACCCACGATGGCGGTGGAGAGCATCATGTCCACCAGCGCCTTCTTGTAGCTGGGGAAAAAGACCGTCACCACCTGCGGCAGGATGAACTTCAGGTAGGCGCGTCGTTCGGTGAAGCCCAGGGCGAGTGCCGCCTCCATTTGCCCCTTGTGAATACTCTCGGAGCCGCTCTTCAGCATGATGAATACCGAGACGCTCAGCATGATGGCAAACGCGATGATGGCCACCACCGTGCCGTTCACGTCAACATGGCCGAAGACGACGTAGTAGAAGAACATCAACAGAATCAGGTCCGGAATCCCCTGCAGGGCTGTCACCGACATGTCGATGCACTTGTTCACGAACTTGATGTTCTCGCGGTAGAACAGATACACCAGGAAGCCGAGCAGAGTGCCCAGCAAGGCCGCGAAGATGGTGATGAGCACCGTCACATACATGCCATCGACGATCATCTTCCAACGGTTCTCGACAATCAATGTCTTCGTGATGCCGCGCTTGATTCTGTTGAAGAATCCCGTCTCGCTGATCTCATCGTCGCTAACCACCATGACACAATAGCCCTCGTCTGTGGGCGCGGAGAAGAGCACGTTGCCCTCGCGATCCGGCAGCCATTCGATGTAGCTGGCGCCGATGTCGATTTTGCCGATGGACACATCCGCGAGCATCGCGTCGAAGCTGGTGGCCTTCACCTCATATTTGTAGCCGTTGGCCGCACAGAACAAGTCGATGATTTCTATTTCGAAGCCCGTCACCTCATTGTGCTTCATGTAGGAGTAGGGCACCGTCTCCGCCGAGGTACCCACCACGATGGTGCCATTCTCGCCCGTGAGTTGTGCCTTGGTGAACGTGCGGTCGCTCTCGTCGCCCTCCATCCATTTCTGCTGCAGGCGTTTCAGCGTGCCGTCGGCCTTGATGGTGTCGAGGTAGTCATTCATCTGTTGGCACAGTTTCTTACCGCGCTCCGACACCGTGAAGGCATACACACACGGCACGGCGCAAATTGTATCGGGCAAATAGTCGATATCGACGCCCTCCTTCTTCAAGTTCTCGACAATATTGATGGCCATGATAAAACCGTCTATCTTGCCTTGCTTGAGGTTCTGGACCATGTTGCTGATGCCGTCCAGATAGATAGGCTTGGCGTTGGGATAGAGAAGCCTTGTGTAGTATTCTACACCGCTGTCCGTCCACACGCCCAGCCGTGCGTGGTTGAAGTCAACGCTCTCCTTCTCAGGTGTCGCCGCGATGGCAAGGCTTCCAAGGAGCAGCAAGACTGTTAGGATATATCGTTTCATGCCGCAAAACTACAGATTATTTGTGAGACTCGGTCTATTAGACACAAGTTATCTTACTTGGATGATGTGAGTGGCTTGGATTTTGGACGACGGAAGCGGAAGAGCTCACGTAGGTTGTTGAAGTCTTTCTTCACTTGGATGCCGATGCCTTGCGTGGTGAGCGCCGTCTTGGTGAAGTAGCGGTCGTTGGTCTCGCTATAGGCCTTGAGGCTCAAGCCTCCGTTGGGCGTCAGCAGCCATTGTACGTCGAAGTCGCCGATGAAATTGGTGTTGGCGATGGGTGTGTCACGATAGCCGAAGGTGCCGTTGATGAGGAGACGGTTGTTGAGGAGGCGACCGCTGAGCATTCCCTCGACGTCCACCTCGTTCCAGCCTTGTGTACCTGTGGAGAGGTTGGTCCCGAAGTTCCAGTTGCTGTTACCGATGACGGAATTCAGCAGGTTGTTCAGCTGACCGGAGATGGTGGATGAGAGCAGGCTTTGCATGGCGGCATTCGTCTGGTTCTGACCAGCGCCCAGGTCCTGTGTGTAGAAACGTCCGATACCCAGCAGGTAGATAACTTGCATATTGCGTTCCTCATCGGTGGAGATGAGTGAGCGCACCATCTGTTTCTCGTCCTCGTTGACATTGGGGATGTCGAAGTCGAAGGTCACCTGCGGCTGCTCGGGGCTGCCGCCGATGTTCATGATACAGTTCACGCGCACATTGCCGCTGGAGAAGTTGTTACCCACAGCCAGGTCATTGAGCGACACAGAGGGAACCGTGTATAGGGCTTGCAGGTTGAGTGTGCCTTTCATGGGGTCGCCGCCAAAGACGATGGTGCTGCCCTGCTGGAAGCGGAACTCCTTGCGGATGACATCTTGTAGTGAGAGCTTGTATGTGCCGCGATCGACACGGTAGGTTCCATACATCTGGAAGCGGCCTCGGTTGTGGAAGTTCGCGCGGATATGTCCATTACCGAAGAGGTCGATATAGTCCTCGGAGCGTGCATCCATCAGCAGGCGCATCTGGGCATCGGGGGTGATGTCGAGGTCGAAGTTGATATGCATGTTGATGGGCTCGTCATCCTCCTCGGAGTCTGTCGTCTCGGCGTTAACGTCAGCTTTTGAAACAACAGGATCGGAGGCGGATTTATAAGTGATGAACTCATTATCTGTAAGCGTTGTGGGCGATGAGACATTATAGGTGAAGACCGTGCCCTGCTGGGGAGTACACTTGATGTCCACGGTCAGCTCGCCCGGCTGTCCTGCTAGGTGTACGTTGCCGTCGGCATAGACGGTGCCGTAGAAACTCTGGTCGCCGAACTCCTTGAAGTCATAGCCCAGGAAGTCATCGGCGGTGATGTCAAAGGTGTAGCGCAGGTTCTTGAAATGCTCGAAGCGCAGCTCGCCATTGAGGATAGCGTGGTGAGCGAGGTTGTCTTTGCGGTGGTAGCGGTCGTAGATCTGTGCATCGGAGATGCGGATGCCGCCCGGGAAGAGGTGGATGCTGTCGCCGCCGTAGGTGTGGAAGCGAGTGCCCAGCACGTCGATGCCTACATCCAGCGTGTCCAGCACCAGTTCGCCTTCGAGGTCCAACTGCTTGAACGGCCCGTAGAGGTGGGCATAGCCTGTAGCGCGTCCCTGCAGGTTGTTGAAGATACCCTCGGTGAAGAAGTTGATGAAGTAGGTGTTCAGGTAGTTGGCCCGGATGTCGAGGTCTAAGCCGCGTCCCGGCTCATGACCGGGCTTGACGATACCGCGTACCGTGCTGAGCTGGCCGCGCACCGGTTCACGGATGAGGATGTCGAGGTCTATGGCGCGCTCATCCTTACGTCCGAAACCGCCAAGCACTTGCGCTTCTCCCAGCAGGCCGCCGTTGAGCACCAGCTGGTCCACGCGCAGGTTGGCGTCCACGGCGATATCCTTGTAGATATCGTGCACCTTGACACCACCTGTGGCGAAGCCTTCGAATTCGACATCATGGAAGTCAATGATACCGAAGATATATTGTAGGTCGATACCGCGCAGGTCGGCATAGAGAGTATCGGCCGGACTGCGTGAGACGCGACCGTCCACGCGCAGGTGGCGACCGGGATGCGAGACGTTAAAGCCCTTCACATCAACGACGTCGTTGTAATAGCGCACTTGCGACTCATGTACGTTCCAGATGGTGTCGGAGACGATGATGCTGGTGGGACGGAAGTGGATATCGGCCCCCAGGCGATTTTCTGCATCCTTGAAAAACTTGGTCTCTGTCGAGAGCTCGCCGCGCAGTGCCGGCTCATTGTGGTCATCCCAGGCCAGGATGGTGTTCAGTCGGTCGTGGCCGCCCTCTGCCAGCACGGACAGGTCCAGGGGACCGTTCTCCATCATACGTTGCAGCGTGACGAAGGAAATGAGGCTGTCGCGTTCCTGACGTGCCAGCATACTGACGGCGCGCAGCTCCTCGTTGCTGTACACGATATGCGGAAAGTCTGCCATCATCGAGAACTCGTTGTCGGGCACATTGAGGTAGCCTTCAACATAACCGGGGTCGGGCAGGCTCAGCGAGAGCCCCAGGAATTGGCACAGGTCGGACGCATCCCACACATTGATCGAGAAGTTCAGGCGGTCATCGGGAGACACCGCGCCGCTCTTGGGCATCTCAACCAGCGAGGGTAGGGAGTGGTGCAGGAAATGCTGTACCGTAGGCACGAGGCTGGCATAGCGGAAATGGCCGTCGGCATGGGCTTCGATAAAGTCGCCGCTGACGAGCAGGTGATGCCCGTAGTCATCGTTGTTCGTGGAAATACGCAGCTGTTGCAGCGCCAGTTCCTGCTCATCACGTTGGATGCGCACATCCTCCAGTCCTATAAACCCTTTCAGCTCCTCCAGCACAGACATATCCAGTTTCCAGTCACGCGGACTGTTCAGGTCGGTCGTAAGGGTGAGGTTGTATTCGTCGTCCGTGAGCTTCAGCTTGGCGACGAGTGCACGTGGCGACAGCTGGAACTGCGTTGAGAGATGATCCAGCTGTGTGTCGAAGGCTGTGAGATGCTGGAGCGTGGCATTGCCTTTTATCTGCCGTGTTCGGATGCTACCTTCAGCCTCGCCCAGCAGGGTGATGTCGTTGAGCGGAAAGTCTTTGTTCTCCTTCAGTAGGGATGCCAGCTGGAAGGACGTGCTTTCGACATTCATCTTGAAGCGGTCGTGTCCCTGCAGCTCTCCCGCTACCTTCGCCCATCCCAGTTCGGTGTTCACATTGAGTTGCCCTTGCATGATGTCGCTCTGGCAGTCGTCCGTCCAGTCGCCGATGAGGTTGATGTCGCCCAGGCGCATCAGCATTTCGCCTGTTTCCTGTGGGAGCAAGGGCTTGGGGCTGGTGGTGCTGAGGGCTTGCAGGACAGGACGATAGAATGTCTCCTCCAACTGCAGGTGGCCCAGCGCAATATGCCAGTGGTCGAGAGGATGTGCTTGTGCCGTGTCCTCGGGGTGCAGGAGCGCATCCGCTTGCGCGTGTAGTCGGAGGCCGTCTCCATCCACATTCAGTTTCTCCACGTGCAGCTTCCGTTCCAACTTGTTCGCCATCATAGAGAGGTGGAGGGGAGCCTGGAACGAGGAGAGCAGGGGCAGGAAGGCAGAGAGGTCGGCAGGGGTGATGTCGCCCACGAGATGGACATCGCACGTGTTCTCATACCATTTGTCGAGCCCCCCTGCAAGATGACAGACGGGTGCCTCAATATGTGAGTTCGGCAACTGAATGTCCAAGTCCGAGAGCGTGGCCTGATGCGGTGTCGCCTGGAACTTGACGGAGAGGCCGTTGAGGATGAACCCGCTGCGCGCTTCCTCAAAGCATAGCTCTCTAATATTCAAGTCAATGCGGTCGTTGGTGAGAGTATTGATTTGAGCCTTGAGGTTGAAGTCCTGCAGCTTGACGTGGGCGGGCGTGAAACGGTCAGCGAAGGGTTCGCTGTCGATGTCGTGAGAGATGTTTCCGCGTCGGATGAGGATGCTGTTGATGGCCAGGTCGAGTGGGGTAGAAGTGGTGTCCTCTGAGGCGAAGCGGTCAATCAGGAACTGGAAGTTATACGGCGACAGCGTATCTGCGCGGTGCAGACGTATATCATAGCCGAAGAGCTGCACGTTGGCGATGCGGATGCGCCCCTTGAGGAGTTGCCAGATATCGAACTTGCTGCTCAGGCGCGTGGCACTCAAGAGGGTGTCGCCCTGCTGGTCGTGGAGCAGCACATCATCCAGCACGATGCGGTTCAGGAGTCCGATGCGAGCATTGCCGATCCGCACGTCAGTCTGCAGTTCTTTTGACAGCACATCAGATGACTTCGCGGCCAACCAACGCTGACAGGATGGCATTGCCGTGAAGAGTAACAGCCCGAGGTAGCAGACGAGTGCCAGGACTACCACAAAGCGTATGATATAGCTGAGCCTTTTGATGGTTCTGTTGCGATTTGCGAAGCAAAAGTAGTGTTTTTTTGCTTTCTAGGCAAAATTGTTTGCCGTTTATGCATCGTGATTGATGTTTTTTCTTTATTTTTGCGCAGTTTTTAGCTAAAACCATTTATTCTTACTTATTTTATATGGCAAATGTAATCAAGTTACGCAAAGGCCTCGACGTAAACCTGAAGGGCAAAGCGAGCTTGGAAACCATGCAGACGAAGGTTGAGGGCCAGTATGCGCTGGTCCCCGATGACTTCTGTGGCATGAAGCCCAAGGTCGTTGTCAAGGAGGGTGATGCTGTCAAGGTCGGGGATGCCTTGTTTGTGGACAAGAACCATCCCGAAGTGAAGTTCGTTTCGCCTGTCAGCGGCACCGTGGCCCTCGTGGAGCGCGGAGAACGCCGTAAGGTGATGAGCGTGCGCGTAGATGCCGACGGCAAGCAGACAGCCGCCTCCTTCACGGAGAAGGAGCCGCTGAAGCTGCTGCTCGAAAGCGGCTTGTTCGGGTTCTTCCGTATGCGTCCTTACGATGTGGTGGCGAATCCCGAGGACAAGCCCAAGGCTATCTTCGTGAGCGCTTTCAACAGTATGCCGCTGGCCGCCGACTTCGAGTATGTCCTGCAGGGACAGGAGAAGGAGTGGCAGGCAGGCCTCTCGCTGCTGGCTAAGATTGCCAAGGTGAACCTCGGCATCTGCAAGCAACAGAAGGCTCAGGCGCTGACCGCTGCCAAGGACTGCACCATCAACGTCTTCGATGGTCCCGCTCCAGCCGGCAACGTGGGCGTGCAGATCAACCACGTCGATCCCATCAACAAGGGTGAGGTCGTGTGGACGCTGGGCGCTGAAGAGGTCATCTTCATCGGTCGCCTGGTGCTGACGGGTAAGGTGGACTTCACCCGCACCATCGCCGTCGCCGGTTCCGAGGTGAAGGCACCCAAGTACGTCAAGACGCTCGTGGGACAGCCCCTCAAGTCTATCCTCGCCGGACAGCTCGACGAGAGCAAGAGCCTCCGCATCATCAACGGCAACCCCATGGTGGGCGTGAAGACCTCGAAGGACGGCTTCCTCGCTGCTCACGCTACGGAGGTCACCGTGATTCCCGAAGGCGATGATGTCCATGAGATGCTCGGGTGGATTGCTCCCCGCTTCAAGGCGTTCAGCACCAGCCGCAGCTATTTCAGCTGGCTGCGTCCCAAGAAGGCCGAGTACGTTCTCGATGCCCGCATCAAGGGTGGCGAGCGCCACATGATTATGTCGGGTGAGTACGACAAGGTGTTCCCCATGGACATCTATGCAGGCTATCTCGTGAAGGCTATCATCACCGGTGATATCGACCGTCAGGAAGCCCTCGGCATCTACGAGGTGGCTCCCGAAGATTTCGCCATCGCCGAATTTGTGGATAGTTCAAAGCTTGAATTGCAACGCATTGTGCGCGAAGGATTGGATATCCTAAGAAAAGAGAATATGTAAAAGACCCACCCCCGACCCCTCCCGTAATGGAGGGGAGAGCCTGCGGGGTGTATGAAAAGAATTCTCAATAAACATTAATCATTAAAAGAATGACCCTATAGACTTCCAAGCGCCAGCCGCTCCCCTCCAT
>Ga0310690_10007303_pt1 | contig 14262 bp, 9 predicted proteins | sample AusTroGonzalo_MG_2_FD_207661 | JGI IMG/M metagenome (GOLD analysis project Ga0310690, IMG submission 207661) | Bovine rumen microbial communities from tropical cattle in Woodstock, Queensland, Australia - Gonzalo_04 (v2) (version 2) | ecosystem: Host-associated > Mammals > Digestive system >...
TGGACTGGAACAGGGAGTCGGTGCCGGTTTCGGCGACCACCGTCTGGGGAGCGCCGACCGTCAGGAGCGTACGGACCATTTCCATACCGGCCTTGCCGTTGTCGGAACCGATCGTGGTGCCCTTGTGGTCTTCGGTGATAACCTGTGCGCCGTAATCGTACACCAGGTTGTACCAGCCGTCCTGGTTGTTGGAGGTGTTCAGCGCATAGCCGTAAACGTCGCCGTTGGACTTTTCGGTAATCTGCTTGGCAGCTTCATACATATCCTGCCAGGTCCAGCTATCCGTAGGGTAAGCTACTTCGTACTTGTCGAAGATTGCCTTGTTGTACAGCAGCGCGATCGTGTCATGATCCTTCGGCAGAGCGAAGATTTTGCCGTCGCTGCGGGTATACAGCTCGGTGATGCCTTCGTAGTACTGGCTCATGTCGATGCCGTCTTTCTGAACATAAGGGGTGAGATCGAGCAGCAGATCATTTTCCATGTACATCTGCACGGTGTTGGAATGGCACCAGAACACATCGGGCAGCTCGCCGCCCCGGGCACCCGCTTCCAGCAGGGTCCAGTAGTTGTTCCAGTCGACGACTTCAATCTTGACCGGCACGCCGGAAATCGCGGTCCAGTCATCGGCGATCTCCTGCAGGCCTTTCTGCTGGTTGGAATCCCAGATGTTCACGTTGATGGTGAAGTCTGCGGCGTTGGCAGTGGTCACCACCAGGGCCATCATCATGGCCAGGGCAAGTACGACAGACAGAATACGTTTCATGGTTTCATCCTCCCGTAGTTTGATTGTTGGATTTATAACATAAATCGCTACTGATGATTCTACTCTCGTATGGAAAAATGTTGTATAGCTTTATGTCACAACAACATGGCGTTATGTTGGCTAATCGGAATATTGTGAAACGTTTCCCGTCCCCTCTTCATCGTATTTTTGTTGATTTTGGCATGTTTTAGCGTTTGTACGGACATTTTTCTTTGATCCAATCTAATTATTCAGTTATCATTCCGCCATATTCTGATAACATTATATCATATTCATTTGTCTTCTGAACACATAGAATGTATATAAGTATATTTGGCGCAGTTTCACTCCACTCTATGGGCTGCGCAAAGAAAAAAAGGAGGTATGTCCCGGCCGCGTGGCTCGCGGTGCGGCAGTGTGGAGACCTGTCGTAATGCGTCACGCCCCATGCGGGCGGATGCGAGGCAGATGCGGGTGGGCCGCTTTGCCAGAGCTGAGAGTATGTCCGATGTTGTAATCAAAGGCCTCAAAAAGATCTATGACAACAAGGTTACCGCCGTCCATGATGTGAATCTTCATATTAAGGACAAGGAATTCATCGTGCTGGTCGGTCCCTCCGGCTGCGGAAAGTCCACCACCCTGCGCATGGTCGCCGGGCTGGAGGATATCTCCGAGGGAGAGCTGTATATCGACGGCGCCCTGATGAATGACATCGCCCCGAAGGACCGCGATATTGCCATGGTCTTCCAGAACTACGCGCTCTATCCCCATATGTCTGTCTATGAGAACATGGCTTTCGCGCTGAAGCTCAAGAAGACCCCCAAGCCCCAGATCGACAAAAAGGTGCATGAAGTCGCCGAAATTCTGGACATCACCCAGTACCTCACCCGTAAGCCGAAGGCGCTCTCCGGCGGTCAGCGTCAGCGCGTGGCCATCGGCCGCGCCATGGTCCGCGACCCCAAAGTGTTCCTGATGGACGAGCCGCTTTCCAACCTGGATGCCAAGCTGCGCAACCAGATGCGCGCCGAGATCATCAAGCTGCGTGAGCGGATCAGCACCACCTTCATGTATGTCACCCATGACCAGACGGAAGCCATGACCCTGGCGGACCGGATCGTAATCATGAAAGACGGCTATGTCAATCAGATCGGCACCCCGCAGGATCTGTTCAACAGGCCTGTCAATCTTTTCGTCGCCGGCTTTATCGGGACGCCGATCATGAACTTCTTTGACAATTGCAAACTCCTGCTCGAGAATGATAAATTCATTGCAGAAATCCGCGGCATCAGGTTCGAGCTTGACGAGTTCCAGCAGAAAGCGCTCAAATCCCGCGGCCAGAAGCCCTGCGACGTGATCTGCGGTATCCGTCCGCAGCACATCAGCGTCGGTGAGGGCGATCTCACGGCCAAGGTGGAAGTCAGTGAGCTCCTCGGTTCCGAATATAACCTCCATGCCCGTTCCGGGGATGATGAAGTGGTCATGGTCATTCCGACCATGGATCTGGATACGGATGTTTCCATGGGTTCCGAAATCAAATTCACCACCAGGCCGAAGCTGATCCAGCTCTTCGATAAGGAAACCGGCAACAACCTCATCTGGTATGATCCGGTTTCAGCCGATGCGCACGCACCCGAATGCGCAAAATACTGATTTGCTCTGAACACGGTACTTTTCAGCCGGGCCGCAGCGCTCGGCTTTTTGCACTCAGTACCTGTGTCATCCCGAGCTTCTCCTTTGTCGTCCCGAGCGAAGTCGAGGGATCCCATGTCGTCCACTATATTTCCCCTGGAGAGTAAAGTATATGGATCGTAAAAAAGTATGCAGAATTCTGATGGCGGTCATCGGCATGGCGCTTGCCGGGATCGCTGTCGGGTTCTTCAAACGTGCCTTCTTTGGGGTGGATCCCTTCCAGTGCTTCTGCAACGGGATCAATCAGGTCGTTCCGATCGGTTTTGGAACGCTGTATATGATCATCAACGCCGTTCTGCTGGTCATCGATTTTTTTCTGGACCGGCATTATATCGGGATTTCCACCTTTATCAATCTGTTTCTCGTGGGATATGCCGTCGAGTTCTCGGAGAACCTCCTGGCGCGGATTTTCGGTGATCCGGGCATCCCCGGCCGGATCGCCTTCCTCGTCGTCGGGATTGTCCTCAGCTGTGTTGCGGCCGCATTGTATTACACAGCCGATCTCGGGGTTTCCGCCTATGATGCGATTCCACTGCATATCGCGGACAGAAAGCCACGCCTGTTCGGAAGGGTTCTCCCCTTCCGGGTCATCCGGATCATCAGCGATCTGATCTGTGTGGCCGTCGGATTTGCGCTGGGCTTTATGCCTGGAATCGGAACCATCATCACCGCGCTGTTTATGGGGCCGCTGATTTCGTTTTTTAAGCGAACCCTTTCCGATCCCCTGCTGGCAAGAGTAAGAGAAAGCCGCGCTGACCGGGCATGACATAGGGAGAGGGCGTACGCAAAACTGCCCGGAAAATATTCAGAGGGAGGGATACGATGACCCGTAAAGAGGAGAACACGTTTAAACCCTATATTCCTCCGGAGAGGACTCAGCCGGAACTTACGGCCGCTTCCGTGATCATCGGGGTGCTGCTGTCCATCATTTTCGGCGCTGCAAACGCTTACCTGGGTCTCAGGGTCGGCATGACCGTATCCGCGTCGATTCCGGCCGCTGTAATCTCCATGGTCGTCATGCGCGTAATTCTGCGCCGGAAATCCATCCTGGAAAGCAATATGGTGCAGACCATCGGGTCCGCCGGTGAATCCCTGGCAGGCGGAGCGATCTTCACCATGCCGGTATTCTTTCTCTGGTCCGCGGAAGGGCTGACGGACAGTCCGAATCTGGTGACACTGTCCATTCTTGCGATTGCCGGCGGCGTGCTCGGCGTGCTGTTTATGATCCCGATGCGCAATACGCTGACCGTAAAAGAGCACGGTGTTCTCCCCTATCCGGAGGGAACTGCCTGCGCGAAAGTGCTGCTTGCTGCGGAAAAGGAAGGTTCCGGATCAAAAGGAATCTTTGCCGGCATGGGCATCGCGGCGCTGTTCAAGTTCCTGACGGACGGGATCAAGGTGATTCCCAGTACCATCACCGCGCCGCTCAGGGCGCTGAAAACAGAGCTGTCCGCCGAAATCTATCCGGCGCTGATCGGTGTGGGATATATCTGCGGTCCGAAGATTTCCTCCTATATGCTGGCCGGCGGCCTCCTCGGATGGTTCGTCCTGATCCCGCTGATTGTGACCTTTGGCGGCGACCTCATTCTTTATCCGGCTACGGTATCGGTATCCCAGCTGTATGAGACAGGCGGGCCGGGGGCGATCTGGGACAGTTATCTGCGTTATATCGGCGCCGGGATGGTGGCGGCCGGAGGGATTTTCAGCCTGATCAAATCTCTGCCGCGCATTATCTCGACCTTTGCCGGCGCTGTCAAAGGGATGAAGAAAACTGGCGGTGGTTCGGCTGTGCGTACGGACCAGGACCTGGATATCCGGTGGGTGATCGGCGGCGTACTGGCTGTGATCGTCATCCTGATTCTCCTGCCGCAGGTCTCCGTATCGATTCCCGGTGCGCTGATGATTCTGTTCTTCGGTTTCTTTTTCGGGGCGGTTTCCGCCCGAATTGTCGGTATCGTGGGCAGCAGCAATACGCCGGTTTCCGGCATGACGATTGCCGTCATGCTCATTACGACGGTGATTATGAAGGCAATCGGGGTAAACGGAACCGCGGGAATGATCGCGTCGATCTCGGTCGGCGCGGTGGTCTGCATCGTGATGGCCATCGCCGGCGACACTTCCCAGGATCTCAAGACCGGTTTTCTCCTGGGCGCCACGCCGAAAAAACAGCAGATCGGCGAACTGCTTGGCGTCCTCGCGTCAGCAGTCGCCATCGGGGGAATCATGATCCTGCTGAATTCCGCCTGGGGGTTCGGTTCAAAGCAGCTGGCAGCGCCTCAGGCAACCCTGATGAAGATGCTTGTCGAGGGCGTCATGTCCGGCAACCTGCCCTGGTCGCTGATCATGATCGGGGTCTTCCTCGCCGTAGTGATTGAACTGCTGGGCATCCCGGTGCTGCCGGTAGCTATCGGCCTGTATCTGCCGCTGGAACTTTCCGTCACGATCATGATCGGCGGAGTCGTCCGCTGGTTCTCTGACCGCCGGATGAAGAAGCAGGGCCGTGAAGAAGGCAGCGGAATTCTCTTCTGCTCCGGGATGATTGCCGGCGAGGGCCTGATCGGGATTCTGCTGGCAGTTTTCGCAGTGGCCGGGATCGACAAGACGATCGATCTGTCTTCCACGCTGAATCTCGGATTGCCGGGTGGCATCGCACTGATTGTCCTGCTGATCGCCGCTACCCTGTGGTTCTCTGAAAGCAGACAAAAGCAGCAATAAAGCGGAGACGAAACCTGATGTATTTCATAAAAACCCCCGTCCGCGCTTCATTGATGAATAAAGCACGGACGGGGGTTACTCGTGTTGCAGGCAGCACCTCACGATGCGCCTCCTCCGATATCCAGATTACGACTCTTCCGTCATCAGACGGATAATCTCTTCATCGGTCCCGCGCATACCGATCCGGGCGAGCCGGGCGAAGTTGGCAATGGAGTTCTCAACTCCTTTTACCACCAGGCCGTCCCCTGCATAAAACTGCTGTCCGTTCCTGTACATTTCATAACCGAAGATCCCCGTTTCCACCGCCGTCGCGATTTTCGCGGCGCAGGAGGATTTCGCCCCGTCACAGACAATCCCCGAGGTAATAGCCAGGGCATTGACAATGGTATGGGCGATATCCTGTTCATTCCCGCCCAGCAGATAGGCAATCCCGCATCCGGCTCCGGCTCCGGCGCTGACCGCGCCGCAGTATGCGGACAGCCGTCCGATGCCTGATTTCGCGTGAATGGTAACCAGCGTGGAGATGAGCAGAGCGCGGTACAGTTTCTCCCGGTCCGCATGAAGTTCTTCCGCATAGACAATCACCGGCATGGAAGCTGTCAGCCCCTGGTTACCGCTTCCGGAACAGATCACCACCGGAAGCTCCGAGCCGTTCATCCGCGCGTCAGACCCTGCAGCGGCATAGGCCCTGGCTCGGGTGCGCACATCGTTGCCGGTTTTCAGCAGGACTTTCCCGATATTCGCCCCGTAATCCTTCCGGAGGCCTTCTTCCGCGATCGCCGTATTCTGCTCAATCTGGCGGTCCAGAATATCCCGCACATCCTCCAGATCACAGGTACAGGCAAAGTCCCAGATCTTCTCCACCGTCAGCAGGTCATAGTCCGGCTGGCCTTCTGTTTCCGCTTCCGGCCGTTCTTCATTCTCCTGCAGCGTCCTGCCGTCCTTCTCAATCCGCACGATCCGGGTATGTTCGTTGGCAATCCTGACTTGTGCCTCGGAGGCGCCGCAGTACACCGTAACAATCATATCCAGCAGGTTCTCCGAAATGAGCGGTTTGACTTCCACCGGAGTCTCTGCCATATAGGAAACGAGGCGCTCCCTGTCCTCTTTGCCCACATGGGCAAGCACCTCAAGCCCGGCATGCTCATCGCCGGCCAGTGCGCCGATGCACACGGCAGCAGCAATGCCGCGCTGGCCGCCGGTGTTGGGAACAACCACGCTCTTCACATTTTTAATGATATTCCCGCTGGCCTCAACCGTGATCCGGTCAGGCAGCGTTCCGAGGGTTGCTCGTGCAACAGCAGCACAATAAGCCAGGGCCACAGGTTCCGTACATCCCATGGCGCTGATCAGCTCGCGCCTGAGAATCTCCAGGTAAGTCTGATAGACTGTATCATTGCGTTCCATGCGGCATTCTCCTTCAATGAGTAATTCGTCAAAAATGGCCTCGTCAATGTTCATGACGACTCTCCCATATTCATGATTATTCCGTTTACACTGCTGTTTCTGCGCCTATCATACACCATCCGTATGTCTGCTGCAAGTTTTTCCCGGTCTCAGCATAGCGGAGAACCGAATCATAACCGGGAATCCATTGAATTTCGACTGTTTTTCGATTATGATATGTCTGTAATAAAGAAATGACAGAAATATGAGCAATAAAACAGGCAAGATGATAGCCGAAAAGCTAATCTGAAGACAGGGAGGCACATCCGAAGATGAATAAAAAGGATTCCGCGGCAGCCGGTGAATACAGGCAGGGTCTGTCTCTTTCTGTCAAACTGTATATCCTGATCGTCGTGATCATTGTCACGGTTTCCGCGGCGCTGATCTTCACCGGTTACAGTGTTTTCTGCCAGCGGATAGATGAAGAATACTACGGCAGAAGCACGAGAGCGGTATCAGCCGCCTCGGAGTTTCTGATGACGGACTCCCTCGATCACTTCTGGCAGGCGACTCGGTCCGAAGCATATCTTCAGGCAAAACAGAAAGCGGTTGCCGCCGACGATCAGGAGATCCTGCTTCAATGGATGCGTGAACAGCCGGGGTTCTCCGGAAGCGGTTCAGCAGAAAAACGGCCGACGGCGGATCCGTCGCCGGCGCAGTTTGCCACCCTGTACGATGAATATGCTTATCTGAACCTTCGCTGCGGGGAAATCAGGGATTTGTTTGACATTACCGACCTGTATATCCAAAGAATGGAGAATGGTGTTACCTATACCGTCATCGACCCGAATGAGGATCTCTTCTATATCGGTACCGTAGAGGAACGGATCAGGGAATTCAATCAGTATGGGGATAACGCATATGTTCCCCGGACGGAATACCATTCCAGGTATGGCTGGCTCTGCACCACCTGTCAGCCGGTCAGATCGGAAGGGCAGGTTTTCGGGCTCCTCTGTGTGGATATTGATATGAATGAAGTCATGAAAGACCGAAACTGGTTTCTGGTAAACAGACTGATGATCGTGCTCGTGGAGATAGCCGCTGCCATCGCGGTCAGCATGCTTCTGATCCGGCGCTCCATTACGCATCCCCTGAAGTTGCTGACCAAAGCAACCCGCGACTTTGCCGACAACTCTGAAAATATCACCAAAGAAGATGTCATTCAGTTGCCGATCCGTTCCCATGATGAAATCGGTACGCTGTATCATGAAATACAGTCCATGCAGAGCCGCATCGTGGACTACACGGACAACATCACCCGCATTACCGCGGAAAAGGAACATACCCGAACCGAAATGGACCTGGCCGCCCGAATCCAGGCTTCCGCGTTGCCGGAGAATTTTGATCTGCCGACAGAGAAAGCGGAACTGTATGCGCTGATGATCCCCGCGCGGCAGGTGGGGGGCGACTTCTACGATTTCTTTTTTACCGGCCCGGATCAGCTTTGCCTGGTGATTGCGGATGTAAGCGGCAAGGGTGTGCCAGCTTCCCTGTTTATGATGCGGGCAAAGACCGCCATCAAATACTATGCCCGCAGCGGACAGGGCCCGGCAAAATTGCTGAAGAGCGTAAACAGCGCCCTTTGCGAGGAAAACGCCGCCGTCATGTTTGTGACGGTCTGGCTGGGGATGCTGGACCTGAAAACAGGGCTCATGCGCTGCTGCAATGCCGGACATGAGTATCCGGCCGTCATGCGGGCAGGAGGGCAGTATGAACTGCTGAAGGATGTGCACGGCATAATGCTTGGCACCTTTGAGGATAATTCATTGACCGAATATGAGATCAAGCTGAACCCGGGAGACCGGTTGTTTGTCTACACGGACGGTGTGCCGGAGGCTATGAATGAAAACAAGCAGCAGTACCGGACGGACCGCATAGTGGAGCAGCTCAACCGCCTGAAGGAGTCGGACCAGAAAACGATTCTCAGCGGCGTACTGCAGGATATCCGTACCTTTGCGGGAACCACGGAGCAGTTTGACGACATCACCATGCTCGGACTGACCTATAAGGGATAAAAAACCTTAAGCGTTTCCTCTTTCATGTCTGCCGAATTCGACAGAATGAGTCCGTTCCTTTACAACATAAAGGGTCTTATCCGCAAGAGAAATGAGTTTAAACAATTCATCTCTGTCTTTCTTGTCTTTTTTGGCTTTTCATGTTATATTTTTTACAGATAACAGAACAAAACATCGTTCGTTTTTTACAGGAGGGAATTCATTCTCCGATATGAGTACATATTCATTTTATGATCAGTATGTTGAACGTTTAATTCAAATCCGCAGTCTTTCTTCTCCTTCGCTGAATGGAATCGATAAAGGGTCTGAATACAACAAAAGACTACGGGATAATTTTGTTCGGATCGGCCAGCTTGCGGCGGAAAACCGCGCTATTCTGGATGAATATCTGTTTCCGCTGCTGAACAGAGATAACGAACTGACGGAAGAGGAAACATCAGAGATCGACTCATTTGAGGAGAAGCTTGTGACCGCGGAGAACGCGGAAAGCCTGGACCTTCCCATTGCCGCAATCGTGTCCGAACGGCTCCTTCATGACTCCTCCAAAAAGGGACAGATGCTTCCGAAACTCCGGTGGATGGACGCGTATATCTCCGTTTGCTACGCATTAATGAATATGACGTCCCGGCTGAATGAATATCCGGAAATTGCCGGGCATTACCGGAAAAAAGGTCTGGAGCTCGGAGAACTGTTCCTTGCTTTGCGGGAAAAAGAAAATTTTCAAAAAATTGAGTCGCCAGAAGCAAGGGAACTGATTCTGACAAACGCCCGGTTTACGGTGGCGTTCTACGAAAACCTGGCCGGAGACAGGGAAGCGAACATCAAAAATCTGGAGATGCTTCGCGCTTCCATGGAGATTTCAGAGGATCCTTTCTATACGGAGCTGATGCCGGATTTTGACTGGCGCTATTATCGTTACCGTATTCTCGATTATTTCGCTCATCTTACGGATATATGCAACCTCCGGGGAATGGAGGGAGAACAACTGGCGGAGATCTGTGAACGGTCGGAGGAAATGTGGGATCTGTGGCATTCTGATCCCGAATTTTTTTCCGGGCTGGATAAGGAATCCTACGTTGCCCAGCTGCTGGCAAGAAACCGGTATTTCGCGAAGAAAATTACGCCGGAAGCTTACAGGGACAAACTGCTGGAAATCTATCACAACCGTGACAACAGCCTTTATGACATCTGCGGTGTGGTTGAGAACATTCAGGTTCCCATCGAGCTTTTAGGACTGTGCGGGAAAATTCGAATATCCGAGGCAAACAAGCTGCTCATCTATACGCTTGATTATAACGTACTTGCCTATGTCTTCCGCATGCCGAACAGCAGTACCCTGTCCGTTATGCTGGAACACAGCTCCCATTTTTTCAGGCATTTCATTGAATTCCCCGGCGGAACCCGGTTCGAAAGGCTGATGCTTCGCTTTATGGCTGCCACACATCCGCCGACCTACGTCCATTCCAGGATGGTAGCGCATCTGTCCACCTGCCTGTGCGGGCATCTGATCGACCGGTCTCCCGAACTTCTGATCGGCGTTGAGGGATGTGCCACGGCGGAGGAAGTGATTCAGCAACGGGATACGATCCTCTGGTTTGTGTGGCATGCGGCGCTATGCCATGATACCGGAAAGATTTTAATCATGGATACGATTTTTGTGTATGGCAGAAAGCTGCTGGACATGGAATTTGATCTGATCAAAACGCATCCCAAAGTGGGCGCGTCGCTCCTGAAACGCTTCTCAAGCACGGCAAAGTATGCTGACGTGGCCCTCGGCCATCACAAATGGTACGACAATTCCCGCGGATATCCCGAAGAATTTGACACTTCAGAAAGCCCTGTGAAGACCGTGATTGACCTTGTGCTTTGTGCAGACTGCCTGGACGCTGCCACAGACACGGTCGGAAGAAGCTACAGCCGCGGAAAAAGCCTTGATGATTTTTACGCAGAAGTCCGGGAAGGAAGTGGCACCCGGTATGCACCCTGGCTGCCCGATCTGCTTTCAGAGCCCGCAGTTAGGGAAGATATCGAGTTCCTTCTGACTGAAGGAAGAGAAAAAGAATACTACGACACCTATGAACTGCTGAAAACAATCCATGATAAGGAAAAGCAATAGCAACCCCTGTCAGGTCATCATTCTATTCCCAGCACTTTGTAATCCTGCGCTTCCACCGCCGCACGAAGCGTTTCATCCTCGACCGGCGCAGCAAGGGTTACGACCGCCGTGCCGGCGGTATGGTCCGCCACAGCGCTTTGCACACCTGGAATCGCTTCCAGCGCTTTCTTGACCCGTGCCTCGCAATGGCCGCACATCATGCCTTCTACCTTCAGAGTCTTTGTCATAGTTTGATCCTCCTTTTTTTTCACCGTGGAAACGACTTCTTCAAGCGCTTCCGCGGGGATTGTCTTTTCTTTCCGGTCGTGTTTTCCGTCATGGGGGTTCACCAGATTCAGCCGCAGCGCGTTCATGCACACGAAGAAGCTGGAGAGTGCCATCGCTGCCGCGCCGTACATCGGCTTCATCTCTATACCGTACAAACCCATCGCCAGCGGGATGCAGATCGCGTTGTAGAAGAATGCCCAGAAGAGATTCTGATGGATGTTCCGGATCGTTGCCCGGCTCAGCCGGATCGCTGCGGTTACGTCTGTCAGTCGGCTTTTCATCACCACGATATCCGCCGCATCGATGGCTACGTCCGTTCCCGCTCCGATGGCGATGCCGCTATCCGCAACCGTGAGCGCGGGGGCGTCATTGATGCCATCGCCGACCATGGCGACCTTCCCCAATGATTTCAGGCTGCGGATTACATCCGCCTTGCCATCCGGCAGTACGCCGGCAATAACCTGATCTGTGTCGGCCTGCTTGCTGATCGCTTTCGCAGTTCTTTCATGATCGCCGGTCAGCATCACAGTCCGGATCCCCATATTCCGGAATTCGCGGATGGCCTGCGCGGAATCCTGCTTCATGGGATCGGCAACTGCGATGATGCCGCAAAGCTTCCCGTCCAGCGCGAACAGCAGCGGCGTCTTTCCCTGTTCCGCGAGGGTGTTCACCTGTGCAGAAACAGATTCGCTGACCAGCCCCCTGGACTCCAGGTATTTCAGGCTTCCGCCAAGCAGCTCTTTTCCGTTCAGCCGGGCGCGAAGCCCGTGGCCGGGCAAGGCTTCAAAATCGCTGACCTCCGAGAGTTCCAGGCCTTCCGCTTCGGTTGTTACGGCCTTTGCCAGCGGATGCTCGCTGTTCTTCTCCAGGGAAGCCGCCAGGGAAAGCAGCTCGTCTTGATCTATCACCAGCGGAATCACATCAGTGACCCGGGGCAGCCCTTCGGTCACGGTGCCCGTTTTATCCAGCGCGATTACCTGTGTCCTGCCGGCGCCTTCCAGCGCAGCAGCGGTTTTAAACAGCACCCCGGTTTTCGCGCCGACTCCGCTGCCTACCATAATGGCCACAGGAGTAGCCAGCCCCAGCGCGCAGGGGCAGCTGATCACCAGTACGGAAATTCCCCGCGCGATCGCAAAGGAAAAAGGCTTTCCGGCAATGAGCCAGCCGATCATCGTCAGGAAGGCAAGCGCCATGACGGCGGGCACAAAGATGCCGGACACCTTATCCGCAATCCGGGCCAGCGGCGCCTTGGTAGCGGCTGCGTCGGAAACGGTACGGATGATCTGCGCAAGGGTGGTATCTTCCCCTACACGGGTCGCGCGGCATTCGATATACCCCTGCTGATTGATCGTCGCAGCGGAAACCGGATCGCCCTCCGCTTTATCCGCCGGGATACTTTCCCCGGTCAGGGCGGATTCGTTAACCGCGGTGATTCCTTTCAGGATGATCCCGTCCACCGGGATCTGCTCCCCGGGACGGACCACGAACACGTCTCCGGTGCTGACTTCTTCGATGCCGACTTCCGTCTCAACGCCGTTCTTCAGCAAAACCGCTGTTTTCGGAGCCAGCTTCATCAGGCCTTTCAGCGCGTCCGTCGTGCGGCCTTTTGACATGGCTTCCAGCATTTTGCCGATGGTAATCAGCGTCGGGATCATGGCCGCGGACTCAAAATACAGGTTCATCCCGTACTTCATCACCGTGCCATGATCGCCTTCTCCCTGGGCAAGGATCATCAGAAACAGTTCTGCCAGGGAATACAGGAATGAAGCGCCGGACCCGAGCGCCACCAGGGTATCCATATTGGGAGCGCCGTGAATCAGAGCGGAAAAACCGGACGTAAAGAATTTCCCGTTGATGATCATCACGATCACTGCCAGCAGCAGCTCAAACAAACCGAGAAACACGTGATTGTCAAAGACCGCAGGCGCAGGCCATCCCCACATGCCATGCCCCATGGAGAAATACATGAGGATCAGAAGAATCGGCACGGAAAATAAAAGCCGTTTCTTCAGCTTAGGCGTTTCGTGATCCTTCAGCGCTTCCGCGTCCGCCCAGGATGGAGAATCCCCGGAAGCGGATGCTTTCGCCGCACCCTTCAGGGAAGCGCCGTATCCGGCTGTTTCCACAGCACGGATAATATCTGCGGAGGAAGCCGTTCCCTCCACGCCCATCGAGTTCGTCAGAAGACTTACCGAGCATGAAGTCACGCCCGGCACGCCGGATACCGCTTTTTCCACCCGCCCGGAGCATGCGGCGCAGCTCATGCCGGTTACCTGATATTGTTCCATCGCCATATCCCTTGCTTTTTACTTCATCAGCTTCTGGAGGGTTTCCATCAGCTCGTCCACCGTCTCATCGCGGCCGGACCGAAGATCTTCGGACACGCAGGTCCGGATATGATTGGCCAGCAGCACCCTGCAAAAGCTGTTCAGCGCGGAATTGACTGCCGATGCCTGCGTCAGAATATCGGGACAGTAAGCGTCTTCATCCAGCATTCGCTGTAAACCGCGAACCTGGCCCTCGATCCGCTTCAGGCGGTTCATCAGATCGTGTCGTTCATTTTCATCCCGCACTTTTTTTCGTTCCGAATGATGATGTGTTTCCGCTTTATCCCCCATAACAGCACCTCCCGAAATACCCTACAGGGGTATTCCTGATACAGCACGGATTATATACCCCCAGGGGGTAATTGTCAAGAAGCTTTTTACACAGATTGAAGTGTCCTTTTTGCGCAGAAGGTTTTCCCCGACCGTCCGCTGATCAAATGTTCCATTGATTCATATACAGAAAGCCGCGCTGACCAGGCGCGGCTTTCCGTTAAAAGGAGGAAATATAAAGGGGTTCTCCCTGAAGAACAAACTCTTAACCGATCAAAAAACATTTTCCGAATGGGGTCTAAGGGGGCGCCCCCTTATTCCTTCACAACAAACCATTTTTCCGAAGGGGTTTAAGGGGGCGATCGGAAAGCCCCCTTATTCCTTCACAACACCTTTTTTGATGATAATATTCGCATACAGCGCCGTCTCACCGGTGGCGATACAGGCGTAGCATTTCGCTCCGCGGGGATAGAACTCCGGCTTCTGCACGGCAATCTCCCGCAGGCCGTCCTTTTCATACTTCTTCCCGATTTCCCGGTAGGTCTCCCAGATTTCGGGCTTGTACGGATCGTTCGGAAGCACGGCCATCAGGATCGTCGGATTCTCCACATAGGGATCTAGGGGGAAGAACTTCAGGATCGCGTCCAGGATCTCGGGAATCCCGTGACCGTCCAG
>Ga0310690_10007304_pt1 | contig 14260 bp, 10 predicted proteins | sample AusTroGonzalo_MG_2_FD_207661 | JGI IMG/M metagenome (GOLD analysis project Ga0310690, IMG submission 207661) | Bovine rumen microbial communities from tropical cattle in Woodstock, Queensland, Australia - Gonzalo_04 (v2) (version 2) | ecosystem: Host-associated > Mammals > Digestive system >...
AGGGCAAATACTGGCTCATCACGGAGAGGTGCACACTCTTCCCGAGAAGCGCGAATACTCTATCCAAAACGCGGATACTGTCCTCCGCATGTGTGGGAAGCACCAGATGGCGCACCGCCACTCCGCGACGAAGCACGCCGTCCTCCGTAACATCCTCCACCTGTCTGCGCATCTCAAGGATCGCTTCTTCCGCACGCTCCCGATAATCGGATACGCCGCTGTAGCGGAGGGCGATGGCGGGATCGAAATACTTATAATCCGGGAGATATACATCGACATAACCCTCGAGAGAACGGATGGTTTCGACTCGTTCGTAACCGCCGCAATTATAGATAACGGGGACGGAAGGTCTGTACAGATCGAGCGCCTCTTTGATCATCGGAACGTAGGGCGTAGGCGTGATAAGATCCACGTTCTCCGCGCCTTCGTCTTCCAACCGGCGAAAAACATCAGCCAGCTGACGCGAAGACACATATTCTCCCTTCATAGACAAAGAAATAGGAGCATTCTGACAAAAAACGCATTTCAGATTACATCCCGAAAAAAAAACCGTGCCCGAAGCGCCGCCTCCCGCTAAATACGGTTCTTCCCAAAAGTGGAGCTCGGCTCCCGCAAGAAGCACCTGCTCTCCCGCGCCGCAAAAACCGACCTTTAAACCGCGGTCGACGCCGCACAGTCTCGGACAAAGGGTGCAGATCATACGTATTGCAGGACGTCCGCAAAGGTGTCCAGAACGAGATCGGGGCGAAGGTCCGACGACGCAAGCATCTCCTTCGTCGTCTCTCCCGTAAGAACAAGAATGCTCTTCATCCCATTATTGACGGCAAAACGAATATCGGTGTACAGCCTATCGCCGCACATCGCGATCTCTTCGGGGCGAAGCCCGTATCGCTCTGCGATATAGCGCGCCATCGTCCTTTCCGGCTTCCCGATGACAAGATCGGGTTTACGCCCCGTAACCGCTTCGATAAGCGCCATAAAGGAGCCGACGTCGGGTACGGAATACGGCTCTGCGGGACAAACGACGTCGGGGTGAGAAACGATATACTCTTTTCCCTCGAAAAGGTCATTGCACGCTGCGACGAGTTTCTCATACGTAAGCTCGGTATCAAAGCAAACGACCACAAGGTCGCCTCCTTCTCTCACGAGAGGAACACCCGCCGCCTCAAATTGCTTGTAAACTGCGGAATTTGCGAGCAAAAGCACTTTCTTCCCGGCACGCTCTTCGAGTAAAAAACGGATGGTGGCTTCTCCACTGGAATAGATATCTTCTTCGGTGACGGGATAACCCATTTTACTTAGTTTTCCGACATAGGATGATGCCGTTTTACTGCTGTTATTCGTCAAAAAAAGGACTTTCTTTCCCTTTTCCTTCAACGTTTGGAGCGCCTCCATCGCACCGGGGATCTTGCTATCCCCGACGTACACGGTGCCGTCCATATCCATCAAAAACAGTTTTACACCTTCTATTCTCTTCATCTTTCGTACTCCCCCGTTTTATGCACCGAGCAACAATGGCTCGAGCAAACCGGTTTGCTTGATATGCTTTACTAAAGCATACCCCGAAACCTCCTCTCCCGTCAAGGATAATAGTTCAAGTAACTCTTCCGTGCACAAACTCTCGACATCCTTCGATCCGGGGGCACGACGATACGCCTTACACAGTTCCGCCAAGGGAAAGTCTTCCGCTAGGAAGGACAGAAAATCTTCTCGATACTCTCCCGTCAGCTGCCCTCTCTCCGAAAAAACGTCCGCATAACGCTCTGCGAGTAAGAGATGCGAATGCGCATCCAATCCCGCCATTTTTTCTATGCGCGCTGCATTCTCCACCCGATCGGGCGGCGGACAGTGCTCCAACGGATAGTCGGAAAGATAAAACCGATACAGCGAAAAGAGGGCATATGCGGCGGGGAACAAATAGTCGTCATACCGTCCGCCCTTCTTCGCCGCAGCGAGAAAGGAAAGCGTCGTAGCACTCTTGACAAAGGGCAACTTATTTCCCTCTTCCGAGGAAAGGCACCTCGCAGACGAAAGAACGCGTGCCGACACTTCTTCGGTGGGGATGTTCTTCCACTCCGCCGAGACTTTACGAAGATAGGACAACGTTGCGGCAGGATCTCTTTTTTTACGCATCAATTCGTCATAGGCGCCGTCCATACACTCGATCATACGCGCGAATAAGCTACCGAGTCCGGAACGGAGCCCCTCTCTGCTCTCCTTCAAGGAACGGTCGTAGACGACGCAAAAAGCGAACGTTTCGACAAAAAAGAGTTGCTTTACCGTGCGATAATCCACGCCAGCTTGAAAAGCGGAGAGCGCGGAAAGATCGGTAGGATACAAATACACAGGATTTTGCCCAAAAGCCGCATATTCCTTCGCCGCTTCCGTCTCCACCCTGCCGCCGACGCCGATGATCGCAGCCTGCCTGCATTCTTCTTCTTTCGCAAATGATCGCCGCATCAAGAAAGCGTCTTTCACTTCTCTTCTGTCGACTTTAAACCCTTCATGTGAAAATGCCGCAAGCGCGTCGTCTCCTTCTCTTCCCTCTTTCGCAAACAGAATGACCCTGCCTGCTTTTACCGTTTTTTTGACTTCTTTCACCAGAGAGCGAAGCCCTTCTTCTACGCAAACAACGCTTATACCTTCCGCCGACATCTTCATACATTCTCCTTTTTTATTTTATCCTACCTTTTTTCAAGGATCGTTTTCCGACGAAAAAATGCGGATTACGGATAGCTTTGACACGAAATACCGAAAGAATTATGGATTTTTAAGAATACAAAGGAGAAGAAATATGCTACAATCAAGGTATGAAGAAATATCTTCTCATCCCGCTCGTTCTGCTCCTCGTATTAACGTGCACTTTCGGATGCAAGCAGACGACCACCGATAACGGATATTACTACTATTTCTCATCTGCCATCGCGCCGAACACCGCCACGGCAGTGGATCTTTCCGGATACACATTCTCGGAATTTCTCAATCGACATTGTATCGCGGTAAGCACCACCGAAGGAGAAGCGACCTTTTACGGCGTCGTGAACGGCGACTCAGGGAAAGTCATCATTACGCCGACCTGCGATGAAGTGGAGATGTATGGCGACTTCTTTCTCCTCAACTGTTCCGAAACGAATAACAACTATCAGGTAAAGTCCCTTGACGGCACCTTGATCTTCGAATCGCAAAACCGTCCGGAGATAAGCGATATCGGCGGCGGCTATGTCAGCATAACGGTGGGAGACGTCAGCTCGGTATATAATAGCAAAGGCGAAGAAATGATCGCGGGAAGCTTGATGAATGGGGATTACGAATACTCCGCCTGCAGCAACTTTTTAATCGCGAGAAGTACCAAGGTCGGCGACTGTCATATCTTCAATCTTCATACCGGAGAATTGAAAAAATCATTTTATCCGAAAAATGAGACGCTGTTCACCGTCCATTATGCGGGCGGAAATGATTTTATCGTAATATACGACTATTACATCGAAGAAGGCGGTGATTACGACATACTTCTCCGAGAGGCAGGCGGAAGCGAAGTTCGTTTGAAACAAAGCATATCACGATTCACCATCGGCGTAGATACGCCGCACACCATTCCCTTCACGGGATACATCGCCTCGGTGAGAAGTCGTTACGCCTTCGATATGACCCAAGAAGAACGAGAAAACTACCCCCTGCAAGAAGAATATTTTTCGATAGGCACGTACAACGTTACAAATAAGACGGCAGATGGAAAAGTCACCTATTTCGTGACCGATCGACGCCTCAACAAACTCGTGGAAATGCCGAACGGCATCCGTCCTGACACCAAATGCACGGACGGATACTTCATGTCCGGATTACAGTCCAACAAGGTAATGCTCTTCGACAGCAAACTGAATCCGATCCTTACATTGCCCGAAGAACGCTACTATTCCGCGACCCTCTCGGATGGCGCCATCGTAGCGACGATCCTCTCCGACAAGCGTGCTGCATACGGTGCATACGACTTGGAAGGAAATGTGATAATAGAGTTCAAATACTCCTATTTATCCGCATTTATCAGTGGGAAAGCGATCGGTGTACACGACGGGAAGAGCTATCTCGTATCCAAGAGCGGCGAGGAAGAATACATCGGAGAAAACAAAAATCCCTTCTATTGGGACGGGTATTACGTCCGAACGGAGAACGAACGCATTGGGCTGACTTCTTACAACAAAACGACGCTGACATCCGCCACCTATGACTCGGTGCAAGATTACAAACGATTCGGGGATACCGTCTACGTGGCGCTACAAACGGAGAACGTCACGATCGTCTATAAATTAACGTAAAAAAAAGTCGGGTACCCCCGACTTTTCTTTATACTTATTCGATCGTCAATTTGTAGATCTCGTCTTTCGCCACGCCGCGTTCGGCAGCGACTTTTTTTATGGCGCTCTTCTTATCCATTCCCTCAGCAAGATAGCGCGCAAGATGTTCCTTGGGAGAAAGTGACAAATAGGGATTCTCCCCTGTCGCCCCTTCTACGATAATAACGTACTCGCCTCTCGGCTCCTCCAACACACCGTCTCGCAATCTGACAGTCAAAAATCCTTCGTGCATTTTAGTAAGTTCTTTCACCAAATACGCCGTACGATCCCCTAGTTCTTCATATAAAAATTCCAGTACTTTCCTGACGTCATGCGGCCCCGCATAAAAACACAGCGGAAGAGGAACCGAGCGAAACGGATCCAGTTTCTTCTTCTTATCCACGGTCTTCTCGGGAAGGAATCCTATGAAGACGAATCCTCCGTCCAATCCGACAAGAGCCGCCGCCGTAGTGACTGCCGTAGCGCCGGGCACCGTCTCCACACGGATCCCCGCTTCTCTCGCCTTTCTCACGAGCACCGCGCCGGGATCGCTGATAACGGGCATACCCGCATCGGACACGAGGGCGATCTCCGCGCCTTCCTGCAGTTTCTCTACCAAGCGCGCCGCACCTTCCTGCTCCTTTTGCTTGTAATAGCTGACGAGCGGCTTCTTGATCCCAAGCGAGGACAAAAGTATACTCGTTCGTCTCGTATCTTCGCAGGCTATGAGATCAACCTTTTCCAACGTCTCCACTGCGCGCTTCGTGATATCGCCGAGGTTTCCGATGGGAGTTCCCACAATATACAAAGCCATTTTCTTCTCCTTTACGATAGGTAGAGAGCGCGAACTTCTTCGCTCATCTCCATCTCTTCGTTTTTCGTTACAAGGGTGACGATATCCGTCTTTTCCACCGCACCGAGCACACATTCCACGATAAAGCTATCCGCACTCTTATCCGCCGATGCCGTAAGGTAGGTCTTCTTTCGTACGGAGAAACCGGCATCCGTCAAAATGCGATTCGCCTCTTTCTCCCTCTCGCAGGGCAGAATGAAGTATCCCACTCCATCTTCTTTTAAGAGATATTTCATGGCGGCGATCACCTCTGCGAAGGTCACGGCGATCTCATGACGGGCGATAGCTTGCTCCTCATTCCGATTAACGTCACCGCTACCCGTCTTATAATAAGGCGGATTCACCACGACGCGATCGGCGTAACGGGCGGGAAGCAGTTGCTCTATCTCACGAATGTCCCCCTGTACGATCTGCATCCTATCCTGTAAAGCGTTCGCATATACGGTGCGCTTCGCCATATCGGCGAGAGCGGGCTGCAACTCTACGCCAACTACGCGCGCATTCCTTTTTGCTTGGACAAGCAGCCCGATCACACCCGAGCCGCATCCGAGATCCACCACCGTCTCGTTCTTCTCCGCTTCCACCAAATTGGCGAGGATCACACTGTCGGAATTGAAACGATATCCTTTCTTTTTCTGTAAAATCAATAATCCGCGCGTCTCCAGATCCTCTACGGCTTCATCTTCCATCGCAACGTCCGCCATACGTTTCTTCGCCTTCTTCAACGCGGCAAAATCGTGGATATGCGCGTTTGCTTGAACAATGAACTTCTTGGTCAATGCGTGCATTCCGCCCGCTTCCGTCGCCAAATGCCGCACTCGAGAAGTGCAAGCAAGAAGACTCGGCAGAACGAATAGCACCAGCAAAGTACTGATCAAAGCACCGCGCATGCACATCATCGTGATCTCGCCGATCACGGCATTGGAGGATATGAGCGTCACACTGGCGCACGCAGCGATAAGAATGCTCGCGGACGTCAAAATGCTCATTGTACAAGAAGTACCGCTTTCATAAGCGGCAAAAAGCGGATCTTTCCCGTCTTTTCTGAGTGATACGTATCGGGTAGTCACGAGGATGGCGTAGTCTACCGTCGCGCCGAGCTGGATTGCTCCTACCACGATATAAGCAAGGAAGTTCAGCGATTGCCCGAAGATCGTACTCAAACTGAAATTGATCCAGGTGCCCAGCTCGATCAATAGCACAAGCAAGAAGGGATAAACGAAATTACGGAAAGTAAGCAATAATACGCAGAAAATGATCACCACAGAGATAATGGTGATCCATCTGAAATCACGTGGCGTAAGCTCTCTGAAATCGGTGACTGCCTGTACGACGCCTGTGGAATACACTTTCCCGTCAAACATTTCATTCGCAAGCGCTTTTACTTCTTCCAAAATAGCCGTCGCGCTTAAAGACTCCACACCGTTATCACTCGTAAGCGATACCATATACATCGTATACCCGCTCGGCGTGATATAGCCGAAAGACTTACCGAGCTCCACGGCATCGATATGCCAAGAAGAGTCTTTCACGCGGATCTCTCCATTCTCATCGAAAGCCTCTTCCGGCAAAAAAGCATAAAAGCCAGTTACACCGCTGACTCCCTCCAACTTCTCGACTTTCTCCACGAAACGAACGTTTTGCACTGCGTCTTCTTCATCCACGGGGACAGCAAGGAATAATTGATTACTCGTCTCGGACACGTAAGAGACCAAAGTGGGATCTCCTTCCATTTTCGGCAAGAAATTCAGATAAGACAACGAGAGGAAATACTGCCCGAGGAAGGCGGGGATAAGCAAGAGAGAGAAAAGGATCACAATGATCACGCGATGGCGCACGCTGAACTTCGCGAGACGTCTGAAACGAAGATCGATCAAACGACGGTGCCCCGTTTTCTTCATCGGTTTATTGAGAATAATGAGTAAGCAAGGCTGCAATACTAGCACGGTAAGCATCGCAAGGAAGATCCCCTTGATCAGCACACCTCCGAGATCCGCTCCGAGTGTGAAACTCATCACGAAGAACGCCGCGAAACCTCCCATCGTAGTAAGACCCGAAGCAAGCACCGTTTTGAAGGTCGTACCGATGGCTGTGACCATCGCTTTTTCCATCGGAATGCCACGCATCGTTTCTTCCGAATAGATCTGCGTCAAGAAGATGGAATAATCCATCGCAAGAGCGAGCTGCAGTATGGAGGCCGCACAGAATGTAATGATGCTTATCTCGGGGAAGAAGAAGTTCGTCCCCATATTGATAACGATAGACACCCCCATTGTGACCATAAAGACGATGGGCTCCAAGTAGTTGGCACTGACGAGGAAAAGAATGATCAGCACCAAGATGATCGCCACGACAAGGTAGATGGGAAGCTCCCCTATCGCATCGTTATATACTTTTCTGGAGAGGGGTGACGTGCCTCCCGCTACGTATTCAAGGTCTCCGAGCGCATCGTTCAAACAGCGGAGCGCCTCCTCCGCTTCGTTTGTACTTGCACCGACATTCATGCTGACGATAAGAAGATAATTTCCGTCCTTTCGGAAAAGATCTTCTATCTTTTTCTTCGTTTTTTCTCCGCCTTCCACTGAATCGACAGGAAGACCGTCGGCAGTGCCGACCCACAGAATATCGGTAATATAGCGATTCTCTTTCGCTTCCTCGACGGCGTCATACAGCTTCTCGTACGTATCGGGCGAATCTCCTTTTACCGCATAAACCGCATTGCTCTCAAGCGCGAAATTCTCCGCAAAAAACGCACTGCCTTCATAAGTATCCGTCCCTTTCGGCAAATAGCTCATGATGTCGCTGTTGATATTTGTCAGTCCTATTGCATACGCGGTAGCGGCAAGAATCACCGCGATGACGATCACGATGAGAATACGCCTCTTCACGATGACATTGCCGACTTGATTCATTATGTTCGCAAACTTGGTCTTTCGCATAGCTTCTTTATTATAGCACTTCGTGCTTCGAATGACAATTCATCAAACAAGTCCAAAAATAATATGCACTTTTCACCCGATCACCTGTTGAACTGCTTCCGAAAACGCAATGGGGATAATCCCGTCCGCTTTCGAAACTGTCGGGAAAGATAATTGCCCTCGCCGAATCCCGTTTGCTCCGCGATCTCTTGCAGTGAAATGACGTTCTCGATGAGGTACTCTTTTACCTTCGAAATACGATAATCAATAAGATAATGAACGATGGATATCCCGATATCTTTCTTAAAGACTTGATCGCAATGGGCGACGGAATACGCCATAGCATTCGCGATCCTCCGAAGCGTCATAGGCTGACGGTATTTTTCGTGTATGTAAGCGAGTATCTTATCGGTCAAAGGACTGTACCGGCGTCTCGTGGCGTAAGAGCGCAAAATATTCAATATCGACGACGTCATATCCTCCAGGGCGGCGTGTGCATACTCATTATATCCATGCTCGGACACGTGACATGCATGCACGATCATTCGTATCTCTTCCACAACGACGTCCTCCATAAGAAGAGGAAGAGCGGGATCCTCGTCCATGCGAAAGTTAAAGCTCGCATACGCAGTGTGACCCGGCCGACCGATGCGCTCTCTCTTGGTGCCGGGCGGCATCAAAACGGCGCTGCCTTCCTCCACCGTTATGGCATGCCCGTTGATACGATAATCTAGCGATCCTTCGAGCACGAGAGTAAGATCGTAGTAAGGAATGACGGACAGCGGGATTGCCTCCACGGACTTCTCCTTATGGTATCTGAAATAATGCACATGAACGTTTGTCATAATAATGTGCTAAAAAATTCCTTTTTTTAGAAAAATTGCTATTGTTTTTGTGCTTTTTCTGCATTATAATATCTTTCGGAATCCATTGTCAAGGGTATTTCAAAGAAATACACCCTCGAGAATAGGACGATCTATAAAGAATTCGGAAGGAGAAACAATATGATAAGATTAAGCGCATTTGCAGACGAATACGACAATAGCCTCGAAGGGCAGATCGCCGGACTGAAGAAAAACGGCATTTCGCTCCTCGAGATACGTAATATTAACGGCAAAAACGTAATGGAGCTTACGGATGAAGAGGCGAAAGCCATCCGTGCCCGTCTTGACGAAGAAGGCATCAAAATGTGGTCCATAGGTTCCCCCATCGGGAAAAAGGACATTGCTCTCTCCGAGGAAGAGCACCTTGCAGACGCAAGACGCGGCTGTGAACTCGCGAAGATCCTCGGCGCGGAGAACATTCGTTGCTTCAGTTTCTACAACGTGCCCGAGAACAACGCGCACGAAAAAATGTTTGACCTTTTGAAGAAATTCGTTGCGATCGGTAACGAATACGGCATCCGTATGTGTCACGAGAATGATAAAGGTCTCTATGGCGACAATCTTGCTCGCACCAAAGAAGTCCTCGATAATACTCCGGGGCTGTACTCGGTGTACGATCCCGCGAACTTCATCCAAGTGGGCGAAAAGTCCTCGGATACACTTCCCGCATTAGCGGACAGAGCCTACTATTTCCACATCAAAGACGTTATAGCGGAGACGGGTGAGCTCGTACCTGCGGGCTACGGCGACGGCAATCTGCTCGGACTGGTATCCGGCATCAAAGGGGACAAGGTGCTCACCATCGAGCCTCACCTCAAGATATTTGCGGGATACGTATTGAATGACAGCACCGTATTAAAAACGAAGTTTAAATTTACCGACAACGTATCGGCATTCGACGCCGCAGTGGCAGCTATCAAGAACGTTCTCGGACAAGCGGGATATAAAGAGGAAAAGGGAGTATTTGTAAAATGAAAGAAGTAAGGTACGGCATCGTAGGCGTCGGCAATCAAGGCACCTATTACGCATTACGACTGAACGAGGGGCTTGTTCCGAATTCCAAACTAACGGCGATCGCGGAAATCAACCCCGTGAAGATGAACGCCATCAAAGAAAAACTTTCCGGCGACATCGCCTTTTACGACGATTTCCACAAGATGCTCGACGACGGAGCTTGCGACGCCGTGGTCGTTGCAGTTCCCCATTACACCCATCCCGACATCGTCATCGAATGTTTGTCGCGCGGTGTGCACGTAGTGACGGACAAGCCCGCCGCCGTATACACAAAACAGGTGGAAATGATGAATGCCGCCGCAGAGAAGAGCAAAGCTCTTTACGGCATGATGTTTAACCAACGCACCAACTGTCTGTATCGCAAAATGCGTGAGATCATCCAATCGGGCGGGATCGGCACGTTGCAACGCGTAAACTGGATCATCACCGACTGGTTCCGCACGCAGAACTACTATGATTCCGGATCGTGGCGCGCTACTTGGAAAGGAGAAGGCGGCGGTGTACTCATCAACCAATGCCCCCACCAGATCGACCTCGTGCAGTGGGTGGTAGGCGAAATGCCCGTTTCCGTACGCGGATTCTGCAAGTACGGCAAATGGCATGACGTGGAAGTGGAAGACGAAGTGACGGCGTACTTCGAGTACGCAAGCGGCGCCTCGGGCGTCTTCATCACGACGACGGGTGAAGCTCCCGGCACGAACCGCTTCGAGGTATCGGGCACAAAAGGAAAGCTCCTGTGCGAAAACGGCAAATTGTTCTATTATAAGAACGAGGAAGATTCGCAGTCTTTCTGCAAAACCTCCAAAGCGTCCTTCGCCAAGCCGAACTGTGAAGTGATCGAACCGGAGACCGACGGACAGAACCTGCAACACGTAGGTATCCTCTCCAATTTCACGCAAGCGATCCTCGGCAACGAGCCGCTCTTCGTAGACGGTAAAGAAGGCATCCGCGGAGTAGAACTCATGAACGCCATCGAACTTTCCGGCTGGAATAACGGCGCGGAAGTGAAGCTCCCCATCGACGGCGATCGCTATTATAATGAACTCATGGCGCACGTGGCCGTATCCCGTTATAAGGAAGGCAACGACAACGTCGTGGAAGGCACCTTGAACTTCGGAACGGGGTTTGCGAACATTAAAAGTGAGAAGTAATATGAAATTGACCTTTCGTTGGTATGGGGAAAAAGATACCATTCCCCTTTCCTATATCAAACAGATCCAAGGCATGACGGGCGTCGTAACGGCTGTTTACGATACGCCCGTGGGTGAAGTATGGGAGAAAGAGAAGCTCCTCCGACTCCGCGATCTCGCGGCGAAAGAGGGACTCGAAATGGAAGTGATAGAGTCCATTCCCGTGCATGAAGATATCAAGCTCGGTCGCCCGACGAGGGATAAATACATCGAAGCTTACAAACAGAATATACTCAACTGCGGCAGCGTCGGCGTAAAATGCGTTTGCTATAATTTCATGCCCGTTTTCGACTGGTTCCGCACCAACCTTCATTACGTACACACAGACGGATCCAATTCCCTTTCTTACTCCGAAGCAGACTTCGCGAAACTCGACAAGAAGAATCTGCGCTTGCCCGGCTGGGACGAAAGCTATACGCCGGCAGAGCTCACCTCTCTTCTCGATGCCTATAAAGGCATGACACACGAGAAACTGTTCGAGAATCTCGTGTACTTCCTAAATGCCATTATGCCCGCTTGCGACGAGGCCGAAGTAGATATGGCGATACATCCCGATGATCCTCCATGGGATATCTTCGATCTGCCGCGTATCGTCGGCAGAGAATCGGACTACGATAAACTGTTCGCTGCCGTACCAAACAAACATAACGGCATCACCTTCTGCACGGGCAGTCTGGGTGCGGGACATTTCAACGACCTTCCGAAAATGGCGGCAAAATACGCAGAGCGTATTTATTTCGCACATTTAAGACAGCTGAAATTCGTAAACGAAACCGACTTCTATGAGAACGGTCATCAAACCGCAGAAGGTAATATCGATATGTATGCCATCGTTAAGGCGCTCGTAGAGAACGGATTTGCAGGTTATCTCCGTCCCGATCATGGCAGAAACGTATGGGGCGAAGAAGGCAAACCCGGCTACGGACTGTACGATCGAGCCATGGGCGCCACCTATTTGGCGGGACTCTTCGAGGCGATCGAGAAAGATCTTGCAAAGTAATATGGAATACGGATACAAAGACGGAAAGATCATCGTAAAAGGGAAATACTACGAGGAAGTGCGATATGACATTTCCAATGAGAAGATCGCCGTGACGACGGACGGCACGGGCGGACTCCTTTCTTATCGCATCGTCAATCGCGCTGGCAACTGTTTATCCACCTTTCTCGGCATTACTTTTTTCCGCGATGGTCGCCCTCTTGATCCCTACCAAGAAAAACGGGTGGAGATGATCGGCAGGACGCAGACCGTATTTTTACCCGAAAACAACATATCCGTCAAGACTTTCCTCTCCAAAGACGTAAACGGCGTCTTTTTCGACGTATCAACATCGGGCAGTCATCTTGAAATGGCGGTGAATTGCCGCGATGCAAAGCGGAACGAAGACGCGACGAACGTAACCGTCGTGGAAGGAGCGGGATTCCGCTTTTCCTTCTCCGAAAAAGGTTTTTGGTCCAAAGAAAACGACTCCTTTTACTTGCCGTGCAATACTACTTTGCGCTTTGTGCTCACTTTCGGCGAAGAACCGCTTCATGATGTGCTTGACGACTTCGAAGGCTATGCGAAAGCGTGTGAAGAGGAGATAAAAACGATACACTTCCCTGCCTCCGTAAAAAGCGAAGAAGAAAAAGCGCTGTACGTTGCCGCATATTTCACCGCACTCGAGAATCATAAGACGGTGGGAGACTTCCGTGCTTTTGCCGCGGGGATCAACTACCTTGATCCGCTCCGAACCTATTTCCGTGACGGTTATTTTACGGTGCTCCCGATGTACGGTCGCCATGCGGAGCTTGTTCGAGCGCAGATCCTCACCTTGGCAAAAGGGATCTCGTCGGACGGCACTTGCCCCTCTGCGGTCAAGTCCGACTTCTCCGCATTCTGGGGAGATCATTACGATAGTCCCTCTTTCTTCGTGATGATGCTTTGCGATTACGTAAAGCACACGGGTGACAAGGGTATTCTCGAAGAGAACGTACACGGCGACACCTTACTCGCACTGGCGGATAAAGTTTTGACAAAACTATCGAAAAAATCGGATGAAACGGGGCTTCTTTATAAAGAAGGATACTACAACAAACGCGACTGGGCGGACGAGGTAAATCGTAATGGTTACGTGACCTACGTGGAAGCTTTGTATGCGCGCGCTCTTTTCTCCGCCTCCAAGCTTTTCGCCGAAAAAGACGAGATAAAGTCTATTTCCTATTTGCAGGCTTTCGAGCGCGTGAAGGACGCCATCAACACCATTCTTTTCGACGAAGAAAAAGGCTATTACGTCAACTACAAGACCCCGAGTTTCACAGAAGATAATCTCTCCATAGACACCGTATTTACGCTACTCTTCGGCATCGCGGACGACAGACGGGCAAACCTCGTTCTAGACAATATGGAGAGGATCCTCGAAACGCGAAACAACACCTCCCAAAAGGGCGGAGATTACGGCGTCATGTGCGTATATCCTCCCTACAAGAAACAAGCGGCGTCACATAAATCCATGCGCCCTTACGACTATCATAACGGCGCGAATTGGTGCTATCTAAGCGCCATGTACGCCTATGCAAAATACTTATACGGAAGAGATCATTCGTACCCCTTGCTCTCCTGCTTCTCATACAACGTGGCGCGCGGTAATTACACCCTCGTGGAGTACTTCTCCCCCTGCTGCAAAACGGGATCTCCTCTGCAAGGATGGAGCGCGGCGATCGCCTTCGTATATGAAAACATCGGAAAACCCTCCTTTTTCAAGGAGATGAAATAAGACAAATAAGGAGAAAAATATGAGCATTCCTTTTCAAGTAAACTTATCGGATAAAGTCGTGGCTGTAACGGGTGCGGGCGGCGTGATCTGTAGCGAATTCGCACGTGCACTGGCACAATGCGGCGCAAAAGTAGCCCTGCTCGACATCAATTACGACGCGGCAAAAGCCGTAGCGGACGACATCGGCGCAAATGCGATGGCGGTAAAATGTAATTGCCTAGAGAAAGAGAGCATTCTTCAGGCGAAGGAAGAGATAAACGCGGCGTTCGGGAAGGTGAACTTCCTCATTAACGGCGCCGGCGGCAACAATCCCC
>Ga0310690_10007305_pt1 | contig 14258 bp, 11 predicted proteins | sample AusTroGonzalo_MG_2_FD_207661 | JGI IMG/M metagenome (GOLD analysis project Ga0310690, IMG submission 207661) | Bovine rumen microbial communities from tropical cattle in Woodstock, Queensland, Australia - Gonzalo_04 (v2) (version 2) | ecosystem: Host-associated > Mammals > Digestive system >...
AACATTGTTGCGTTGTATAGCCGGTTTTCAAGTTGCCAGTTCAGGCGATATCTTATTAAAAGGTGAGGATGTCACCAAGACTCCTCCGTACAAACGTCCGGTGAACACAGTGTTTCAGAAGTATGCCCTGTTCCCGCATTTGAACGTGTTCAACAACGTGGCGTTTGGTCTCAAATTGAAGAAAGAAGATCCCGAGACGATCAAGAAGAAAGTGCGGCAGGCACTAAAGATGGCGAACCTGACGGGTTATGAGGAGCGTGAGGTGGACACCCTCTCCGGTGGTCAGCAACAACGTGTGGCTATTGCTCGAGCAATCGTCAACAAACCCGAAGTGCTATTGCTCGATGAACCGCTCTCGGCCCTCGACCTCAAAATGCGCCATGACATGCAGATAGAGCTCAAAGAGTTGCACGAGAAACTCGGTATAACCTTTATCTACGTGACCCACGATCAGGAAGAGGCGCTGACGCTGAGCGATCGCGTTGTAGTGATGAGCGAAGGAAAAATCCAGCAGATAGGTACGCCGACCGATATATACAACGAACCGCAAAACTGCTTTGTGGCTGACTTCATTGGTGAGAGTAACATCCTCTCCGGTACGATGATTCGTGACAAACGCGTGTCGTTCTGCGGTCAGGAGTTCGACTGTATTGACGAAGGCTTTGGCGAGAACAATCCCGTCGATGTCGTTATCCGACCGGAAGATATTTACGTTTGGCGCAAGGAAGATGAGAAACGCGGAAAAGTGGTCGCCAACGAAGAAGACGACATAGAAGACCGCGTACCGAAGGGCAAGTTCACCAAGTGGTACGGCGAAGTGCAGAGTTGTATCTTCAAGGGTGTACACTACGAGATGCGTGTGCTCACACCGGATAAATACGAGTTCTTGATTCAGGACTACCACGAGTACCTGCCGGGCACGGAAGTAGGCATGCTCGTGCGGCCGGAGGATATACAGATCATGAAGAAAGAGCACTATGTGTATAACTATTTCGAAGGTGAGGTGCTCAAAAACGGCAAGGTATGGTTCCTCGATGCCGAATGGGAAGTGGAAGAGAAGCAGTTAGAAGGCTTCGAAGCCGGTGATAAAGTGCAAGTGCGTGTGAAATTCCGCGATATCGACTTGCAGGACTACGAAGAAGAAGGTACACTCTCGGGTGAGGTGCATTTCATCTTATTCAAAGGCAACCACTTCCACCTGACTATTCGCACGGACGAAGGGAATGACCTGTTTGTAAACACGAATGATGTATGGGACGACGGTGACCGCGTAGGTATCGTCATTCCGAAGAACAAGATAAAGATCGACAAATGGCCTAATGACTAAACTGGTTCAGATATTTTCTTCGCGAAGAACATGGGCATGGCCATATGTGGCGTTCATGGCAATGTTCGTGGTACTGCCGCTGATCTTGGTCGGCGTGTACGCGTTCACGGACATAGACGGCCATTTCACCTTGCATAATTTCGCTAAGTTCTTCACGCACAACGAAGCCATCCAGACTTTTCTGTACTCGCTGATGATAGCTGTTTTCAATACGGCCATATGCCTGCTGATCGGCTATCCTGCCGCCTATATCATGGCGCAAGAGGACTTCAAGACGCCCAAAGTGATGGCGATGCTGTTCATCCTGCCGATGTGGATCAATTTCCTGTTGCGTACGGTGGCAACGGTCGAGTTATTCAATATGTGCGGCCTGCCGTTGGGCGAAGGAGCACTCCTCTTCGGTCTGTGCTACGATTACCTGCCCTTCATGATCTATCCGATCTATAATACGCTGCAGAAGATGGATAACTCGCTCGTAGAGGCAGCACAGGATCTCGGTGCTAACCGCTGGACTTGTTTCTGGAAGGTGATCGTACCGCTCAGCATGCCCGGCGTCTATAGCGGTATCGTCATGGTCTTTATGCCTACGGTATCGACCTTCGCTATTGCAGAACTGCTGACGCATAACAACATCAAGTTGTTCGGTAGTCTCATTCAGGACTATATCACCACGACCGATCTGCTCAACTACGGAGCGGTTCTCTCGCTGGTACTGCTTATCATTATCGGTCTGACGTCATTCTTCGGTGACCATGACGACAAAGGGGAAGGAGGTCTGGTATGAAAATAAAGGTTATAGGTTATAGGTTATGGGTTATAGGGTTGATTTTCCTCTCACCACTAACCGCTAACCACTCACCGTTATTTGCACAGTCCAATGTCACCTACGCCCTCCGCGTCGGTACAACGGGCGAGAATACTCTCCTCGCCGATTTCCCCGACTCCTATGCCGGCGAGAAAGTGAACGTGAGCGTGTCTATTGAAAAGGATAATCTCGATTTTATCTTCACCAATCACCAATCACCAATCATCAATCACCAATCCTTCGATTCGATCTATGTGTATACCGACGAATCAGCTGTCACATGGACCGTTTGGCGGAGCAAGAAAGAGGTGAAGAACCGTGGCCAGCGGGTGATGACGCAGAATGCGTACAAGACCTTTGAGGAATATGTGCGTGCGCACACAACTGCCGCCAAACGCAGCACAGGATGGATCTGGTTCGTTTTTGCCGGAATGTTACTCGTTGCCGGTATTGTCTCCGTGATCAGTTATGTCGCCAAAAGGCGCAGAGAGAAGAATCTTTCGGCAGTAGAACAAGAGACGCTGCGTCGCAAACGGATGGGTTTGCGCAGGCATTACGGCTCGCAACTCTATCTATGGCTGTTGCTCATCGTGCTCTATGCACCGATAGCCCTTATCGCCGTCTTCTCCTTCACCAAGAGCAAGATTCTCGGTAACTGGACCGGCTTCTCGATGGACCTCTATGTTAATCTGTTTACCGGCAAAGCTGATGCAGGACTAAATAGTGCAATATGGTACACGGTCGTTATTGCATTGATAGCAGCTGTGTGCTCCACGATATTGGGTACCTTGGCGGCTATCGGCATCTATAACATGCGCGCCAAAGCACGCAAGGCGGTGAGTTTGCTCAACTCCGTGCCGATGATCAACCCGGATATCATCACCGGTATCTCGCTCTTCTTGCTGTTTGTGGCATTAGGTATGAGTCAAGGTCTGGCTACTGTTTGCATCGCGCATGTGGTATTCTGTACACCCTACGTGGTACTCAGTGTGTTACCGCGTCTCAGCCGTATGAACCCGAACACATATGAGGCAGCGCTTGACTTGGGTGCTACGCCGGCACAAGCCCTGCGGATGGTGATGATCCCTGAGTTATGGCCGGGTATGTTGAGCGGTTTCATCTTGGCACTGACGCTGAGTGTGGATGATTTCGGCGTGACGTTCTTTACCAAAGGAAGCGGCGGCTTGGAGACCCTGAGTACCTTCATCTATTCCGATGCACGCAAAGGTGGTCTGACGCCTGAGTTGAGACCCTTGTTCACGATCATACTACTGGTGATGTTGGCTGTATTGATATATATCAACTTTCGAAAAGACAAAAAAGATAATTAATTAACCTTTTAAATTAATATGATTATGAAAAAATTTACTACTTTGTTTGTGGCTCTTGCAGCTATTGTTCTCGTTTCCTGTAACCGCGTGGACCGCGCGCATCAATTGAAAGTGCTCAACTGGGCAGATTACATTGATGAAGATGTGAAAGCCGGTTTTGAAGATTGGTATTTCCAGCAGACAGGCGAGAAAGTACAACTCGTTTATGAGACCTTTGACATCAACGAGACAGCATTAACCAAGATTGAAGTCGGCCATGAGGACTATGACGTCTTCTGTCCGTCAGAGTACATCATCGAGCGTATGCTCAAGAAAGATCTCATCCTCCCCATCCGGAAAGATCTGATCCCTGACAGCATCTATTATTTCAATAACATCTCTCCGTTCGTGCTTGATAAGTTCCAACAAATGGCTCCGCGCTACGATATGAAGGTGAGCGATTATACGGTGGGATACATGTGGGGTACAACGGGCTTCATCTACAACCCGCAGTACGTAAACCGCGAGGACCTGACCTCTTGGGCCGCTATCCTCGATCCGAAATTCGAGAACCGTATTCTGATGAAAGATGCGTTCCGTGATGTGTATTCGGTACTGGTGCTCTATGCTTATGCCGATCAGATCGAGCGGGGTGAGTTGAACCGCGATGAGGTGGTTCGTAACATCACCAAAGCACGCGTAGCGGCTGTTAAGGACATCCTTCTCCGCGCCAAGAAACAGATATGCGGATGGGAAGTGGACTTCGGCAAAGAGGAGATGACCAAAGGCAAAGCATGGCTCAACCTCAGCTGGTCTGGTGACGCACAATTTGCTATCGAAGAGGCATCGGAGATGGGTGTGATGCTCGATTATATCGTGCCGAAAGAGGGTTCGAACGTATGGTTCGACGGTTGGGTGATCCCGAAATATGCGCAGAACATCAAAGCCGCTACCTATTTCATCGATTATATGTGCAAGGCCGAGAACGCTTTGGCAAATATGGATGAGATCGGTTATGTATCTTGTGCAGGCGGCCCGGATGCAGCAGCTATTATCCTGGATGACCAGAACGATGAAGAGGAGTGGCCCGAGACGGTTGATGCATCGTATTTCTTCGGCGAAGAGAAGATACTGGTGGACGGCGAGTGGTTGGATCCGCACGCCCTGCATCTGAACCCTGTTTATTATGCCGACAAGAGCACGATCGACCGCTGCGCACTGATGCACGACGCCGGTGACAGCCAAGAGATGTTGCTCGAGATGTGGAATGAAATCAAATTGGCAAGATAAATTATATATTAATGCGTAAACTATTATTTCTATTAGTCTGTCTCTGTAGTCTGGGTGTACAAGCTCAGACTACTGAGATGGAAACGCGTTACCACGCTTTGGCCGAACGCTTTGACGGTCGGGACAAGTTGTTGCAGCGCGATCTGAAGGAATACCTGCAGGCCTTCCCTTACACGACCTTCGCCGATGAGGTGAAGTTTATGCAAGGTGTGCTGCTGGTGGAGAAAGGCCGTTACAAGAACGGACTGAAAATCCTGGAGCCCATCGACCCAAAGGCACTCACGCGCTCGCACCAGAACGACTATTCGTTCTATCGCGGCTATGCCTACCTGATGCAGCAGGAGTACCAACGCGCTTCCGTCTATTTTGCATTGCTCGCCAAGGGTAACAGCCGTTATACGATGCGCGGTAACTACTACTACGGTTACTGCCAGTATAAGATGGAGCACTATGACAAAGCGCTTCCGGCCTTCAAGCAGTTGGAGAACGAACCGGCATACGCCAAGACCGTTCCGTACTACCTGACGCAAATCGAATATGTGCAGGGTAACTACGAAGCGGTGGAGACGCGCGCCAACACACTTCTGCGCGAGTACCCCGACAGCCCTAACAACGGAGAACTGCATCGTATCCTCGGTGAGATGTATTTCCAAAAGCAGGACTACGCTCAGGCGGTGGAGCATCTGCGTAAGTATGCACAGAGTGCGAAAGAGCAGAAAGAAGAGCCGGTACGTAATGACCTGTTTATGCTCGGTACCGCCGAATATCGTCTGGGCGAGTATGCCCAGGCCGTGCAACATCTCAAGCAGATGAAGCAGGAACCCGACACCCTCTCCGAAGCGGCTTGTATGACGATGGGTAATGCCTATGTGCAACTCAACCAATACGAGCAGGCGAAACTGTCCTATCAGGCGGCAGCCAACTACGGCATCACGCCTGCAGTCAAAGAAGAGGCGGCGTATAACTACACCCTCTGCTCCTATCAATCATCCAGCGCATTAGGCGAGTCCGTGAAGGCATTCAATGATTTTTTGCATCAGTTCCCGGACTCCAAATATGAAAATAAAGTGTACCAGTTGCTCTCCGACGCGCTGATGAAGAGCAAGAACTACGCTGCGGCTATAGCTACCTTGGACGCCATCGAGCATCCGACACCGAAGATGCTGCAAACAAAGCAGTACCTGCGCTACCAACTTGGAGCCGACCATTTCCTGCAAGGTAAGATGCAGCAGGCGGCAGAGTGGATGACGGAGGTGATCAACCATTCCGGAGAGTCTGCCCAATACACAACCGAAGCCTACTACGTACGCGCAGAAGCCTATTATCGTTTACGCAATTATACGGCATGCGCGCAAGACCTGAACACGTTCTTTGCCCGTCCGGATGCCAAGCAGTCACAAAACTACGTCATCGCACGCTACCTGTCGGGTTACACCTGTTTCTCGCAAGGTCAGTTCGACCAAGCGCGTGAAGCGTTCTCCGTCTATATCGATGCCGCTCGGGCTACCGAACCCACCTATGCCGATGCACTCAACCGTATCGGTGACTGCTATTTCAATGCCCGCCAGTTCCAACCGGCCATCACCTATTACACACAGGTGTCCAATCTACAGGCTGCCGGCGCTGACTATGCCCTCTTCCAACGCGGATATGCACTCGGATTGCAACATAAATACGCAGAGAAAATCAACGTGATGCGTGATCTCGTCAAACGCTATCCCAAGTCGGACTATGCAGATGACGGTTTATATGAGACAGCGCGTGCCCAACTGCAACTGGAAGACGAGCCGGGCGCCATAGTCACCTATGAGCAGATGCTGTCCGCTTATCCGCATTCTACCTTGGCACGCAAGGCCTCGCTGGAGCGCGCGATGCTATACCGCAATGTAGGACAGAACGACCAAGCGATAGCAGCGTACCGCCAGACCATCGAGAAATACCCTGCTACCGAAGAGGCATACACCGCGCTGGAGGCACTACAGGCACTCTATGTCGAGACGGGTAAGGTGAACGAGTATCTGGCGTACACCAAACAACTGGTGAAGATGAATATGAATGTCACGACGCAAGAGGATTCGCTGCTCTACGCTTCAGCCGAGATGCAGTACATGCAAGCCGATTATAAGAAAGCCACGGTGTCGCTGAGCAATTATATCACCAAGTACTGCGCCGGAGGACGTTATTGCACTACTGCGCGTTATTACCTCGCCGACTCCTACTACCGCCTCGGGCAGAACGACGAAGCCTTGGTGCAATATACCGCGCTGGCAGAGATGAATGCGAACCCCTATCAGGAAGAAGCGGCTACGCGGATGGCGGAATTGTGTTACGACAAAGCCGACTATGCGTGCGCACTGGACGCTTTCTACCGCATGCAGGCGCTCGCTTCCAATCGTGAGAACACAGCGATAGCCCGACTCGGAATCCTGCGTTGTAGTCAGGCTCTCGGACGGCATCAGATAGCCATCGACATCGCCGAGCAGATCTTAAATGATCAGCCTGTAAACGAAGAGACTAAAGCCGAAGCGCTGTACGGTCGCGCCAAAGCCTATGTGGCACTCAAACAGTGGAACAAAGCACAACCGGACTTGACGACATTGTCTGCCGAAGTGCGCACTGCCCAAGGAGCGGAGGCGAAATACCTGCTCGCGCAGACTTATTTTGAGCAGAAGAACTACGACGAAGCGGAAGCACAGGTCATGGCTTTTACCCAGATGAACACTCAGCAGCAGTACTGGCTTGCACGGGCACTCATCCTGCTCAGCGACATCAACCGTGAGAAAGGCGAATTGTTCCAGGCACGGCAGTACCTGCTTGTGCTCAAGCAGAACTATATGATTCAAGGGGACGACATCCCGTCACGCGTGGACGAGCATATCGCTGTACTGGATCGTCTCGAACAACCCGAAATAAAGGAGGAAAACGATGATGAAGATTAATAAAATGATCACGATAGCGCTGCTCTTAGCGTCCTCTATAGCTTTCGCCAACAACGATTCTACATTAAATCGTTCTGTCACCGTAGAGCGCGATTTTCAACCCGTCATACAAGATGCCGGTAAGGTGGCTACCAAGCCTGCGGTGGTGGAGACGACGATTGAACCCGCGCCTGTAGAGTACTCCGAATATACGGCAGACGTGACGCCGGGTAACACCTTCCATTCCTTGCTCTCGCAGCCTACACGCTTTGAAGCGGGAAAACCCTTCAACGGCTATGTACGCGGGGCTCTCGGTCACCCGAACACACTCTTCGACTTCGGCTATCATCTCGATGACGGGAAGAAATCCATCCTCGATGTGTATGCGCATCACCATGCCGAATGGGGAACGGCGACCCTGAGCAAAACCAAGGTCGGTTTTAACTTCACGCATCCTTTCACCAAATGTGACCTCTATTTCGGTGTGAACGGCGGAAACATATATTATACCAAATACGGCCACTGGTATGACTACACGCTCAAAGACCCGGGTATGTGGGAGAAGAACAGCGTCACCTATTCGATGCCGCGTAACGGAGGAGCACTGGATGTGACCTCCCTATGGACAGCAGAAGCCTTTATCGGTGTGCGGGCCAATGCCAAGCAAGACGTGCAGTACACCTTCCAGACGGGCTATAAGCTCTTCTCTAAGCCCGGCGCTGTTTCCGAGCATCAGGTACGTACCAAAGCGGCTTTCGATTGGCATTCCGATGCCCATCATGTAGGCGCGAACGTCTATGTGCAGAACAACATAATGCAATTAGGCACGTTGGCGGAAGTCATCCCCGATTCGATGTACAACACGCGTCATAACTTGCGCATTGAGCCGTATTATCAGTATGAAGGAAAACGCGTGCGCGTGCACCTCGGCGTGAATCTGGATATGAACATAGGCTGCAAGGAGAACCACCTCATCGGTACAGACCAGTTCTGTTTTGCTCCTTCACCGCATATTAATATCGAGGCACAAGTAGCTAAACAATGGCTCACCATCTATGCCGACATCGTTGGTAACCAAGGCATGTTGAACCTGCAGCATTACATGGAAGAGAACCGTTACCGTCTAATCCATGCCGGTATCATCGAACCCCATGCCGGTTCCTATACACCGGTGGATGGCGAACTCGGTTTTCATATCCGCCCCTACCGTGACCTGCTCATTGAGATTCATGGAGGATACGCTTATATGATGAATCAGGATGTATGGATTGCCACGACCGACACAATGAATTTCGCACCGTTGAACGTCAAAATGCGGCCCGGTGACTTCAGCTATTTCCATGCTACCTACCAGCGCGGCAAAGTGGGTGGTCAGATCAATTATCACAAACAGGACATCGTGCGTATCAACCTCTACGGAGACTATTATTTCTGGAAAGGAGATTCGGCTGTCTATGATCGACCGAGTTGGGAAGCCGGCTTGCGGATTGACGGTCGCATTGACAAACACTGGTCGCTCTATTCGGATAACCATTTTGCCGGAGACCGTACTATCCTTGCTACAGACGGTGAACATATTCTGCGCCCGATCATCGACCTGAATCTGGGAGTCGAGTACAATATGTGGGTCGGCAAGAAAATCACCAATCACAAATCACAAATCTCCAATGGTTCGGTTTTGCGCCCCGAGCCAAAACCGAACCTCACCCTCTTCTTCCAACTCAATAACTGGTTGCATCGCAAGAATGATTTCTATTACGGATACCGCTCACAAGGAATCAATTTCCTCGCGGGTGTTACGTTCCGCTTCTAAATGAAAGCGTTCATTCGTATACTGACTTGGCTTGGCATCATGGCAGGACTAACCCTCCTCGCCATGGGTGTCTGGTATCTGGCATTCGGCGGCGGTCAGACAACGACTTCCCTCAAATGGTTGCAATTCCTGCAGACGCTCGGTACGTTCCTCATCCCGCCCGTCCTCTGCGCGTGGATGTGGGACACCGATCATCGGCCGTTTAGATGGCTCAAGATGAACCAACGTGCGCATTGGTCACTCTTTGTCATTGCGGTGGGAATCATGATTTGTGCCATACCCGCCATTAACTTGCTAAGCGACCTCAACAGCCGTATCGAACTACCGGAGAGTCTCGCTTCCATCGAGCAAATACTCAAACAACAGGAAGAAGCAGCAGCTCTGCTGACCGAGCGTTTTCTGCAAGCCGACAATGTCTGTCAGTTGCTCCTCAACCTTGGTCTCCTCGCCCTCCTGCCTGCCCTCGCCGAAGAACTCTCTTTCCGCGGCACATTGCAGCAAGTGATTAACGGTGAGCGGACTCACGTTGCTATTTGGGCAACAGCTATCGTCTTCTCCGCGATACACATGCAGTTCTACGGCTTCATTCCGCGTATGCTGATGGGTGCGATGTTCGGGTATGTGTTTGTCTGGTCGGGTTCATTATGGCTACCCGTCCTGATGCATTTTACGAACAATGCCCTCGCCGTACTCGCTTATTATCTCACATCTCACAGCAACAGCGGTCTCACAGGCGAAGCCGGTCTCACAACAAATATCGCCGACACGTTTGGCGCCGGCGATACATGGTACATAGGACTAATCAGTATTCTGATTACATCTCTGGGTCTACTAATATTCTACCGCAGAACTCGCACACGATAACGCGTTTGCGGGTACGGATATCGAGTTGCTGCTGAGCAGGAATCTTCGCGTGGCAACCGCCGCACGAGTCACGCTCGATCTTCACAACTGCCAGACCATTACGGGCATTCTTACGGATACGCTTGAAAGCGGTCAACAGACGCTCGTCGATTTTCTTCTCCAACTCACCGGCCTTAAGCATCAGCGCTTCGGTCTCTGACTTGGTCTCTGCCAGAATCTGGTCCAACTCTGAACGTTTCTGGTTCAGATCCACCGTACGCTCCTCGATGTCCTTGGTCGTCTTCGCCTTATCTGCCAAACGTGCCTCCAGTTCAGCACTGTAGTGTTTGATCTTACGCTGCGAAGCCTCGATCTCCAACTCCTGATACTCGATCTCCTTGTTCAGGTTATCGAACTCACGGTTGTTGCGAACGCTGTTCTGCTGCTCTTTGTAACGCGAGATAGAAGCGTTGGCGTTCTCCGTACGTACACGGTGATCCGAGATCATCGTCTCGCACTCTTTGATCTCATTCTCGATATTGGTCAGACGGGTTTTCAAACCTTCCACCTCGTCGGCCATATCCTTCACTTCCTGCGGCAGCTCACCTGCCAACGTGCGCAAGTTATCAATCTTACTGTCCACTTGCTGCAACTCATAGAGGTATTTCAACTTGTCCTCTACGGTCAATTCTTTTGTTCTTGCCATAATTGTATTGGTGTTTTATCTTGTTTGCTAATAATACATTTCACGCCTAAGGGTGCCAAAATATCTCGGAAGATCTCCCGCGCATGTCGTTCACTGATCCAATGGTCGATATCAATGAGCCCTATCTGTCCGTCTGAATCTTGGAACTCATGGTACTTGCAGTCAGCTGTGATATACACATCTGCGCCTTGCGCTATTGCCTCACCGATGAACTCGGCTCCCGAACCTCCGCACAAGGCAACCGTCTGAATCTGCTCGCGCGCGGGTCGCGTGTAGCGCACGTACGTACATTGTAATATATCGCGCACATACGCGATGAAATCGAGATAATTCATCGGTTTCGGCAGTTTTCCTATCGCCCCTAATCCACTAACCACTAATCCACTAACCCCTTGTAACCCTAATCGTTCTGCCAACTTCGTATTAATCCCCCCTTCCACGCTGTCGAGGTTTGTGTGCGCGGAATAAATAGCGATATTATGCTTGATCGCTTGCTCCACAATACGCGCCTGCGGCGTCTGACCGCAGACTTGTTTGAGTCCGCGGAAAAGCAAAGGATGATGGCTTACGATGAGTTGACATCCATGCATAATGGCTTCATTGACCACATCCTCCGTGATGTCTGTGGTCAAGAGAACGGAGCTGACCTCGCGTCCTGTGTCACCTACCTGCATTCCCGAGTTATCCCATTCTTCCTGGGCACTCCGTGGCGCTACAGATTCTATGCTATCGATAATCTCCCTGAGGAGCACTTATGCTTGTTCCTCTTCTTCCTCTTTCACCGTAAAATCGGTGATGCCGGCATTGATGAGGATATTGTACCATTGGATGAGTTTGCGGATGTCCGACGGATAAACACGGTCGCGATCCCAGTTAGGCAACACCTCGTCAAACCAAGCCTGCAGCTCTTTGTTATCCGCTTTCTTCGGATCAAACGCTACTGCTTTCAACCCTTCTTTCTTACCGGCACTCGTCAGCACGTCGCTCAATGCGATATCATCCGCATCCGTGAACATCGATACATCGCTCAGTGCAACGATCTTGTCACGCGCATAGGTCGGCATACGTTTGCCGTCCACCAGACTCTCCACAATCAGCATGTTATTGCCGCGACTAACCAATTTGTACAAACCCGGTTTACCGGTGATAGCAAGGATATTTTTCAGCATACAGTATGTTTTTTTTCAAAATCGGCTGCAAAGGTAGTAAAAAATTTGCACATATGCAAAAAAATTTGTAATTTTGCACGATTTTTTATGTTATGGGACTGCTTTTAGTATTTTTATTCGGCGCGATGGGGGTCAGTTTCCTCTGTTCTGTACTGGAATCAGTGCTGATGTCCACGTCGCTCAGTTATATCAATTTGCGGGAGGAAGAAGGCTACGGACCTGCCAAACTGATGAGCAAATACAAGGATGACACAAGTCGTCCTTTGGCGGCTATCCTTTCACTCAACACCATCGCCAACACGATCGGCGCTGCAGGCGTCGGTATGCAGGCAGCCGAGATAGCGCCGGACAACAAAATCTTCTTCGGTATCATCTCTGCTATCACCACCCTCCTCATTCTCGTCTTCGCAGAAATCATCCCAAAGGTGATCGGTACTACTTATTGGCGTGAACTGATGGGTTTCACCGCACGCACGATTCACGCGCTCATCTATATTTTGTACCCCTTTGTCATCCTCGTCGAACTCATCACGCGGGCCTTCCCGGATAACGAAGATGAGCCTTCCGTCAGCCGCGAAGAGGTACTCTCCATGGTCAATGTGGGCGAAGAAGAAGGAGTGGTGGATGAAGACGAGAACAAGATCTTTTCTAACCTCATGCGGCTCGACTCGATTCATGCCTACGACGTCATGACCCCGCGCGTGGTAGCGAAGATAGCACCGGAGAACATGACCCTCCGCGCGTATTACGACAACGATGAATACGACCATTTCTCGCGTATTCCTCTCTATAAACCCGAAGCACCGGAATATATCACCGGCTATGTGCTGCGTAACGATGCACTCGAAGAACTGACCGAAGACCATTTCCGCAAGACCCTCGGAGGCATCAAACGCTCCCTCCCGGCCTTCGACCAGGACATGACGCTCGGCACGATCTTCGATTCCATGCTCAAGCAGAAGAGCCAGATCGCACAGATCATCGACGAATACGGTATGTTTGTCGGCATCCTCACCCTCGAAGATATCATCGAGACTATTTTCGGCCTCGAGATCATCGACGAGAACGACACCGTCATCGACATGCAGCAATACGCCCGCGAACGTTGGGAACAGCGGCAGAAGAAATACAAGAAAGTATCGACCATTCATGGCCGATCAGAAGAATCCAATGAAACTGAAATCGGACATAAAGATCCTGAACAAGAAGGCTAAGTTTGAGTATATCATACTCGACCGCTATACGGCAGGCATCGTCCTCTACGGCACGGAAATCAAGTCCATCCGGGAAGGCAAAGCCTCGCTGGTGGATTCCTATTGTGCGGTGGAGAACGGAGAAATCTTCGTTAAGCAGATGCATATCGCCGAGTACCGTTTCGGTTCCTATGCGAACCATGCCGCCAAACGTGACCGCAAACTGCTGCTCAACAAACGCGAGATACGTAAACTCGCCAAAGCCACCCAAGACACCGGTAAGACCATCATCCCGCTGGAACTTTTCATCAACGAGAACGGTCTCGCCAAAATGGAAATCGCCCTCTGTCAAGGCAAGCACACCTACGACAAACGCCAATCCCTCCGCGAAGCCGACGACAAACGCCAAATAGCGCAACTAAAGAAGCTCCATTCCGGCTCCTCATCTCTCTATTAATTCTCTGTTCCTCCTTTCTATAGCGTCTATACGCGCACATTTATGTGCGCCCTCCTTCCTCTCTTCGTTCCCTGCGCGGGACAATCGTCCCGTGATAGATTACGTCCCCGACAAGGAGCTTTAGCTCCGCTTCTTCCCATCGCCCTGTTCGTCCATTTTGCCGGATAGTATCCGCCTTTTGCATTTTTTTCTTCATTTATTTGCATATATCAATATTTTTTACTACCTTTGCACCGAATTTGAAACAGAACGAGAAATTCATTAAACACTACCAAACATTCCCCACACAAAATCCTCCTTATCTCCACCTATGTGACTAAGACTAAAGCAATGCTTTTTACGTGGTAAATACCTTATTTGAGTGGGTGATTAGTGTGTGATTAGTGTGTGGATAGTGTGTTACTCGGCAAGTGTCACTATTGGAACG
>Ga0310690_10007308_pt1 | contig 14256 bp, 9 predicted proteins | sample AusTroGonzalo_MG_2_FD_207661 | JGI IMG/M metagenome (GOLD analysis project Ga0310690, IMG submission 207661) | Bovine rumen microbial communities from tropical cattle in Woodstock, Queensland, Australia - Gonzalo_04 (v2) (version 2) | ecosystem: Host-associated > Mammals > Digestive system >...
TACTCCTCGACCACCCGTATGTCCGTCGGACGTATCGCGACCATGGTCTCGTAGCACTGCGCCGCGCCAGCGACGTTGCCGACTTCCATGAACGCCTTGGCGTTCACGGCCATCAGATAGAGCCTGTCGAGGAGCATGGTGTCGTGCGGATTGCGCCGCATCGCGTCCGCCCACGCCTTGACCGCCTCGTCCAGTCCGCCATGGCTGCGGGAGGTGACTGCGGCGGATATGACCGAGCGCCGGACGTCCTGCATGTCGCGTATCGCCTTGGCCGTGCTCTCCACGATGTCGGCGTCCATGTCGTCCGGGACGATCCACCCGATGTCGGGCGTCTCTCGCTGTACGAAGAACTCCGGACGCGCCGGAGCGGACAGGTCGCCCTGCGCGAACACAGGCGACACGTCCTCTCTCGTGCCCACGTAGTTCGCGAAAATCTCCTGCACAGATCCGCAGCCCGCTTCCTCTGCGACCTCCGATACAACGCTCCACCTTGAGAAAAAGCCGAGGACGGCGCTCATCTTCATCTTGCGCGGAACAGACCGCCCGGTCAGCAGCCAGTCGCGTTCGCCCGGCATCCACAGGTGTGCGTCGCCGCACGGGAAATCCTCGAACGCAGACTTGAAGTCCGCGACCGTCATGCCGTGGACGTCCAGCGCCCACGCAAGCAGCCCGCGCTCCGCCGTCTTGGCAGCAAGCGCAGTCAAATCGTCCACTTTGCGCCGCCCGCACGCGAACACAATGTCGTATCTCGCACCGCCGGAGACCTCGTTGGTCGCGACATAGCACTTGAGTCCCGTCTGGGCGAATACGTCCCTGTAGCGCTCCGCCTCCTCGTCCGCGAGGAACACGCGCACGGCATCTGGCTTCTCCATCATCGCGATGTATGCGCCGACGGTGCGAATCGCCCCGAGCTTGGGCAGAGTCTTCTCCTTTATCTCCTTGGCGAACGCGGACTTGGCCGCCTCCCTCTCGGCAAGACGGCGGTGCATCTGCCATCTGCTCGCCGCAGTGAACGCCACAACCAGAAGCGCAGCCACGCCCAACGTCCGCAGGCAGATTCCGAACACGCCCACCCTGCCGCGCCCTCCGCGCGGAGCTGGGGCTACGGCGAGCTCCCGGCGAATCGAGCCGACGCACTTGCCGACGACTCCGGTCCTCCGCACTACAGCAGCCTTGGCGCGTTTGCTCAGTCCGCCGTCGCCGTTCTTGAACCAGCCGAGGACAACGCTCTCCACCTCAGCCGCATCTTTCGCCTGGACAATGCCGCCGCCTTCGAGGAGGTCGCTCATGACAGGCCTGAAGTTCTCCGTGTACGGTCCGACGACTGTGGGCTTCCCGCAAAGGCACGGCTCTATCATGTTCTGGCTTCCGTGCTCGCAGAGCGACTTGCCGACGAACACGGCGTCGGCTATCCCGTAAAGCCCCATCAGTTCGCCTGTCGTGTCAGCGAGGAACACAGCCTTGCCCTGCCCGTCTTCTGCGTTGTCGCCTCTGCTGCGCCGTACGCATCTGAACCCGGCCTTGAGTATGTTGGCCTCCACGGCGTCGGCCTTCTCGAAGTGGCGCGGAGCTATGACGAGAGTGACGTCCGGGAGCTTCTTGGCTATCTTCAGCAGCAGTTCGTCCTCGCCCGGCCATGTCGAGCCGCCAAGCAAAACCTTGCCGCCGCCCGTGCGCAGCCATTCGGACATCTCGTGCTCCTTGGCCTTGTTGCGGCGCGCAACGTCGAACTTGAAGCTGCCGCTGACGTCGGTCCTGTCGGACGGAGCGCCTGCCGCAAGAAGCCTGGTCTTGTCCAGCTCGCTCTGCGCAAAGATGCGAGAGAAGCACCGGAATACATCGCCGAACCACCAGCGGGCCAACTTGTAGCGCGGCGCGCTGCGGTCGCTCACACGCGCGTTGACGAGATACAGAGGGATGCCGGACTTGTACGCCTTTCGGATGAAGTTGGGCCATATCTCGCTCTCGGTGAGAATGATCGCCCGCGGCTTCACAGTCGCGAGCGCGGCCTTGACGAACGTCGGGAAGTCCAGCGGATTGTAGATCAAGACGTCGCGGTCAGAGACCTCCCGCTCGGCCATCTTCCATCCTGTCGAACTTGTAGTCGAAAAGCAGAAGCGCACGTCCGGTTCAGCAACCCGCCATTCGCGCATGAGCTGTCCGGCGACCTGTACCTCGCCGACGGACACCGCATGCACCCAGACGAATCCAGACCCGCAGTCCCTCTCGCCGAAAAGCCCTTTGGGATAGAGCGCAAACCGATCCAGCATGCGTGCGGCATACCCTCCCCTCCGCAGCATCCTCAGCAGAAAGCCGGGAAGCATCAGAGGGAAGGCCAGCGCAAACAGAACGTTATAAAGCGCCCATTTCACTCGGTCAAACCGATGCTCCGGCCGCGAGGTCCTCCCTGACGCTCGCGCCGGACGAGACGACCGCGTTGTCGCCGATCTTCACTCTCGGCATGGTCGAGGAGTTCGCGTAGAAAGAGACTCCGTTGCCGACTTTCGCGCCGCCGGCCACCACGGTCCCCGGGCCCATGTTCACGAAATCGCCGACCACGGCGTCATGCCCGACGACGGAGTTTGATCCGACGACGACAAACTTGCCGAGTTCGGAGCCGACCTGTATGACCGCGCCGGCCCCGATGAAGGCGCCGTCCTGAAATTCGGTCGTGGGCGATATCTGCGCCTTTGGGTCGATGATCGCAGGGAAGTCGTGCCCGCGCAGCTTCTTGTACATGTCGGCGCGCTTGGCGTTGTTGCCAAGCGCAATGAACACCGACGCGCCGGGATAGTCGCGCGACGCCTCCGCCACCGTCCCAAGTATGGGATAGCCTTCGAAGTTGTCGCCCTTCTTCCACTTCGGATTGTCGTCAGCATACCCTATTATGCGCCATGCTGGCTGCTGCGAAAGCGAATTTATGCGCTCTACGGTCCATATCGCCTCTCGGCCAAAGCCACCGGCGCCGACAATGAACAAATCTCTCATGTTTCCTCCTTGTGTGCGAACATTATACCAAAATTCCGCCGTTCCGTCAGCGGGAAACCGGGATGACCCGGATTCTGGCCGAATGCCCGTTCAACTCGACGGGTTCGCCCTCGACGGCGGCGAATTCAAGCGACAACGCCAAAGTCTCGTTCCTCACGTAGTCGGCATGAGCCTCGAGCGCGGCCCTGGTCTCGGCGTCCGCGTCAACCGCAAGCGCGATGCGCTGCGTCACTTCGAAATCCGCCTCCTTGCGCATGGACTGCACGTGGCTGACGAACTCGCGGGCGAGGCCTTCCGCCACGAGCGCGGGCGTAAGCGCCGTCTCGAGTCCGACGACCGCCGCGCCCTCGGACGCGACGACGAGCCCCGCCTTTGGCGCACGGGTAACCAGGACATCCTCGGATGCGATCTCAACGCCCTCGACAATCTTGGGCCATCCACCGTTCCCTGTTCCCTGTTCCCCGGTTCCCATCGCCGCAATCGCGGCTGCGACTGCCTTCATCTTCGGGCCGCACTTCCTGCCCAGCGTCTTGAAGTTCGCCTTGTAGCTGACATCGCACAGCTCCGTCTCGTCCGCAACGTATTCAACGGACTTGACGTTCAGCTCGTCCTCGATGAGGTCTTCGAGGCCCTTCACGTCCGCGCCGGCGATCTTAATCGCGGCGAGCGGCTGGCGGACCTTGAGGTCGTTGTCCGCACGGAGACGGCGGCCGAGCTCGACCACGGTCTGCACTGCTGCCATCCTGCGCTCGAGAGCGAGGTCGCGCGCAGCCGCGTTAGCCGTCGGGAAGTCGCAGAGGTGGACGCTGTCCGGATCGCCAGCACCCTTCAGGTTGCGGTATATCTCCTCCGCAATGAACGGCGTAAACGGCGCCGCGACCTTCGACAGCTGCACCAAGACGTAGCGTAGCGTCCTATATGCGCACAGCTTGTCGCCGTCGTTCGTAGACTTCCAGAACCTGCGGCGCGAACGCCGGATGTACCAGTTCGTGAGGTCCTCGACGAACTTCACGAACGGCCTCACCGACTTCTGGAGGTCGTAGGCGTCCATCGCCGCAGTCACGTCGGCGATCAGTGTTTCCATGGAAGAGACGATCCACTTGTCCAGGACGTTCGGCGACTCCGGATATACGACCTCCGCGTCCGCGAACCCATCCACGTTTGCATAGGTGACGAAGAACGAATAGGCGTTCCACCACGGTATCAGCAGATCGCGCATGAGCTGCTTGACGCCGTTCTCGGAGAACTTGAGGTTCTCGGCGCGCACGACCGGCGAGTAGATCATGTAGAGCCTGATCGCGTCCGCCCCGTATGTGTCCAGCATCTTGGCGGGGTCTGGGTAATTCTTCAAGCGTTTCGACATCTTCTTGCCGTCTTCCGCAAGGACGAGTCCGTTCACGATGACGTTCTTGTACGGCGACTTGTCGAAAAGGCACGTCCCGAGCACCATCAGCGTGTAGAACCAGCCGCGCGTCTGGTCGAGCCCTTCCGCGATGAAGTCGGCGGGGAAGAACGAGTCCACGTCCCGTTCCCCCATGTAATGCTGCTGCGCGTAGGGCATTGAGCCAGACTCGAACCAGCAGTCCAAGACCTCCGGCGTACGGTGGTATGTCTTGCCGTCTTTGCGTATGACGACCTTGTCGATGAAATGCTTGTGGAGGTCCGTCACCTTCTCGCCGGACAGCTCCTCCAGCTCCTTCGCCGAGCCGACGCAGATCATGTCATCCGGATCATCGTCATTTATCCACACCGGGATGCAACTGCCCCAGAAGCGATTGCGGCTGATGTTCCAGTCGCGCGCCTCCCCAAGCCAGTTGCCGAAGCGCTTCTCGCCGACGTAGTCAGGCGTCCAGCGGACAGCCGAATTGTTCTTTGCGAGGCGCTCGTGCAAGTCCTCGACTCGCACGTACCACGCGTCGATCGCACGGTAGATGAGCGGCGTGTCGGTGCGGTCGCAGAACGGATACGAGTGGACGATCGTCGCCTGGTGGACAAGCCGGCCCTCGGACTTGAGGCGCTTGATGATGTCCTTGTCGCAGTCCTTGCAAAAGCGTCCGGCGTATTCAGGCACCACGTCGGTAAACGCGCAGGCGTCGTCGAGCGGATCGGCAAACGCCGTGACGCCATTCTCCCTGCAAACGCGGAAGTCGTCCTCGCCGTACGCGGGTGCGATGTGGACGAGGCCCGTGCCGTCATCTGTCGTAACGTAGTCGTCGTTGAGGACGATGAACGCCCCCTCAGCCGCCTTGTCGGCGAAGTAGGGGAACATCGGCTCGTACCGCCAGCCCTTCAAAGTCGTTCCCTTGAACTCGGCTACCAGCTCGTACTGATCCTCCTTCTTGAAGATGGTCGCAAGCCGCGCCTTCGCCATCACATACACCGGGCGCGCGTCGTCCGTAAGGTCGCGCACCGCAACGTAGTCGATGCCCGCGCCCGCGCAGATCGCGAGGTTTTCGGGGAGCGTCCACGGCGTAGTGGTCCAGATGAGGAGGTAAACGGTCGAGCCGGCCAGACAATCCTGTTTCTCAGTGCCTTCCAGAACCTTCACCCTCACCGTGACCGTCGGATCCTGCACGTCCTTGTAGTTGGAGCCGGCCTCGAAGTTGGACAGCGGCGTCGAGAGCTTCCAGCTGTATGGCATGATGCGGTGAGACTTGTAGACGCGTCCCTGGTCCCATAGCTGCTTGAACACCCACCACACGGACTCCATGAAGCCGAAGTCCATGGTCTTGTAGTCGTCGTCGAAATCCACCCAGCGTCCCATGCGCGTGACTGTCTTGCGCCATTCGCCGACATACTTGAGCACCATCGAGCGGCACTGCTCGTTGAACTTGTCTACGCCAAGCTTCTTGATCTCGGGTGCGCCGGCGATTCCGAGCGCCTCCTGCGCGAGCGCCTCGATCGGGAGCCCGTGCGTGTCCCAGCCGAAGCGCCGCTCGACGTACTTGCCGCGCATAGTCTGGTAGCGCGGAACGATGTCCTTGATGGTGCCGGCAAGAAGATGCCCGTAATGCGGCAACCCCGTCGCAAAGGGAGGTCCGTCATAGAACTTGTAGCGCTCTCCGCCCCTGTTCCTGTCAAGGGACTTCTTGAACGTCCCGTCCTTCTCCCAGAACGCAAGCACAGCCTCCTCCATCTGCGGGAAGGCAACCTTATTCGATACCGGCTTGAACATTGATATGCTCCATTTCGTCAAAAACGCAGAGTATTATACCATAATTTGCGCTCATCGGGGCGTAACACAGCGAGTCTGAGGCGACTTGATCGCCGTATCGCACTCTGCCGAACGCATGGACAAAGCGGCTCAGTCAAGCAGACGACCTAGGTCCATACCGTGCGACGCCTTGATGAGCACCAGGTCGCCGGCGGAGACGTCGAGCCTGAACTTCTTCTTCAGCGGTTCAAGCGTCTTGTACGCGAGGTGGCAGATGCACTGCGACGACATCTCGCCGACGCCGATCACGAGCTGGATTCCCAGCGCCATCGCGTGGTCGAAGACCTTCTTGTGCAGCTCCAGCGAGCGATCCCCAAGCTCGAACATGTCGCCCAGCACGGCAACGCGCTTTCCGTCGCACGGCGTCTTGGCCAATGTGTCGAGCGCGGCAATCATGGCATCGGGGTTCGCGTTGTACGTGTCGTTGATGAAGGTCACGCCCCACTTCTCGGATATCTTCCAGCGCGCGCCTGGGAGCGAGAAACCGGCGAGCGCGGCGGCGCATCCGTCGCGCGTAGCCCCGAAGCGCTCCGCGAGCGCGAACGCCAGACAGGCGTTGGAGAGGTTGTGGTCGCCGGGGAGGACGCCATCGAGCGCCTTCACCATCCATTCCTGGCGTGGATCGGCCTCGACGAACTCGCCACAGCACATTCCGCGCAGTATCTCCAGCCTCGCGTTCTCCTTCGAGACGACGCCGAAGTCCTTCGCCCGCTCCAGCACGACGCCCTTCTCGCGCGCGATTCCGTCCTGGTCGCCGAAGAACTCGATGTGGGCGGTGCCGACATTGGTGATCAGCGAACAGTCGGGCTCCGCTATGTCGCAGAGGTGGGCGATCTCGCCTGGATGGTTCGTTCCCATCTCCAGCACGAGGAAGTCTGCGTCCTTCGGACAGTTCAGGATGGTTATCGGCAATCCAATGTGATTGTTGAAGTTCTCCTCGGTCGCGTGGACTTTGCCGACAGTCGAGAGGAACGCCTTGACGAGTTCCTTCGTGGTGGTCTTGCCGGCGGAGCCGGTTACTGCGACGACCTTGGCCTTGAGCGACCGGCGGTGCTCCCGCGCCACGCGGTCGAGCTCTTCGTAGCCGTCGACGATTCCCGCAGCGCCCTTCTCAAGCGCCTGCGGAATGTAGTCGTGTCCATCGGCCTTTTCGCCCTTTAGCGCGACGAACAGCATTCCGGGCTTCACCTTGCGCGAATCAAACGTTGCACCGGAAAACGAAAGCACACCCACCGAATTGTCTGTCATCGTCTTGCCCTCCTGTCTGCTTCTGAACTAAAAACCACGTCACTCGCCCTCTGCGTCCTTGTCCTTTTCGGAGATGGCTTCCCAGCCCTCGTCCCTGACTGCCTTCTCCCCAGCCTCGTTTTCCAGTCGGAAATCCACCGCGCCTTCTCCTTTATATGTACGTATATACATAACCAGCGACACATTGTTGTTATTGAATGTGTATTGGACATGACCATCCTTAGTCGCGTCTTCAGCCTCTGACGACCTATGTATCGTCATGCCGTACTTCTTGTTCATGCCGAGCGCAAATTCGTCTAAGCGACGCATCGCCTCCTGCGCATCGACATCCTTCGGAATCCTGCCAAAGCCAGTCACGCGTCCTGGAATCTTCGTGTCAAGAGAATATTCGACGAACACCTTGTCAACGAACGGAACGGCAACGCCCTTTAGCTCTTTTGTCCAATGATGTATCTTGGCATGGCCCTTCTTCTCTCCTTTGTCGCCCTGATACCAAGTCTCATAATACCCCTTTGTCAGTTCGTTTGTGGGCGTCTGCGTCGGTTTCCCAAATTCCACGCCATAGAACTCATTGATGCGGGCGGACTTCGCGACTTTCTGCCTATCCGAGAGAAGCCGCCTCTTTGCGGACTCGCCGACTTCCGCCTTCCGGAGGACATCGACCAGAAGAACGCTGACCGTGACGTCAATCGGCGAATCTAGTCCGCCTGCATTTTTCTCGTAAGACACGTTTACGCCACAGTGTATAGATACGCGCATTCCGTCATAGGTCGTCACGGAATCCGCGACGACGCTGTCAATGTCCAACCAGAGCTCCGGACCGCTCCCCTCTCCACCGACAGTGTCCGGGGAGAGCGTCCGCGGCTTCACTTCCTCCAAAGCGTCGTGAAGTCTAAGCGGCGATTCGCCAAGTCCGCGTCTGCCGAGAAGTCCGCGTCCGATGACGACTTCGCCTCTAGGGTTGGAAAAAGAATAGTCGTTCAGCTTGAAGCCACATTCGCGCTCCACGTCCTTGCGGAGCGCTTCGATCTTGCGAAGGCTCTCTTCCCTCGCAAGCCCCCTGCGGAATTTCTCGTGAATCGTGAACTCATAGCCGACGCCATCCTGGTCAACTTGGACCGCGGCCCTAGTAATGCCAAGCAACTGGTGTGACAAATCGACAGTCACAGAGCTCGGCCAGATCCGGCTTGTCGGGATGCCGTTCGTCAGTATGAATGCCTCAAGGTCCTCCGCCGTCGGCACGGGGACGGGATCCCCTATCCGCTCGCCAAGGCGAACGCCGAATGGAGCGGCCTTCTCCGCGCCATGCGCCACGAGAAGGCACGCCGCGCACGCGGCTGCAACAAACACGTTCCGCGTCATCTCAGCTCACTCCTCTCGTGGACTGCCGATAGAATGCGACAAGGCGCTTGATTTCGTCGAACTGCTCTACGTCGTTCTCGACGCGGTCGAGCGCCTGCGAACGGTTGAGTCCGTCGCGATAGAGGAAGCGGTGGGCCTCTTTGAGTGCGTGAATGACATCCTTCGAGAAGCCTCGGCGAGTAAGTCCGACGACATTCGGCCCGATGACCTTCATCGCGCCGTCAACCATGTCGCCGAGCATGAAGGGCGGGAAGTCCTGCCGTATCTTGCACATGCCGCCGACCATCGCATGCGCGCCCACGGTGCAGAACTGGTGCGAGGCAGAGCATCCGCCGATTATGACCCAGTCCTGGAGGTGCACGTCTCCGGCGAGCTGCACCGAGTTGGAGCAGATCACGTGGTCGCCAAGGATGACACCGTGCGCCGCGTGGCAGTAGGCCATGAAGAGGCAGTCGGAGCCGATCACGGTCTTCTCACCGTCGGCTGTGCCAAGGTGGACTGTCGCGAACTCGCGGATGACGGTGCGGTCGCCTATCTCGACATAGCTAGTGGACCCTTCCTTGTACTTGAGGTCCTGCGTCTTCATCCCTATGAGCGCGTAGGGGAATATCTGGCACATCGATCCGATCGTCGTATGCCCGTCGATTATCGCGCCTTGACCTACGGTAGTGCCGTCGCCGAGCGCCACGTCCGCGCCGATGTGCGCATAGGGACCGATCTCGACGTCTGCGCCGAGCTTCGCTCCGTCTTCGACGATTGCGGTATGGTGTATCTTGGCCATATTGTCCCTCCGGTTTAATGACTTTAGACTTCAGAGATTCCTCTTCACGAACCACGCCGACAGCGCAAAGCACACGCCGACCGGAAGCCAGATGAGGAACTCCGGGTGAATTGCGTACGCCTTCTGCATGCTCAGCATCAACATCACGAAAAGATAGTATCCGAGCGCGATGACGAGGGATATCGCCATGCCTATCGTGGACTCCTTGCGCTGTGAGCGTATCCCCAACGGCACCCCGACAAGGACGAAGCAGAGAGACGCCATGGCGAACACCAGCCGCTTTGACAGTTCTACCTTGAGTTTCGAGAGGCTCCGGCGACTCTCTCCCTCCTTGCGCGGCGCCACACCGCTCCTTATCTCCTCCCCATCCGCGCGTATCTTGTCGACAAGCTCGAAGAACCTCAGGTCCTTGCCCTTCTTGATGTAGCGGCTCGACTTTACCTTGATTGGATAGTGCACGTACGACCCGCTCGCCATGCCGGAGTTGTTCGCCTCGACAGGATCCACTTTCACCATGTAGAGGTCGAGCGCCATGTCCTGCCCTTCGCCGGAAGCCAGGGCCTTCTCGGCGTGGATGGTCCTCACGACGTTAGTGTCGGACGTGTCCGTCGCCGTTACGTCATACAGCCAGCGGCCTTCCTTTCTGGCGACGTACAGCGTGACGCCCGGAAAGTCCATCACCTTGCGCCCCGGCTCGATGAGTTCGACGGCGTCGCCGACGGAGAGCTTTGAGGAGAGCTTTGAAGTGAGTCTGCGCCGGACCTCATGCCCGCGCGGAACAATCTCGTTGTTTATCCACGCCCCGATGACGGAACAGCCGAGCGCGAACAAGACAGGCCACTTCATGACCATGAGCAGGTTGATTCCGCACGAACGCATCGCCGCGATCTCGCTGTCTGCGGAAAGGCGCGAGAAGACGAGTATGCTCGACACAAGCAGCGCGAGCGGAATCGTCCACTGCAGCGTCTCGGGAAAGCTCACGGCGGCGAACTGTCCGACGAGCCTGATCGGCATCCCGTCCACTATGTAGCCGACGATCTGCACGAGCAGTCCAATGGTCAAGACGAAGCTCAGCACCAGAAAAGCGAGGACAAAGCTCGAAAGGAACGACCCGAAAACGTATCTCTCTATCGCTTTCACCTGTCCTGCGGCCCTTTCCGGAAGCTCCTCAGACTTTCAGAAGGAAGTTGTTCTTCCTGCCCTGCCTCAGTATCGCCACGCGCCCGTCTATGAGGTCGCCGTCCCCGAATGTCCGCTTGTCGTCAACCTTCGCGCCGTTGAGAGAGAGCCCGCCCTGCGCCGCCATCCTGCGCGCCTCGCCGTTGGACTTGAACATCCCGGCGGCAGCTGCCACAGCGAACACCGGTCTGCCCACGACCTCGGCCTTGGGCAGCACGGCGGACTTGACGTCCTTGAATATCGTCTCCAGCTCGTCCGCGCTCTTGCCTGCGACGTCGCCTCCAAAGAGCGTCTCCGTCGCGCCGAGCGCGGTCTTTAGCCCCGCCTCGCCGTGGACAAGCCTTGTCAGCTCCTCCGCAAGCGCCTTCTGCGGAATCCGCGCCTCTGGATGCCCCTTCATCTCCGCCTCAAGCGCCGCGATCTCGTCGAGAGTGCGCATGGAGAACACCTTGAGGTAGCGTATGACGTCCGCGTCCGCCGAGCGGAGGAAGTACTGGTACCAGTCGTACACCGACGTCATGGACGCGTCAAGGAACAGCGCGTTACCCTCGGACTTGCCGAACTTGCGCCCGGACGAGTCCAGAAGAAGCGGGAAGGTAAGGCCGAACGCCGTCTTGCCGCGCATCCTGTGCACGAGGTCCGTGCCTGCGGTGATGTTGCCCCACTGGTCTGCGCCGCCCACCTCCAGCGTGCAGCCGTAGTTGTCGTAGAGGTGCAGGAAGTCGTTGCCCTGGAGTATCTGGTACGAAAACTCGGTGAACGTGAGCGCGCCTTCGCTTGCCTCAAGGCGCTTCTTGACGCTCTCCTTTGCCAGCATCTGCGGCACGCGGAAGTTTATCGCTATGTCGCGCAGGAACTCTATGGCGCTCGTGCCCTTGTACCAGTCGTAGTTGTCCACCATCACGGCGGCGTTGGGGCCGTCGAAGTCGAGGATGCGCGAGAGGTTCTCGCGTATGCCCTTCTTGTTCTCCTCCACCTGCTCTACGGTGAGCATATTGCGCTCGGCGGACTTTCCGCTCGGATCGCCGATCAGTCCCGTAGCCCCGCCGACAAGGGCGATGACCTTGTGTCCGGCCAGCGGGAAGCGCCTCAACACCATGATGGACACGAGGTTGCCGGCCTGCAGGCTCCTCGCAGACGGATCAAATCCGCAGTACACGGTCGTCGGGCTTTCCAACGCCTTTTCTATCTCAGGATCGGTAAGGGCCTCGACCAGCCCGCGCGCCTTCAGTTCTTCGAGAAGTTTCATATTTGGGGTATTATATCATATTCGCGGCGCACATGTCCGAGAATATGACTTGATCCCGCGATTCCCGACGCCCCCGCATCCCAGTCCACGACGTTGGCCGCTTGAAGCCGCAGTCGCATTAATGGTATAATGTGGGCGTCTGCTGGACATAACATGAAACGAACGATAGATACGCTTCTTGTGCTGGTCACGCTTCCGCTGTGGCTCGCCGCATCGCTCGCCGTGGCGACGGCGATTGCGCTGACGATGGGCTTTCCGGTGATGTTCAGGCAAGAGCGCGCGGGCCTGAGCGGACGCCCGTTCAGACTCATGAAGTTCCGCACGATGCGCAGCGGCGAAGGGTCGGACTCGGAACGCATCACGCGCCTCGGACGGATACTGCGAGCGACGTCTCTTGACGAACTGCCTCAGTTGTGGCATGTGCTGTCCGGCAAGATGTCGCTCGTCGGTCCCCGTCCTCTGCCGACCAAATACCTGCCGCGCTACTCCGCAGAACAGGCGCGGCGCCACGAGGTCAGACCGGGCATCACCGGCTGGGCCCAGGTCAACGGGCGCAACGCGATCTCCTGGGAGCGCAAGTTCGAGTTGGACGTCTGGTACGTGGATCACCGGTCCTTCGCGCTCGACGCGAAGATACTATGGATGACCGTCGCGAAAGTGTTCCGGCGCTCCGGCATAGACAGCTCTTCGTCAGAGACGATGCCCGAGTTCATGGGCTGACGTGCTCTGCGGCGAACGGCTCAAGGTCTTTCCACTCTATCGTCACTGAAAGTACGCCATAGCACCCCGCAAAGAGCGAATAGGGGTCGAGCGTCCATTTCACGCCCTTTGACAAGACAAGCATGTTCACGTATTTCGCCTTGAGGTCGACCTTGTCCATTTTCTGATTCTCTTCGAACACATCGTCGCCAGACAGTCCATTGTCATTCATGAGTCGCTTGAACACGAGTTTCCCGAGGTCGTCAAGCTTGTCCTTCGCAAAGTAATCCTCGGCTCCCAGCTCCTCGCCGTCCGGCAAGCTGTAGACCTTGGACGAAAAGAACGAATGGCATCCGTTGCCTCGATCGTTGGAGTATCCGTCGTTCCATACGCTCAGCACAGGCTTCTCATACCACTTACCCGATTTGGACGCCTCGACGCCGAAGGGCCAGCCGAGGTGCTGGTCCGCGGTGAACATCCATCCGCTGCACACATGGAATCGCTCAAGCGGCGTGCAGTAGTACAACTTCATGGCACGGGCCCTCATCATTTCTTTGGCCTTGAAGATAGAGTCCGGCGGCGTCCATTCCCCGTCGTCTCCGAGGTCGCGCCCGAACACCATAGACAGCACGGCCTTGCGCACCTTAGCGAGAGCCTTCGGAGAGAGACCGCTGCGGTCCTCTGGCCATTCGATGCGCCAGATGCATGATATGTCCGAACCGTTGCAGACGTCTTTATCCAGCTCGTACCGCGCGATTTCCGCAGCCGAATGCGCGGAACCGCGTCCAGTGAGCTTGAACTCATGCATGGAGTATTTCCCGCCGTGCGTCTCTGAAGGCTCCACCTTCTCAGTAGAACTCAGACACGGCGGAATTTCGGCGGGCTTCATCTCCTCTGCATTGCACCGCGGCACCACCACGCCAACTGCCGCAAAAACAATTGCAATGGAAAAGAGCTTCATAGTTTTCATAATCTTCATAGTTTTCATAATCTTCGCCTTCTCCTTGACCAAGTTTCGATGTAAGTATATTATCATATAATCACAGCAGGAATCAACGATATGTTGACGAAGACCCCACCGATGGCAAAGATGCAGTTACTGCCAGACAGCGTAGAGGTGTACGGTGTCGCCGGGCGTCGATACAAGGTTCTTGACCGTCGCGCCGTCCTTGTAAGTCACCTTTCCGGCAGTGGCGTTCTTCGCAGTCGTAGCCCAGCCCTTGAAGGTAGCGTCACTACGCGTCCAACCAAGTTCCTTCACAGTTGGGAGCGTGCGGTTTGTGTTGAGCTTCAGCTGACGTCCTGCAGTCGCGCCGTCGCGCTCCGAGTTGTTGCGGTGGAGCCTGAGGAGATATGCGCCCGCCTCCGCCTTCTTCCAGACGCCCCAGACGTGCAGCTCCTCTCCGTCGTTTGGAGAGAGGTTGTAGACGTTCAAGCCGTCGGCGTACTTCACCGTCGTGGAACTCTGCGCCTGCGACCAGCCCATGAACATGTAGCCGCTCCTCACCCACTTCAGCTCCGCCATCGTCGGCAGGA
>Ga0310690_10007310_pt1 | contig 14255 bp, 11 predicted proteins | sample AusTroGonzalo_MG_2_FD_207661 | JGI IMG/M metagenome (GOLD analysis project Ga0310690, IMG submission 207661) | Bovine rumen microbial communities from tropical cattle in Woodstock, Queensland, Australia - Gonzalo_04 (v2) (version 2) | ecosystem: Host-associated > Mammals > Digestive system >...
TCCAGTTATCTCACTGAAAAGACCACCGTCCGCAGCTTCGTCCATGTCGACAAAGCAACTGTCCTGAAGGATGGAACACTCCGGCTCGACCTTAGCCGTGGATTCGTGGACTTCCCCATCCGCGAACAAGAAATCAAGGACATCAAGTCCATCGTCCGCGAAACGATGCCGAAGAAATACGCGAAATACAAGAACAAGTTCACGCTTTACGCCGATAAGAAGCCCATCGAATTCTACAAGACACGCTATTATCTCGACAAACCGTCAACCGAGCCCGCAATGGAGCATTACAAATATGCCGGCAACTACCACGAACGCATGATTGCGCCGCTCGTCACGCGCGTTTCATCGCCCAACACGCCCACAAAAGGCCTGCAGAACCGCCATATCGCGATGTGGCAGAGCCATGGCTGGTATTATGAACAGTCGCTCAAGCGCTGGGAATGGCAGCGTGCCCGCGTGCTCGAGACCGTGGAGGACCTTTACACGCAGAGTTATGTCGTCCCGTTCCTTGTGCCGATGCTCGAGAACGCCGGCGCCGTAGTGATGCTGCCGCGCGAACGCGACTGGAACTGCAACGAGGTGATCGTGGACAACGACCTGCCGCAGCAGGGCTACCGGGAAGTCGGCTACTGGACCGCAGCGCCCGACACGGGTTTCGCGCACCCCAAAACGAGCTATCTTTATAAGGAGAACCCCTTCCGCATGGGAACGTCCCGGATGTCCGATCCCGAGTTTGAAGGAAACAGCCGAGCCAGCTGGATTCCTGACATTCCGGAAGACGGAGAGTATGCCGTGTACGTTTCCTACCAGACCCTGCCGCGCAGCACGACGGCAGCCCAGTACGAAGTCAAGCACAACGGCGGCACCACACGCTTCCTGGTCAACCAGCAGATGGGCGGACGCACCTGGGTCTACCTTGGCAGATTCCCCTTCCGCAAAGGCTCGCACGAAGGCCAGGGCGTATTCCTGACCAATAAGGGCCAGGGCATCCTGACCGCAGATGCCGTGAAATTCGGCGGGGGCATGGGCAACATGGCCCGCAAGCCCAATGAAGTGAAGGAAGGCGACTTCGATGTGGAAGCCGAAGTGTCGGGATATCCCCGTTTCACAGAGGGTTCGCGCTATTGGCTGCAATGGGCCGGCTTCGTCGACACTGTCTACTCCCGCAACCTCAATACGACCGATTACAACGACGACTACATGTCGCGCGGACTCTGGGTCAACACCCTCTCCGACGGCTCCTATCTGAAGCCCGGAAAAAAGGGCTATAATATTCCGCTCGACCTGTCGTTCGCTTTCCATACCGATGCAGGAACGACGCTCAACGACTCGATCGTCGGCACGCTTTCTATCTATACCCGCCTGTCGAACGACGATGACAAGTACCCCAACGGAGAAGACCGCTCCATTGGCCGCGAATACGCAGACATTGTCCAGACGCAGATCGTGGACGACATCCGCGCGCTCTATGAGCCTCAGTGGAGCCGCCGCCAGCTCTGGGACCGTTCGTATGCTGAAAGCCGGATGCCCGAGGTGCCCGGCATGCTGCTGGAACTCCTTTCCCACCAGAACCTGGCCGACATGCGCTATGGCTTAGATCCGAACTTCCGGTTCACCGTATCTCGCGCCATCTACAAGGGTATGCTGAAATACCTGGCCTGGCTCAACGACTTCAGCTATGTCGTGCAGCCGCTGCCGGTCAAATGCTTTGAGGCGCACTTGAACGGAAATGGTGAGGCTTGCCTGAGCTGGTCACCCGTGAAGGATCCGCTGGAGCCCACGGCAGACGCTACGGGTTACATCCTTTATACCCGCATGGATGACGGCGGATTCGACAACGGCGTTGCCGTAGATGAGGCCAAAGCCACAGTGGCTATTCAACCCGGCCATGTGTACAGCTTCAAGGTGTCGGCCACCAATGCAGGCGGCGAAAGCTTCCCGAGCGAAATCCTCTCGGTGGGCATCGTATCGGAAGATGCTCCAGTCGCGCTGATTGTCAACAACTTCGACCGTGTCAGCGCGCCCGTTACCTTCGCATCGACCGACTCCCTGTATGCGGGCTTCCAGGATGACCTGGACGGCGGTGTCCCCTACCTCTATGACATCTCCTACATCGGCGCCCAGCACGATTTCCGCCGCTGGATTCCTTGGATGGACGACGACAGCGCAGGTTTCGGCGCTTCGGACAGCGATTACGAGACGCAGGCCCTGGCAGGAAATACGTTTGACTATCCTTTCACTCATGGCATTGCACTGATGCATGCCGGCGTCAACTTCGTTTCGGCCAGCCGCAGCGCCATGGAAGAAGGGGTCATTGATCTGGCCCGCTACGAGACCGTCGATCTGATCTGCGGAAAACAGCTCACCACGCAAATCGGTCGCCCCGGTGCCAGCGCTCCCCGCTATGAGGTCTTTACTCCTGCAATCCGTGGACAGATCGAGCGCCTGACCGCCGCCGGCGGCAACATCCTCGTTTCGGGGGCCTACGTAGGCAGCGACCTGTGGGAACCTGTGTTCAAGTTTGAAAGCGATTCGACCTACAAGGCCGATTATGTCACGGCAGGCCGCACCTTTGCGCAAGAAGTGCTTCATTATAAGTGGCGGACTAACTCAGCCGCCGTGCGCGGAGAAGTCAAAGGCGTCCAGAACCCACTCGGCATCGTACCTGGCAGCCGTTACATCTTCAACCAGGAGCGCAACAGCCGCATCTACGCCGTGGAGTCGCCCGATGGCATCGAGCCGGTCGGCAACGGTGCCTATACCGTGTTCCGCTACAAGGAAAACAACATTTCGGCCGGTGTGGCTTACCAGGGCGATTACAAAACCATCATCCTGGGATTCCCCATCGAGACACTTGAAACCCAGGAGCAGATCGACTGCCTGATGCAGGAAGTCGTCCGCTTCTTCAACAAATAAACCAGGTTAGCCTTCTTGGGGAAGGCGGTGGATCTTATAGTTAAATGCCGCAAAGCAGATGGCGATCACCGGCGTGATGAAGCAGAAAATCGCGAAGGGGAAATAGGCCATCGTAGCGACGCCCAGCACGCTGGACTGTACCACCGCGCAGGTGTTCCAGGGAACCATCACGGAACTCACCGTTCCGGAATCCTCCAGCGTTCGGCTCAACACCTCGGGCGCCAGCCCGAAACGGCGGTAGGAATCCTTGAACATGTTACCCGGGAGCAGGATGGCCATGAACTGGTCGGACAGTGTCAGGTTGCAGAAGATACAGCTCAGCACCGTCGCCGAAACCAGGCCGCCGGTACCCCGAACTCTCCGGATGATCGCTGAGGTGATGGTTTCCACCATTCCGCAAGCCGACAGGCAGCCGCCGAAAAGCATCACGGCGATGATGATCCATACCGTGTTGACCATTCCGGACATTCCGCTGGTCGAGGCCAGACGAGTAATGAGCGGATCGCCGGTCTCGATGGACACATCGGAGGACATCATCTTCATCAGCGAGCCGAAGAAGCGCTGCAGGCCCGTCGTATCGGCGCCCACAATCTGGTCGATGATCTGCGGCTGTGCGAAATACGTCAAAATGCCGCCCGCCAGCGCTGAGAGGAACAGCGTCACGACCGCAGGAACCTTCTTGAAAATCAGAAAGATGGTCAGTGCAGGAACCAGGAGGTACCATCCGGAAATATGGAAGGTCTCCCCCAGCACCTCGATCTCCCGGCCCACTTCCACCATCGAAGCGGTCGGGACCACAAAGCCCACGATACTGTATACGATCAGGCAGATGACCAGCGCGGGCAGCGTTGTCAGCAGCGTGTAGCGCACGTGCGTGTAGAGGTTCACGCCCGCTATGGAAGCAGACAGGTTCGTCGTATCGCTCAGCGGCGACACCTTATCGCCCAGATAAGCACCGGAAATGATGGCGCCGGCCAGCCAGCCGGAAGGAATTCCGACGAAGGCGCCGGCTCCGAACAGGGCCACGCCGACCGTTCCCACCGTCGTCCAGGAGCTGCCTGCGAGCAGCGATACGAGGGCACAGAGCAGGAAGGTCAGTACGATGAATATCTTCGGATGAATGAGCTTCAAGCCGTACCAGATCATCGTCGGAACGATGCCCGACAGCATCCAGGTAGCCGTCAGTGCGCCGATGGACAGCAGGATGATGATGGCCGATGAAGTGGACTTCAGGTTTTCACCCACCTTCTCCTCGAAAACTTGCCATGGCACCTTAAGGCCATAAAGGCCGATCAGGAGCGTCAGCACAGCAGCGGCAAAAATGGCAATCTGAGACGGCCCGGAGGTCAGTTCATCGCCAAAACATATCACGCCGACCACCAGCAGGGCGATCAGGAACAGGACCGGCACGAGTGAAAGAAAGAGTCCCGGCTTTTTCATAAGCTACATCATTTTCTTTCTGCGGAAGAACAGGAAGACCGTCAGCACGATCAACAGCATCGCGCCCAGCACGATGATCATGTCCCACACGCCACCGACGAGCGGCAGCTGGATGTTCATGCCGTAGAAGCTGGCAATCAGCGTAGGCGGCATGAGCAGCAGCGACACCATCGTGAAGATCTTCATGATCTTGTTCTGTTCCAGGTCGATCAGACCGAGCACCGTATTCTGGAGGTACTCCAGGCGTTCAAAACTGAAGTCGGTGTGATTGATCAGGGACGAGATGTCTTTCAGCAGGATGCCGAGTTTACCGTTGATGATGTCAGGCGTTTTGTCGCTGCGCAGGATGCTCGAAATCATGCGCTGCTTGTCGACGATGTTCTCGCGTACCAGCATCGTGTTCTCCTGTAGCTGATTGATGTCCAGGAGGAATTCCTCGTTGACATCTTCACCCAGACTGACGCGGCGGCTGTACTGCCCGATCTCCTTCGACATGAGCTCGATCATGTCCGCATCGAGGTCGATTCGGTTTTCCAGGATGCCTACCAGCACATGGAAGCCCGTGGGATAAAGCTTCGCGTTGAACAGGATACGCCGTTGGATATCGGTGAAACTGCGCAGGGAGACCTGGCGGATGGAGGTAATGGTACGGCCGGTCAGCACGAAGGAAACCGATTCCATCGTGTAGTTCTCGGCGCTCGGGATCAGGAAGTTCGTATTGGCGAAGATGGCATCGACCGTCTCGCTGTAGCGGGACGAACTCTCAATCTCCTCGGCCTGTGCGCGGCTCTGCAGGGTTGTGTGGAGGAACTGCTCGACGGCCCGCTTTTCCTCACCCGTCGGGGTAAAGAGGTCGAGCCAGAGGGCATCCTCCAGCGTTATTGTCTTGAGAAAGGCGAGGGACTCAGATACTTCGACCTGGCCGTTCTTATTGTAAAAGATCTTGATCATTTCTCCTCGGGTTGTTGTTAGTTTTCCATTCCGTGAACGAATGCCGGCGCGGCAGGCCGGTACGGGCAGGAACTAACAGGCTCGAGGGGTCAGTTTCTCCAGGGCAACCCGCCTGAACTCATTCAGGCCGGCCCGCTTCTCGTCGTCGAGGACGAAGGAGATGTTCTCCTGCAGATACCTGCAGGCATACTCCCTGGGAAACTGATGATTGTACTTGCTTACGGCCTCGGACACATGGCTGACGCCATAGGCCAGGGCCTGGTTGAAAGATGTAAGGAACGAAGGATCCAGCGGCCGGACTGCCGTCCAGCAAGCAAAGACAAAGGGCATGTGCTTCAATGCGATCCACTCTTCCGCCAGATCGTAAACATGGCGGAAACGTGCGGAGTTCTTCAGGGCCTTATCGCCGATCAGCAGGCAGCACTTTTCCGTATCGACCGGTTCACGGCTGAAGTCGCATGGCGTGAAACGGGGATTGATGTGCCATTTCTCAGCACAGAGGTAGCGGGTCAGCAGGACGGAAGTACGGCTGTCCGTATCGAGAAAGATTTCATCTACCTCCCCGACCGGCTTGCCCGAGCAAAGCACGACGCTGGCCACGGGGCCGGTGGCACCGATGCAGTAGTCCGCTATGATGCGGGGATTCTCGAGTTCGGACAGCGCACCAACGGGAACGAGCCCCACGTCGCAACGACCATCCTGCAAACGCACGGCGGTATCGGAGGGGATGCAGCAATCCAATACGACGCTTCCGGGGGCCATACCGGCCTCCAGCCCGTAAATAAACGGGATCGTATTCAGATAGTTGATTGCTGCAATTCTCACCATAGCCTGCAAATGTAGCAATTATTTCTTAACGACGGCACTCTTGGAACTGAACATCCACATTCCGAAGAAAGTAAGCAACCCATTGACGATCAACAGCGAGAAGCCCAGGTCGAATCCCCAGAAATGCTTGCTCACAACATTGAAGACCAGGCAGAGGACCGGAGAAGCGGCGGCAATCCAGGGCGTAGCCTTGTCGTTGACAATCCGTTTCGTCAGGATGCCGAAGAAAAACAGACCCAACAGCGGACCGTAGGTATAGGATGCCAGCTTGTAAACCAGGTTGACGACCGCATCGTCGCTCACCAGGAATAGCACCACGATGATCACCATAAAAACCAACGCCACGATGCCGTGTACGCGCTTGCGGATATACTCCTTCCCTTCCTCACCCAGGTCGGTGCGCTTGTTGAAACTCAGGTAGTCCACGCAGAACGACGTGGTAAGCGACGTCATCGCCGCACCGGCGCTCGGATACGATGCCGAAATCAAGCCGATCAGGAACAGCACGCCGGCGCCTACGCCGAAATACTGGCTGGCGATGGTCGGGAACAGTTCGTCGGTCTTGGTGATGCCCAGCGCGTCGAAACCGCCCAGGCTCTTGGCATAGACGCAGAGCAACGCGCCCATCAGCAGGAAGAAGAAGTTCACCACGACAATGATGATTGACGTCGTATACATATTCTTCTGGGCCGCCTTGATATCTTTGCAAGCCAGGTTCTTCTGCATCATGGCCTGATCGAGGCCCGTCATTGCGATGGTCACGAAGATACCCGAGATAAACTGCTTAATGGCATTCGTACCGTGACTCCAGTCCCAGTCGAACCAGCTGGTGAACGTCTTGCCGTAGCCTATGGTGCCGGGATTTCCGTTGAAGGTATTTCCCACCACGGTGAACATCTGGCCGAAGCTCCAGCCCATGTTCTTGCAGATGTAGTAAATGGTCATGCCCACAGCCAGCAGCATGAAGGTAGTCTGTAGCACATCTGTCCAGATGATGGTCTTCACGCCTCCCTTCACCGTGTAAAGGAACAGGAGCGTCAGGAACACCACGGTGATGAGCATGAACAGAATTTCCGGAGACATCGCGTTCATCAGGCTCTTCGGCATGAAGGCGTAGAACACCACAATCACGACATATACGCGTACTGCGGCACCCAGAAGGCGGGAAATCATGAAAACGGTTGTACCGGTCTTGTGTGAACGCACACCGAAACGATCCCCCAGATACGTGTATATCGAGGTCAGGTTCATCTTGTAGTAGAGGGGCAGCAGCACCTTGGCTATGATGATATAGCCGCCCACGAAACCGAGGACAAGCGGCATATAAAAGAAATTCTGCACCCAGACGTTGCCCGGGACAGAGATGAACGTGACGCCCGAAATGGACGCGCCGATCATGCCGTAGGCCACCACGGGCCAGGGAGCTTTCTTGTCACCGGAGAAAAACGAGTTGGACCCCGCCTTGCGTCCCGTAAGCCAGGAAATAAGGAACAGCAACGCCGTGTAGGCGCAGAAGGCTACCAGGAACCAAACCAGGGGAAATTCGTGTCGCATAGAAGGATCAAGGTTTGAAAAGTTGTCGGTTTTTGATGGAACGGCCGAGCGTCAGCTCGTCGGTGTATTCGAGGTCGTCCCCGAACCCGACGCCGCGGGCGATTGCCGTGACGGTAACGGGGAAGCGGGCAATCTGCTTGTACAGATAATAGGCGGTTGTCTCGCCTTCCATGCTGGTGCTCAGCGCCAAAACGACCTCGCCGATACGGCCTTTCTCGAGGCGTTCGGAGAGCTCGTTGATACGCAAGTCGCCCGGGCCGATGCCGTCGAGCGGCGAAATAATGCCGCCCAGAATATGATACAGGCCGTTGTACTGTCCCGTATTCTCGATGCTCAGCACGTCGCGCAGGCTCTCCACCACACAGACCACGGTCGGATCGCGGCGGGGATCGCTGCAGACGGGGCAAGTGCCGTCATCCGAAATCATCCCGCACTCCGGGCAATAGCGGACGTCACGCTTGAGCCGCACTAGCGATCCGGCGAACTGCTCCACGTTCTCGCGCGGCTCACCCATCAGGTGAAGGGCTAGGCGCAGAGCGGTACGACGACCCACGCCGGGCAGCGTGGCAAGCTGGTCGACCGCTTCTTCGAGCAGGGATGAGGAGTAGTTCTGACGGAACATAGAACGGGTTGAATGGCTGATTTACTTACGTTTATCCGGATTTTCCTTGAAATATGCATCGACGGCGTTGCGTACGGAGCCATAGCGGAGCAGCATCGCCTTGGCCTCACCGTAGTCTTCGATGCCCGCCTCGTCCATGATCATCTTCGTGCCGCGGTCCACGAGCTTCTTGTTTGTGAGCTGCATGTCCACCATCTTGTTGCCCTTCACGTGGCCCATGCGGATCATCGTCGAGGTAGAGATCATGTTCAGGATGAGCTTCTGTGCCGTACCCGATTTCATACGGGTGCTGCCGGTCACGAATTCGGGGCCTACGACGGCCACGATGGGAATCTCTGCGGCGGCGGCGACGGGAGCGTCGGGGTTGCACGTGATGCAGCCGGTAAGCAGACCGCGTTTGCGGGCTTCCTCAATGGCGCCGATCACGTAGGGCGTGGTACCGGATGCGGCAATACCGATCACGATATCATCTTTCGTAGGACGATAGGGCTCGATATCCTTCCATCCCTGTTCCCGGTTGTCTTCCGCACCTTCCGCAGCCCGGCGGATGGCGCTGTCGCCACCAGCCATCAGGCCGATGAACAGGTCATAGGGCGCACCGTACGTCGGCGGGATTTCCGAGGCATCCAAAATGCCCAGGCGGCCGCTGGTGCCGGCACCCATATAGAAGACGCGGCCGTTGCGGCGCATGCGATCGACAATGCCGTCAACCAGCTTTTCAATCTGCGGAATGCATTCAGCGACAACCTCCGGAACGTGCCGGTCTTCGCGGTTCATGTTCTCAAGCAGTTCCCGCGTCGACATCTTGTCGAGGTTCGCATAGTTCGAACTCTGTTCGGTTACCTTCATTATTTCGTATTTTTATGATATTCGACCAGTCCGTCGATGGGGCCCTTGAGCACGACACCCATGCGCATGCCTGCAGCATTCACGGCCTTCTCCAGGATATCCTTGTAGTAGAAGGCGATGGAGCCCACGAAGTTCACCGGATACTTCTTGTAGTCGTAGTGGACAATGTTGCGGCGCAGGAATTCCTCGAAGCTGCTCTTGATCAGGTTGGCGATGTGCGGGTGATGCTTGAACTCGTTGATGAAGGGCGAGAACGAAGCCAGGAAACGGCTCGGCATCTCCTCGCGGTAGACCTTCTGCACGATCTTCGGATAGTCGAGGTCATAGCGCTTGACAAACTCCTTCTCGATGGCGTCGGGCAGCAGACCTTTGACAAAGTCGGAAACCAGACGCTTGCCCAGGTACGCACCGCTGGCCTCATCACCGAGAATGAAGCCGCCCGCACGAACATTCTGCACAATCCCCTCCCCATCATAGAAGCAGCTGTTCGAGCCGGTTCCAAGGATGCAGGCAATGCCGGGCTTGTGGCCGCAGAGCGCGCGTGCCGCCGCGAGCACGTCGGAATCGGCCTCGCAGGTCGATCCGGGGAACACCCTGCCGCAGCAGCGCTCCAGCTTTGCGGAAATCTCACCGCCCACCATGCCGGCGCCGTAGTAGTATATGTTCTCGACCTTCGAACCGATCACCGGAACGAGGTTTTCCTTCAGGATCTTTTCAATGGCTTCATCCTCCATGAACACAGGATTGATGCCGACGGTTTCGATCGAAAGGACCGAACCGTCATCGCAAATGGCCCGCCAGGAAACCTTGGTGGAACCGCTGTCTGCTATCAGTTGCATTGTTTTCGTATTAAGCTTTGGTTATAACTTACAAATGTACTAAAAATACTATTATTTAGTCTACATATACCCCGTTCTTGCGCCAGGTGTGGATTCCGACACTGGAGATGACGATGTAGCTCACGTAGAGGGCGGCCATCCAGTACATCCCGCTGCGGATGAAGACCGCCACCGTGATGATGTCCAGGCCGATCCAGACATACCACTGGCACATATACGACTTGCTCAGGAAGAAGGTTCCGATCATGCTGCCCACCGTGATGAAGGCGTCCCAATAGGGCTGGCTCGGGAAGAGGAGCGTTCCGTGCGATACGGCGTACGATTTGAGGATCGGCGCCAGAATGAAGAAAACCACAGCGGCGATGCCCAGCGTGACGCCGCCTACCTTCCAGTCAAACTTTCGGATCAGGACACTGTGATGGGCGCTGGGCTTCGCATCCTTGTTCAACTGCTGCGCGGCGGCCTCGCGATGGAGCTTTGAGAAAGCGTAGATGCCATAGACGGCCGTCGCAATGTAATAGAACTGCAGGACGGTCATCGACACATAGTTGTTGTGCCAGTACACAAAAATGTTCAGGATCGAGGTGGCGATGCAGACGTACCAGAGCAGCTTCGGCTTGCGGATTTCGAGCAGCACATAGAAGAAGCCCACGACCATCGCCGCGATCTCCAGCCAGCCCCATTTATCCAGAGAGGCAAAGTAGTTGAGAACCGCTTGCATCGGCTAAGCCCCGGACAGGTCGAGCACCGTGGTCACGGGCACGTCTTTCGGGAAGCGGGCAGCACTTCCGAAGTCTTTCAGGTATATAATGAAGCTTGCATAGACCTTCTTGGGCTTGAATGTCTGCACCAGGCGTATGGCTGCATTGGCCGTACCTCCGGTCGCCAGCAGGTCGTCGTGGACGAGAACCACGTCGTCGGGCGTGATGGCATCGGTATGCATCTCGATTCTGTCGCGGCCGTACTCCAGAGAATATTCCATGCTCACCGTTTCAGCAGGCAGCTTGCCCGGCTTGCGGATGAGGACGAAACCGGCACCCAGGCGGGAAGCCAGGGCCGCGCCCATTACGAATCCACGGCTCTCGACACCGGCCACTTTCGTGATGCCCTTGTCCTTATATTCCTCGTAAAGAATGTCCTCTACTTCCTTGAAGGCAACGGGATCTTTGAACAACGTCGTGACATCCCAGAAAAGGATGCCTTTTTTCGGATAATCGGGCACAGTCCGCAGACTGGCGATCAAACTTTCTTTGCTCATTATTTCTTTTCGACTAATTTAATGCGATACATTTTGGGCCAATACTTGCCTGTCAGCCAGATATTTCCCGTAGCGGGATCCAGGGCGATGCCGTTGAGCACGTCGGTACGGGGCTGACGCTGCGTGACGGGCAGCAGCCCCGTGCAGTTGATCACTGCGCGGACCGCTCCCGTGGCGGGATCGATGCGGACGATCTGGTCCGTACCGTAAACGTTTGCCCAGATTTCGCCCTTGATGTATTCCAGTTCATTGAGATAAGCCACCTTCTTCCCGCGCAGCGTCACAGAAATAGAACGCTCTACGGCAAAGGTCTCGGGATTGCGGAACGTGATGGTGGAAGTTCCGTCACTCATGATCAGGCTCTTTCCGTCGGTCGTAAGGCCCCAGCCCTCACCGGTGTAGAGGCACGTACCCAGGCGCTGCATCGTGCGGATGTCATAAACGAAGCACTCCCCTTCCCGCCAGGTCAGCACGTAGAGACGGTTCCCCAGTACGCACGCGCCCTCGGCGAAGTACCGTCCTTCGAAATTCGTGCGGTCAAGCACGCGGCCCGTCTTCAGGTCCACCTTGCGGAAATTCGATTCGCCATACTGGCCCGCCGACTCATACAGCGCCCCGTCGTGGAAGAACAGGCCCTGCGTGTACGAAGCAACGTCATGCGGAACCGACTCTTCCACCTTGTAGCCGTACGTCTTGACGTTCTGGCCCGAAGCGCACGCGGCAATCGGCAGCGTGCAGACAAGGAGGATGAGGAGGCGGAAAACGTGTTTCATCGGACAATCACCGGAGGGAATATTTGCGGAAACTGCTGCTTTGTTTCTTGACAGGCTCGCAAGTCAGGCCGACGCCGAGTTTCTTGAAGGTCTTGCGGTCCACTTCGGTGAGCATCACCGTGCTGTGAACCTGGCAGCCGCACAGCAGCGGGAGGCAGTCGATAGCCTTGCGGCAGTTCTCGTCCTGCAGGCTCAGCATGGAAATGGCCACCAGCACCTCATCGGTATGGAGGCGCGGATTGCGGCCGTGCAAGTACGACACCTTCGTTTTCTGGATCGGCTCGATCATCTCAGCGGGAATCAGCTTGACCGGGTGCGGGATACCCGCCAAGTGCTTGAGTGCGTTCAAAATCAGTGCCGCGCTCGGGCCCAGGAGCGGGCTCTGCTTGGCGGTAATCACCGTTCCGTCAGGTAGTTCCATGGCGGCGGCATATTCGCCGCTGCTGGCCTCTTTCTGCTTCGCCGCCACCGTCACGCGACGGTACTCGGTGGCAAGGTTCGCTTGCTTGAGCAGCAGCGTGAGCTTGTTGACTTCCTGCTCGTTTTCCTCGCCTTCAGCCAGGTTGCAGAGGCCGGTATAGTAGCGGCGGATAATCTCGTTGTTGGCGGCTTCCCGGCAGACGTCATCATCGCTGATGCAAAAGCCGATCATATTGACACCCATGTCGGTGGGCGACTTGTAGGGGTTCTTCCCGTAAATCTGCGTGAAGAGCGCGTCGAGCACCGGGAAGATTTCAATATCGCGGTTATAATTGACGGCAATTTTGTCGTAAGCCTCAAGGTGGAACGGGTCAATCATGTTGACGTCATCCAGGTCGGCCGTCGCAGCTTCGTAGGCAATGTTCAGGGGGTGCTTCAAGGGCAGGTTCCAGATCGGGAAGGTCTCGAACTTTGCATAGCCTGACTTCACGCCGCGCTTGCGCTCGTTGTAGAGCTGACTCAGGCACACAGCCATCTTGCCGCTGCCCGGGCCGGGAGCCGTCACGACGACGAGGGGACGGGTAGTCTCCACATAGTCGTTCTTGCCGAATCCGTCGTCCGAAGCAATGAGGTTCACGTTGGTCGGATAACCTTCGATCAGATAGTGGCAATAGGTCTTGATGCCCATCTTCTCGAGCCGGGTTCGGAAGGCGATCGCACTGGACTGGCCGTTGTAGTGGGTAATGACCACCGAATTGACGCTCATGCCACGGCTTTCAAACTCCTCGCGGAGGCGAAGCACATCCACGTCATAGGTGATGCCCAGGTCGCTGCGCACTTTGTTCTTCTCGATATCCACCGCGCTGATGGCGATGACAATCTCCATCTCGTCGCGAAGCTGCATGAGCATCTTGAGTTTCGAGTCCGGCTCGAAACCGGGCAGGACGCGGCTCGCATGGAAATCGTCGAACAGTTTGCCGCCGAATTCCATGTAAAGTTTATCCCCGAAAAGTGCTATGCGTTCCTTGATATGATCCGACTGGATCCGCAGATATTTGTCGTTGTCGAAGCCGATTTTCATAGTCCCGTTTTGTATGCTAACGGGTTACAAAGATAGGTAAAAAAAACGGTACAATCCATTTTTTTGTACCTTTGCATTTGGCAAGCTTTTCTGTCGCGCCGCGAAAGCGGTGAGGAAAGTCCGGACAGCACAGAGCACCTCCCTGTGGAAAGCACAGATGGGCGAAAGTTTATGGAGCGCGTAACAGAAAACAACCGCCGGTTTAGCCCGGACTTGATCCGGGTCCGGCAAGGGTGAAAACGTGGGGCAAGAGCCCACGACTGCGTGCGGCGACGTACGTGGGGTACGCACCGGAGGGCTGCAAGGCCAAATATATCGGCGCCTGAGGGCTGCTCGCCTGAGCCGAGGGGTAGGCTGCATCAGATAAATGACAGAAGCCCGCTTGCGGGTACAGAATCCGGCTTACCGGCTTGCCTTTTTTTGATTATGAAACGCACCCTCATACTTTTCACCGCCCTTTTCGGGCTTGTATTCAGTGCTGCGGCTTTTGAAAAGCGCGACGCACGCTTCACGGAAAAAGACATCGAGAACTTCAACGAGGTCATGGTCCTCCTCGCCCCCGTCCGCGACTTGCCGATGAGCGAGCTGGTCATCCGGACCGCCAAGCATTTCCTCGGTACGCCGTATGTATCCAACACCCTTGAAATCGAACCGGAGCGCCTGACGGTCAATACCCGCGAGACCGACTGCATCCTCTTCGTGGAGATGTGCCTGGCCGTGT
>Ga0310690_10007312_pt1 | contig 14253 bp, 19 predicted proteins | sample AusTroGonzalo_MG_2_FD_207661 | JGI IMG/M metagenome (GOLD analysis project Ga0310690, IMG submission 207661) | Bovine rumen microbial communities from tropical cattle in Woodstock, Queensland, Australia - Gonzalo_04 (v2) (version 2) | ecosystem: Host-associated > Mammals > Digestive system >...
CGTCGTTAGAAAATAGGCACCACCGCATCCGGCACGTCTTCCCCATCCGATCTGACAGGGACCCGGCAACACAGATCCGCTTCATACGATCCTTCTAATGTGCTGCAAATTTGCATTGAACAATAAAAGGACCTGCCAAAATAAGCAGATCCTTTGTATTTTGATATTATAATTATTAAGGCACCTGTACTAAAACACCGCCGGACCAAGAGTTATACTGAATAAATCTTCCGCCCAATATGGATCCTGAAAGAACAGTACCTGCGATCCAGTATCTACCATTACCAACTTCTACAACCTTAACACCGGTAACTGGTACTGTATCACCGCCGTATGTGATATTGAATGTACCATATTCTAACTGTCTTCCGACCTGTCCAACCGCATTTCCGATGGTGTCAAGTTTATCCTTAACACTGACACCGGGTGTATATTCTGTTCCGGCTGCAGTCAATGCACTGGTCAATGCAGTAGATACAGAAACACCGGATGTATACTCGATATTTGATGCGATATTTGCATTTGTATATACAGTAGCACGAAGACCGTTCACACTCATTAAGACTTCTGTATTGATAAGAAATGACTTGTCAATGAGTGCATCACCGTTTGCAAGATAAGGTGTTACTGTTACACCATCAACTATCATTGTGTCACCTGCATCCCAGTCACCCGTTGCGGTGAATCTCATAACAGGACATGATGTGTTTGATCTGGTGATAGTATGAGTAGTACCTGATTTAATGCATGTTGCGGCAGTAATAGCAGCATCTGCATTTGCTTTCATAGTAGCATCTATGGTGTCCATATTAGGATTATCATAGACTAAATGATTATAAGAATCTGTTGATTCAGGCTTTAACAAGCCATAATTTGTTGTTGTCTGTGCCATTGTTTTGGTCCCCTTTCTTTAATTTAAGGTAATAATGTGTTACCATGCATTACTATGTCACCATAAGTCAGATTCAATGCTGCGATGGATCCGTATGTGTAACCCCTTGCAGTGATCTGATTATATGATATACCGTCAGACAAATGAAGATTTGCCAGATAGTTGAACATATCTTGAACAGTTACAAGTTCACCGGTGAAGAAGTTCAACACAGTCATATTTCGTAACTGCTGACTCATTGTATCAATTAAGAACTGATTATTTGATGCAATAAGTATGTCTGTTCTGTCATTACATCCTTGAATTTCCGCAGTAATTCTTGCATTTATAGCATCTATTTTTGCATTGATTTCAGTTTCGTATGCATCAAATACATCATTTAACTGTTCGAATCTTAAACCTAATGCTTCAAATTCTGCTTTTAATAACGTGAATTCTGCAAGAACACCGGTTATTTCTTCATCAATGTATGCCTTCAAGTCAGTTGATAATCTTTCATACAATTCATTGTATGTTTCATCAACATGTTTTTCAAGTGCCTTCATTTGTAAAATAAGCCAGTCAAGATTAAGTTCGTGAAAATCCGTATATGGATATTTGTCGAAGAATCCCATATTGCACCCCCTTAATTAAACATGACGGCAACAAGCCAGTCATCAGAAGAAAATGATGTTGTTTGACTGGATCCATATGTAATTGTGTAAATCTTTGTTGTTGCATTGTATGCAATGTTTGATACATTGTCATACTGACTTGTATCAAAAGTCAATTTGTTTTTCACAATAACTTTCATGTTCTTCCCCTTTCTTTTAATATAAATATATACAAAATTCAGATATAAAAAGATCTGCAATTTCGTCATATAAATTCCATTTTGAAATCGACAATTCAGATTCCAACATGGTTTGTGAAGTGGTGACACCTATGTTTCCGTGAATCCTTCCTGCATGTTTGCTTGATGAATTATCAATTGCATTTGCATTTGAACTTCTGGATTCATCACCGGAAGCAGTGTTCTGTGTTATATTGTTCGATGTTGAATCATTTGATCCTGATGAATTGGTTTCTGTGGTTCCGTCTGCACTGGTCATCCCGGTTGAAACGTTTTCACCATCTGAATATGTAGTGCTTTTGTCATGGGGATCATATCCGGATGAATCATCATAAGCACTTCTTTCATTTGTAGTCGTTCCGGATCCGCTTGATGCAGAATAATCTTCTGCAAGTGCATTTTCATTTTTGGTTGTTTTTTCTGATCCGTTGTTACTTTCGGAATTGTTTGAAGAATTCATTCCGATAATATTTGAATTGTTTGATGAAGTTTCATCCTTCTGTTCGTTTGAAACTCTTGATGCATCATCGGTCCAGTCTTCCATCCTGTCATAATTTTCAAGCGGGTTATAATCAATTGACAATGCATTGATCCATCTTTCCATTGTTCGCTGCCATTTTTCAGACCACACACCGATCATATTCTGGAAGAAATACGGTTCCGCATATAAAACTTCAAATTCACCGCCCTTTAAAAGAATATTATTGACAAGAAGATCTTTGTCGATTCCATTGGGTGTCGAAAGATTTCTGAACAGATCGTCATTGACAGACTGCATATAGTTATAAAATCCTATCAATGTTATTTTCGCCGTTGCCATCTTCTTCACCCCTTTCTTCAATATTATAACGCATTGTTACCGACAACTTGTCGGAACCTGTGAATCCAAGGAATTCATTACATATTTCCATGGTTCTGTTCAATTCATCGAACCATACAATTGAACGGGATGTTGCATCAATTTGCCTTGATTCTGCTTCACTTGTGACCATGCGTTCCTTCTTCTCATAGGGAATTGTCGGAATTCCGACTTCACAGTCAAAGTTGTTCAAGATCGTTTGTGCATCCTTTAAAAGATCCGTTGTTATATACGAACTTTTAAGATTATCCCTGAACAATGCCTGCCAAGGTTCTTCTTTGTCATTCGGATCATTTGCAAGTTTTGAATCAAAGAACACTGCAGGTTCACCTTTTGACACTTTGTCGAAAAGTTTCTTTAATACTTCCGCAGCAGATTTGTTCTTTGCACCGATAATATAAGCAAACTTTGTATTGATAATTGCAGTATTTATTGCACAGTCAAGTGCAGCAAGTTTTTCTGCATAATATGTGATTATATCAAAAACCCCTTTATAGTCGGGTGTCAACTTTAAGATCTGGCAATTCTTCCCGATTTCAAATTCTGTTTTATCGTCTTTCATTGCGGGATTCGCAAGAACTGCAATTGTCGGTTCATAATAAAAATTATAACCGGACACATTGACAGGGTTGAAACACTTTCCGAATTCATCCAAGTCAAATACACCGCAGAATCCATAAGCAAATAATGACCAGTAAAGAAGGTTTTTGTGTTGTTTCCAGATATCCGGAACATTTAATATGAGAGTTGAACATGCCCTTTGAAACAATGATCGCTGCCAATAAATGAATGCTTCGTTATTATATGGTTTTACCTGTGAAGGAAAATAACTTCCCGCCTGCATATTTATCTGTTCATAATTCAAAGGCAAATAACTCTGCGGAATTGTAAATCCCATTTTGCAACCTTCCTTTCTTCAAATTTACCCCCGGGGAAATAACCCCGGGGCATAGGGATTTGAAAAGGAAAATATCAACCCATATAGAGAAGAATTCCGTTTTCAGTAAAGTCATTGATAGCATTCTTTGCAAAATGCCACCACATGTTGCGATATCTCTTGCGTGCTTCAATGGGTGTCGAATATGCTGCATCCAACTGATAGTCGATCATCATTGCATCTTCGTCATAAAGAACACCAAGAACGTTGTCAAGTGCAACATTTGAACCTGCGATCTGTGCAGTGGGGTCTGATGTGTCAGGAATAGCGGGTGTCACATCAATTGCCATGGGAACGTTTTCGTTCTGCCAATAATCAACACCTTCAAAGTTTTCAACCTTTAAGTATTCAGGGTTGAAAATTTCGGGCATAACAGTTGCTTCTGCACGAATCCAGAAAGGCTTATAAATGATAAGTTTCTGTTTGTCTTTGGGTGTATGTCTTAAAAGTTCATAGTTAACACCACCGATGGTCTTTGTGGGTGACCAGTGATATTTGATGCTTCTGTGAGTTAACTGATCCGAAAGGATCTTCACTGTCATAACAAAGAATTCAACGAAGTCTTTAAGAATCGAAGGTGTTCCAAGAATCTGTGCAGTTGTAACTGCCGGTGATAATGCACGATCTGCATTATATGCAGCAGTCATGTCAATTGCTGCACCGTTTACACTGTTAAGATCATAAATACCTGCCATGTAGTTAAGCAGTGTCATTCTATTGTATGCTTCCTTCTGTGATTCAATGTCATTTCCTTTTTCAACCATGATTCCGTTTACAAATGCAGCGAAATCTTCGGGTGATCTGAATGCAACCTGCAACTGGTCTTCATAAACAGTTGTTGAATCATCCCAAACAGATCTGCCACCGAAATTGAATTCCATAGGAACGGGTGCGTTCTGTTCCCACATTGTAGGAAGTGATGCACCACCGTTTGAACCATTGTCATAACCCATAGCATGGTTTGTGTAAAGTGTACTGCCGGAACCATCGACTGTATTGAATGCACCGGATTCCTGTGCAGGTCTTGAGAAGAAAGAAATTTTTCTCATTCTGTTTGCATAAAGTCCGGAATTCATTGCATTGATAATTGCAAGTTTTGCTTTGTAGGGTCTGACTGCCATAAAAGTTCTACCAAGAACCAATGACAATGTGTTGAGTGTGTTTTCCGTGCCGGAACGAAGGATCGATTCACCAACGGAAACAAAGTTGCTTGATGTTACTGTGGTAATTGTTCCCGACTGTCCGGTCATTTCTTCAACCATTGCCTGAACAATTGCACATGCATCAACGGGTGTGAGTATACGTGCCATTTTAACACCATCCTTTCTTATGATATAACGTCTTTAAAAATATTGTTTATTGTGTCTGATGTCGAAAGTTTACTTTGAGAACTCGAAACATCAGTTGCAATGTTTGCTTTTTGTGCTGCATCCAGTTTTGAAGACAGTTCTTCAATTTGCTTCTGTGATGCTTCAAACATTGCTTTATAATCAGGTGTGTCGGATGCAACCGGGATTTCTTCGTTCACCGGATCCTTCGATTCATCGGGATTCGCACTCTCTTTCGGTGCGGGTGCCGGAACCACTTCGGGAACATTCGCCATTGCCATGATTTCTTTAACTTCTGCGGGTTTATAACCTGCCTTTGCCAGTGCGACCACATCAAGAATTGATAATTTTTCCATATTTTCACATCCCTTCATTATTAAAATGGGCGGTGCATTGTTTGATGGTCAGTCAAGCACCCATGCCTACGCATTCAACCCGGGGCTTATTGCACCGCCCCCTTAACTTAAAAATATCATAATTGACTTATATAGTCAATATATTGAAAAGAAAAAGTGCGTATACCTAATACGCACTTTTAAACTATTCATAATAGAATCCCGTGTTCAAATAGTTGTTTATCAGTTCACGTTCAGAATTATCACCGGCAATGGAAACCGATGCACCGATGCATTCAACATAGCCGGAATGATTTGATATTGCATGCGTTACACCGACAGGTCTGCCCCATCTGGCAATATAGTTTGCATCATCGGGATCTTCCGTGACAACTGAAAATGCAAATACAATGACACCGGTTCCAAGTGCTATGAGTGAACGTCCGCCAAGAGTTCCTTTGACGGAAACTTCCCTTTTATTGGCTGCAAGAACTGTACTGGCACCGGATGCAAGCATTGAGAAGGCACCCGAAACAACACCTGCAATGTTAAGACTTCCTGCAGATAATGCAGTGTTTGTTGCATTACTTAAAAATCCCGTTGTATTCTGAATTACACCTGTGGTGTCCATTGTAAAGTTTGACAACGGAATAGGGACACCCATATTGTATGAAATACATTGATATATTTCAGTTCCGTCATTATTTGTCACCCTGCAAGCAACATCACCCACAGAACAGTCAACCGTGAATTCAAACTTCAATGCAGTTTTACTTGTCAGATCCGATGAATTGATGTCAATGAAACCATATCCGGGGATCCATGCATTCAAAGTTGTGAACGGTGTCGTTCTTCTGAAATCATTATGAACCCATGGAATTGTCAAGTTTGCACTGGCAGTTCTGACGGAAGGATTTGAAAGTTTTCTTCCCTTTGCTAATGTGATCTCATTTGCAACAACTATGGAAACATCCGTCATTGAACCGGGAACTTCTGTTCTTGAAAAAGGAACCCACATGCATGAGATCACCGCATCCCAGACATCAGAACAATATGTTTCAACTGCTGCCTTTAAACTGACATTTGTCAGTATTTCCTGCATCAATGTCTGCATGTTTGCCTGATCAACTGCATAATAACATACCATTGACATATTACTTTCAACATTTGAAACTGCAAGGATATAACAACCTTGTGCATCAAACAACCCCGGTGAAACTTCGGAAGACTTTGAAACTGTCTTTGTGACTTTGACCGGAAGTCTGGAATCAACTTTCATTGTATCATACCCGGATGAAGAAAAAGCCACTTCCGCAACTGTGCTTCCGATTTCAGTTTTATGTGTTGCAAGAACGTCTTCTTCAAGATCATACTGTGTCAGTCCGTTTGTCATGAATATAGGCTGACCCACAAAGTAATACTTTCCAAAGTCCTGTATATAACAATAATCAATATTTGTTGCATTTCCTTTCAGAACAATTGAAGGATTATCAATGGGTGTGTCTTCTTTTAATGTAATTGAAACCACAGTTCCGGTTCCTGTGGGGATCTTTGTTGAATTTTTCCTTTTGGAAAATCCTGTCCAGTATGTCAAATTCATTTAATCACCATCCTTTGTTAACTTCTGGATCAGAAGTTCAATTGCCTTTGTATTATTGTTTATCGCTTCCGACATTTTGTCAATTTCTTCTTTATGTCTTGCAGATGCTTCTTTCATATCCAGTCTGTAATTGTCATTTGCCTTCGCAAAGAAATATGCCATACCGATACATGCGACAATAGGGAATCCAAGACTTCCTATCATAGTTATAATTGTGTTTGCATCCATATCATTTCACCACCTTTGTATATGAAAGATATATCCAACCTTTGCCGGATTTAAGTTTTCCCCATTTGCCCTGTTTTTCTACAATTGTATATGTTCCTTTGTCGGTGATGCTTCCGACAATTGCAGATTTTGTTGAAGGTTCCTTTCGGATGTTCAGACAATTGCATGTCACTTTAACAAGAAATGAATCATCCTTTGCCGGATCCGATGTGTTAACAGGTTTCTGTTCAATACAAAGTTCATTGTTTATTCTGGTAATGATATTTTGGACATTCTTTTTGATATACGGTCCGGGGCATTCGGTTGCCTGAAACATATAATGGAATGTCAATGATCCGTTCTTATCACCTGTGAAATATGGAACTATGCAGTAACGTCTGCAAATGTCTGCACAAAGTTCGACCAAAGACTTCATGACGGTTTCGGATATTTCCCAGTTGGGTTTCCCGCTGCAATTGGAAACTTCAATTGTTATTGCCCTTTGATCATTCCAGTTTGACCCGGAAGTCCATGCACGGAATTCTTCATCAACATTGCACTGGATCTCACCGTCTTTTCCAATTAAATAATTAGCAGATGCACATCTGCGGGGTTGTGCGAATATGGATGCACACTGGTCCGCAGAAAGAATTCCCGCCATGTGATGTATTGTAATTTTTGTCACCTTTTCAGTTCTCTTTGATTTATTGGGTGACATTGTTCTTGAATATGTTGCAAGTTCTGATTTCATATAATCACCACCTTTCAATATAAAAATAACATATATGTTGACATTTTACAATAAATAGGTATACTTAATTATAAGTTGTTTTCCGATTTTCTGCCGAACTTTGGATAATAAGAAAAAGACACCCATTATTCTGTGGGTGCCTTTTTCTTTTCGATATTCAGTTTTCAAGGTTCAATGACTGTGATCTATAATGTCTGCAAATAATTTGCAAGTGCATCCATGTCTTCATTGTTTGCTTTATCAATATAAAGATAATCTTTGTATTCATCGCCGGACTTATACTGCGGACCGGAAACCCATACATTCTTATCGGTTTCCATCAGTGAACATCCTTTGATGGTAATAAGACCGTTTATACACAAAGACATGGGTGTGATCGTCAGTTTTCCTGCTTCACGTGATTTTTCTTTGTAAAGCCTTCCCGAATAATCGAAGTTTTCACCTTTTGAGAATACGAAGTCAACATATTCTTTGACTTCCTTTGAAGTTTTCTTTGCTGCCATTATTTTTCACCATCCTTCCCAAGTTTTTCATCAAGCACTTCAAGCCTGATTTTAGCAACAAGTTCATGTAAATTTGAACATTCTTCACTTTCCAAATACCCAAATTCGCAAAGTGTATCAAGTATTGCTTTGCAAACTATTTCATCATTGTATGTTTCTGCCTGCACTGCATCATAACTGTCAAACGATTCAATACTGGTTTCAAGATTTCTTCTATATTGTGCTTCCAGATCTTCAAGTTTCTGTGTCATGTTCACATGTTTTCCGCATCGAACATTATAATCAAGTGAATTCTTCATTTTCTTTTCATCCCTTCATATCAACTTTTCCATTTTTATGCACACCGTCAAGTCTTCCATAAGTGACTTCCATTTCCGGGTTATTATCAAACGATGCAATGATCATTGCCTGTGATTTCACCGCCTGTGCATATGTGGCACCTTCATACCATGTTTTCAAATAGTACAACTGTCTTGAATGCTTTTCTTCCAGATAAATGGTTGATTCATAACCGTTGTATATGCTTTCCTTTACACTGTTCATCAGGATCACCACCTTCATAATATGTAATGTGTTTCCAGTCACCTGTTAACAGTTCCCACTGTTTTGGTTTTTCATCAACCCGCATCCGCATTTCACAGTATGCATTGAACTGCTGCAATGCTTCATACTGGTCTTTGCATTCAAGTTTTGTGTAAACTTTCCGCCTTGCATTCTTGCGTTTCAAGCGGTATGCAATAATGAAACGCATCAACATCACCTGCCTTTCTTTTAAATTAAAATGAGTATACCAAAGTTTTTGTTATTTGTAAAGTGGGTATACCAAACTTTTTGTTAAATTCTGAAAATTTTCTTATAATTGATTATCAGATCATACATTGTATAATGTGTGAATTGCATTTTGTCTTCGATGCATGCTTCCCTTAAATCGAATATATATTCATTGAAGAATCGCTTCTGTTCGTTTTCTCTTGCCAGATTAAACACCGGGCATTTATTGTTCTTTGCATATGTTGAGTAATAATATCCGTCTTTCTGGTATATAAACACTTGTTTCTTTTTATAAATATATGAAACTATGGGTTTATATCCTTTCATCCTTTGATGTTTGACTGCACTGAAATCATCATATGCAAAATGACCCGAAAACGACATATCATGCCATGCGGTGCCGGACATCGCAATTTCAATTCCGCTTTTTTCTTCCGGTTCGTCTTTCGGATCCATGTGAATATTGTGAAGAAGAATCTTCCGTTCGTTCTGATATCTGAATTCTTCATCATAAATGTCCATGTCTGCTGCAACATCAGTTACATCCAGAATGTTGAAGGTCGGGTTGTTTATACTGGTTGCATTTGCAAGACATATCAGTTTTAATTCACCCCGACCACGTTTGATCCTATCTCTTGAAATGGTCATGTATATGTCAAGCAGTGCATCACCTTCATTTCTTTTGATTATTTCATATGCCTTTGGTATGAATTCATCAAATATAAGATAATCACATTCCGAAAGATCAAAACCTTTGATGTCGGATGCGGCAGAAAGTGCCACACAATATCCGACAGGATCCCCGCATGGTTCACCTTCTTCATTTGAATGATAGAAACCTGCGATCCCTTTTTCAATTTTCATGGGTTTGATATCCCATCCGAAATCACGGTTCAATGGAACAAATGGTGACATATCAAAGTTAACACCGCGTTTACCACCTGCACAAAGAAGTTTCACATCATCCTTTGTTCGCTTTAAGAAAACAAACTTCTTTTTGTCTTCTATCATCATGCGAAGTGTTGAATATGTTTTACCGGGACCACGTTTGGACCATATCAAATAACACCATGCATCCGGGTACTTCTGAATATCGGTTCGTATATCATAATATTTCATATTATAACCACCTTTGTTCAATTTCTAAAATATCATCAATATTATATGCAACCGTTTCTGAACGATACAATTCATTATCCAATAATATGTAATGTATTATAAGTTTAAATGTAGTTTTATTTGCTATGGTTTCAATGTGTTCAACATTACCAACACCACCGAATAATTTAATAATGCCATCCTTAAATGTAATCTTTACATATTTAAGTTTCAATTTTTCCATCTTCAACACCCCTTTCGATAAGATAATCTTTACTTTGCGGTTCTATAATGTCACGTTTCTTCCCTTTCTTGTATGGTTTAATAAAAACAACCTTTCCCACTTCATAATGTCTGAAATGACCACGGACACCCCAACATTCACACCGGTATTGTATGGATGAACGTGTCGGATGTAGTTTGGCATATTCGATTATATCATCCGCAAGAAAACATTCCCGATCTTTATACTGGTATTCTTCACGTTGTTTTCTTAACAGATCAGGTGACAAACGGTATTGTCTTCGTTTTTCTTTTGCAACTGCTTCAATATATAATAAAATATCAAGAATTATTGCATGTGTTGCACCTGCAAAATTCCTTGCTTTATAATCACTCTTGATGGTATGTCCATCAATTATTTCAAAACGTGTGTCCCATCCTTCACCCTGTCTGACTTCGACCAGTTCCCACTGATCAGTAGTGACATGCAAATAGTCAATTGGATCAAAGTTTTTAAGTTCTATCAAAGCAAACAATTTTGTGCTGCGTGCTTCAAGATCCAGTATGAATGTGTTAAGTGGGAAGAAATGTCTGTGTTCCCGCAATTCCATCCAGTTATTATTTTTTGCCCATGCATTGATTTTGGAAAATTCCCTATCCCTAATGATTATTTTGTCAACTTCCTGTTCAAAATCCCTTATCATTTAATCACTTCCTTTCAATATTATAATGACACCCACTATTAAAAATAGAATTGCAATAATTATCTTCATTTTTCATCCTTTCCGAATAAGATCTGAACGATTCCCCATATGACGAAAGAAATGCACATTCCGGTTATTATGCAATATACATCTCTTCCGGAAAAGTAAAAGATCCCGTTGTCATATGACCACGCACAGAATTTTTCAAGATATTCACAAATTTTAATCATCGTCATCACCTTCATAAAATGGAATTTCAGTTTCATCCTGCCACAACTGTTCCCAGTCCGGAACCGTTATATCATCCAGAACATAAGTTGTCGGTGACAGGTCAATTGAATCACCACGTTCATTCCCGTTTTCATCGGTCCAGATATCTTCTTCATAATAATATGTATGCATCAGTTTTCCGGTGTCTTCACCCGGGAACACAAAACCCTTGTGAAAGTTTTCAATATTATCTTTCAGACATTTGACACCTTTCTTTGGAACACCTGCAACTGTGATCTTCAACTTGTTTGCAAGTGTCCTTCCTTTTTCATCGGGTTTTCTGTATTCAGGAATGTCTGCATATCTGACTGCATAACGTTTCGCACCCGCAGTTCTGAATTCAGAATACGTTCCGTCAAGTTCTGCAACACCAAGCCAGAATTCCTTCCCGTTCATAACAACTGCATCATAACCGTTCGCACGAAGTTTTTCTTTGCATCCTTCATTATATGCTTCAACCTTCTTTTCATCCCATTTTGTTGCATAACATGAATCAGTGTCACTATATAACCAGATTCCGCCGTTCTCATAATCAACACATTTTCCCAATTGATGCAAGTTGAAAAAACTGTATGAAGTCACGTATACACCCCATTGGTATGGAAGAATTGAAGTCCATTTCTTCTTATATTTTTCATATAATTCTTCTTTTGGTGTGTCTTTGTTCGCTTCATATTCGCCTGTTTGATAATCTTCTTCAATGAGTTCTTTAACAGGCTTCTGGACCGTCATTCCATACAGTGAATTCAAACGGGCTTTTGCTATACTGTACAATATTTGATCCCCGTTTTTAAGTTCACATTTCTCTTTGTAACATTGATATACATAGTCAGTGAACCATCGGGGAAGATATCCTTTTTCAGAAAAATAAACTTCCGTGCAGCATCCTTTGAACCGGTATTGTTCACAGATCAATTGAACGTCAATTTCATTTGTCCATATCTCGCAGACTTCACATTGAAGGATTCTGCCGTTGTCTTCAATTGCATTCACAGATTTTGCCTTTGACATCTGCAATACCGGCATAGGTTCAAACTTGTTTTTCAGTTCAACATCCTTCATGATCAGTTTGAATATGAATGCATATTTTTCCGAGTTTCTTATTATAAAGTCAGTGTCAACAACATCCCGTTCAAGTGCTGCAAATCTTTCCATCGGAAACTTAAATGCAAGCATTGAAAAAGGATATGAAGAAGAAAAGTCCTTGCATTTTATATATTCACCTTCCTTGCATCGGATCGTTGTTGATATAAAATGCCTGTTTGCATGCGTATACCCGCCATGAAACACTGCTTCCAAGATCTGCTGCACATAGAATTCCGGAACGATTCTCTTGAAAAGATCTCTTGCGTGAAATTCTTTTCCGATGGTTCGCACTGCTTCGCGGGGAATGCCGGTTGCGGTATACGGAATTGAATATATTCTCTTGTTTAATGCATCTTTTGTCTTCTGGATGCATTCAACACCCGCAAGTGTATCATTCTCTATATATTTGAGTTCTTCCGCAGAAAATTCTTCATTTTCTTGACTTCTGACTTTGTCATAATCCCAGAATCCAACTGCCTTCTTGTGTTCAACATCAAGATCTTCTGCCCATTTTTCAAGTTTTCTTTGTGCAAGCATCAATGCATCCTTGAATATGATTCCATTGTTAAAGTTGATGAAAAGCGGAAAATGTGCTTTTATATTCAATTGTTTGTCAGGTGTTCCCCATTTCCGCATAATGAATTTACGAAGAAAAACCCAGTCATATGACATATTGAACCAGTATATAATGGTTTTCTGTCCCTGCATCCGTTCATGCATCTTTGTGACACATTCAACAAATTCCGATGGTTTGTGACCATACAGTGTCACAATATTGGATCCGAATGCCCGAACTGAAATGGTCCATGCAACAACATAATTTGAACATGTTTCTTTGTATCTTTCTTTGCTTGTTTCCGTATCTGCCATTATTATACAGTCATTATATGATTCACCTGCATGACCCTGACCCGCCCTGCATATATACATTATTTTGTCAAAAACGGAAAAATCAAAGTCCTTCCAGTATGCAAGTTGATATGTATATTTGTCCCGGAAGTATTCTGATCTTATGTTATACAGTTGATATCTTTTCATAAATCCCTACTTTACATTGAAGAAATCTTTGACCGCATCCGGATATTGCTTCATAAAGTTGTTGACCGTTGTTTCGATCATTTCATCTTCAACTTTGATGTGCAGATCTTTCTTTTCTTTGATATCTTCAACAATTTGTTTTTCGTTTCGCTTGATAGCATTGAAGTTTTTGAGTGCAGTTTTGGATCCGAATTTCTTGTCAAGTTTTTCGTTCAATGCACTGTCAAAATATTGTGCAAGATCTTTCCATGTCAGATCCTTCCAGTTCGAATCTGATGCCCGCATCGTTTTATTCAATGAATCTGCCCTTTTCTTATATACATCAATAATGCCCTTCTTTGTTGATGTAGGTGATTCAAGAAAATGCTTGATGTCATTGATCTTCGCAAGCAGATCTGTCTTTGATGCCGGCGGTGCAGTGTTAAATCTTTGTGCTTCTTCACCGGACCATTTTTCAATGTCATGCATTGCCCGGGCATATGCCCATTTTGTTGCGGGTTTGAAGTTCTTGTCATGTTGATATGATTCAAGTCTGACAAGTCTTTGATCCGCAGATTTTGCCAGTGTTCTGTATATCTTTTTGAGTTCTTCATAATCATCCGGCAACCAGTAATTCGGATCCATTATTTCTTTTGTTGAATAACCTTTCAAATTGATCACCTGCCTTTCAAAAATAAGTATACCCATTTTTCAGAATATAGTCAATGCAAATTTGCAGCACATTAGAAGGATCGTATGAAGCGGATCTGTGTTGCCGGGTCCCTGTCAGATCGGATGGGGAAGACGTGCCGGATGCGGTGGTGCCTATTTTCTAACGACG
>Ga0310690_10007313_pt1 | contig 14253 bp, 10 predicted proteins | sample AusTroGonzalo_MG_2_FD_207661 | JGI IMG/M metagenome (GOLD analysis project Ga0310690, IMG submission 207661) | Bovine rumen microbial communities from tropical cattle in Woodstock, Queensland, Australia - Gonzalo_04 (v2) (version 2) | ecosystem: Host-associated > Mammals > Digestive system >...
AGTATAATAATGAACACCACTAACAAATTGTCCATTTAAATCTTTTGCTATTGTGAATGTATCATCTACGCCATCAGTACCTGGATTACCTTGTGCATTTAATAAATCTTGGCCAACGTAGTATGTTGTATTTGCATCAAATACTGCGTTTTGAGCAACAGCTGTGTAATTATATTCAGCTTCGCTATAAACAGCACTATATGTAATAGTTACTGGTTGAGTATTCGTCTTGTTATTAATCCAGAATGAATCTGTATAATAGTAACCTGAATAATAATATGTTCCATTGTTTACAAGAACAAGTTCACTTGCATATGAATCATATGTCTTGTATTGTGGCGAATTCTCATTATTATTACCTGCTCCATAAACACTTATTAATTGCCCAACTATAGGAGTGAACTCTAAATAAACATCAGCTTTTACAATAGAATAATTAAAGAATTGTTCATTTGTAGGCATTATAATATCTGATTCTGCAGATTGATTTTGGGCTTGGATACTAAATGCATAAGTTCCTACATTAACTATATTATCAGCAACTACAGTGCTTTGATTATTACTAACTGTATAATGTCTTAATGTAAATAAAGATCCAAACAAACTAGAATAGTCTGTATTATCCCCAAAGGCATGTTGTAAAACTTTATTAAAGTATGTTATTCCTAATGAAGTAGGAGTAGCCGTGCTATTGCTATATTCAACTAATGAACTTCCTGTATATACATAATTGTCATAAGTTAAATCAAGATTTGAATAAGCATCGTTGTTAATCTTTTGCTTTAAATAAATTGAAGCGCTTCCTGTAACAGTCTCGTAATTTGAATAAACAAGGCTAACATAGACAGTTCTAACACTATCTACAACGTGAATAATTGCCAAAGCATCATACCATGTTGCATTTGAGCCTTTAGTTATATTTTGTCTTGCACCACCATCTGTTGAATATTCATATGTAGATCCCGATGCTGCTAATAAATCTGATCTAAATGGATCTGTTGCATTAGCATTAACATCTTGTCCAAGGAATCCGGTAATAGAAGCTGTGATATTATGTGAATTACCATCAAATTCAATTTCATTGTTCTGAGAGCCAGCACTTGTAAAAGTAGCAGTCAATGTGGCTTTTGTTATTTCAAGTCTAACACTATAAGATTGCTTATAAATTAAATAATAAACTATTGTAGTTTGACTAACTGTACGAGAAAGTGAACCATTAAGTTGGCTACCTGCTGATACAGATACAGAATATGTGGCAGTTGAAGCATTAATAATATTCTTCTCATTGCCACTCATTTCAAATCCACTAACCTCAACTGAGAAATCTTGTATAGCAGATTCATTTCTATATACTTGCTCAGAAACCGTGAAACTATTTGATGCATAACCAGTATATTCAGCCGTAAATATGTTTGCAACATTAGTAGGGCTAAATGAGAAATTACCCGTAGTTGCATCTGACACCTTTTTACATGTTACATCAGTAGCATATTCGTTTACATAAGCATAGTATCCTAGATCATAGCCTCCAATACTTCCATCTAGCGCACTCTTTAAAAGTATAGGGTAGCAATGATTTGCAATACCTGCAGCACCTATTTTGTTCGAAATATCAACAGGCTCTCCGCCAATCTCCACAGAACATACATACGAACCTGTGATGCTTGTATCTACAGTGTGACCTTCGCCATCTTCTGTTACTGTATAAGATGATGCCTCGCCTATCCAAATATAATTACCTTTAAACCCAATTTTATTATCATCTACATTATATGTATAAGTGCCTGATATTGTTGAACTATTAAGCTTTGAGATAACATTACTTTCACTATGACTTCCATTTGTACAAGTAATAGAATAAGTATGAGAATCATTATTATTTGAATTACCTTGCGCCATATTCATAGTTCCAGTCCATGAAGACTTTAAACCATTTATTATTGTATTTCCAGTATTCCAGCCTGCAATAGGAGCCATATCTACATAGGAACTACCATTACTTCTAGTTTTGTTTGCACCAATGGTTCCATTTCCTGTTATAGTGCAATTTGTAATATATGTAGTACCAGCATTAAAACCAATAAAACCTCCGACATAAAGGTTATAGTTTTGGTTTGCTGCATATGTACTATCAAACCAACCACCATACGCAGGAGCATGCTTTAATGTTAGCGCAGTTATGTTTAGTGTTGTATTTTCTATTGTGCCACCACTGGCATATCCAACAATACCACCAAGAGCGTAGCTTTTGTTGTCATAACACAACTTCAATTCGTTATTAACACAATTATATGTTACATAGCAATTGCTAATCTTACCAGTAGATTTTAACTCTCCGCAGACACCACCAACCGAACGTCCATCGTGTTTTTCGTTACCAAAAGCAAGATAGCCTGTTATATCAAAAACTACATTTTGAATAGTCCCAGAACACTCAGCAACCAAGCAGCCTGTATTACCTTTGCCATTATTTACAGAAGAAGAATTCTTATCAAGAGTGATTGTCCATCCACATCCATCTAAAGTTTTCCCTTCAGCCAATACAGTAGGAGCGTCACCTGGACCATACGCAACAGTAACATCCGTTGTTAAATAGCCATAAGTATCACTATCGCTGTTTAAGAAAGATACCAAAGCATCACTATTGGAAATAGCAGTGCCTGAACTATGGCTTCCTTTTGAAGAAATAGTACCATCAGCTAGGCCATAGCCTGAAGAAACATTTCCGGCGCTAAAATTAGTATCAGTTAAATTCGTTGAAACATTAACAGCATTAATATCTGAACTACCAAATTGAATTTGATTTACAAAACACAAAGAAGCAACTATTACAGCTATTGCTATAATTAACACGCTTAATATAAAGATTCTCTTAGAATTTCTTTTAAGCACTTGCCTTGCTCCTTTAACTTTTTGTACTTTTAATATAAATATAAAAGGCGCTCGCAAGAGTTTTTTAATTTATATATTTATATATATTTATAATATTTTAATGGTCATTTTACAATTCACCTTAAAGATTCCTTAAGAAATGCGGCTGTGAAAAATAATTTTTAACCTTTTTAATGCTTCTGCCAGCAATGGATTATAATAGAAAATGACTATTTTAATACAAGTTTATATGGATTAATTAGGAAATTTTATGCCGTTTTATGGACAATATTAAAGCGGTTTTACGCGCTTTTAAAGATAAAAAATCGCCCTTTATATATAATATAAGAGTAACAAAAATACTAAACTTTTTCTGAGAATAACGTAAAGGAAATCTCTACGTTATCAAAAAGAGCTTCAGGAATTAGCTCTTGAGTATAGGCAGATTTAAATCTTACATATACATGCGCATAAGATTTTGCATGTGTAGATGTAGCTAAAATATTATTAATACGCCAAGCGCTAGTTGTTCCAGATGAAGCATCATTCCATGATAGAGACATTGCTTTTACTTGAGATGTTGTATATAAAGTAGACTTGCCATCAGAATAAACATCTTCGTTATTAACAACTGTAGTTACAAAGTTTTCATATATAACTGTATACTCTATAGCACCATCTAGATAGTCCGCTAAATTAGAATCAAGTGCAACACCATTTTTCTTATATGAAACATCGCCAATAGTAATATCTAAAGTGATACTTGATGTCATACAATTACACTCAACGACAAAACCCGCGTAACTTTCTTGCGAGTCATTTGCACTTGCTGAGTAATCCAGGCCAGATCCGCTTGTTTCTGCTGGAACTAGGCCACCGTTCGAAGTCTTTACACTAAGGCCAATCTCTGCGCCAGATTTACTGCCTACAACAAATTCAAAAGACGTTTTACCTTGAGAATAGAAAGTATAAGTAGCACCTATTATTGCAACTACTACAACAATTGAGACAACTATTAAGACTACCATCAATCCTCTTCTCAACTACAAAACATCTCCTTTTACAATTACACCACTTGTTTCAACACCACTGGTACTAGCTTTATAATAAAACACTGCATTTGTTCCAATAAAAGCATTGGTGGATATTTGCAAATTACCTTGATATGATCTTCCTGTAAATACAACTTTACTTAGATTCTCAAGACCACTAAACGAAGCGCCCACAATTCTTGTTATACCAACAGGTATTTGAATAGACTTTATTAATTTTAGTGCATCATAATCTGTCATATTTAAATCTATTGTGTTAACAGATAGTGTGCTATTACCATAACTAATTGTGCTTGGGATTATAACATCTTCATATTCACCTTGTGTTCCTGTATATCCAATAACTTTAACGGAAGTGATAACAACAGCGTTTCCAAGCAGCGAAGTGTTCTCGTCTACATCATATTCATATAAGACAAACTTTCCTGTAGGTTCATTCCATACTAGCCTATAATCCAAGTCTGCATATGCGCTATCATTTGGAGCAAAAACCAAATACTTATACGTAGAATTCACTCCGGTGTCTATATTTGCAGTATTGCTATCTATGCTAGGATTGCCACCCCAAAAGGCAAGAGTAAACGAAGTTGCGACTATAACAAGAGCTGCAACTATAGAAATAGTTAATATCAATGTTTTTGTTGGTCTTAACTCTTTCATCTACTATGCCCCCGCACTTAGTTCAAAATCAAAAGTCGATCCTTGAAATATAGGATCACTAAATATAAATTGTTTATTATATAAGCCTGTATTTATATCTTTTCCGTAAAACCCAATATAAATACCTATATAATTTGCTCTACCTTGAGCAGTAACGCCACCACCAAGCATAGTAGTGGCTGCATTCTCGTCCGACATAAATGGCAAAGTAACACCGCTTGTTCTAGCACTTACATATCCAGTACCATTTCTAGCGACGCCTTCAACCGTGCTTTCCCAATAATCTAAATAAAAATATGTACTTGTATATAAACTTCCATTTATAACAAAATGAGTAACTTGGGATTTGTCTTGAGTACAAACACAATAAAAATCACTTGCACCGATTCCCGATGGAATACTATTAACGCTTGTTGAATAGTATTGATCTAAGTATTGTTCTTCAACATGAGAACCTACAATTATTTCATCAATTGTTTTTTGTAATGAATAATTGTAATTATTCCCTAATGTAACAACAACTTTATCTAAAGATACTCTAACGGTTACGGCTCCTCCGCTGGACATTCTATACAGCAAGTTATAAGTAAAGCCATATGGCGCATCAGAATCAGCTGCTGGATATTGATTCCCTTGTTCATCAAACCCTTTTTGGCCTTGATAGTAATCCTCTTCCCCTGCAGTATAAACACCATCTGTAAATCCTGATTCTTGTGATAAGGTAAAACTTGTAGATGTTCCTGATTCTAGACTTAAATCAACAATAGATGTTTGAATTGTAGAAAACCACGCAAACGTAGACACTAAAGCCACTAAGGCAACAACCATTAATAATATAGGTGTTATGTGTTTTTCTACATTTGCAGACATTTATCCTATTCCTCTTTCTTTTCGCCTATTGTTTCAGCTTTAGAATCACCCGATGGTTTATCATCTACAGCCACTGCTTGTTGTGCACTCATCTTTGCTAAATATTCTTCAATTGCCTTTCTCTTTATTTCTTCTTCTATTGAACTATCAATAGATTGGGCAGCACTTTGTGCCATAGAAAGTTTAAGAGATTCTAATTCTTCTTTTGATTTTTGTTCAATTCTCTTAATTCTAGCAGAGATAATCATTCTTATTAGTTCATATACATTGTATGCAAGTAAAACTGCAAGCGGTATAACAACAGACCATAGGAAGTTGTTTGAATTTTGGAACCATGCAACAATAGTTCCTACCTTTGAAACCTTTCCAACAACTACACCTTGAATACTATCACTTAAATATTTCTTTGATTTTGAAATATACTCCGCATTCTTTTCTTCTTCGCTTGTATAACTCTTGTCTATCTCTATTCTTTCTGCATCACCCAATGTATAGAACACATAACCACTTACTTCATGATCTTCTATTCTTGTTATTCTGTGAGTAATAAGTTGTCTTGTGCCTTTAACATTACCTAAATACGTAATAACATCTCCCACTTTAAGGGAAGCAAAATCTTCTTCACTAGATAACGCTTGGATGAATAATAAATCTCCTTCAGCAAAAGATCCGATAGGATGAGAAGCTTCTGGGTAAGAATTATCTGTTAGATTTCCATCCATTGATCCTGTCAAAACTACTGTCAAGTTCATTCCTGAACCCAACTCTTCTGTTGTAGATTTCGAACCGATAATAACTACTATAGATAGTGTTATACAGGCAATAATAATTAAAACCTCTATAGACATTACTACGATATTTATAATCTTCTTTGTTCTTGATTCTTGCATATTTTCTTTATTCTTCTTAGCCATTTATCTCACTCCTTTCAATATACAACAGGATCAGAATATCTCTCTAAAGAGAATTCCATTTTTAGAGAGCATCTTCCTCCTAAAATATTATTATCACATTGCAAATCTGTTCCTTCTAGCCATTGTACTATAGTATATTTCCTATAAGTATTAGCCTTTAAAACCTTATGCTGTTCCCTCATAGCGAAGTATCCTAAATCATTTCCTTCATCATCATATTGTTCTCCTATAAAAGGAGTAGCAACGTTCGTCTTTAGCATAGAATATGAATCGTTTAGTGTTTCCAAAGTAATTGGAACTTGATCCTGCACACAATCATTATAAGATACATATTCTGCAGTTCCATCAATCTTAGACATCGCATATATATTAACTTGATCTACTTCGTTTTCATTATTTAAATCGCTTTCTATAATAAGTATACGTAAAGATGCAGCTAAGTTCTTAGTGTCTTTCTGAATTGTAATTCCAACAGTATACTCACAATCTCTTGTTAAATCCAGATTCTTTAAAAAGAAACTATATGCCAAATAGCCACCTGAATGATGTGCACCTTCTTTTCCTAAAACCTGAGCAGGAATATTAAAATATGGATATGTATATGCATTTAACGTATCAGGAGCCTTCATGTCCAACGAGGTAGTCGCATCATCAAAGTTCTCGAATTCAGACAATGTTAAACCAGAATTCTTTGCATTTGAAATAGATACTGTCATAGCATTGTTGTCAATAATAGTCATAACACCATAAGCACCACCTGTTATAACAAGAGCGCCAATTAAAACCATAACAATAATCTTAGTAGCGGTTCTTGTTGAAGATGCCGCTCTTAGGGTTTTGTTCTTTATGATTTCTTCTGTTTCCTTATGTGTTAGAGCCATTATTCTCCTTTGTTTTCTTGCTGTTTTAAATATTCTTCAACAGCCTTTTTCTTTATTTCTTCCTCCAAGTCTTTTTGAACTTGTCTTTCTATCATTAATAACTGATTCTTTTGTTCTTCTTCTATTCTTTCTTTCGTTCCTTGTTTTGCTATTACTATAATTTGCCAAATCAAAACAAGCAAAAGCGGAACAACTATCAATATAACAAATCCATACCATTTAGAAAGAAATCTCGCCAGTTTAGATATAAATGGGCTTGCCCCTATTACAACACCTTGCACATTTTCTAACGGAATAGGAACTGTGTCCTGAACCGCCGCCACATTATCTCCTACAGTTCCAACATACCATTTTCCATCTTTTTCATTTAAGTATGGCCCTTTCCATATTCTATGAGTAATAGTATGCCCAACAAGAGCATCATTGTCGTTAAATCCTTTTGGTGCAATAAAGCTGATTACATCTCCGACCTCAAGATCATCTTTTGTAACCTCCTTTATTCTCTTACAAATAACGACGTCTCCAACGTTATATGTAGGTTCCATGGAGTTCGTAAGAACAGTATAACTTGTATATCCAAATAAAGAAGGAGTTTCTCCAACCATTCTTTGTGCTACCAAGGTTAGAAGACAACCAACAATAAAAAGAATTACTGACCATTCAACTACTTTTATTGTTATCTCTAGCCATCTAGGTATTGTTATCTTTTTCTTACACTGTTCCATTCTTGTCACTATCTATTCCCGCATATACTATGCTTTCATCCATATCTTCACCAGCTGCATGCTTTGCTATTTGTGCATCTAATTCTTGAAGACGTTTTGTTTCTCTTTCTTCAACAACTTCTAAAGCAGCACGTTCTCTTGCTAGTGCTTCTTCTCTCTTTTTCTTAGCACGCATAATCATAGCTCTTTCTTTTTCAATTTGAGCAATTAATCTTTCTGCTAAGATTTCCTTTGTATCTATCTTATCTAATACCGCAGCAGTAGATGCAGCAGCATTTTCCATTCTTACTTTTTCAAGAACTCTATCAATAGCCTTGTTAATTCTAGTCATTTCAGCTTTTGTTAGAGCAACTTCATCTGAAGTTCTTTGGAACATATCACGAGTTTCTTCAATAAGACCTACATCTTCGATGAATTCCTCATCTTCATCCTCATCTTCCTCCTCTTCTTCATCCTCTTCTTGTTCCTCTTCTTCCTCGTTGTCTTCTTCTTGTTCTTCCTCTTCTTCTAGCTCTTGTTCCTCTTTATCTTCCGATTCTTCCTTCTTTTCCTCGTCTTCTACCTTATCTACATCATCAGGAACTATATCATTATCTAAAGCCTCTTTTGGAGTCTCTTCTTTTTCCTCTTCCTTGGGTTCTTCTTCACTTTCAGGAGTTTGCTCTGTTATTTCTTTCTTTGCTTCCTCTTCCTTCTTCTTTTCTTCTTCCTCTTTATCTGTCTTATCCATGTTAGATTCATTAAAGAAAGCACTATCTTCTGTATTACCTTCAATTAAACCTTGCATTAACATTGTTCCAAGACAAATCATATCTTGAACTCCTGTTGTTAATTGTCCATCCATATTAATAGGTTTAACATCATTTTCTACAGAGAAACCCATCTTTGTATATGACTCAACGAACTGCCATAAAACTAAGGCCTTTTTGAAGTCTGGATTTTTTAGAATAACGTTTGTTCTTGTAATAGGAGGACGTACTGGAGCTGAACTTACCATTTGCTTTGCAAATGGAGAAGACAAGAAATCCATAACGATACGTTGTAATTTAGCTATTCGTTCAACTACCGAAAGATCATCATTTTCCAGATTCTTAACTTCATCAATTGGCAATGCACCAATCAAATCAAGCTTATAGAAAACACGAGTTTTTCCTGTAAAAATTGAAGTATCTACGTTTAGCTCTAGAACGTTATCGTTAATGTATGCCGCCTTGATCGCGTCCATACGACGAGAAATAAAGTTGTTAAGGTTCCTAAGTAGCGTATAGATAAATCTATTCTCGTAAACCTCAAAACTTTCTTCTTTTGTAACATTAAGAATCTTGTTTGGAGTAACCATTCCATCTTCATCAACAGAAGATATAAAGTTTGTATGTTGTGCAAGGTGCTTAACAGATTCTGTTGAAATGGCACGAGCAAGTGATATATCTACAATATCTTCTTCTTGTACAATAAACTTTCTTGGGTTTCTTACAATATTATCTAGTGAAACAATTGAATCTTCAATCATTTCTACCCACTCTAAATCAAAAGATTTAGTACGTTGCTTTTTACTAAGTTTAATAATAGGTCTAGCAACCTTTAATTTCTTTTGAAAATCAGAATAGAATTGCTCAGATTGGAGCATCTTATTAATGCTATCGACATATTGATTATACTTCTCTCTGTCTTCGTTCATTAATAGCCCTCACAATCTCTAGTATTAGAATAACTTCTTTAATCTTGCTAAATATTCCTTACATTCTGTCATATTTTCTTCGCCGAAATTATCACTTAAATATTGGATATAAGCATCAATTTCGTCACGAATGAAACCTAAGTTCAATGATTCGAACTTACGCAAAATCTTGTTACATAGAACGTAGTCAAGACCATCAATTTCAGTTCCGCCACAAGCAACATATACTGGAACGAATTCTCTAAGCTGCTTAACGATACGGTTACCGAACGCCAATCTGAAGTGAGCGATAACGTAATCATCCATGTCTTCGAATTTCTTTAAGTTTTCATCAGAAACCTTATGTTCTTCTTGCGCTTTAGCAAATAAAGCTTCTAGTGTATGATAGTTAACTGGGAAATTCTCTGTAAGCGGAGCATCAAAAGCTGCAGCTTTTGAGTTAATATTGATAGGCATACCTCTATCGTATACCTTATCTGAAATCGCGAATGTACTATCGTCGTTGTTCGCTGTTCCAACATACCACATGTTTTCTGGTAATCTAAAACGACCTTTTTCAACGTGAACTGGATCTGAAGGCCATCCTGATGGTACTAAATCAATAACCCATTGTGCACGAGATGGCATTTCTAGAATAGACAACATTTCGGCAAAGTAGTACTCTACACGCGCGATATTCATTTCGTCTAATACTGTAATATATACATCATTATTATATGTAGCTTCGTACATCTTCTTTAAAACTTCGGTTTCGTTGAAACGCTTTGTGAATTCGTTGAAGTAACCGAAAATTTCAGTTCTATCACGCCATGATGGTTGAACTGATGCGATTGTTGTTTCGTTATTAAAGAAGTGACCTAAACATTCTGGCAAAGATGTTTTACCTGTACCTGAAATACCTTGCAAGATAATTAATCTTGAAGTAGCCATTGAGGCAATAAACAATCTAATAATCTTTATTTCATAATAAAGTTTACGCCAAGGACGTTCCGGATTGTTTGCTGCATAGTTACGAATTCTATCGCAAAGTTGCTCTAAAGTAAAATTATCATCATATTCATGAGTTGGGCCTTGACCTGAAGCATAAATTTGATCAACTTCAGTAAGCTTATAGAATCTGCTTTCTTTTTGTTCTACGCCTTCTTCTTTCTTTTCGCCTTCTACCGCTTCGTCCGCAAGAAGTCCATCGTTACCCATACCTGTAACTTTCATTCCTAAGATTCTATCTTTTTCTTGATTTAATTTAATAATTTGTCTCTTTAAATTGTGAATTTCATCAACTAAATCTTGATTTACAACTCTTGTTTTTAATTTTCCTGCAACGCGAGTAATGCCCCAAACTACGAGCCAAATAATAGCTACTAAAATAATAACAACAACAAGAACAATCAAAATAGCAACAACCCAATTTCCAGCACTCCAGTCCGCACTATATTTCATAAAAGTAGAATAGTATGTTGGAAAATTGAACATATCATAAATTCCTTTAAATATTCCTAAAAATATCTCAGAAATTCCGCCCCATAGGACGCCTAGAAAAGCCATTATAAATTCTGTCATTGTTATCTCACTATATTTATTTATTCCTAATTATATAACTCCCCTTAATAGGCTCATGCACCTTTTTCGAGGATATGGACTAGCCCATAAATGGGCTAGTCGATATTAGACGGTTTAATTCAACTGACTCCTAATACTAAGAAACAGCAGAACCTGTATTGAAAGCGTAGCTTACCTTGAATGAAGCACCACCGGCTTCAGCTTGAGCTGTCCAACCATCAATCCATGTGAATAATAAAATGTTTGCTGCATCTCCGATAGAGAATACATATTCTGGGATCTCATAATCATATACATAGATATAATCTGTAGCAGCAACACCATATTGAGCTAATTGAGTTTCTGTTACAATACCCCATTTTTCTGGAACAGCAAATCCTGTAGGAGTTCCACTACCTGTATAAACAGTAGGAGCGTTATTATAATTAATGTTTGCAATAACAGTCTTATTGTCTGTTACACCGGCTGCTGGAGCAGCATTCTTATCTTCAAATGTAGATTGAGCAACTCTTGATGCAGCTACATTTTGCAAACCAGAATCTGAATAACCATTAGCCTTTGCTGTAGCAAATTGATTGCAAGCAATATACTTCTTTATTGCTGTTTCAGCGTTTTGATCCTTGTTGATAACTTCAAATTCAACATAGAATCTTACTGCTGCACAAGCATAGAACGAAGCAACTCTTGTTGTATCATTTCCGGCATTTAATACTACAGATAACTTTAAGTGCTTGTCACTTGAAGTAGAATTTGTAACCTTTAAGATATCAGGTCTAATGCTTTCTGTTGAATCATAAACAACTTGGTTTCCAGATTTCTTTGCTGTAATAAATGTTTGGTTTCCAGAAATAGAACCTGAAGCGCCGATACCTTGATCATTAAATGTTGTTGAAATTGCATTAACTGGAGTCCATAGACCTCTATTAATATTTGTATCATTTAATGTAATTGTGTCTGAAGCGGCATTGATAATGTAATCATTTGCGCTTTCGCCGTTACGAGCGTCTGCTAAAGTCCAATCTGCAGATGCTGTTGTTGAAATTGTAGATGATGTAGCAACTGCACTTGTTGAACTTGAGAACCATGCGTATGTTGCTGTAGATAATGCTACTACTACAACTACGATCATAGCGATTGTTGTAATTAATGTGCTTTTTTTCATAATTTTTGTCTCCTTTTAAAACTAAAAAATCTTTTGTGTTTATAGATTTCGAAATATAGAAAGAATGTTTTTAACTTTTAGATGCCTTAAAAACAAATAACCGTCTTAAAATTGTTTATTCTTAGATTCTCCCATATTTCCTATCTTGTTAATTGAGATATGTAAGGTACATCCTTACTTTTTCTTTCGTGGAGTAGAAACATTAAGCTTAATAACATTCGCTCCACGTTTCACTTGTCCATTTTTATTACTTGCTTTAGACAAAGTAGCAAATTCTTCCATCGACGTTGTAAGTTGTCCAGCTCTTAATGTCTTTGCTAGACGATTTGCTTCTTCTATCTTTTGCTTTTGTAATTCACGTTCTTTTTCTTCTTGCTCTTTTCTAATTCTTGCTTCTTCTGCAAGTTTTCTCTTCTTTTCTTCTTCCATTTCCTTTCTACGAGCAAGAACAGATGCTGCAAGTCTTACTTTTAATTCTTCCTTTTGAGAAGTAACATCAATAACTACTGCCTCATCTTCTTTATCTTCTTTTACTTTTCTATCCTTTACTTTTGGTGCATCTAAGTTAGATACAATAAAGCTCTTCTTTTCACTTTGCTCAATTGTTGTAGCATCAACAATAAATGAATCTGGCTTTCTTTTTGGTCTAACAAGCGCAGAACCAGCAAACACATCTATACCATTGCTTTTAAAAATATCTAGGTTTGCTTTATTGTTAACATTTCCAACAACGATAGTAATATTGTTTTGAGAAGCAATTCCCTTCATCATTGCAATAAGTCCCTTGTTTTGATTTGAATAATATCTATAATCTAACAAGAAATATGTTGTAGGATATTTAAGCAATATATCTACTGGCGCTTTATCTACACCTTCTATCATGATAGTTGCTCCAATATTTGCTAAGAAGTTTAATCCAGCAATAGCAGCTCTATCTCCAAATTTCTCAAGCTGATATATATCAAAGCAAAGGATTAAATTTGGTTGTAGGATAGATCCAAGTCTATGTACATTACCTTCAGACAATAACTTTGGAGATACTTTGTACACAAACATCTGGTCGTAATATTTTCTATAGTCATTTTCAAAGTTCTTAAGTGCTAAGAAATTAAGTGTTACGATTCTATTAGAGTTCTCAGCTGTAGCTACATATTGCCAAGGATATAAAGAACCAAGCACGTCATCTTCAAGCACTTGCCACACTTCTAAAAATTGTAATTCATTGTTGTTTTTGTAAAAGGGATTGTAATAGTAAGATAGTGATTTCTTTGGAGTTTTAGAAACTTTCTTATCTTTAGCCATAATGATTCCCCTTTCAATATTTCGCTAATTTAGTTTAGCAATATAATAATAATAAGTCAAATGCGCTTTTATATAAATAAGTCTATTTTAAAGCATATATTAAGAATATTTTAAGGTTGTTTTAAGGTTAAAGGCCGAATTTTTAGGATACTTTTTGCAAAAAACTCATTACATCTTGGGAAATAACACTTTTCTGCATTTTCGCCAGATTTAAGTTTTTATTAATATTGTAAAATCTTTTTTACTGCCATTTAGAAAATATGAAAGCATGTGCTGGACGCCTTGCACATATTTTATCCATATTAATTACTTAATCTTTTATATTCAATATTATCAACAATACTTTATATTACTATTATTACTTTATCTATGCTATAATGTATTAGGTTATGAAAAACGAGTTTATCTTAGATAGCGAGAGAAGAAGAATCAACACCGTCCTAAAAGTGCTTAGGTGGGTTATCTTTTCACTTCTATCTTTTGTTATATTTCAGCCAATCCTTTACGTGTTTTTAACTGAATATTATGACACTTTTAAGTACTCTTGCATATATTTCTATACCTACCACTTCTATTCA
>Ga0310690_10007314_pt1 | contig 14253 bp, 9 predicted proteins | sample AusTroGonzalo_MG_2_FD_207661 | JGI IMG/M metagenome (GOLD analysis project Ga0310690, IMG submission 207661) | Bovine rumen microbial communities from tropical cattle in Woodstock, Queensland, Australia - Gonzalo_04 (v2) (version 2) | ecosystem: Host-associated > Mammals > Digestive system >...
GCGACGTCGGCGCCGAGTTCGGCGGCCTCCTTGGCGTCCGGCTCGATGATGCACTTGATCGGCAGGCCGAAGGTCTTGGCGAAATCGAAGTCGCGCGTGTCGTGCGCCGGCACCGCCATGATCGCGCCGGTGCCGTAGCTCACCAGCACGTAGTCCGCGATCCAGATCGGGATCTCGGTGCCGTTGACGGGGTTGACGGCGTAACTGCCGGTGAAGGCGCCGGTCTTGACGGTGGCAAGTTCGGTGCGGGCGAGGTCGCTCTTGTTCGCCGCCTCCTTGCGGTAGGCGTCGACCGCGGCGCGGTGCTCGGGGGTGGTGAGGGCGTCGACCATCGGATGCTCCGGAGCGAGCACCATGTAGGTCGCGCCGAAGAGCGTATCCGGGCGGGTGGTGTAGACCACGAGGTCGCCGCACTTGGTCCTGAAAGTGACTTCGGCGCCGGTGGATTTGCCGATCCAGTTGCGCTGCATCTCCTTGATCCCCTCGGGCCAGTCGAGCTGGTCGAGGTCTTTGAGCAGCCGCTCGGCGTACTCGGTTATCTTGAGCATCCACTGCTTCATCGGGCGGCGTTCGACCGGGTGGTCGCCGCGTTCGCTGCGGCCGTTGATGACCTCCTCGTTGGCGAGCACGGTCCCGAGGGCGGGGCACCAGTTGACCGCCACTTCGTCGAGGTACGCGAGTCCTTTCTTATGGAGCTGCATGAAGATCCACTGCGTCCACTTGTAGTACTCTTTGTCGGTGGTGTTGATCTCGCGGTCCCAGTCGTAGCTGAAGCCGAGCGCCTTGATCTGGCTGCGGAACTTGTCGATGTTCTTTTTGGTCGTGATCTCGGGATGGGTGCCGGTGTCGACCGCGTACTGCTCGGCGGGGAGCCCGAAAGCATCCCAGCCCATCGGGTGCAGCACGTTGTATCCGTTCATCCGCCGATAGCGGCAGACGATGTCGGTGGCGGTGTACCCCTCGGGGTGTCCGACGTGAAGCCCGGCCCCCGACGGATACGGGAACATGTCGAGGCAGTAATACTTCGGCTTGGGTGAAAAATCTTCGGCGCGGAAAGTCTTGTGCTCCTCCCAGTAACGCTGCCACTTCTGTTCGATGCCGGTGAAATCGTAGGATGCCATTTTTTTGCCGTCGTCCTTTGTTTTTACGGTTGCCTACAACAATAACACATAGGTAATGTACACTCGAAAACAAGCTTTTTCAACTATTGACAATAGCCGCGCGCGCATTATATTATCGCCGGAACAAATGATACGGAGGGAATGCATGATCTGCGAATCGGGATCGGAGGGGATAAAACGCGGACGGATCGTCGTCGCGCTGTCGGGGGGGGTGGACTCCTCGACGGCGGCGCTACTGCTGCAGCGCGACGGCTGGGAGGTCGTCGGGGCGACGCTGATGCTCAAAAACGATGCCGCCGCCCCGGATCCCGCACTGGAGCGTTTCTGCGCGGCGCGCGGCATCGCGCTCCACGCCATTCCCGCCGCGGGGGCGTTCGCCGAAAAAGTGCTGATCCCCGCCGCACTCGAATACAACTCGGGGCGCACGCCGAACCCGTGCTGCGAGTGCAACGAGGTGCTGAAATTCGCCGAACTCGCCAAGTTCGCACGCGACATCGGCGCGGATGCGCTCGCCACCGGGCATTACTGCCGCACCGACGCTTCCGGGCTGGTGCGCGGCGCCGACCGCGCCAAGGATCAGAGCTACTTTCTCTACCGCCTCCGGCGCGAACTGCTGCCGTTTCTGCGCTTCCCGCTCGGCAACTTGAGCAAGCCCGAAGTGCGCGCGATCGCCCGCGACGCCGGCTTGGAGTGCGCCGAAAGGCCGGACAGTCAGGATGTCTGCTTCGCCGTGCCCGGAGAGTGCTGCGGCGACACGCTGCTGAAGTGCGCCGCTTTGCCGCCGCGCCCCGGGAACGTGATCCATAACGGTCGGATCGTCGGACATCACGGCGGCATCCACCGCTGCACCGTCGGCCAGCGGGGAGGTCTGGGAGTCGCGCTCGGTGTCCCGGCATACGTGAAACGCATCGACGCCGCAAACGCCGAAGTCGAACTCTGCACCGACCGGGAAGAGCTCGCGCGCCGCAGCTTCACGTTGTCGCACATCAACTGGCAGCGCGAACTCCCCGCCGCCGGAAGCGAACTTGCGATACAGATCCGCTATCGGTCGCGTCCGGCGCGCTGCCGCGTCTTCCCGGCGGACGACGAAACTTGCCGCATCGAAACGGAGGGACCGCTCTTCGCGGTGACGCCGGGTCAGGCGGGGGTGATCTACGAAGGCGACCGCCTCGTCGGAGGCGGAGTGATAGAGACGAACGTCTGAACTCGAATCCGAAGAATCATCAAGATGAAAAAGACGACGATCGCAAACGTCGCGGCGCTGGGTGTCGCGGCGTTGTTCGCGGGGTGTGCCTCCCCCCGCTACACGACGATCGACGAGTATTATCCCCCCGCGGCGGCGGAGCGGCAGGATGCCATGACGCTCGAGACCGCGTCGAAGATCGTCGGCGAGACCTTGGCCGCAGTTCCAGCCGGACGCCGCCCCTCCCACCCCGGAGACCGGACGCTCGGCATGTACACGACGTCGATCCGGCTGCGCAGGAACGACCGCACCGAACCGGTGCTCGTGGAACTCAAAGTCGGCCGAAAGGTCGTGATGGAGTTCTGCGTCCCCACGCAGGAAGACGGCGAGAGATTCGCGGCGGCGGTGTGGAGACTGCGCCGGGAATACCGCGGCAAATGATCCGAGACCGTGCTTTCGCCGCTCCCCGAAGTTGAATTTTACCCTTGCGCGGGACTTGATATTTACGCCCCGGAGGTGTAAATTACTATAACAGTGATTTAAATAATCGGGGAGGTTAGAGAAGTGGCGGATAAAAGCGAAATTCAGCACAATATTGAAAGTGCTCGCCTGATCACCCGGATGGCGGCGATATGCGGCGTCATCTCGCTGCTGATGCTGGGGCTGACGATACTGTTTCATTCTTTCCGCGGCGGCGACGTCTTCAGTCTGGGCATGATCCCCTACTCGCTGGCGCTGCTGTTTTCGGTGGGGGCGTACTTCTACGGCACGCTGAAGACCGCGGCGGCGGTGGACGAGGAGGAAAAAGCCCTGCTGGCGAAACGCGCCGACACCCGCGCGCTGAACGTCGAAGAGGACGTCCGCTTCACCGCGGGGCGCAGCTTCGAGAACTACCGTCGCTTCGCGCCTTATGTGCTCGGCGTGCTGGCGGTGGTCATCGTCGGCTGGCTGCTCTACCGTTCGTGGGGGATGTTTTCCGGGCGGAACGTTTCTTCCTTGAGCGGCAACGCGGTGCACTCGACGCTGATCGCGGCGGTCATGATGCTGCTGAGCGTCTTTTCCGGAGCGTTCTTCGTGGGGCAGTCGCGCACGCCGGGATTCCGGTGGCTGCGTCCGGCGGGAGCGTGGCTGATCGCCGGTTTCGCCGTGATGGCGGTCGCCGCCGTGGCGGCGGTCTGCTTCGGCAACAACATCGTCAATGTGGATATCATCGCGGCGCGGATCATATTCTGGATCATCGCGGTGCTGGGCGTCGAAACGGTGATAAGCATGATCATCGAATTCTACCGCCCCAGGACGATCAAGGAGGCGCGCCCGGTCTTCGAAAGCCAGCTGCTCGCGCTTTTCACCGAACCCGGCGGCGTGATGCGCAATATCGCGCAGGCGCTCGACTACCAGTTCGGATTCAAGGTATCCGGAACGTGGCTCTACGGATTTCTGGAAAGGTCGTTCCTGCCGGTGCTGCTCATCTGGCTGGCCCTGCTCTGGGGATTCACCTGCATCCACGAGGTCGGCCCGAACGAGATCGGCGTCAGGGAGCACTTCGGCAAAGCGGTCTCCGAAAAACCGCTCGATCCCGGCATCTACCTGACGCTCCCGTGGCCGTTCGGCAACGTCAGGCGCGTGAGCTGCAGCGAATTGCGGCAGATCGTCATCGGCGAGATGGCGACCCGGGAAAAATCCGACGACGAAAAAAAGGATGAAAAACGCAAGCCGTCGCAGGTCGTCACCTGGACCGAGGCCCACGGCGGCGACGACGAAAACTACATCGTCGCGGTGCCCGCCGATAAGAACGGGGGCAAATCCGACACCTCGGCGCTCTCGTTTCTGCGCATGTCGATCCCGATCCAGTTCCGGGTGCGCGCGGACGGGGTCAAAAACTTCCTCTACGACAACGCCTCCCCGGTGCAGACGCTCAAGTGCATCAGCGAATCGGTGGCGACGGAATACCTCGCCTCGGTGGATATGATGGACGTCATGTCCGAGGGGCGCGGCAACGCCGAAAAAATCATGTGCCAGCGCATCCAGAAACGTGCCGACGACTGCGAACTCGGCATCGAGATCGTGGCGGTGACCATAACCGGCGCCCACCCCCCGATCGAGAGGGTCGCTCCCGCGTTTCAGGAGGTCATCGGCGCCAGAGAGCAGAGCACGACCGCGGTGCTGAACGCCGACGCATACAAGGCGAAGACCGTGATCGGCGCGCAGGCCAGTTCCGAGGCGACCGTAGCCAAGGCCGATGCCTACGCCGTCACCACCCGCACCGTGGCGGAAGAGGAAAGCCGCCGTTTCAAATCCCAGCTTTCCGCCTACAACGCCATGCCCCGGATGTTCAAACTCCGGACGTTCCTCGATTTCATGGAACAGGATTGCGCCGAAATGCGCAAATTCGTGCTGACGACAAGATCCGATACGGACGTTTATCAGCTCAACTTCGAGGTCAAGGAGCGCCTCGACCTCATCGACACCGACGTCACCAAACTCAAAGATTGAAAACCGTTCTGAAACTTAAAATACACTGGGGAGCATGACACTTATGGCTGAGAAAAACATTTTCAAACATTGGCCCACGATGTTGCTGGGACTGATCGTGGCGGCGATATTGCTGGTGGCCGTGTTTTCTTTCCAACTGCCTCAGACGCAGTACGCGGTGGTCACCACCCTCGGCAAACCGGCTCTGGTCACGGCGCCGGGACTGCATTTCCGCTGGCCGTATCCGTTCCAGAGGGTCTACACTTTCGATAAGAGGGTGCGCTGCTTCTCCGGCGGCGAAGGCAAACTCGAAGAGACGATCACCCGGGACGGGCACAACATCCTCGTCGGCATCTACGTCACTTTCCGCATCAGCGACGCCGAAGTATTCTTCACCTCGCTCGAAAACATGACCAAGGCCGAGAGCCAGCTCAACTCGCTGATGCGCGGCGCCAAAAACGCCGCTTTCGGCAAATACGACTTCAACCAGATCGTCAACACCGATCCGGAAAAGATGAAGCTGAACGAGATCCAGTCCGAGATCCTCGCGACGCTGCGCGAACGCGCCAAACCCTACGGGATGGAGATAATCAGCGTCGGCATAAATACGATCAACGTCCCCAAGACCATCAGCGAAAAGGTCTTCGACCGCATGATCGCCGAGCGCAAGAAGGAATCCGACCGGATCATCGCCGAGGGCGACAAACAGGCCGAGACCATCAAGATCGAAGCCGACCGCAAGCGCGCCGAGATACTGGCCAAGGCCGAGGCGCAGGCGCTCAAGACCCGGGCCGAGGCGGACGCCAAGGCGGCGGAATACTACAAGGTGTTCGGCGAAAATCCCGAACTCGCGGAGTTCCTGCGCAAACTCGACGCCCTGCGCAAAGTCATGAAAGGGCGGACCACGCTGGTGGTCGACACCTCGACGCCGCCGTTCGATCTGCTCAAACCCAAAGCGCTCAGAAATGCGCATCTGGAATCCGGCAGACCGGCCAAAAAAACGCCGCCGAAACCCGCCCGCAAGCCCGCGCCCGAAAAACCGGCCGACGCCAAGTAACTACTCGGGAGCGCGACGATCATGCAGAAAGAAAATAAATCCGCGGTCCCGGTCTTCGACACCTCGGGACGCTACGAGGGCGGCCTCAATTCGCTGGTCAAAAGCCTGCAGTGGGCGTTCGCCATACTGCTGGCGCTGATAGTGGTGATGCTCATCTACTTCTTCAGCTGGGGCGGCTACTTCTCGGTAGAACCGCAGCAGGAGGTCATCGTGATGCGTTTCGGCCGGATCTGCGCCACGTACAAATCCGGCGCGCACTGGTACTTCCCGTACCCGGTGCACCGTTTCATCCGGGTGCAGACCAACCCGCAGTTCATAAAGATCGAATTCCAGCAGTCGCAGAAAAATCCCGACGAGATCAAGGACGCTTTCGAACCGGGGCTGGACAACTACCTCATCACCGGCGACGAAAACGTAGTTCTGACCTCGTGGACGCTCGGATACAAGATCTCCGACGCGGCGAAGTACTACGAAACGCTGGCCACGCCCGAAAAACCGGTCGAGAACGGCCGCATATCCGAGGATGACGAAGTCGTAGACGCCGACGGTTTTTCCGGCAGACGCGGCCCGCGCACATTGTTGCGGAATCTGTTCCGCCAGGCGGTGGTGAGCGTCAGCGCGACCGCCAAGGTGGACGACATGCTCCGTTCTGGGCAGGCGCAGTACACCGAAGCGGTGCAGCGCGAGTTTGCCCGTCTGCTGAAAGAAGCCGACTGCGGCATCGAACTCGAAAGCGTGGTGCTGGATCAGGTGCTGCCGCCATCCAAGACCAAGGCGGCTTTCGCCGAGGTCACCGCCGCCAGCACGACGCAGTCCACCCGGCAGAACGAAGCCGAGGCGTACCGGAACAAGGTCATCAACGAAGCCGCCGCGCAAGCGGCAAAAATAAACGCCGACGCCGACACTTACCGGACGCGGACCATAGCTTCGATCGAAGCCGAAAAGGAATATTTCGTCAGCATCCTCCGGGAATACTCCAAGGGGTCGAGCTCGCGTTCGGTGCCGATGGTGCTGTACAACACGGCGCTCGCCGACGCATTCGCCGATATTCAGGATGAAAAATTCGTATTGAGCTCCGGCGGCAGGGACCGGCAGCTGTGGGTGAAACTCAACCCCGAGCCCAAACGTTCCGCCGATCAGGACAAGAAAAAACCGGAGAAGTGACCCATGTCAGAAGCTGAAGACAAAAAGATCCATTCCGCCGCATGCACCTGCGGCAGCGATTGCGGCTGCGCCCATCACGAGCATCGCCACGACCATGAAAAAACGGATTCGACCTGCATCTGCGGTCACGACCACAAAGCCGAAGGCGGCGTGGGCCACGACCGTTCGATGGGGCGGATAGTCTTCGCGGTGGTCGGCGGACTGCTCACGGCGAACAGCTACCTGCTGGCAAAACTCTTTCCCGATCAGGCGTTCGCCTCGCAGATGAGCGCCCTGCTCGGCGCTTTCATCCTGGCGATGCCGATCATCTGGGTCGCGGTCAAGGACCTCGTGCGCGGCAAAGTCTACATGAACGAACTGGTCGCGCTGGCGATACTCGCGGCACTGGCCCTGGCGGACTTCCAGTCGGCCGGGCTGATCGCATTCTTCCTGCTGGTGACGATAATCATCGAGACCCGCACCGCCAGCGGCGCCCAGCGCTCCATCGAAGAGCTGATCAAGCTCACGCCGAACACCGCGCGCAAGATCGTTGACGGCAGCGAGATCGAAGTTCAGGCGACGGAACTCAAAGTCGGCGATTCGATCCGGGTCCGCCCCGGCGAGAATTTCCCCGTCGACGCGCAGATCCAGAGCGGCGAAAGCACCGTCAATCAGGCGTCGATAACCGGCGAATCGATCCCGGTCGAAAAGACCCCCGGCGACGACGTCTTCGCCGGCACCCAGAACCTCACCGGACTGCTCGACCTCAAGGTCACCAAGGTGGGCGAAGACACCACGCTGGGCAAGGTCAAGGATATGATATTGCAGGCGGAAGCCAGCCGCACCCCGGTGGTGCGGATCATCGACCGCTATGCCGGATACTACACCCCGACGGTGCTGATGGTCGCGTGTCTGACGTGGTGGTTCACCGAAGACCTGGGCTCGGTGATCGCGTTCCTCGTCATCGCCTGCCCGTGCGCGGTGGTGCTCGCCACGCCGACGGCGGTGGTCGCGGCGGTGGCGGCGGCGGCGCGGCTGGGCATCTTCATCAAGAACGTCAGCCATCTGGAACTGGCGAGCAAAATAACTTCGTTCGTATTCGACAAGACCGGAACTTTGACCGACGGTCTGTTGTCGGTGGTCAAACTTCAGCCGTTCGGCGAGACCACCCCGGCCGCGCTGCTGCTCACGGCCGGATCGGTCGAGCGTTACAGCAACCATCCGACCGCGGTCGCGATCCAGAAACTCGCCGCCGAAGCCGGACTTGAGCTCGACGAAGCCGCGGATTTCCGCGAAAGCCCCGGCAAGGGCGTCACCGCCGGCGTCGGCGGCGAAGTGGTGCGCGTCGGGCGCGCCAACTGGATGCGGGAACAGGGGCTGAACGTTCCCGAACACGACTCCGCCGAATCCGAAGGCATGAGCGTCGTCTATGTGGCGCGCGGCGAAAACATCCTCGGCTGGATCGGATTCCGCGACAAAATACGCGGCGAGGCCAAGGAGATGCTCGCATCCCTGCGCGGCATGGGCGTCCGCTACTGCGCGATGGTCACCGGCGACCGCCGCTCGGTCGCGGAAACGGTCGCGCGCCAGCTCCAGATCGACGAGTTCCAGAGCGAATGCCTGCCCGAGGGCAAGGTCGAATTCGTCGAACGGGTGAAAAAGAACAGCACGGTGGCGGTCGTCGGCGACGGCGTCAACGACGCTCCCGCCCTCGCGGCCGGCGATCTCGGCATCGCGATGGGAGCCATCGGCAGCGACGTCGCGATCAACAGCGCCAGCGTGGCGCTCATGACCAACGATCTGCGCCGGATATCGATGCTGATCTATTTGTCGCGCAAATCGCAGATGATCATCAATCAGAACCTGATATTCGGCATGCTTTTCGTCTTCGGCGGCATGATCCTTTCGATCACCGGGGTCATGACGGCGGTGTGGGCGGCGGTGTTCCACGCCGCGAGCACGCTCATCATCGTATTCAACAGCGCGCGGCTGGTCCGCACCGGCGAGGAACTGACGCTGGCGGAATCCGGCGACAACGCCGCGGAACAACGCTGAAACGGGGGCGCCGAACATGGTAAACAACGTCGAACCGGTGGTGCGGGCAGTCGGGATGACCAAGGTGTTCCGCGACTTCTGGGGACGCCCCAAAGCCAAGGCGGTCAACGACATCGACTTCGAGATCAACCCCGGCGAGGTGGTGGGGCTTCTGGGGCCGAACGGCTCCGGCAAGTCGACCACGGTCAAGATGCTGCTCGGTCTGCTCTACCCGACGGGGGGGCGGATCACGGTATTCGGACGCTCGCCCCGCGCGGTCGCGACCAAGCGCGAGATCGGTTATCTGCCGGAAGAGTCGTATCTTTACAAGTACCTTACCGCCGCGGAAACGCTGGACTTCTTCGGTTCTCTCTTCAATCTGTCGGCGTCAGACCGCCGGGAACGCATCAATCAGCTGCTGGAAATGGTCGGTCTGGAGCACGCCCGTCACCGCCGGGTCGGAGAATTTTCCAAAGGCATGGCGCGGCGCATCGGGCTGGCGCAGGCGATGATAAACGACCCGTCGTTTCTCATCCTCGACGAGCCGACCAGCGGTTTGGATCCGCTGGGGTGCCGCGAAGTCAAGGATCTCATCCTCACCCTGAAGCGCCGGGGCAAGACTGTGCTGGTCACGAGCCATTTGCTGAGCGACGTCGAGGACGTCTGCGACCGGGTGATAATCCTCTACGGCGGGCGCATACGCGCCGCCGGGACGCTGAACGAACTTCTGACGGTCGGCGACGCCCAGCGCATCACCACGCCGACGCTGCCGCCGGCGGCGATGGAAAAACTGCTGGCGCTGCTGCGCGAAAACCTTCGCGACGACGAGTTCAGGATCGACCGGCCGCGGCGCACGCTGGAAGAGTTCTTCCTCGAAGTCATCGCCCAGGCCCGGGCGGAGAGCGTCGAAACCTCCGGCGTCTCCGGCGGCGGCAAGATCGCCGAGTATCTGGAAAAGGGCGACAAATCCAGCGCGGTGCTGGCCCAGCTGCTCGCCGAAGCTCCGACGCAGGCGAAGGCGGAAGAGCCCGTCGCCGAGCCGCCCGCTCCGCCGGCGGAGTCCCCGGAAATGGATATACGGCTCGGCGAGCTGACCGTCGGGGAAAGCGAAAAGCCCGCGGAACCGGACGAAACCGAAACGGCAAAGGCGAAAGCAGAAGCTCTTTCCGCCGCCGACGCGAAGCTCAACGACCTTCTGGGCGGCAAAAAGTAGACAATGAAAGCATTCTTCGCCATACTCAAGCTGACGCTGCGCAACGCGGTGCGTTCGCACATCTTTCAGCTGCTGCTGGGATTGCTGATCCTCTATGTGGCGCTGGTGCCGACCACGGTCGGCGGCAGTACCGCGCTGGACTTCATCCGGGTGTCGCTGCTGTACAGCTTGAGCGGCGTCGGCACGATATTGTCGCTCTCGGCCCTGTGGGTCGGCTGTCATGTGATGTCGGCGGATATCGAAAGTTACCAGCTGCACATGGTGGTCTCCAAACCGGTTTCCCGCGTGACGGTGTGGATGGGCAAATGGGCGGGGGTGCTGACGCTGCACATCGTGCTTCTGCTGCTGGCGGCGGGGGCGATCTACACGGTGGTGCTCTGGCGCTTCCACCACGGCGACTTCCCGGAAGAGGAGCGCGAGCGCATCCGCAGCGAAGTGCTGGTGGGGCGGCGGGTATTCATGCCGGAACGCCCGGACTACGGGGAACTCGCCAACAAGCTGAAAGACGAAAAGATACGCAAACGCGTCGCCGAAGGCAGGCTGAACATACGGAACATCACTCCCAAGGAGCAGGAAAGGATCTACGAGGACTGCCTGAAAGAACTGCTCGCCGCGGACAGCGAGATCCTGCCGGGACGCAACCGCGAATGGGTGTATAAGAAAGTTCCCCGCAACGTCAGCCGACAGCTCTATTTGCGCTACCGGCCGTTCATCGGCAAGGTCAAGTCCGAAAATCAGCGCGACACCATGTTATGGTGGTACGTCTACGCGCCGATAAGCCGCCCCGGCGGCAACCCGGATGCGGCAGCGGAGCCGGAAAACGCGGGCGAGATCCAGCGGTTCCCGCACTTTCTGACTCCGGGGCCGGTGCAGATGCGTTCGGGGGAATTCCACGAATCTCGGCTTCCGGGCGACCGCGACATCGTCTCGGATAACGGCGAGGTGCGCATCGGCGCGATGAACCTCGACGTGAAAGACAAACAATACTATCAGCCCGTGGACGGCCCCAAGCTGCTGGTCGAAGTCACAAGTTTTCTCGGCAACTACCTGCGGGCGGTGCTGGTGCTGGTGCTGCAGCTGACGATGATGGTCTCGCTCAGCTGTGCGCTGGGCGGATTCCTGACGCTGCCGACGGCGGTCTTCGTATCGTCCAGCTATCTCTTGTTCGGCTTCGTGGCCTCGTTCATCACCGATCCGGATTACTACATCAACAACAAGCTGGATGAGATCGGCCAGAATTTCGCCGCATTCATGCTCAAGCTGGTGGTGCCGCTGGAGCGCTTCGACGTCACCGACCTCATCGCCGACGGCGAACTGGTCGAGTGGAGCCTCGTCTGGAATATCACCTGGGAATGTCTGCTGCTCAGGATGCTGCCGCTGGTGCTGCTCGGCATCTTCCTGTACCGGCGCAGGGAAATAGGTCTGGTGACAAGAAAATGAGATTTCGTACACTGATGATATATCTGGCGGCGGTCTGCGCGACGATACTGCTGCTCTTCGGGGTGCGGGCGGTCCAGAAAGACCTCGACACGCAGATCGCCGATCACCATCTGCGCTATACCGGCAACATCAAAAACGCTCCGCCGCTGGTGGTCGTTTCCACCGTGGCGCTGGGAAGTTTTCGGGGAATAATCGCCGATTTTCTGTGGCTCCGTTCCGAGTCGCTGAAGCAAAAGCACAGATACTACGAAATGGTGCAGCTCGCCCAGTGGATAACCGATCTGCAGCCGAGTTTTTCCGGGGCGACGAGCTATCTGGCGTGGAACATGGCCTACAACATCTCGGTGACCTGCTCTTCGCCGATAGACCGCTGGCGCTGGGTCAACGAGGGGATAAAACTCCTGCGCGACAAGGCGATCGAGTACAATCCCGACGATCCCAAACTGTACAAGGAGCTCGCGTGGATATACGGCCACAAACTCGGCAACGTGATGGACGAGGCCAACATCTACTACAAGAACCGGCTCGCGGTCGAAATGCAGAATACCATCGGGCGTTTCCCGAATTGGGAAAAGATGGCGGATGCGCCCCGCGACAAAAAGGAGTTTCTGCGTCTTCATCCGGCCAACGACCGGATCTGGACAAACATCCCGGGCGAGACCGTCGAAGCCAAATACGACCGCCTGTGGGAGGATTTCAAAAGATCCGCCCCCGAACTGCCGCCGCAACTGAACTCCGCCGACGAAGAGCTGCTCGCCTATCTGCGCGCGAAGCTGCTGATGGAGCGTTACAAGCTCGACTCGAAGAAGATACTCAAGATCAACCGTCAATACGGCACGCTGGATTGGCGCACCCCCGAGGCGCAGGCCATCTACTGGGCGCTCGAAAGCGTGGCCCACGCCGTCGACAACACCGGAAAACGCGACATCAACACCGACCGGATCATCACCTACTCATTGTACCAGTCGTTCCTCTCCGGCCAGGTCATGAAGACCGATCCCGACCTCAAAAAGGAAAGCAATATCGAGCTGATCGTTTACCCGAATCTGTCGCTGGTCGACGCCGTTTTCCGGACTTACTCCGAGGGGCAGGACTACCACGACCGCGACGACGAGTTGCGTTCCAGTTTCCGTACGGCGCGCAACAACTTCCTCAAGGAAGCGGTATACATCCTTGCCGCGTTCGGCGCTTTCAGCAAGGCGGAGGAGTATTACCGGCTGCTCGTCAAGGACGACGGCCCCCAGAAGACCGAGCTGCCCGACGGCCGGGTCGTGGTTTACAACGACCTCAAGGATTTCGCCCAGGCGGAGTGGGTGGCCACCATCAAAAACGCCAATGCGAAACAGGCGCAGACTTTCATTTCCGGACTGATATACTGCTGTCTCGTCAATGCGGTGCTCGGCAACAGCGACATCGCGGCGTTCTACGAGCGCAATGCGAGATATGTCTACAACTACTACGTCGAAGTCATCGGCAACACGGCCCGGATGGAGATACCGCCTTACGACCATATGAAGCGCTTCGTCCAGGAGTGGTGCATGGAAGTGCTGCCGCCCGACCAGGTGCGGCGGTTGAAATCGCTGATCGACGAGGAACAGGCGGAAAAGAAACTGCAGCAGATATCGGCTCCGGCCGTGAAGCAGCCCGCGGGAAAGTGAGTGCGAACACTTGAACGAACATTTGAACGAGTGGTTTTTATTCGTCGGGAGCGTCGTTACCGCGTTGGCGGTATCGCATCTGTGTTCTCTGCTCGAAGCGGCGCTGCTCAGCATAACGCCGAGTCAGATGGCGCTGCTGCGCCAACAGCATCCGCACACCGGCAAGGTGGCGCTCAAACTCAAGCAGGATATCGAAAAGCCGATCGCGGCGATACTTATCATCAACACGGCGGCGCACACCATCGGCGCCACGGTCGCGGGCGCCAGTCTGAACGCGCTCTTCAACGGGCGTTACATGTGGCTCTTTTCGCTGCTCTTCACGCTGGTGATGGTGCAGTACACCGAAATACTGCCCAAAACGGTGGGGGTGCGTTTCAACATCCGGATCATGTGGGCGGCATCGCGCCCGCTGGCGATTGCCACGGCGATCCTCTCGCCGCTGATCCGGGTGGTCCGTCTGCTCAACCGTCCGTTCGACAAGCGCCGGAAGAACCGCCCCTCCGCCGCCGAGGAGATATCCGCGCTGGCATCGCTGGCGCGCAGTTCGCAGGCGATATCCAGCCGTCAGGCGCGGATCATCCGCATGGTCACCCATCTCTCCGAGCGCTCCGCGCGGGAGATCATGGTCGAGTCCCAGTACATATCCTACCTGAACAGCCGGCAGAGCCTGGAAGAGGCGATCGAGGTGTCGAACCGCGATTTCCACACCCGTTATCCGGTGCGCGACAGCGACGATCCGGCGAACGTGATCGGTTATGTGAACTTCAAGGAGCTGGTGGCGATCGCCCGCTCCCGCAAGGATTCGCTGCAGGTGGGCGACGTGATCCGGCCGATCTCCTTCGCCGAACCGGATGACAGCGCCAGCGAGCTTTTGGAGCGTTTCGCCGCCCGCCATTGTCAGATAATGATAATCCGCAACCCGGAGACGAAGG
>Ga0310690_10007315_pt1 | contig 14251 bp, 9 predicted proteins | sample AusTroGonzalo_MG_2_FD_207661 | JGI IMG/M metagenome (GOLD analysis project Ga0310690, IMG submission 207661) | Bovine rumen microbial communities from tropical cattle in Woodstock, Queensland, Australia - Gonzalo_04 (v2) (version 2) | ecosystem: Host-associated > Mammals > Digestive system >...
TGCTCTTATTGGCTACGTTTCCATAGGTACCTGTTGTTTCAGCAGTCTCTTGCGCTCCCGGTAGCCACGGTCGTAAGCAAGCTTCTTGGCCCGGTACTCCGGGTCGTTCTTATGTTTCTCCCGGTATCTCCTGGCGGCCTCCCGGACATATTCCGGGTGGGTCTTTTTCCATTCGTCGGAAGCCTTTCTCATCTTTTCACGGTGTTCGGCATAGTAAGTGGCGCCGTAGTCGGGATGTTCCTTGTGCCATCGCCTTGTCTTTTCCAGGTTGTTTCGACGGACGGGGTCGACTACTTCGCATACTTTGGCACAGGGCCGCATTCTGGATGCTATCAACGATTCCCATGACGGGATTTCCTCTGCAACGGGAGCCATAGGTCCACCTCCACCGGTTGCTATCAGTTGGCCATTTCGGATGCAAGTGCCTTGCGTTCCTGTTCCTTGCGGTTGCGTTCGACCGACTCGTTCCATCTTGTCATGCGGTGGCACTGCACGGTGAACATAAGTTTTTCACGTTTGACCGGGTCCATCGCCTTTAGGCTTTCGAATTCCGCCTGAACCATTTTGCGGTTCTGCATTTCGCGGATGAAGTCGGGGTCGTTATTGAGTTCTGCCAGGCGCTTGTTGAATTTTCTGAGCTGTTTCTGGTCGATTGCGGGGGAGGTTAATGTGTCCTGGATTTCGGTGGCGGTGTCGCCGGATGTCATGTTCATGTGCTGTTTCCTCGTAATTTGCTGTTAGTGCAAATATAGCAAATAATTAGCAATCTAGAGTTCCATTAGCGAATCGATTTCGCCACGCCCGGTTTCCCGGTTATCCGGACCGTTGTCGTCTCCCGACAGGGCGTCTGCCAGTTCGTCGTCGGCGGTCGCAAAGTGTTTTAGTGGTTCTGGGGCCGGAGTCTCCTTGTCCTGTCCGGAGAGCCATTTAGTGTGATGTTCGCAGTCGACTTTGGCGCCGATGCTGTATGCCTCGAGCACACTGGGGTCGTCGAGACAGTCGAAGTTCCACGTGGTGACCAGGTCTTCCGGGGAAATCTCGTACTTGTGGAGCAGCCCGGGGCTTGTCCTGTTGTCGAGGAACATCCGGAGGCTTTCCGAAACCGGCGGGCGTTTACGGGGTGGCCAGCGACGGAGCACCTTGGCGGTGTATTCGTCCGCCATCTCGTCGGTAGCGCCGAGTAGGCCGAAAAGTTCCCGGAGCAACCCGGTTATCTGCATCTCCCCGATTGCCGTCGCGGGTATTTTCATGGTGCGCGCGAATACGGCGAGCACGGTGCTGACGAACATGGAATTGGGAATCTGCATTCGCTCTAGTATGGACATATGGCAAATATAGCAAAATGGAAAAGGGTGAACTACGCACCGCCTAAAGGCGGTGAGCTTCGCGTACCGCCTCTAGGGTTTCCGCGCCTTTGACCGCCATTCCGTCGGCGAGAATTCTATTACCTTCGGCAAGGATGTTGATTGCGGCGTTGAAGTCCCTGTCGTGGGAAGTGCCGCACTGCGGGCACTTCCACGACCTGACGTTCAAGTCCTTTGTGTCGCCGTTCCTGAAACTGCAGCAGTGGCAGATTTGCGATGAAGCGAACCATCGTCCGACCCGGACGATGGTCCTCCCATGCCAATCGGCCTTGTACTTCAGCATGTTCATGAACATCCCCCAACCGGTATCGTGCTCGGACTTGGCATGGTCGCCTTCGGCGACCTGCCTTATATCCAAGTCTTCAACTGCAATCGTTTGGTTATCGCGAATGAGTCTGGAAGACAGTTTGTGGAGGAAATCTTTGCGTTGGTAAGCGATATGTTCATGGAGGCGGGCGATGCGCTTGCGCAGCGCCTCGTGCCTGTTCGACTTGGCCGATTTCTTCGAGAAAGCCTTCTGTAGGACCGCGAGGCGTTCCTCCGCCTGCTTCATGTAGCGTGGGTTGGCGACGGTCTCGCCGTCGCTCGTCACGCAGAAGTCCTTCAGCCCAATGTCTATGCCGACCGAACATCCGTTCGCGGGAAGCGCCTCCGGCGCTTCCTCCTCGACCATTATCGCCGCGTAGTACTTGCCGGAACGCGACCGTGTCACGGTCACGTGCTTGATGCATTTCCCGCCCCAGTCTACATCACGGTAGTCCTTGAAGGTAACGAAGCCTACTTTCGGTAGGCGCAGCTTCCCTTCTTCGACGCGGATATTGTCCTTTGTCCGGTAACTGGTATAGGAATCCCGGTCGCGGTGTTTCGCCTTGAATTTCGGAAAGCCGACTCCGTCGGCCTTCCGTTCGAAGTAATTCTTGAACGCGGCGTTCAAGTTGAGAACTTCACCCGTTAGGGCGTTGCTGTCAACTTCCTTCAAGAACGGGAAATCGGCATAGTAGTCAGTCGGTTTCGTCCGGCACTGCGTGCCGGTCATCTCGTACGACTTCATACGGGCTTCCAGCATGCTGTTATATACTTTTCGACAGCAGCCGAATGTCTTACCTAGCAAGACTTGCTGCTCCCTACTTGGATATAACCTTACGTTGTATGCTCGCTGAAACATATCGCTTTGTATGATTGCACTATGTCCAATATACACTTTTTTATCAGTTTATGCAAGTGGGCTTTCATCTAACCGACTAAAGGCGGTGAGTTTTCCCGCCTCTGCTATATAAACTGTGCATAACGAGGTACAATATGAACGTGCACTTCATAACTACTGACGACATGGCCCGGTACATCATCTCGAGGATGGGAGGCCAGGTGAACGAAATAGAGATGGTCGTGGAGGAACATCACGGTCTTGGCCACGTATACATGGCAATCAACGATACGGCCGACTACTTCTACCGTTACTGCTTCGACGAGGCGGCATACGTGGACTACATGCTCATCAGGCTGCAGCCGGGAGTAATCGAGTACCATGTGCCGGAGGAAGTCATGAACGTGGTTGAACTCACGCCGTCCTACGGGAACACGTTCAGCCCGATGATGGCTTGGGACGTCGGCCCGGGCGAATCGCTGATAGGCGTCGGCGGCGCGGGCATGGGCGGCCTCGGACAGTTCGACCTCGTTACCATGACGGGGGCAATGCGCTACCTGCAGGATGTCAAGAAGCTGGTGGGTACGCAGTACAACATCAAGCTGCATCCGTTCGACCATATTCTCCGCGTGTTCCCGACACCGAAGACACCCAGAAATGCCATAGCGTGCGTCTATACGAAGGCCAAGAAGTCCGAACTGTACAACAACGTGATTTTCCGCGACATGGCGGTGGCCAGGGCCCAGCAGCAACTCGGCGACATACTCAAGAGGGATGACTATGCCATCCCCGGCGGCGGAAAGATTAACGGTACGCTGATATATACCGACGCCACGACGAAGTGGGACAAGCTGTTCGAGCTGATGAAGCAGGAAGCGCCGACCAGCTTCATGATGACGGACCTCAGCTAGATTAAAAATCCCGGGAATTCCCGGGATTTCTTCTATTTTAGATTGGCCACGAGCAGGTTGAGCTCGTTGTGCTTCAGCACATTTTCCTTGGTAATCTGGACAATGCGGCCGATTTCCCTCAGCTTTTTCTGTATTGCCACGTAGCAGAGGAATGTGGCCTTGGCGTCGGCCAGTGCCGTGTGCGCATTTTCATTGGTGACTCCCAGCCTTGAGCACATGCTTCCCAGGCCCTTGGACGGCGGGTGGTCCCAGTCGGGACAGACGAGCGAGTTGTATGCGGATGACAGCGTCATCAGGTCTACCTGCGGGTTGATGTCCAGCATGTGGAATGCCGGGTCGGGGATATACTTGTGGAGGAACCCGCGGTCGAACGCATAGTTCTGTCCCAGTACATGGATTCTCCCGCCCGCCTTCCTTGCCTTATCCAATACGGAACATATGTTTGCCGCCACGTCGCTTGCCAGGTATCCGTCCCGCTCGAGGGCGGCGACGTCGAGCTTGTTGGTGGTCAATGCCTGGGGGTCGATGGACGTGCCCGAGAACTGGCTCGGCTTGAGTGTCCACTCGTTCTCGCTTACCGCGGTGTAGGTCAGCGTGGCCGGGTCGAGGGCATATACGCCCATGCCTACCGATAGCAATGGTCTCTTGTCGGGGAAAAGTCCGCCGGTTTCGGTGTCGACTGAAATAAATGTCTGTATGCTCATGCAACCAAATATAGCAAATTACCATTGGCCGAACAGGGCGCCGCACGGCTGGTAGTTCGGGTCCCCGCTGACATCCTTGACGCACTTGTCTACCTCGGGCGGCCTGAAGAGGACGTCCTTCTTGAGGGACAGCAGCGTATCCTTGTCTAGCGTGAGCGGGTTCCCGGTGCTGTCCGCGAGCTTTGCCTCGGCTTCCCCGTCGGTAGCCTTCCCGAGTGACGTCGAACCGAACAGGTTGTCGATGAAGTGCTGCTGCAGCGGGTCGTCCTTGACGTTCTGGGAGACGTTCTGGCCGTTGTCGGTTGCGACTTCGATGTATGCCTTCCACCAGTACTTGTGCCACATGTACTCGTAGTCGGGCAGCTCGTCGGTGATAGAAGAAATCTGGTACAGGATGTTGTTGTACTCGAGTTTCATCAGGTCTCCCGCCTTGGGGAATATCTGTGCGGCGGTGTAGCCGTGGTAGACGAACTGCGAGTACCCGCGCTGCGACCATTCCGGGTCATGCAGTCCCGGGTCGCACAGGGGCTCGATACCGGCATCCCGGAGGCTCCGGTAGTTCCGTTCGAGGAACAGGCCCATGTGGATGAACACTTCGGTCTTGTCGGTGAACTGTATGCCGAACCGCTTGTAGATTTCGTTTTGCGGCGTGAACGTGATTTTTGCCTTCAGGTCGAACACTCGGTCGATGGAACGGGTGTTGTCTTCCTTCGTGAGCGGGTTCGCCGAAGTGTCGAACGTGGTCGTGTAGTACAGGAACCTGTCGCCGTGGTTGCGAATCCAGTCGTAGGTGGTGTCCTTGTATTTCTTCTGGGCATGGAACGCGTTTTCGTTCCTGTAGAAACTTCCGTACCCTAGACGGGTGTTCTGTTCGAAGTCCGGCTGGTTGTAGTGTGACAGCGGCGTGCGGTCAATGTACCCTTCGGCCTTGTCCGCCCACAGCGGCTTCGATACGTTGGCCTGTACGCTGAACTCCGGCACCAGGACGTGCCTGGCGCGTACGTAACCCTTTATGTCTAGCGGCAATGATGGCACGGTTTCACCTCTTGACGTAGTTTATATCCCGGGGCGGGCCGCCGGGTGATATAAACTACCGATAATCGATGAGGATACCGAAATGGCTTCTACCGCAGTCGCAAGAAAATATACCAACATCTCGTTCGACGACATCAAGCAGCATCTGATGGATATAGTCAGGGCCAAGGAAGGGCCGCTCGCCGACCTAGGGGACAGCGCTTACGGCAAGATGATGCTCGAGCTGTTTGCCGGTTACGGTGACCTTACTGCGAACTGGGTGGAATCCGCGTTCGAGAACGCCTGGCTCGAGACGGCATATGCCAAGCCGCCGATATATTCCGGCGCCAGGACGTTGGGATACAGTATTCGCCGTCCGGTACCGGCCAAGTGCTCAATCGGGATTCGCGTGGCCGAAATACGGGAGCATGCCAACCTGAAGGTGTTCATACCGAAGGGTACGGTGTTCACGATGTCGGGGGCCACGCTCACGTCGATGGACGACATGGAATTCGACTACGATTACGACATGGACGTGAACCAGACTGGGCTGATGGAACTCGCGGCGGGGAATAACGTCCTTGCCGAAGGACAGGCAAAGACGGAAGTCCTCATATCCAACGGCCGGCAGAACCAGGTATTCTACATTACGGACAGGACGTTCTCCGATTATTTCGGCGACAACGACCCAAATTTCTCTGATGACGGGAACGTGGCACACCGGCCGGCGTGCTTTACGAAGGTGACGTCGGACGCGACCCTGATGGACAATATCGACCAGGATGTGGTAATCGACGACAAGCTTTACTGGAGGATATCCCGGAGAGGTCTGGAGGACCCCGGCCTCGACGAAGCGCGCAGTGACGAGCTCGACTTCTCCAAGGCGCAGGGCAACTACAGCAACAACTATACGGTACTGATTGAGACGGCCAACGACGGTACTGTCTCGCTCAGGTTCGGTGACGGTCTCAAGTCGGCGATTCCATTCGGCAACATAACGGTCACTTACTTTTCCACGAAGGGGGAATCCGGCAACATGCTCGGTGTGTTCGGTACGGCCCTGTCCACCACCGGGAGCGGAATCACCATCACGACGAAGGACGGGCAGGAAACCGATGTAACCCTCAACGACCTCAACATATGCCTGACATCGGATATACGTGGCGGACTGAACATAGAATCCGCGGATTCAATCAAGAGCAATGCGCCGTCGATTTTCAATACCCTGGACCGGCTTGTCACCAGCGAGGCGTACAAGATTTTCTTGCGTCGTTACGCCGACGTGAAATACGCGTCCGCCTATGGCGAGGATGTACTCAATACCAAGCTGCCGAACGGTGGAATCAATGTCAAGTACATGAACCAGGTCAGGTTCACCGCGTTGAAGGACCTGTACCGCAAGAAGGACGGGAAGTACTATCCGACCAGCGAGGACGAATACCTGCTGGAGGGATACAAGGTCAACGGTCTCATGTACAACTGGCTCTATGATTTTCAGGACCCGAACCAGTCGGTGCTCCCTGACGGCGGGCGCATTTACGAGAACATCAGAAATGACCTGGTTACGGCACTGCCGAACATGTACCACAAGGACCGGAACGTAATTTTGGAAATAGTCCGTAAGTACATACCGACAGTGGACTTCGACAACACCGTATTTTCGGCGTTCCTGACCCCGCTTGATTTCGTCGTCGAGGGGTCCGAGCTGCACAGCATCATGGTCGCGCTGAACAGGCGTGGGATGCTCACGGTGGGGGACGGGTTCCACAACTATGTCTACCCGTCCGTGCACAACATGGAAATCAAGATGGACGTCGTCCTCTTCAAGGGAAACAACTTTACCGATATCCGGGAACGGATAAAGAATGCGGTGTACAAGTACCTGAAGGACAACACGGAATTCGGGACTCCCGTTTACCGGTCCAAGATTGCCTCCCTTGTCCACTGCATGAAGGAGGTCGCCGGCGTTGACGTGTATTTTCAGCCGGCTGACAATGCATTTGCCGACATCGACCTTGCGTCATATGGATGGATGACTGACTCGACCGCGATGTTCTGCAACTGGGGAACCGCGCAGTTCAGCGGCATGACATACACGCTGCGGGCGGTCTACAACGGGAGGGAGCTGTCCGTCGAATGCGCGATGCGGGACCAGAGCGCGATACAGAAGATGATTGCCGAGTACTACCGGGTTTACGTCGCCCCCTATGTCATGTCGGACACTTCTCCGATTACCGACCGGCTCATCGACAGGTTCGTTGCGTTCGTGTGGGACAAGGTCATGCAGGAAATCTACTACCCGGTATCCGAACTGCTCGGCGAAGCATACGATATCGGCGGCGAGACGCTCTACTACAAGGACATCCTCCAGAGCCTCAAGACGTGGGACATGGGCAAGGACAGCCTGACATACAAGGGTTACGGGAACGTCAAGGAACTTTCCGAGATTAACGGTTCCGTGCTGTTCGACTACATGAAATACGCGATGGACTATATCAAGCTGATTCGCCGTGTACTGTGTGCCAAGTCCAGCGCGTCCCTGATAAACAGGGACACCGGGAACATAACGGAATACAGCAACGACAACGAGATAGTCCAGTTCAACATACCGAACGAGCTAATCAACCTGTCAGTCGCGCAGGCATCTTCACTTCTTACCGGGACAGGAAATAACTAATGAATCCGATACCACTTAATGACCGCGGCCAGTTCCGCTATGCAGATTTTGTAGAATATATTCCCGAGTTCTTGCAGAATGAGCCCGATGTCGTCGAGTTGCTCCAGGTCATGAGTGACTATATCAACGATGCGTACAGGAACATCGAGGATGTCGAGGAGTTCGAGTTCAAGCTGTGCACGGCAGAAGCGAAGACCGACCGAGGAATTAGGCAGCTGGAACGCTTGCGTTCGATGTTCATGCTGGCAGCTGGACGGAATGACCGGGTATATTACCTGTCTGTGCCAAGGGCCAACATAAAGTCCAATGCGGTGTTCGGGAAGAATACCGGATATACCCCGTACTACATAGACATTGGTTTGCCCGAAGTCGTGGACGCGATACCACAGGTCTACACCCTGGACAGCAAGCTGGACGAACTAGCTGACGGCGACGTGGTCTTTGTAAGGTATGCCGCGATGGACCCGGTCGTCACAAAGGCGTACTACTATTCCCGGGACGCCGGGTCGCTAATACTTGACTCGGAAGGCACCACACAGGACCCGTTTACCGATACCGACAACAGTGCGTCCAGGATGATTTCGTTCTGTGTCAGCGACATTTCTAGCATACACAAGCGGTTCGGGGGAATCAACGGCGGCAATACGTACTACGAGATTTTCTTCAACGCCAGGATAAGCGACGTTAAATCCGAATCCGCCATCAGCACGGTAGAATTCGAGGCCGACCAGGTCAACGATGTAAAGGACACGCTTGTCGTCGATTATTACGGGATGACCCATGTGCCTGACAACAAGTACTATACGACGATGTCGTTCTACGGCGAACGGGGCTGGGCATGGAAAAATGGATACCCTTCCGGGATGTTCTACCTGAAGGACACCAGCGGTGCAAGGCTGGATGCTGTCGGTGACGCACTGGGAACTAACAGGGAAATGACGGTGGACCCGGCAATTTTACAGGCTTCGTCAAGATATGCGCTGGATGCCGATGCCGAATTTGATGCACTGACCGGTACCTGGAAGGTCGTTACCTCTTCCGCGTTGCCTCAGCTCCCGGGCGGGAAGTTTTATTTGGTCGACAGCCGGCTTGGGCAGGCACGAGGAGAATTCGTGATGCTGCCGGATTCGTCTATTGACGACCGTTACGTAAGCAAGCTGAGCGCGGTATGGTGCGACCCGGAATACGAGCAGGCCGGAATTATTCCGAAAGACTCGGTGTTTATTATGGGGTTCCCGCTGTATTACGGGAAGGGTGTCCCCGACTATGCGCACGCGGTCCCCCTGCTGACCTGGAGATACCGTGGAGGTAGTACCGGTATCGACTGGAAAAGTGCGAAGATGAGCCGGTTCAGCTTCGCAAATGAAGTGGTCAAGCTCGGTTCGGCGTTCGAGCCGGATTCGATGAGGGCGTATTCGTTTGTTGCCCCGTCGGACGTGTATGCGGCATTCGCCGGGCATGACATCAACAACCCTCCGATTTATTCGTGCGATACTCTCTGGGACGGGCTGGTAAAGCCGGTTTCCGTGGTGCGCGAATATGACGGGCGTTGCACCTTTAGGATGCCTACCGCGTTGCGCTCGGTATCGGGACCGGTACAGCTGTATGCCGGGCTGGTGGGCACTCTCGAGGTGACGTCCGACTTTGGCGGTGTCTGGTCGGACGAATACACTTTGCCGGAACTCCGGAAGCTCCTTTATTATCCCGAACAGCCCGGGGAACTGAAGGGATTCCTCGCCTTCTATGCGCCGGACGGCTCGATGACTCCGGTACGACTGACCGGGGTCGACATGGATACACGGGAAGTGGTTCTTGCTGACCGGATGGCTACGGGTACGTATGCTTGCGGGATAATGTATGCCGGAAACGATAAAACCGATTACGCCGAACACATCAAGGAAGTGTCCAGGTACCGTGGGGAACTGTGGCACGGGGTGCCTTCCATTCATGCCGGCGACATTTATACGGACGGGATATTCTATGTAGTCGACGCGCTGGGCAATACGGCCTTCATCGAGATGGGCGACCCGTCTGCGCCTATCCGGAAGGAGGATGCGAATACCGCGTACGCCGGCGGCGACGTGGTCTATCACAGGGAAACCGACTGCCTGTACGAATGCATAAGCAATTACACTACCGGGGCAGCGGACGATATATCGAACCTGCCGGAGTTCAGGGTGGAGCAGACCAGGGGCCACCGGATACAGTATACCGAAATATACAATGCCTTCATTCCGTACTACGGGCAGGTAAAGGCGCTCGAATTTGGCGGGAAGGTGGAATATACCGGCGACATGGGAGTAACTGCGACCCCGCTGTACATCACCAAGGTTGTCGAAAACAGGCTGAAATACGGATGGGAACACCGTGAGTATCTCAATTACGGAACGATGATGAACATGAGCGGGCGTGACCGGAACGGGTCGGTCGACATTTTCAGTTCTGCCAGGTCAGGCGACGGCGACTCGTTCGAGAACGCCCTTGACGTGGTGACATCGACCCTGGAACGCAAGGTCAGGTGGGCAATAGATTACCCGGTAAACATGCGCGGCGCCAGCTCGGCGGTCGTGCTGGATATCGACAACCCTGTCGCAATACCGGCCGAAGGAAAGAACGACAGGTGGACTGTTGTCATCCAGAGTGCAGGGCACGGGATGACTGATGGCGTCTACGTGATGGTGAGCGGGTTCCCGGCAATCAATGGGACCAAGGCCAACGGCATGCATAGCCTGCACGTGGTCGACGGGGATACGGTGTCGTTCGATGTCCCGGCAACGGACGGGCCGGCGGCAGGACTCGTGTATATTCCAGTATCCGACTCGATGTCGGTATCGTACGTGGGTGATTACTGGATGGATGTCAAAACAGTCTCCGCGAGGGCGGATGGCGTATATGTGCTTGACCTGGGGAAGCATTTGCCGTCGGTGCACCCGGGCGATACGGTGGAAGTGTATGATGTCGACGTCGGGTGCGGCGACTTGCCGGGCTCGGTAAAGTTCTCTTTTGCCGTGTCGGATATCGTCGAGGGGGCGAACAATGCTACCACGCTGATAGGCACCTGCACGGACAGCCAGTTTGCCGTGCAGCTGGATGACCGGCTGCAGGTACGCCGTACAATCGGGGTGCACGATTACGTGACCGTAGACGGAAAAATCTACCGTGTGATGCCCGACGAGTGGGAAGAACATGAACGCAATGACATATCGATACCCGCGGTACTCATGTCCAAGGAAAACCTGATGGACGTGACCGAAACCAACCCCGAATTCGCCCTCGGCGACGATATCAGGGTGGATACGATATTGCCGGACGGAATGGACAGCGCCATTGTCCGGCTGAAGGACATGATTCCACACTTCACCGCTGAAAACGCGGCGGCCATCAACGGGCGCACCATGGTGCTGATTCGGAACGTCACACCGAGCCAGTATAACGGGTGGCATACGGTCACCGAGGTGTTGAGTCCGAAATCGTTCAAGGTTGCCGTGCGCCTTTCGGAGACTGCGTGCATTGCGGGTACCGGCGTCAACGGCGAGGAAATGTACCTGAACGAGGGACGCTGGTATGCGTTTAGCGTCAATGGCGTGGACTGGGACAAAGTAAGCAACCGGGTGACATATTCGCTGAACAATGTGATTACCGAGGACCAGGGCGGGGAAACCTTCGTCACCAAGTACGAGCATGGCCTTGAAAACGGTGACTGCGTTGTAGTGGGCAGGCTCGATGACGTGCTGTCCGCAGATTTTGACAACCGGGATGCCGTGGGTTCCCGCATCGGTACATACGTGGTGTCCAATGTAATAGGAAAGACTTGCCTGCAGCTACGTACGGTTTCCGGCGAACCGGTGACCGGGCTGGCCGGAATGAGCATAGCCCGCGGCGTCGTACTTACCGACCGCGACGATGACCTTGGCTCCCTGAGGAACGAGTACAGCCGGAAACTGGCGTCACTGGAAGGGAAGACATACAGGTTCCGTAAAGGCGACATAGTGGTTGCGCTTGCACAGCAGAACCCGTGCGAGGTAAAGGCCTGGCGGGTGGAAGCGGATGCCCGGTGGAATCCGGTTCGGGCCAAGCGTTCGATGAAAATCAATTCCCTGGGCGTTTCCGGTTACCGCAACGGCTCGTTCAACGGGGTCGACGCTGACGACAATGTCGATACCGAAAAGTACAACACGTACAGCGATGTCGACGTGGCCGGGTTCAAGTCCGACGTGTATGTCGCCGGATACAAGTGCGTGGGGACGGCCAATTTCACCCGGCCGCACCTTGAAGACCTCGATACGACCCGAGACGCTAATTCCGAATATTCGTCCGGGGAGGATTTTTCCACGGTTTCGCCGCGCCACAACATGAAGGCTTCGTTCAAGGGAGTTCCGGCGATGAAATATCCCCTGGTGGAAAAAATTGAACGCCTGTGCTACCTGAGGGATGCGCGCGTCATAGACTATGACATGATTGAGTACCTGGCCAGGTTCATGGGATACGACATTACCGCGCTGGGTGACGACGTATCCGAAAGCAACCTGTACAGTACAAAGAAGGACCGCGAGCTGGCGGTACGGGAGACGATAGCGAACCTTCCGCAATACTATGCGCTAGGCGGGACGAAGCCCGGGCTCCATATGCTCATGTGCGCGTTCGGCGTCATAGCCGACGTGCTTACCTTGTGGACGGATGCCGAGAGCCCATATGCCGAACTTATCACGAGGGACGAGGTGATACGCCGCATGGAAGACGGCGATTCCGGAAAGTGGGTACCCAGCCCGTATATCGACATCGAGGTGACGACCAATTCCGCGTTGCCCCAGTTCTCGGTTACCCAGCGCGATATCGAGCGACTCCGCGAGCAGATACGGGTATTCAAGCCGATTAACGTTGTGTTCCGCGATTTCCTGTACAAGCTGGTGGACACGGTGAAGGTTACCCCGACCGCGACTATCGGCCATGTGTCGGGTTCGTCCAGCTGTGGGGCGGTGACTAGCAGCGGAGGGCAACTGGATATACAATATTCGGAAGACGAGCTGAACACTTGCGCGTTTTAACGGAAAATCCCGGCGTTCGCCGGGATTTTTATTAAATATGCCGATTTTGGACTGTATAAACTAGTTTTTTGAATAAGAATAGCCGGAAATTCATCGCATGAACAAGATTACATTGACTAAAAGAGGCAGGGAAATCCTTTCGCAGAATACCCTGCAGGGCGGGGAGGCCTACTGGGTTGGATACTTCGGCCTGGCGTACGTGCCGGACCAGAGCGGTTTCGACGAGGAACAGACCAGGCTTATCGGCCCCGGCGAACACGGCGACTACATCTATAATATCTGGCAGGGCGACCTGGTTTCCGGCGGCAGCTCAACTACGGATGCCCAATTCAGCAAGCTGACACTGTACGACCGTAACATTACGTCGAATTTCCGCTACGTGTATGACGACGAGAATGACCGCAACCGGCTAGTGACGTGGGTCTCGGAAAGCGCAGGAAACGGCGTGGCCGATTCCGAAACGGCGTCGTACACCAGGACAGGCTACCGGGTATACAAGGGTATTACACTTGGGGATTCCAACGACACGGGCGACATAACGTCAGAATCGGAATTGCCGTGCCCGGCCCCGCTGTTCTATGCGGGCGGGTCAGTTTCTTATGGCAATGCGCTGTCGGAAGGTGATTTCGTCAATTCTGTCGCGGGGAACGACTGGCCGATGCACAAGAACGGCGACACCGAAGTCGGCGCATACCCGATGGTTACGCCGGACATGCGTGTATATGGTGGTTCATGGGCCGGCGGCGATACGGGCAGCGGCTGGGACTGGGTACCGGCCGGTGCCAGGAAGTATGATACCATCCCTGCTTCGACTACCCGTAATGATTCGGGCACCACCCTGGCAAAGGACGACTGCCTCAACCAGTATGCCGAGTTCATCAGCGTATCGAACTTCAACAAGGAGCACGGCCACGTGTCATCGGAAGGGTACGGCGTAGGATACCAGGAATCGTGCCACAACATGTCCATGGTGACCAGGCTGTTCCCTATAGCCAAATACGAGCTTACCGCGACTACTGAACCGTCGACTTCCGACGGCAACATCAGCGAGCGCGGCAGTGCCAAGAGCATCAAGTATGTAGTCGGGTTGAACCTGGCGGCGGCTTACGAGGGCGTGCGTACCTACCTCGACACGCTGAACTACACGCAGCCGGAAGCTCCGGGCATGGACCAGGAAGACGTACAGTTGTTTACATCGGCCACGCCGAACTCGTTCAAGTTTAACCGTATAGGTATCTACGCGGTGCGCGCCACCGTACGCCGTTTCTACAAGGAAGGCGACGCGGGCAACCGGAGCGACTGCCGCGCCACGCACTACCAGATGGAAATTTCGCCCGATGCCAGGCCGGAACTCTTCGCCGTAATGCAGGTCGACGAAGTGCGTATGTCCGA